>OLGD01000234.1_pt1 | contig 115750 bp, 102 predicted proteins | sample 1605311 | NCBI WGS metagenome assembly OLGD01 (sample SAMEA3888917, study PRJEB22519) | human gut metagenome | biome: human gut; feature: human-associated habitat; material: faeces | place: Denmark | collected 2010 | reverse complement strand
AACGGAATAAAAGCGACCCGCAGGGGAGCGGTTATGCCGGATTGCCGCTTGACCGACGTCGGGTTCTGATGTATCTCCCCGCCCGCCGTTCCGTCTGCTCCACACAAAAAAATTCCCCCGGATGCAAACTCATCCGGAGGAACCTTTTCACGAAGCAGAAAACTTACTTCTTCTTCGCCTGGGCGATGGCGGCCCGGATCTTCTCCCGGCAGCGCTCCAGGTAGGCCTTGCGACGACGGCGCTTTTCGATCTTGTTGCTCTGCTGTCCCATTTCAGCTCCTTTGATACAAAAGGTTTTTTTTACAAGTGCATTTTGATAAATATAGCCACCGGAATGCGAAATTTCAAATAAATGTCGAAAAAATCATTTCATTTTCGCCGAAAAGCGGTTATTTTATGTGTACTGCAGATGCAAAAACGGATACCAGAGAGAGGAGGATTCCGATGAAACATATCCTGCGACTTGCCGTGTGGATGCTGATCCTCACCCTTTTTGCCGGAATTCCGGTTCCGGCGATGACGGTGAAGGAAATCGTCGCGAGCGCGAAAAACGCCACCGCGGAACGGTTCCCCGACGCCGACAGCGTCCTCGTCTACGACCTCGAAGAGATCACCTATCAGCCCGACGGTCTCGGCACCAGCACCGACGACTTCTACCAGAAGGTGCTCAATGAATCCGGTCGGAAACAGCTGCGCGAACTCTCATTCCGCTACAACTCCACCTACGAGAAACTCGAAGTGCTCACCGTGGAGATCATCCGCCCGGACGGGAAAACCGTCAAGATCGACCCCGCCTCCGGCCGCGAAACCATCGACGCCTCCCAGATGGGGAGCAACATCTACGATCCGGCCAACAAGGTGTTCACCATCGCGGTGCCCGGCCTCGAAATCGGCGATATGCTCCACGTCAAGAGCCGGGAAACCACCCTCAAGGCGCGGATTCCGGGGCAGTGGTCCGGCTACAACGTGCTGCAGGCGAATGTCCCCTTCCTCTACTACGAGGTGCGGATCAATGCGCCTGAAAGCCGTCCGCTGGCCGCGAAGGCGATCAAGGACGAAGTGCCCGGCACGGTGAGCTTTCAGGAGAAACGCGAAAACGGCCGCATCCTCTACACCTGGATCGCCCGGAACGTGCCGCAGGTGATTCCCGAACCGGGCATGCCGCCGATGTACACCACCGTCCAGCGGCTGCTCACCAGCACCGCAAAGGACTGGAAGGAGATTTCACGCTGGTACTATCAGGTGAGCCGTCCGCGGCTCGACGCGGTCACTCCCGCAATCCGGGCGAAAACCGCCGAACTGATCCGGAACTGCCGCACGCCGGAGGAGAAGATCATGGCGCTCTTCCAGTTCGTCTCCCAGCAGGTCCGCTACATGGGCATCACCGCCGAATCGGAAGCCCCCGGCTACGAGCCGCACGACGTTTCGATGACCTTCGACCGCCGCTACGGCGTCTGCCGCGACAAGGCGGCGCTGCTGGTCTCGATGCTCGAACTGGCCGGATTCAAGGCGTTCCCGGTGCTCTTCTTCGCCGGAGATCCCAAGGACGATGAAGTGCCCAACAACTACTTCAACCACGCCATCACCGCCGTCGAACTCGCCCCGGGGAAATACCAGCTGATGGATCCGACCTACGAGACCACCACCGAACTTCTTCCGGCGGCGATGTCCAACATGAGCTATCTGGTTGCCAAGCCGGAGGGGGAGACGCTGCTGCGCTCCGCCACGGTTCCGGCGGAAGCCAATCTGCTGCGCGTCTCCACCACGGCGGTGATCACCCCCGCGGGGAAACTCTCCGGCGAGAGCGTCCTCCGTTTCGAAGGGATCAACGACCAGATCTACCGTGACGCCTTCTCCCGCTGGCAGCCCGACTACCGGCGGCAGTTCTTCGCGGCGCAGGTGAAGCGGGCGATTCCCGGCGCCGAACTCAAAACACTGAAGATCATCCCCGAAAACGTCCGCGACATGAAAACACCGCTTCAGGCGGAGATCACCTTCGAAGGACGGGAATTCCTGCCGGAAAATCCAGTCGAATTCCTGCTCCAGCTGCCGCTCTTCGGCTCCGAATTCGGCGCGGCGGGCTTCGTCCTCGGCCCGGTCGGGCTGGAGAAGCGCAAATTCAAGCTCAAAGCCTACTCCACCTGCGGCATCGACGAGGAGTTCAAGCTGGCGATTCCCGCCTCCTGCCGCCTGCTCTCCGTGCCGGAGAGCGAAACGGTCGCCGCTCCCGGCATCCTGAACTGGCAGCGCAAACTCTCCGCCGGTCCGGCGATGATCTCCGGACGCAGCCGCTTCACCATCGACACGGTGGAGATCGATCCGGCCGGATACCTCAAACTCAAGGAGGCGCTGCGCAAAATCGAGAGCGCAGAACGGAAACTCCCGGTCGCCCGGCTCGACTACGCGGCGGTTCCGCCCGCGCTGGCCGCTCAGGCCTTCCCCGGCGCGGACTCGTTGCTGCTCGACCGTGAAATCTCGGTCACGCTCCGCGACGCGCAGAACTACCGCACCGTGCGGCGCGAAAAGCGCCGGATCCTCAACTACGCCGGAGTGAAGGCGAATTCGGAGCTTTCGATCCCCTTCCAGCCGCTCCGCGAGACGGTCTCGATCGAGGCGACGGTCACTTCGCCGGACGGTAAAACGCGAAAGCTCGGCAAGGAGGAGCTCAATTTGATGGACGCCCCCGGCGCGGCCACCGCCCCCCGCTATCCGGCGGGGAAGGTTCTGGTCGCCAGTCTGCCGGGCGTCGCCCCCGGTTCGGTGGTCGAGAGCGTCGTCACCACCGAGGTCAAAAGCGGAACCTTCTTCAGTTTATACTCCACCTTCGCCGCCTCGGTCCCGGCGGAACGGCTCCGCCTCTCGCTCTCCGCACCGGAGAAGCTCGATCTCAAAATCTCACCCTCTCCCGCCGCGGTCCGGTCGGATTCCGTCGTGAAGGGAGCGGAACGCATCCGCACCTGGAGCACCGCGAGCGTGCCGGAGCTTCCGCGGGAACCGGCCATGGCACCCGCCTGGCTCTTCGCCCCGACGGTGATGGTCTCCGCCGGTTCCTGCCGGACGCTGGCCGAATCGCTCGGCGCCGCGCTCGACAAGGTTCTGGCGCAGCCCCGCCCGAAGACCGCCGCTCTCGCCGCCACGCTGAAACCAGCCGGCGACAACCAGTCGGTGCTTCGCGACTTCGAAGGGACGGTTCTGCGCATCCGCGACTATGTTGCGCGGCACATCCGGCCGGCCGGTCCGGGGCTGAATGAACTGCCCTGGAGCAGCTTCTCCAACCCCGACGTGACGCTGGCGGCCGGATACGGCAACTCCGCCGACCGCGCCATTCTGCTGGCCGCACTGCTCAAAGAGGCTGGGATCGAATCCCGTTTCGTCGCCGCTTCCGGAATCGGTTACGCGCCGCAGACAGTCCGGATGCTCGAACGCTACCCCTCCGACTGCTTCGGCACGCTGCTGGTCTACCTGCCCGCGCTGGAGAGCTACCTCAACGACACCAGCCAGTACGCCCGGATCGGCACGACGGCGGAAGAGGAAAAAATCGGGCTGGAACTCTCCACCGGGCGATTGATTCCCATCCGGCCCCGCCGCAAAACCGCCACCTCGGAGAAGCTGGAGTACAACATCCGCATCCGTCCCGACGGCGCGGCGGAGATCCTCGCGACGCGCCGCACGTTCGGCGTCAATTTCGAGAACGAGCACCGCATGTTCCGGGAGATGACCCCGGAGGCGATGGCGCAGTATCTCCAGAACTTCGCCGCCGGCTTCTCGCAGTCGGCGAAGATCGTCGGCAAGCCGAAGATCGACTTCGACAACTATCCGGGGCTCTTCTCCTGCCGGGTGGAGGTGCCGGACTTCGCCTCGATCTCCGGGCCCTATCTGCAGTTCCGGCTGCCCGGATACAGCCGGTTCGCCGCGATGGTCAGCACCGCGGAATCTGAACGGCGCACCCCGGCGTGGAGGAACAGCCCCTCCCGGCTCTCGATCGAATACCAGATCGAACTGCCGCCCGGATACGAAGTGGTGCCCGACCGGCCGAAACGGTTCGAGCTGGGCCGCTTCGGCTCGGCCGCCTTTTACGAATACTTCGAACCCGCCCGCGGCACGCTGCGGATCGACTGCGGTCTCACCCTCCCGGTGGAGCTGACCATGCCGGACGACTACGGCAAGCTGGTCCGACTCCAGCGCGAACTGGGCAAACTTTCGGCGGAACGGGTCATTCTGGTGAACCGCGCCGCCGCCACGGAGAAACAGCAATGAACATCAAAACGCTTCCGGTCGGCCTCATCGACACCAACTGCTATTTCGTCCATCTGCCGGAAAAGCGGCTGCTCTACGTGATCGATCCGGGCGGTGACGCGGCCGAGATTGTCGCCGTCGCCCGCTCCTTCGACTTCGACCGGGTGGAAATCCTGCTTACCCACGCCCATGTGGACCACATCTCCGCTGCCGGAGAGGTCGCCAAGGCACTGGGGATCGACTGCGTCCGGCTTGCGGCTGCGGATCACCCCCTCTACGCCAGTCCGGAGAACGCCCTCCTGCCGTGGCTCCCCGCCGCGAAAAACCTCCCGCCGGCGAAGGAGTTCGCGCCGAACGACGATTTCACGGTGATCCCGCTGCCGGGGCACACCCCCGGCGGCAGCGGCCTGCTCTTCCCGACGGGGAACGCCCTCTTCATCGGCGACACGCTCTTCGCCGGTTCGGTCGGACGCACCGACCTGCCCGGCGGCGACTATCATTCGCTCATGGAGTCGATCCACAGCCGTCTGCTGACGCTGCCGGACGACTTGAATGTATACCCCGGTCACGGTCCGGCCACCACCATCGGCCGCGAACGGGCCGCCAACCCCTATCTTCAGGATTGAAATCATGCAGAACGGCCAGATCATCAGCAATGAACGGCTGCAGAACGATTACTTCCTCGTCCGCTTTCACGCCCCGGAAATCTGCCGGAAGGCGCGGGCGGGGCAGTTCGTCCACGTCCGGATTGACCGGCGCGGCGACCACATTCTGCGCCGCCCCTTCAGCATCCACAACACCGAACCGGACGGCGCGCTCAGCGTCGTCTACAAGGTTGTCGGCGCGGGAACGCGGGAGCTCTCCCTGCTCCCCCCCGGCGCTCTCTGCGACCTGATGGGTCCGCTCGGCACCGGATTTTCCGACGTGCCGGAACCGGTGACGCCGGTTCTGGTCGCGGGCGGATACGGCGCTGCGGCCACCTACCTTCTGACCCGCCAGATGAAACAGCGCGGCCTTTTCCTGCTCGGCGCAAGAAGCCGGGCGGACGTCCTTCTCACCGACGTCTACCGCGCCGCCGGATACGAGGTGCGGGTCGCCACCAACGACGGCTCCGAGGGGGAGAAGGGGTTCGTCACGAAACTGGTCGAACAGCTGCTCGACGAACAGCCGAAACGGCGCTTCTTCTTCTACGGCTGCGGACCGCATCCCATGCTGATGGCACTGGCGAAGATCCTGCGCGCGCGACAGCAGGACGGCGAACTCTCGATCGACCACCTGATGTGCTGCGGCGTCGGCGCCTGCTTCGCCTGCGTGGTCAAGGTCAAGGCCGACACCCCGGAGGGGTGGCAGTATGCCCGCGCCTGCACCGACGGACCGGTGTTCAAACTCAAAGACGTCTACGTGGAGCAGTAAAAATGGCCGATCTTGCCTGCAATCTCGGAAAATTCACGCTGAAAAACCCGGTGATGACCGCCTCCGGCACCTTCGGCTATGGCTTCGAATATCACAACTACTACGACATCTCCCGCCTCGGAGCGGTGGTGGTCAAAGGAATCCGCATGACCCCGTCGCACGGCAACCCGACCCCGCGCGTCGCCGAAGTCACCGGCGGTATGCTCAATGCCATCGGTCTGCAGGGGCCGGGGGTCGAAGCGTTCCTCCACAAGGAACATTACATGCCCTTCCTCCGCCGGGTCGGCGCGACGGTGATCGTCAACATCTGGGGCACATCGATCGCCGAATACGGCGAAGTCGCCGCCCGCCTCGAAGCGGAGAAGGAGGGCATCACCGCGCTGGAAATCAACATCTCCTGCCCCAACGTCAAGGCCGGCGGCGTCGCCTTCGGCACCGATCCGGCGCTGGCCGCGGAGGTGGTCAAAACGGTCCGGGCGGCAACCACCCTGCCACTGATCACCAAACTCAGTCCGAACGTCTCCAACATCGGTGAGTTCGCCCGCGCGGTCGAGGCCGCCGGCAGCGACGCGGTCTCCCTCATCAACACGATCACCGCCATGGCGATCGACATCGAGACGCGCAAGCCGAAGATCGCCAACCGCACCGGCGGCTTCTCCGGCCCCGCGCTCAAACCGATCGCGGTGCGCATGGTCTACGAAGCGGCCCGCGCGGTGAAGATTCCGGTGATCGGCATGGGCGGCATCATGACCGGCGAAGACGCGGTGGAGTTCCTCCTCGCCGGTGCGAGCGCGGTCGCAGTCGGCACCGCCAACTTCGTCGACCCCTTCGCCCCGCTCAAGGTGATCGACGGCATCAACGCCTACCTCGACCGTCACGGCATCGCGAAGGTCTCCGACCTGGTCGGCAAGGTCGAGTGCTGAAGGTGATGGAGATCTGGCCCGGCCCGATGGAGGGGGTGATGTCCGCCCCCTTCGTCCGCGCCGTCAACCGCCTCGGGCTGGTCGAGCGTTGGATGACACCCTTCCTGCGGCTGACCACCGCCTGCCCGCGCGGGAAACACCTGAAGACGTTTCTCGAACCCTTCGCCGCCGGAGGTGTTCCGGTCACCGTCCAGCTGATGGGAGTCGATCCTGACGTGATCGGCGAAGCGGCGGCGCGCTTCCGCGACCTCGGCGCGGCGGAAATCAACCTCAATTTCGGCTGTCCGAGCCGTCAGGTGACCGGAGGCGGCGCCGGCGGCGGTGCGCTCCGCCATCCCGACGCCCTCCTCCGAATGGTCGAACGGGTGAAAACCTTCCTCCCCGACCTCCCGCTGAGCGTCAAGCTCCGCACCGGCTGGAATTCGCCGGAGGAGGCGCTCTCTCTGCTGCCCGCACTGGCGCGCACCGGAGCGCTCGACCGGATCTTTCTCCACTTCCGCACCGTCTCCGAAGGCTACGCTCCGACAGACGGCCGGGAAACGCGGCTCGCCGCCGCCGTCGCTGCCCTCGAAACCATCCCCTGCATCGTCAACGGCGACATCCGGAGCGCGGCGGAGGCGCATGAACTCACCGCCGCCACCGGCGCCTCCGGCGTGATGGCCGCCCGCGGCTGGCTCCGCGACCCCTGGCTGCTCCGCCGCATCGCGGGGGAGACGGAACTCCCCGACGTCGAAACCGGGCGGCAGCGCCTCTTCACCGAGGTGCTTTCCGGCGGCTTCCGCTGCTGCCGCGCCATCGAACTGAGTCGATTCCTCTGGGGGCGCGACAATCCCTGGTTCGACCGCCTCCGCCGGCTTCTCCCCGGCGCCGAGATCGGCCCCGAACTCTTCCGCTGACCGCGGCGGGAAGAGGTGGAATTCGAAGCCCGCAGGGCAAGAGAGGAAACGCGAGTTATCCACAGGGCGCGCTCCGACTCCGACGAGTTGGATGACCCATTCTCGTCGAAGCGCGCCCGGTGAATAACTCTGCCCGTGGGAAGTGACGAGAATTCGACGGAAACGAGGGACGAAGGGATTTTATTTCCCCGTGAGCAGAAAGCGGCGGAACGCCCGGAAGGCGGAGGGGAGCGAGATGCGTTCCTCCAGCTCCTCCCGCGTCACCCATTGATATCCGGCAGGCGGCTGCGGAAGTTCGACAAGATACCCCTGCATCTCCCACTCCAGATGGGTGAATACATGCCGGGCCGAAAGCACCCGCCGCACCGGCGTCTCCGGCGGAATCCCCAGCTCCGCCTGGCGGGAAGGTTCGAACGCACCTGCCAGCGAAGGGAACTCCCACAATCCGGCGAGCAGCCCCTCCGGCGGACGTTTCCGGAGTGCGACACGCTCCCCGCAGCACAGCAGAAACACACTGCGCAGCTCAACCCGGCGCGGCTTCTTCGGCGCCCGCACGGGAATCTCCGCCGCCGTCCCGGCCAGCCGCCCTTCGCACAGCTCCGCCAGCGGGCAGAGAGAACACTTCGGCGCCCCGTTCGGCAGACAGACCACCGCCCCCAACTCCATCAGGCTCTGGGTGAAATCACCGCAGCGTCCGGCGGGATAGACGGCGCGGAGCCTTTCGGTGATCTCCTTCCGGAAACGCGGCTGCGCAACCTCTCCGGTGTATCCGGTGAGCCGGGCGGCGACGCGGAGCACGTTGCCGTCCACCGCAGGCTCCGGCAAACCGAACGAGATCGAGGCGATCGCCCCGGCGGTGTACTCCCCGATGCCGGGCAGGCCGCGAAGCTCCTCCGCCGAGGCGGGGAAGCGCCCGCCGTACTCCGCCAGAAGAATCCGTGCGCACCGGGCGAGATTGCGGACCCGGCTGTAGTAGCCGAGCCCCTCCCAGAGCTTGAGCAGCTGTTCCTCCGGCGCGGCGGCGAGCGCCTCGAGATCGGGCAGCGCGGCGAGAAACCGTTCGAAGTAGGGCTTCGCCGCCTCCACCCGGGTCTGCTGAAGCATGATCTCCGAAATCCACACCCGGTAGGGGGAGGAGTCCTCCCGCCACGGCAGAATCCTGGCGTTCCGGTCATACCAGTCCAGCAGTCCGGGAACGATCGCGGCAAAATCGAGCTCCGTCATCCCCCTCCCCGACTCCTCCGCGCCCTCCGGCACCGGACTCACGCCTCCGCCGCCGGCACCGGCTTCTTGACGAAATAGACCGGCAGCGGCGGGAAACCGTTGAACTCCACCGAACAGTAGCTGGAGGTGTACGCACCGCAGCTCAGCCAGTAGATGCGATCCCCCGGCTTGATGTAGGCCGGAACCGGGTTGCGGAAATATTCGTACATGATATCCTGGCTGTCGCAGGTCGGCCCGGCGATGATGAAGTCCTCGGAGGGTTCGCCGCGCGCCTCGCAGTAGAGCGGATACTTGATGCTCTCATCCCAGGTCTCGATCAGCCCGTTGAACTTACCGGTGTCGATGTAGAGCCATTTGTCGACCCCCATGCTCGACTTCTGACTGATGAGAACCACTTCGCTGACCAGCACGCCGCATTCGCCGACAAGGGAACGGCCAGGCTCCAGAATGATCTCCGGGAAGTCGTCGCCGAAGTCCTCCTCCAGATACCGGGTGATCTCCTCGGAGTAGACCGTCATCTCGTTGGTCTTGGAGATGTAGTTGGCCGGGAAACCGCCGCCCATGTTGATCAAGCTGAGCTTGACCCCCTCGCCGGCCAGATAGTCGAAGATGTACCGCACCTTGGCGATAGCGGAATCCCAGGCGCCGATGTCGCGCTGCTGCGAACCGACATGGAAGCTGATTCCGCAGGGTTCGAGGTTGAGCTCCCGGGCCAGCAGCACCAGGTCGATCGCCATATCCGGGTGGCAGCCGAATTTACGCGAAAGCGGCCAGTCCGCGGTTTCACTGCCTTCGGTGAGAATCCGGCAGAAAACCCGCGCACCGGGCGCCTCCTTGGCGATGTTGCGCAGATCCCCCTCGCTGTCCGTGGCGAAGAGGCGGACCCCCTTCTCGTAAAAATAGCGGATGTCCGCCGCCTTCTTGATGGTGTTGCCGAAGCTGATCCGGTCGGGCGTAATGCCCAGCGCCAGCACCCGGTCCAGCTCATACCGGGAGGCGATGTCGAAGCAGGAACCGAGGTCGCGGAGCAGTTCCAGCACCTCTACCGCCGGGTTCGCCTTGACGGCGTAGTAGATTTTGGCGAAGGGGAAGTGATGGAGCAACTCCTCATATTTCCGGCGCACGATATCAAGATTGACCACCAGAAAGGGTGTGGGATGCTGATTGGCCTCCTGTTTGATGGCCAGCCAGTCCTCTTTGGTGTAGTAGTCCAGAACGTCAATCCGCATTGTAATTTGACCTTTCGTATCCGTTCAAACGTTCTTGTTACCCTCTGCCGGAGCCGTGCCGCCGGATGGCGTGCGGATTTCCCCCGGTTCTGCGGAAAATCCCGCTTTCCAGTCAGCGAAACACGGGATTTTTCAACAACGCATAAAAAGTACCCCCTTATCGGGGTATTGCAAATCATGAAATGGAAAAATTACGGTTTTTTTATCCCGTTGTCACATTTCGTCTTCCTCCAGGACTCTCCCCGACGGAAATTTTTCCGAAAATGACGGACGAACCGCTTGAAACCATCTAATTGTATGTTATATTTATTTATAGATAGGATTTAAAAAGAACAGCAGACTTATCATGCGGAACAACAGACAGCAGGAATTCTTAAAGATCTGCCGGAATGCCGGCTGGAAATGCACGTCGCAACGACTGGCAGTTTACGATTTTCTGGCGGATAACCTCAACCATCCGGATGTGGACACGGTATGGACGGCGGTGCGAATCACCCAGCCGGCAATCACCCGCGAAAGCGTTTATCGGATCCTCAATGAGTTCGCGGCAAAAGGAATCATCCGCCGCATGGATCACATCGACAGCGCCCGTTACGACTCCCGGACCGGAGCGCACGGCCACTTCATCTGCGAGAAGTGCGGCGAAATCTCCGATTTCAACTGGCCGGAAGGCGCCGCGGTTCCGCTCAATGAGATCCCGGGCAGCGTCGCCCATATGGAGATCCGGCTCGTCGGCGTCTGCCGCAAATGTTCGGCCCGCCGGGAAGACGAGTCTCAAAAAAGTCAGGCCCCCCAAACCTAAATCAACAGGAGGAGATCATGAGAAGCATCACCCGAATCGAACTGCAGTACGCCCACCGGTTCTACAAGTTCCAGGGCGAAGCCCAGTACCTGCACGGCCACACCGGCATCCTCACCCTTGAGGTGGAAGACACCATCGAGCCGGGCGTCAACATGGTTTTTCCCTGCAACGAGATCCAGAAAGTCGCCTGGGACGTGCTCAAAAACTTCGACCACGCGCTGATTTTGCGCGAAGACGATCCGCTACTCCCCGCCATCCTCAGCGTCTACGAGAAGCAGGGAATCAAAAACGGTGCGCCGTCAAACAAGATGAAGGGCGCGGCATTCCACACCGAACTCGCCACCGCCTATCCCGACGCACGCCTCGTCGTCACCAGAGAGACCATGACGGTCGAAGGAATGATCAAAATCGTCTATGAGCTTCTGAAAGACAAGCTCAACATTGCGAAGATCACCTTCACCAGCGGCGTCAACGCCGCCACGCAGGAGTACACCCCCACCAGAACCGTCGACCGCTGTCCGCTTTGCGGCGTCGCACTGGTCGACGGCGTCTGTCCGAAATGCGGATATCGGAAACACTGACACGAATTCCGGAATTTCCGAGTGCGGAGAGGAGAGAACCGGCATGGGGATTTCCTCTCCTTTTTTTTCGGAACAGGTGCCGCAATGGGAATGCAACAGGCGGCAGCCTCCCCGTCATTGCGCCGCGCAGCATGCCCCCGCAGAAACCCGCTTGCGCAAGATCGGCGTCAGTTGTGGAGCGCCCCGTAAGGCGAATACTCCCAGGAGGCGGGGGCGTTCTGCGGAATCGGACTGTACCCCATCCGTTCCTGCGGGGTACAGCCGGAAAGCAGACAGCAAAATGCCGCCGCAACAGCAGTTGCGACGGCATATTTCAAAGGAAGAATTTTCATTTTCCCCCGAAAAGGGTCTCAAAGAGTTCGTACTCGTTCATTTCGATCGCCTGAAACGCTACCGTCGCGCCGATGGCGAGGAAAGTCAGTACGATCATGACGGTGAAGAATTTGGAATTGAACACTTTTCCGATTCCTCCCTGCCGTTACTTTTTCGCCTTGGCCGGCTGAGCGGGTTCATAATAGACGATGTCGCCGACTTCGATGTCCGCGCCTTCCGGAATGTTGGCGATCGAGCAGCCCGCATCGACCTTTTCCAGTTTGATCCGCGCGACAAATTCGCTGTCGCCATCCTTGAGGCTGCCGCGGGCGACCACCAGCTCCAGCCCAGGAACGATGTCGGGATTGATCTCCGCGGTCTTGTTGCCGATCTGCTGGGTCACCACCGTATCCTTGCCCAGATCGGTGCTGAGATAACCGTAATGCTCATCCACCATGATGACTTTGCCGAGAATGGCCCGACGCGCCTCTTCCGATCCCTTCTTCCACGGGGTCGGCAGCTCCTGCGAAACATCGATTCCAAGAGCCCGCTTGAGGTCGTTGAGCTGCCCGTCCTTGCGGGCAAGCGTCTTGCGCAGGTTGCTGATGACGCCGTCACGCTGCCGGATCGTGTTGTCGCGGGTGCGGATGGTGCGATTTGCCTCGTCGAGCTTGCGTGCCGTGGTGTTGTAGCGGTTCTTGAGGGCGCCGACCGCGCCGACGACGGTCTGAGTCGGGGTCTTGAAATTCCCGGAAGCCGGGAAACTCACGCTCTTTCCGGCATGACCGCCGGCCTGGCGAAGTCCGGTTTCATAGGTGTTGCGACGCTCCTCCATGCTGCGCAGGGCGGTTTCAAACTTGCCGAATTCGCCGCGGTCCCCCTCCCGGAGCTTGCGTGCGTCAAGTCTCACCTTCAGGCGACTGCCCGCGACACGCGCGAAGTTGTCGATAACGCCGTTGCGCTTCTTCATGGTATCGCTGACCGCATTGATCACGTCATCCTTCCGGGTGGAATAGGTGTTGAGATTGCGGAACGCCTCCGCCGTGCCGAGATTCTTCATATCCACGGAGGAGCCGACCCGGCGAAGCGCGTCGGCGAGAGCGTCACGCTGAATGATCAGCTGTTTCGCCTGAGCCGCCAGCTTCGGCAGCTTTTCATCGAGCGCGTCGAAATTCCGGTGACCGATCGCCTCGGTGGTAAGTTCGCCCGCAAGCTTGGTCCCGCTGTTCCGATCCATTTCCACGGCTGTCGCGTTGATTGCGGCGGCCATCTTGTTCCACCCTCCGGTCAGCTGTCCGCGCTTCTCAAAGAGAAAATAGGAGAACGCTGCGCTTGCCGCGGCAAGCAGAAGGATCAGGATGCTCAGGACTACGTTGACAACTTTCATCGGTCACTCCACGCTGATTTTTTGTTGATTTGCGTTATATCAATAGAAAAGTTCAAAACAACTGTCTTCACCAAATAGTAGCACCGGAAAAATACATTGTCAAATCCGGTGCAGCTCGTAACAGCCAAATATGTCGATTTTTTTTTGAAAAAAATGAAATTCTCCCGTTTTTTCCATCAAAGGACAAACTTCACCCCGGGGACTGAGGCCAGTTCCGCCGCAAGTTGGTTCATCATTTCACGGTCGGTGAGCACCAGCGGCGCCTTGAACGACCGGTACCGGCCGTTTTTGGAATCAAGCCCTTCGTGCAGGGTCGTGGCAATTTCATGTTTTTCAAAACAGGCGGCGAGCAACGGCTTTGCCGCCGCGGCGAGATCGGCATCCACGATGATGCGAAATTCCCAGTCAACCGGGAAACGGATCTCATGGCCGGAGGTCCGGCAGGGTTCTTTCTCCATAACTGTATGCCTCTTCTGTTGCCGTTCCGGAGTCAGCGCCGCTCCTGCCAGTAGGGCGAAATCGCCCGGAGCTGCTCGATGATCGGCGGAAGCGATTCTATCACGAAGTCAATCTCTTCCCTGGTGTTGTATTTCGAAAGGCTGAAACGGATCGTTCCGTGCGCCGCAGTGTAGGGGATCCCCATCGCACGAAGTACGTGCGAAGGCTCCAGACTGCCGGTCGTGCAGGCCGAACCGCTCGATGCACAGATGTTCAGCCGGTCGAGCAGCATCAGGATCGATTCCCCTTCGATGTATTCGAAGCTGATCGACGCCGTGTTGGGCAGCCGGTGCTCGATGTCGCCGTTGATGCGCACATCGGGAATCCGCTCGATCACCCCCTTCTCCAGCCGGTCGCGCAGTTCAGTCAGCTGAACACTCTCCAGCGGCAGGTTGCGGCAGGCGATCTCACACGCCTTGCCGAGCCCGATGATCGAGGTGACATTCTCCGTGCCGCCGCGGCGGGAACGCTCCTGGTGGCCACCGAAGATCAGCGGCCGGAACCGGACCCCCCGGCGCACGTAGAGCACCCCCACCCCTTTCGGCGCATGCAGCTTGTGACCGGAAATACTCAGGAAATCAATTCCGTCGGCATCGACGTCGATCGGCACCTTGCCGGCCGCCTGCACCGCGTCAGTGTGGAAGAGCGCCCCCTTCTCGTGGGCGATCCGGGCAAGTTCCGGAATCGGGAAAAGGGTCCCGGTCTCATTGTTGGCCCACATCGTCGAGAGCAGCGCCGTGTCGGAGTCGACCGCCCGGCGCACCTGATCGAGATCGAGCCTTCCCCGACCGTCCACCGGCAGATACTCCACCGTGACGCCGCGCCGCTCCAGCTCGCGGCAACAGGCGAGAATCCCGGGGTGTTCCACCGCGGTGGTGACGATCTTGCGCCGGTCCGGACGGGCGCCGAGCGCGGCGCGAAGGGCGGAGTTGTCGCTCTCGGTGCCGCAGCTGGTGAAGATGATTTCGGTGGCGATGCCGTCCCGGTCGCGGAATCCGGCGCCGAGCAGTTCGGCCACCTGGCACCGGGCCTTCTCGATATCGGCGGCCACGCTGCCACCAAAGTGATGAATGCTCGACGGATTGCCGTAGCGTTCACAGAAAAACGGTTTCATCGCCTCAAACACCTCGGGATCCACCCGGGTGGTTGCATTATTATCCAGATAAATGACAGGTTCCATGATATTCACAACTTTCCTGAAAAAGGACACATCTTTATAAATAAACCATCTTTTTCCGAAAAGTCAACCGTTTTCCGATTGATAATTCGCCGGAAGTTGCTAGATTACCGGAAGAATATGAATTCATAACCCGGAACCGCCGATGAAACCTCTTTCCACCTCCCCCGTCAAACTGCTGCACCGGCATTTCGAACTGTTTCTCTTCGCCGCCGCGCTGCTGCTGGAATTCCACATCTTCCACACCGCCCGCGCAGCGGGACTGCTCGCCCCGCCGATGCCCGGCATGGATCAGCACACAATCCTCCAGGCGGCGCTGGCGCTCCCCTCCGGCGTCCTGCCGGAACCCGGCAGCTATCTCTACTCCCCCCTCTACACACTGTGGCTGGGAGGACTCGCGGCGCTGACCGGCGGCAACCTGGGGGCGATGCGGCTCCTCCAGGGAGCCCTCGCCGCTCTCATTCCAGCGGTGATCTACCGCACCGGCCGGAAGGCCGGAATCGGCCGCAGCGCCGCGGAAATCGGCGCCATCCTCTACCTCTTCTGCGGCAGCGCGCTTCTGATCGCACTCGACTTTCTTCGGGCGGCCCCGCTCGCCCTGCTGTTCCTCCTCTTCTACAACTGCCTGCTCGGCGCGTGGCGCAGCGGCACCCTCCGGAGCTGGTTTCTCGCCGGACTCTGCGCCGGCGGATGCATGCTCGGACGGGAGAACTTCATCGCAGTGGCTCTTCTGCCCGCAATCTTTCTCTTCGCGCCCTCCGTGCGAAAGCGGCTGACGCCCGGGAATGCGGCCTCCGCCGTCGCCGGCTCTCTTCTCGTTCTCGCCCCGGTTCTGCTCTACCACCTCGTCACCTGCGGCAGCCCGGCCATCCTCCCCGGCAACGGCGCAAACGTGTTTCGATTCTTCCAGGGGGAGGAGGCGCTGGCGGATCCTCTGCTGGCCGCCCGCCGCATCCTCATGGGGATTCCGGGCAAAATTTGCGACATGGCCTCCCCGTTCGAAATGCCGAACAGCCTCTCGATCTACGCCCATCGGGAATTCATCCCGCTGCTGAAGATTCTGGCGCTGCCGATGCCGCTGCTGATGGGCGCGGCACTGATCGGCACGGCGGGATTCCGGCGCAACGGCGCAGTGCTGCTGGCGGCGCTTCTGGTCGCCGGATACTTCGGCTCGATCGTCTTCTGCGATATCTACTACCGTTTCCGGATCCCGGCCGAGCCGCTGCTGGCGATGCTCGCCGGAGCCGGAATCCGCAGTCTGATCCGTTTCCGGGCGCGCAAAGAGTACGCGGCACTGGCGGCGGGAATCGCCCTGCTGGCGGCGGGGGCCGGCTGGACCATCGCCACACCGCCGGAACCACGCCTCCCGGCCAGCGAGCGCGACGCAACCGTCCGCCTGCTGACGGAACTCGATCGGTTTTCGGCGGCAGAACACTATCTGGAACGCGCCCGGAAGCACGGAGCCCCGATGCCGGCGGGAGAACAATTTCTCATCCGCACCCTGGCCCGCGCGGGAAGACACGCCGAAGCACAGGAACTTTTCCGGCGCTGGCACAAACATTGGGAGCAGAAACAACCATGACCGTCTATCTCGATCAGGCGGCGGCGGCCCGGCCGGCGCCCGAAGCAGTCGAATTCTACATCGCCCGGGTTCGCGAAGACTATGCCAATCAGGAGGCGGCGCATCAACTCGGACGCGAAGCACGGCAGCGGCTCGATCAGGCGGCGGAAGAGCTCTCTCTCGCCCTGACCGGAGAATCCGGCTGGGGGGTGATCTGGGGCGGATGCGGCACGGAACTCTTCAACCTCTTCGCCGACTCACCACTGGCGACCGGGAAACGCGCCGTCACCTCGCCGCTGGAACACCCCGCTCTGCTGGCCGTGCTCCGGCGGGCGGCGGTGGAACTGCGGACCCTCCGCCCCGATCGCCACGGACGAATTTCACAGGAACAGCTCCCCGCGGGCGACCTCCTCGCCCTCCATCAGGTCCAGAGCGAACTCGGCACCATCCAGCAGATCGACGCCCTGGCGGAGGCGTTCCGCCGGCGCTCTCCTGACGGAATCGTCTTCGTCGACGCCATTCAGGGGGCGGCCAAACTGCCGTTCCCGCGCGCCGCGGACGTCGTCGCGGTCTCCGGTCGCAAATTCGGCGCGCCCGGCGGCGGCGCGGCGCTGCTGATCCGCCCCGCCTTCCGCGGCGGAAAGCAATTGACGCAGTTCGCCCGGCGCTGGCGGCACGAACTCTACCGCGGCTGCCGGCCCGAGGTCCCGGCGCTGCTGGCGATGGCGTACGCCGCACGGCTCCGCGCGGCGGAGCGGGAGGGGGCCGCCCGGCGCATCGCCGAGCTCAACGCGGCGGTGCGCCGGGCGTTGGAGAACCTGCCGCTGCACGGCGGGGGAAAGATCCGCTGCACGGTTCCCCCGGAGCTGGCGTCGCCCTATCTGCTTCACCTGTTCCTGCCGGGGCTCCAGAGCGGCGTCCTGGTACGAATGCTCTCCGCGGCGGGAGTGATGACCGCGGCAGGCAGCGCCTGCGCCTCAGAAAGTCCGGACCCCTCCGCCGCACTCCGGGCGATCGGTTTCGACCGGAATGACGCCTATTCCGGGCTGCGGATCGGATTCGGATTCGATTCCACGCCGGAAGAGGCGAAAAAGTTGGTGGAAGCTTTGAAAGACGCATTGAAAAACTACTGATGCCGCGATATGTTACCATTCTGATTTCTAACTCTCCGATACGGAAAGGAACCATAGAGATGTTCAAATCGATTTTTCCGGCTGCGCTGGCGCTTTTCTGCGCAGTTTTCACCGCCTCGGCGGCCTCCGAACCGATCGTCGTCGTCAAACAAACCACATTCAATCCGACCCTCAGTTTCCGGGGTGTGCCGAACGACTCCGGCCTGAACCGGGAGTTGAACTCCTTCCTCGGCGCCTGCGGCTGGTTCGATCTGGTGCGGAGCGACAAAGCGGACTTCACCCTCTCCGGCTCCCGGAACGGCAATCTGCTCACCCTGAAGCTCGAACAGGGCGGCGCCCCGGTCGGCGCCTGGAACATCACCATCGCCGGAGGCGACCGCGCCGTCGCCCAGCATGCGGTGGACGCCATCATTGAAAAGACGTTCAAGGAGCTGAAAGTGCGCGGCTTCTGCACCTCGCGCATCGCGTTCTGCGCCCAGACCGCGCCCGGAGTCCGGAACATCTACGTCTGCGACATCGACGGGAACAACGTCAGGCAGGTCACCCACTACAACTCGCTCTGCGTCGAACCGTGCTGGTTCCCCGACGGCAAATCGATCGGCTATTCCAAGTACAACCGCACCGGCATCGATGTGATTCAGACGATGCTTTCGGCCCGCCGCAGCCGGGTGCTCTCCAACTTCCGCGGCATCAACGCCGGCGCGGCGATCAGTCCTGACGGGAGGAAAATGGCGGTCATCCTCAGCCCCGATCACAAAGTGGACCTCTACATCCTGCCGATCGGCGGCGGAAAAGTCCGGCGGCTCACCTCCAACATGGCGGTAGAAGCCTCCCCCTGCTGGAGTCCCGACGGCAGGCAGCTCGCCTTCGTCAGCGACGAGACCGGCTCGCCACGCATCTTCATCATCTCGCTCGACGGCTCCGCACGCAGGCGGCTGCCCACCGTCGGCAGCGACGCGGTCACCCCCGACTGGTCGAGCGACGGCAAGATCGTCTACGCAACCCGCGTCAACGGCAGCTACACGCTCGCCGTCTACGATCTCAACAGCGGCAAAAACGAACGGATCACCGAAATGCCCGGCACCTGGGAATCCCCGGCATGGGCGGCGGACAACCGACAGGTGGTCTGCAAACGTTCCGACGGCGCGAAATCCGCTCTTTACGTGGTCGACACCTGGACCGGCAGAACCAGGTTGCTGCTCTCGACTCCCTACAACCTTTCGATGCCGGTCTGGTCGCCCTGTCAGCGCTAGCACGGCCGCAGAGGAGGTTCCCTTGAGCACCATACCGGCAAAAGAGTATCTGAATTCGCTCGGCATGTTCGGCATCAAGCCCGGTCTGGAAGCGACGCAGGAGCTGATGTGCCGTGCCGGCGATCCCTGTCGCGATCTGCGCTTCCTTCACCTGGCGGGGACCAACGGCAAAGGTTCCACCGGCGCAATGCTGGAGTGTGCACTCCGGTCGGCCGGCTTCACCACCGGGTTCTACAGCTCCCCCCACCTGGTCGACATCCGGGAACGCTTCCGGGTCAACGGCAGGGCGGTTTCTCCGGAGGATTTCGATGCGTTCGCCGCCGAACTGGCTGAAGCGGCCCGCCGGACCACCGGACGGGATTTCCGCTTCACCTACTTCGAATTCACCACTGTCCTGGCGGCGATGATCTTCGCCCGCGCCGGCGTCGACTTCGTCGTCTGGGAGACCGGCATGGGCGGGCGGCTCGACTCCACCAACGTCGTCACCCCCGTCGCCTCGATCATCACCAACATCGCTCTCGACCATCAGGCCTGGCTGGGCGACTCCATCGAAAAGATCGCCCGGGAAAAGGCGGGCATCATCAAACCGGCGGTGCCGCTCTTCTACGGCGAAATGCCGGAGAAGGCGCGCCGGGTTCTGCTCGACCGGGCTCGGTCGCTGGGCGCGGCGCCCGCCGGTCCGGGAGAGGAGATCGCCGGTCCGATCCGGTTCACCCGCGAAAACGGACTGCTCCGGCAGGAGTTTGAATACGCGGGACGAACCATCCGGCTGCCGCTGCTCGGCGGAATGCAGCGGAAAAACTTCCGGCTGGTCCACCGGGTGCTGGAGTTCCTCGCCGCCCGATACGGCCTCGACCTCGACCGGGCGCTCGACGGCCTGGCGAACGTCCGCTGGCCGGCGCGCTGCCAGCAGCTCAACGAACGGCTCTTCGTCGACGGCGGACACAATCCGGACGGACTTTCCGCACTCCGCGAAGCGATGGAAGAGATCGCACCCGGAGAAAAATTCACGGTGATCTTCGCCGGATTCCGCGACAAGGATGTGGAAACGAGCCTCAAGCTGATCGCGCCGCTGGCGGCGGAGTTTCTCTTTGTCCCGCTGCACGAGGCGGACCGTCCCTGCCGCACCCCGGAAGAGCTGTGCGCAATGGCGCGAAAACTGAATGTTCCGGCCTCGGAGCGGGCCAACGCCCTGCTCGCCGTCAACGACGCGCTCGCCGACTCCCCGCGCAAGGTCCTGGTGGCCGGTTCACTCTATCTGGCGGGCGAAGTACTGGCCGATCTCGCCGACCGGCATCTCGTACTCGACCTGGCGTGAGACGGACGATGTTCCGCGAACAGAAACTGTCAAGCAGATCGGAATCTTGAATCATGATTGATCCCAATGTGATATCTTCCGGCGAAACCGGCGGAGCGAAGATGGATGCGGAACTGATTTCCGTACCGTTGCTGGCAACGCGGGAACCGGTGATCTATCCCTTCAGCCTCACCCCGCTGCTGATCGAAGGAGACAATGTCGCAGCGCTCCATCGGGCAATGGAAAGCGACCGGTTGCTGGCCCTCTTCCCGGAACTCCCCTCCGACGAAGAGCTTGAACAGCTGCCGTTTCAGGTGAAATTCCGCCTCTTCAGCTATGAGGAGAAACGCCGGTCCGCCGTCGGCGTGCTGGTGCGGGTGGTCAAGGAACTGAACTTTCCGGATGGAAGCATCCGGATCGTGGTGCGCGGCGTCCGCCGGATCATCTGTGCGATGCTCAGCCGCAACGAAAACGAACCGCCGATGGCCCGCTGCCGGACACTGCCGGAGCTGCCCGGGGGCGACGAGGTGGAAAACCAGGCCCGACAGAAGAGCCTCACCGTGCTCTTCCAGGAGTTGGCCGGCATGCTGCCGGGCCTGCCGGAAGAGTTGCAGGTCGCTGTCTTCAACGCCGGAACTCCGGGGCGGTTTGCCGACCTGCTGGCCGATGCGCTGAATTTCAGTTACGCCGAAAAGCTGCTGCTGCTCTTCCACACCGACGTACGCGCCCGCCTCGAGGCGCTGGCGGTCTTCATGAACCGGGAGCTGGAGGTGCTCAAACTCGGCATGAAGATCCAGAACGAAGTCCATCAGGCGATGAGTCAGTCGCAGCGGGAGTTCTTCCTCCGCGAACAGCTGCGCTCCATCCAGCAGGAGCTGGGCGAAGACACCCGCAACCCGGACATCATTGAAATCGAACGCCGCCTCGGCGAACTCACCCTGCCGGAACGGGTCACCGAAGTGGTGAAAAAGGAGCTCTCCCGCCTGGAACTGATTCCCCAGGCTGCGCCGGAGTACCATATCAGCTACACCTACATCAACTGGCTGCTCGACGTGCCGTGGCTCACCTGCACCGACGACCGGCTCGACTGCAACGAGGCGGCGCGGGTGCTGGATGCCGACCACTATGGCCTCAAGGACGTCAAGGAACGCATTCTGGAATTCCTCGCGGTGCTCCAGCTCCACGGCGGGGGGGAACGCAGGTCTCCGATCCTCTGTCTGGTCGGACCGCCCGGCGTGGGCAAGACCTCGCTCGGCCAGTCGATTGCACGGGCGATGAACCGCAACTTCGTCCGGGTCTCGCTCGGCGGCATCCGCGACGAAGCGGAGATCCGCGGCCACCGCCGCACCTACGTCGGCGCGATGCCGGGGCGGATCATTCAGAACCTCAAGAAGGCGGGCAGTGCGAATCCGGTCTTCATGCTCGACGAGATCGACAAGCTCGCCAGCGACGTCCGCGGGGATCCGGCATCCGCGCTGCTGGAAGTGCTCGATCCGGCGCAGAACAGCGCCTTCAGCGACCACTATCTAGAAATCGATTACGACCTGAGCAAGGTCTTTTTCATCGCGACGGCCAATCTGCTCGACACGATCCCGGGGCCGCTGCGCGACCGCATGGAGATCATCCGCCTGCCCGGCTATACCTCGTTCGAGAAGCGGGAGATCGCCCGGCGTTATCTGGTGCCGCGCCAGATCCGTGAAAACGGCCTCACCCGGCAGCAGGTGCGCTTCCATCTCTCCGGCATCGACGAACTGATCGACTACTATACCCGCGAGGCGGGAGTGCGCGAACTGGAACGGGTGATTGGTCAGGTGTGCCGCAAGATCGCCCGGCGCATCGTCGAAGGCGAACTCGCCGCCGATGCCGTGACCGCGGTCACCCCGAAACTGGTGCACGAACTGCTCGGCGGGCGCAAGTTCCTGCGCGACGAGGTCGAAGGAGCCACCGCGCCGGGATGTGCCACCGGCATGGCGTGGACCAGCTGCGGCGGCGTCATTTTGCCGGTGGAGATCATCGCGATTCCGGGCGGCAAGGGCAACCTCAAACTCACCGGTTCGCTCGGCAAGGTGATGCAGGAATCGGCGGAAACGGCGTTCAGCCTGATCCGCTCCCGTGCTGCCGCCTGGAAAATCGAGCCGGAGTGGTTCACCGGCCATGACTTCCACATCCACGTTCCGGACGGAGCGACGCCGAAGGACGGTCCTTCGGCCGGCGTGACGCTGTCGATGGCGCTGGTTTCGCTGCTCACCGGCCGGCCGGTGCGGCCGCGTCTGGCGATGACCGGAGAGATCACCCTCACCGGACGGGTGACCGCCGTCGGCGGCATCCGGGAGAAGGTGATCGCGGCCCTGCGGGCGGGCGTCACCACGGTGATGCTGCCGGAGGAGAACCGCAAGGATGCCGACGAACTGCCGGAAGAGGTCCGGTCGAAACTGACAATCCACTTTATCGGGACCTTCGAGGAGGCGGAGAAGTTTGCCTTCCCCGGTCCCGCCGCACGGGAGAAGTGAGCATGAGATACCTGTTGCTGTGCCTCGCGTTTTCGGCGCTGGTTCCGGCGACTTTCGCCGCAGAAGAACAGACGACGCCGATTTCTGAATTCATGAAACTTGCACGCAACCCCTACCCGGTCTCCAGCTACGCCGCGCTGGAAGGGGAAGTGCGCCATCTGCGCCGCGGCGGCCGGCCGGAAACGGTGCCGATCTATTTCGGCATCATCCTCCAACCGGAGCGGATGACCGGTCAGATCATTCTCGACGGCCGCGAAGGATACATGCTCGGCCAGACCCGGCGCAGCGGCTCTTCGGAAACCACAGTCGTGCCGATGAAGAGCAACACCGGCGACGCCGGGAGTGAAAACCGGCTCGGCCACATGGGAATCCGCCCTTCCGATCTTACCATGAGTTTCCTCTATTATCCGGTGGTACGCGAACTGGAGAGCGAGAGCGTCCGCACCGTGCCCTGCCGGGTGGTGCTGCTCGAATCTCCGGATAAAAAGGAGCAGGTCAAGGTGTACATCGCCCGCGATTACCACTTTCCGCTCAAGGCGGAATTCTTCGAGGGAGCGGCCGCGGGGGGGACTCCATTCCGCACTCTGGAGATCAACAGCTTCCGCAAGAGCGACGGCTTCTACTACACCGACCGTGTCGGCCTTTTCGGCCCCGGCTGGCGAACCAGCATCGAATTCGACAAGTCCGCCGACGTCGGCAAATTCGACCCGGCCAGACCGCCGAAGGTGATCCGCCCGCTGGCGAAGTGAAATCACGGGAAATGAATCCGTCATCCGGCCGCGAATGACGGATTTTTTTCTTTCCTCCGGGGCACGCCCGTTCCACCTTTGCTCAACGCCGCCGATTCTCCGGGGAAAGTGACGGATTTTTCCGTCATTTCACCACCGGGAAGCGTCATTTCCCCGCCACATCGCAACCGGCAACCGCCCCCTTTGCCTCCGTGCAAGAACCGGGAAAACGGCGGATTCCAGAAGGCCGTTCGAGCAATATTGTGCAATACAATCTCAATATCGCGCAATAAAATCCTGATATTTTCGTACCGTGGGGATTTTTTTATTGTATAATATATTCCAGGTACAGAAAGGAGCGTTGCGATGTCCTCGACCAGAAACCGGCACAACATTCAGCTTGCCGCATTTTACTTCCCCGATTACCACTGCGACGAACGCATGGAAAAAGAGCACGGTCCGGGCTGGACGGAATGGGATGTCGTTCAGGCGGCCCGCTCCCGCTTCCCCGGTCACCGGCAGCCGAAAGTGCCGCTCTGGGGCTACGGAGATGAGTCGGAACCGGAGGTCATGGCGAAAAAGATCGATGCCGCCGCCGATCACGGAATCGGCACATTTCTCTTCGACTGGTACTGGTACGGGGAAAAACCGTTTCTGGAAGGCGCGTTGAAACGGGGCTTTCTGAACGCCCCCAACCGGCACCGGATGACCTATGCGCTGATGTGGGCGAACCACCCGTGGCGCAACATGCATCCGCACGGCTGGAACGAACCGGTCCGCACCCTGCTGGAAAGCGACGTCACCCCGCGCTCCTTCGACCGCCTCTGCGGAATCCTGCTGGAGGAACATCTGCAACGGCCGGAATACTGGACCATCTGCGGGAAACCATTCTTCTCCATTTACGACATCACCCGTCTCTGCGAAAATTTCGGCGGGATTCCTCTGCTCCGCAAGGCGCTGGATCAGTTTCGAGCCCGGGCGGAACGCGCTGGCCTTGCCGGGCTGCATCTGAACCTGACCAGCCGGGGGGAGACCATTCTGCCGGGCGAGAGAAAATCCAACGCGCCGGAGCTGGTCGAAGAGCTCGGGTTCGACAGCGTCACCAGCTACATCTGGATCCACCACATGCCGCTTCGCGACTTCCCGCGGAGCGATTACCGCCAATTGCGGACCCGATATCTCGCCTACTGGGACCGGGCGGAGCGGGAGTATTCCGTACCGTACTACCCGAACATCATGACCGCCTGGGACGCCTCGCCGCGCACCGTGCAGAGCGACCGCTTTCTTCACGGCCCCTATCCATATGACCCGGTCGTGGAGAACACCCCGGAACAGTTCGCCGAAACGTTGCAGCTCTTCCGGGACCGAATCGCTCTCCGGCCGGAGGAACAGCGAATCATCACCCTCAACGCGTGGAACGAGTGGACCGAAGGCAGCTATCTGGAGCCGGACACCGAATCCGAATACCGCTATCTGGAGGCGGTGAAAGAGATCTTCACGGAGTGACAACCCCATAATTTTCAGGAAAGGAGTACAGGATGGCACGGTTGAAACCTCAATTTTTCCGTCCGCCGGATCATCGAACCGGCAGAGAGCAGGGGCGATTTTTTACCCTCATCGAACTCCTGATCGTGATCGCGATCATCGCGATCCTGGCGGCAATGCTGCTGCCCGCACTCAACAAGGCGCGGGAAAAGGCGAAGACCATCGGCTGTCTGAACACCCAGAAAACACTGGCGCAGACAACCGCCAGCTACGCGGGGGATTTCGATGACGACACGATGCCGGTCCTCTCCAGCCTGATCGCCGGGGAAGCAGGCAGCAACGAGCGGCGCTCCATCCAGTACTACGCCGCCCCCTATTGTGACATCGGCCTGGGGATTCTCACCCGACGCGGCTATCTGCCCAATACCGTCACCTGGCCGACAGGGAGCTACTACGGCGACCAGTCCTCCGAAAACCGGCCGGAGATCTTTCACTGCAAAGTCGGGGAGCCCCTCGGATGGAACAATATGAATTTCAACGTCGATTACATGCTGCTTTTCGACACCGGGAACAACACGGCCCCGTCGATGTTCCCCTCCTGGGGGAAGAAATTCGGCGCCGTCTCCCGCCGGGTGATGGGAGTCTGCGCCGCCGCGAGCATCGGCCTCAACAAGGCACTTCATTCGAACGCAACCACCTGCTTTCTGACCGATGGGAGTGCAAGAATCGTGCAGGCGGCGGTCTACGTGCCGGAGGGGTGGACCGGGAATTTCACCCCCGATGTATACCATAGCGACACATCGATCGCAGAAGCATTGAAACGTATGGCGGAATGACAACCATGATGAACAAAACAATCCTCTTTCTCTCCCTCGGACTCACCCTCTCTCTGGCGGCGCAGGAGATGTTTCTGAAACCGGCAGCCACCTCGCCGACCGGCTGGTTTCCGGCGGACGATATCCGCTTCGAAGTGAAGGGCACGGTTCCGGCCGGAACCGCATACCGGGTCACCGACTGGCGGGGACAGGCCGTCTGCGACGGCACCCTCGCCGGAGCGGAGCTGAAACTCCCGAAGCTGGAGTCCGGCTACTACCGGATCTGCTGGAACGGCGATGAGGCCTCGGCTCTGGGATTCGCAGTGCAGCCGGGGCCGTCGTCGCCGCCGGGCTCCACCGCGACCTCGTTCGCGCTCAACACCAATCAGGCCTATCTCACCCACGCGGCAACCGGCAACCCGCACCTGCCGGCCTCCGGCCGGGAGGCGGTCAGCGGTCTGCTCGGCCAGTGCAGTTTCTCCGACGCGCGGGAGTTTTTCAACTGGAAGGGCATCGAACCGGTTCCGGGAAAGATGAACTGGCAGCTTTTCGACGACAACTTCTCGCTGCTCCATCAGACCGGGGTGAAAATTACCGGCTGTTTCCGCGACTCCCCCCGCTGGGCGCGCTATCAGGATGGCTCCGATGACAACTCCGTGGCGCCGGCCCACATTCCGGACGATCTCCTCGCCGTCTACCGGTTCTGCCGGAGCGCGGCGGAACGGTATCGGGACAAGGTCAACGCCTGGGAGTTCTGGAATGAACCGGACGTCGGGTTTGCCCAGGAATCCGCCTGGAATTTCGCCTCCGCCATGAAGGCGGCCAGCCTGGGATTCAAGGCCGGGTCCCCGGATGCGGCGGTCCTGACCGGGGCGATGTGTCTCTTCCCGGTCCGGAACTTCGTGAAGAGCGCGTTCGCCTCCGATCTCGACTTCTATTACGATATTTTCAACTACCACACCTACCTCATGCCGGCGGAATATCCGGCGCTGCTGCAGGAGATTTACGCCCTCATTGACCGCGCCGGCCGGAAACCGCCGGTCTGGTTCACCGAAACCGGAACCAATGTGGAAGGACAGGCCGCGCTGCCCTCCTGCACCCCCGGGAAACTGGAACAGAGCTATGAGCAGGAGCTGATGGTCGCCGAATTCCATCCGAAATCGGTGATCCTGCTGAAACAGCTGGGCGTGGGCAAGGTCTTCCCCTTCGTTCTGCCCCCGTTCAACGAAATCGGCGGAGCGAAAATGTGGGGACTGCTCCGGCAGAATTACACGGTGAAGCCGGCCTTCGTCGCGCTCGCCGTGCAGAGCCGCCTGCTCGGCGGCGCAACACTGATGGGAGAGTGCGAAGAGCGAAACGGTGTCCGTTCGTTCCTGTTTGAACGGGAGGACGGGTCGCAGATTCTCGCCTTCTGGAGCCGTTCCCCGCTCGAAACGCAGAAGACCGAAAACGCCGCCCGGGAGAATTCCTCGCCCCTGGAGCGGGAATTCGTTCTGGAGGCGCCCGCCGGCGTCTGTCATGTCACCGATCCCTTCGGCCGCCGCGAGACGGTCAAGGCCGCGCCGGGAAACACGCTCCATTTGAAAGCGGACCGCTATGTCCGCTATCTGGAGGGCCTCTCCGGCCTGAAACCGGCCCACCCCGCGGTGAAGCGGGACGCCGCCGGCATGGCTCCCTTCGCCGGGGACCGCACCGTCGTCCTGAAGGCGGTGCTCACCCGGAATCTGCGTCTCTCCTCCGGCCGTGATTTCGTCGATTTCCGGAGCGAAAGCGAACCGGTCGGAATCCGGGTGGAGCTGTTCAACCTCTCTGCGGAAAGCAAACAGGGCGTTCTGCATTGCTCCGCCGTGGATTCTCCGCAGCCCGTGTCGCTCGCGCCCTGGGAGAAAAAGCAGCTTGACCTTCAATTCCCGGTGCCGGAAGCGAAGACCGGAGAGTTCCGCTTCTCCGGCCGTTTCAACGGACAGGCAATCACTTCGCTGGTCATTCCCTACCGGAAGGTGGGCGAGCTGCTCCAGGCCACACCGCTCCCGCGCGCCGGGCAGCCGGACGCATGGCGCACCAACAGCTCCGGGAAAATGTCCATCCGCGGGAACAGCAGTGAAAATTCCGTCGTGTTCGAAATCGACTTCCGCAACGTGACCAACCGCTGGGCGGCCCCCTCTCTGCCCTTGCTGCTCCCCCAGGAGTCGCTCCGCGGCGCAGTCGGAATGGAGTTTGAACTCAAAGTGGACGGCAATCCGGCGGATGCAATGTATCCGCTGGTCTATTTCTTCGGCAACCACGTGCAGGCCCGGGAACCCTATCCGCAACCGACGGGAGAGTGGAAGAACTATCGGATCCTCTTTGAAAATCTGAAGACTCCGGAAGGAGTGGAACGATTCCAGATCGCCCTCTCCGGCAAACAGGAAAAACTGATCTATCAGGTGCGCAACATCCGTTTCCTGTTCAGAAGTGAGAAGTGACGGCCCCCCAGCCGACGCCGCCCGGTCGGGAGACCGGGCGGCCGGGTGGAATCCGGAAACTTTTGCCCGATCTGAATTGCAAATTCACACAGCCCATCTATAATAAAGAGGGATTGGTACCGGAAGCGGAGGCGCTGCACATGCCGTTCAAATTTTCAGAAATTCAGACCGAACAGGAGTTCCGGGCACTGCCGGAACACTATCAGTGGAACCATTGTTCCAGCGCAAACAACCTGAAATTCATCATCCTGTCCACCTATCACCCGCAGGCGGTCTCCCCGCATGACCACGATTTTTACGAACTTGTTTTCGTCATCCGCGGGCACGGCACCCACCATTGGCGCAACAGATGCGGCGATGAGAGCACGATGGAGTTCGGCCTCGGCGACTGTTTTGCCGTCCATCCAGGCGAAATCCACTGGTACACCGGATGCCACAGGTTGTGGCTGTTCAACATTCTGCTGCAGAAGACGCAGCTGGAGGAGGAGCTCGCGCCGATCCGCGATATGGCAAACCTCAAACAGCTCTTCGACCGGCCGGAAAAAGAACCGCCATCCAAACTCCATATCCCGCCGGAATACTTCCCCGCCGCCGTCGAAAAAATCAACCATCTGGTCGGCGAACTCTCCCTGCGCGCCCAGGGCTATCAGACGGTCGTTTGCAACGGAGTCATCGATTTTCTGATTCTGCTCGGCCGCCTGCACTCCCGCCCGGCGGCGCGAAATTCCGTCCGCACCGAAATTCATGACGCCGTCAACGCCGCCTCGCTGTACCTCGAACAGCATCTGACCGACAACCTGACGCTGGAGGAGCTTGCCGGCCACGCCAACATGAGCCGCGCCCATTTCTGCCGCTGTTTTAAGCTGGTCTTCGGCTCTTCTGTATGGACCTGGCTGACGCAACGCCGCCTCGAACTGGCCAAGCAGATGCTGGCGACAACCGACCTCTCCCTCAAAGAGATCGCCGCCGAATGCGGATTCTGCAGCTCCAGCTACTTTTCCCGGCAGTTCAAACGCTACCTCAAGACCACCCCCCAGAACTACCGGGTGGAACATTCGCTGCAATACATCCGCGCGTTCCGTTTTTCCAGCGCGCCCAGAAAAAGCGGACGCTCATGACCGGCGGAACGAGAAGAAGCGGGAAAGGAACGTTGTCGCGAAAGAGGGAATGCCGGAAGAAGAAGGTGTCCTGCGTGGGAAACGCAAGAAGGGGAACCCTTTTCAGAAAAGGTTCTTTCCTGCCCGCGCTCTTCCTTTTCCCAACCTTCCGGCCGACTACGGCAGCGGTTCGCCGCGGCTGAGCGCCTGCAATGCCGCAATCTCCTGCTTCCACAAACTTTCGTCGATCGTCTCGAGCACCAGCGGAATGTCGTCGAACCGGGGATCCTGCATCAGCCGCCGGAAAAACTCCCAGCCGAGTTCCCCGTGCCCGATGCTGTCGTGCCGGTCCAGCCGCCCGCCGAGCTTGCTCTTGGAATCGTTGATGTGCATCCCCTGCAGAAAGGAAAATCCGATCAGCCGGTCGAATTCGGCAAAGGTCTTCTCGTACCCCTCCGGCGTGACCAGATCGTATCCGGCCGCGAAGGTGTGGCAGGTGTCGAGGCAGACCCCCACCCGTCCTGGGCGGTCGACCGCTTCGAGCATCGTCGCAAGCTGTTCGAACGCGTATCCGACGTTGGTTCCCTGCCCGGCGGTGTTTTCAAAGACCGCGATCACCTCGGGAACGGTATCGACCGCCTCACGCACCCCTTCGGCGATCAGCCGCAGATCCTCCTCCTCCGGAATTAGCTTGAGATGACTGCCGGGGTGGAAGTTCAGCTTGACCAGCCCGAGCTGATGGCAGCGCTCCATCTCGCCGATGAAGGCGGCGACCGCGTTGCGGCGCTTGCCCGGATCCGGCTGCCCGAGATTGATGAGGTAGCTGTCGTGCGGCAGAATGAGTTCCGGCCGGTAGCCGAACGCCCGGCAGTTCTCCCGGAACGCGGCGACCGCCTCCTCCTTGTACGGCGGCGCCGACCACTGCCGCTGATTCTTGGTGAACATGGCGAACGCGGTCGCGCCCAGTTCGTGCGCGTTGACCGGCGCATTCTCGACGCCGCCGGCGATGCTGACGTGTGCTCCGATATATTTCATGGGTTCTCTCCTCCTCTGAATTCGTGACCGGATTAAAAGATATCACGGCAATCCGGGTTTGTCAACAGCCGCCCGCCGCGCAACACAGCGCGCCTTGAGCCCGTTCAGAAGTTCCGGCGGCACGAGCAACCCGCCCGCGCCGGAGCCGAGCTGGATGTTGGGGGAGTTTGCCCCGTGAAAATCGCTCCCGCCGGAGACGGCCAGATGGTAGAGGCCGGCCAGTTCGAGCACCAGCGCGGTCTCCTGCGGGCCGAACATGCTGTAATACCCTTCGACCGCGTCGAGCCCGAGCGGAGAGAACCGCCTCATGATCCGCTTCGCCCAGGCGCGTTCGTTGCGCTCCCGGTAGACCGGGTGCGCCCAGACGGCGATGCCGCCGGCCGCATGAATCACCTCGATGGCGCGGGCCGGATCGGGCAGTTCGCGCGGCACATAGGCCGCACAGCCCCGCTTGAGCAGCCGGTCGAAAACCGACTGCATGGTGGGGAATCCGTATTTATGCATCAGCGCGCGGGCGAAGTGAGGCCGCCCGATGCTGGCGCTGTCGGAGTCGGCGCCGGCAAACGCCGGATCATCCCAGGTCACCGGGAATCCGAGCGTATTGAGTTTGAGCCGGATCTGTTCATTGCGGCGGCGGCGCCCCTCCCGCATCTCCTCGAGAAACGCCGTCAATACCGGCGTCTCCGGGTCGATGAAGAGCCCGACCATATGCAGTTCCCGGTTGCTGAACATGGTCGAGAGTTCCACGCCGGGCACCGTCTCGACCTCCGGATGGCGCCGCCCCGCCTCCAGAAACTCCGGAATCCCGGCGACGGTGTCGTGGTCGGTGAGGGCGATGGCGCCGACTCCGGCCGCGGCGGCGAGCTCCACCAGTTCCGTCGGCGTACAGCTCCCGTCGGAACAGCAGCTGTGAGTGTGCAGATCAATCCGGTTCACGGCCGCGGCTCCTTCCGGGGAATCTCCCGCAACAGCGCCTGCAGATGCACCAGACGCAGTTCCGGCGGATTGCGGTAATCGATCACCGGCTGCAACCCCTTTTTCCGGTAGATGGTGCCGCCGGGGTTGTTGAGCGTCACCCGACCGTCGACCACGGTGAAGTGTTCGTATCCGGCCTGTGCGGCCAGAATCCGCAGCCGGACCACCTCCAGCAGAGTTTCCGCACACTTCGGCAGTTTCCCGTAGCGGTCGCGCAGTTCGGCGGAAAAATCGGCGAGTTCCGTTTCGGAGTTGAGCGCGCTCAGCCGCCGGTAGGCGTCGAGGCGGAGACGGTCCCCGCCGATGTATTCCGGCGGAAACGCCGCGGCGAGCTTCCCTTCCGGCGCGGTCAGCGTGAAACTGATGAAATCGATCGCCATCTCCACCTCCGGCAGAAATTCGCTCTTCTCGCCGCGCAGTTTGCCGACCTCCTGCTTGAGCAGATGGCAGTAGAGGTCGAATCCGATGGTGTTGAGGTGGCCCGACTGTTCCGCGCCGAGCAGGTTGCCCGAGCCGCGGATCTCCAGGTCGCGCAGCGCCAGCTGAAATCCCGCGCCCAGATTGGAACAGCGGCGGATCGCCGAGAGCCGCTTGCGCGCGTCGGAGCTCACCAGCTGGCTCTTCGGCAGAAGCATGTAGGCGTAGGCCTGGTGCTTCCAGCGGCCCACCCGGCCGCGGAGCTGATAGAGTTCGGCCAGTCCGAACCGGTCGGCCCGTTCGATGATGATGGTGTTGGCGTTCGGCACGTCGAGTCCGGATTCGATGATGGTACTGCTGACCAGACAGTCGATCTTCCCTTCGAGGAAGCTGGTCATGACCGCCTCGAGCTCTTCTTCCGGCATCTGCCCGTGGGCGACGGCGAAGCGGACGTCCGGCAGCAGGGAGCGGAGTTTCTTCGCCACCTCCTCGATCGTGCGCACCCGATTGTGCAGATAGTAGACCTGCCCGCCGCGGGCGAGTTCCGCCTCGATCGCCTGCACCACCAGCCGGTCCTCCTCGGGGGCGATCACCGTCTTGACCGGCAGCCGGAGCTTCGGCGCGGTCATCAGCGTGCTCAGGTCGCGCGCTCCGGCCATCGCCAGATAGAGCGTCCGCGGAATCGGCGTCGCCGACATGGTGAGCACATCCACTTCGGCGCGGAACCGGCGGAGCCGCTCCTTGTGCTTGACGCCGAACCGCTGCTCCTCGTCGATCACCACCAGCCCGAGATTGTGGAACTTCAGCTCCGGATTGCAGAGCCGGTGGGTGCCGATGATGATATCGATTCCGCCGTTGCCGAGCCGGCGGATGATTTCGTTCTGCTCCGCGGCGGTCCGGAACCGGCTGAGCACGTCGATCGTGTAGGGGTAGGCGGCGAACCGCTCCCGGAAGCTGTAGTAATGCTGCTGCGCCAGCACCGTGGTCGGTGCCAGAATCGCCACCTGATATCCGGCGGAAACCGCCTTGAACGCCGCCCGCATGGCAATCTCCGTCTTGCCGTAGCCGACGTCGCCGCAGAGCAGCCGGTCCATCGGGCGCGGCGACTCCATGTCGGCCCGGATCTCCGCGGTCGAGCGGCGCTGGTCCGGGGTGTCGTTGAAGGGGAAGGCCCGCAGAAAGGCGCGGGTCTCCGCCGTGTCCGGCGGGAAGACGATGCCCGGCGCCGCCTGCCGCATCGCCTGAAGCCGGAGCATATCCGCGGCGTAGGAGCGGACGCTCCGCCGGGCGCTCTCCTTGTCCCGGCTCCAGCGCACTCCGCCGAGCCGATGCAGAGTCACCTTGCCGGGACTGCCGAGATAACGGCTCACCTTGTGCGCCTGCAGCAGCGGCACGTAGAGGATCTGATTGTCCGCATACTCGATGACCAGCACTTCACGGGAGACGCCACGGCTGGTCAGTGTGCGAAATCCCCGGAAGATCCCGATGCCGTGATCGATGTGCACCGCGTAATCCCCCTCGTCGAGGTCGGCGAGCGAGAACTCCGGCACCGGAACCGCCGCCGGATCCGCGCTGACCGGTGCCGGCACCTCCCCTTCCGCCGTCCGTCCCTCGCGGGAGAATCCGGCTGTGATCAGCTCCTTCTCCGTGATGAGCAGCAGCTGTTCGGCCGGGAGCGAAAATCCGGCGCCGATTCCGGCGACATCGAACGAGGGGTGGCAGACGGCCAGTTCGTTCCGGGTACACCACGCTTCGAGCGCGGGAAGATTTTCCGGATGGGGGGCGAGAGCCACCACGCGCATGCCGGAATCGGCGGCCCGGCGGAGGTTGCCGAGCAACATCTGCCGCCGCAGTTCCTCCGCGCCCGCCTTCGCACTTTCGCCGATTTCACCGGCGATCTCTCCGGCCGCGGGAAATACGTCGGCAGCCTCCGCTTCCGGGTGGTACGCCTCGGAAGCGGCGTCGTAGAAGGCCATCGCCTCCTGTGCGGCCTCCTTCTCCTCCCACAAAGTCTCCCACCGGCGGCACACCTCCGGAGAGGCATACTTCTCCAGCCGGTCGAGGCAGCTCTCCGGATAGACCGTCAGCAGCCGCCAGTTGCGGTGTGCAAAATAGCAGAAGAGGTCGGCATCGGCGGCACCTCCCGCGGTGATTCCGGCCCGGCCGATCACCCGATATTCGGAGACGCTCCCGGTAGAACGTTGACTCTCCGGCGAAAAGGTGCGCATGGAATCGATCTCGTCCCCGAAGAATTCGATCCGGCAGGGCGCGTCGTGCGCCGGACTGAAAATATCGACGATGCCGCCGCGCCGGGCAAACTCCCCCGCAACCGAGACCTCATACTCGTCGTCGTAATCGAGACGCACAAGCTTCTCGACCAGCTCCCCGATTGGAATCTCCATGCCGGGAACCAGCACCAGCTGAGCATCGCGGGTCTCCTCCGGCGGCGGCGCCGGTGCCAGCAGGGCGTGAATGCTGCCGATCACCAGATCGAATCGACCGTTGAGCGCCGAATTGAGCGCGCGCGCCCGGCGGCTTTCTCCTCCGGGGAAGAGCAGCTTCCCCCGGCCGGATTCCGGAATCACCAGCATCTTCAAATCGATTTCCAGCTCGCGGTTGAGTGCTTCGATTTCCGCGACGACGCGATCGACCAGATTGAGTTCCGGCAGCGCGGCGATCAGCGGGGAATTTCCGGAAACCGCGGCACGCAGCAGCGGCAGCGCAACCGTGCCGGGATCGACTCCGCCGCGACTGACCGCCGCCGCAGTGGAATCGGCCAGATATTTTTTCAGAATTTTACGCCAATTCACCGTGCTTGCGGCTTGATTTTTGCTCATTTTGTTATATGTTGTTCCATTTAAGAGGTTGCAAATAACGAACCCCGGTTGTTTGCACCGTTTTATTATAAGCCGCATTTGTGAATTTTGGTAGCGGTAAAGTCCGGGTTTATCAATAAAAGTTGAAATTATTTTAAAATTTCCGCGTCCGCCGGCGAATTCCGGTCTGTTTCGGTGCGCGGAAAAAGGATCCTCCATGACAGAACAGAACTTCGCGTCGAAGTCCGCCTCCACGGCGGACACCTCCTCCCGGAAAGAAAAATCGGATGAAGCAGCGGAGTTCGGAGCTAAGAGGTGCGCCGCCGGAATCGCGCCGGCGGTACCGCTTGCACCTCTCCCCGATCTCCCGGACGAGGAGGACGACTTCCCCTCGGTCGAACCGCTCGCGGAATCCCGCGCCGGTCGCAAGCTGGTCATCAAGAAAGTGGAAGCTCCACCGGTGAAGTTTGCGCCGAAGACTCCGAAGGCCGTTCCGGGCGGAAAGGTCGACGCCGAGGCGGAAGCGAAACGCCGCCGCAAAACCGGCGAAGCCGCCGCAAAACCACGTACCAAGCAGGAGAAGGATTCCGCCCGCAAGATCGCGCTCGACTCCAAGGTGGTCGCCGGAACCAAAAACGACACCATGAAGGTCTACATGGGCGAGATTGCCCGGATTCCGCTGGTCAACAAGAAGGAGGAGGCCGAACTTGCCGACGCCATCCACTGCGGCGACCTCGACCGTCATGAAGACGCCCGTTCCACCCTCATCAAGGCGAACCTTCGGCTGGTGGTCAAGATCGCCCACGATTTCAAGGGGCTGGGCCTGCCGTTGCTCGACCTGATCTCCGAAGGCAACATCGGTTTGATGCGGGCGGTGGAGAAGTTCGATCCGGCCAAGGGGGCCAAGTTCAGCAGCTACGCCGCCTGGTGGATCAAGCAGTCGATGCGGCGCGCGCTGGCCAACCAGAGCCGGACGATCCGCATCCCGGTCCAGTCGGCGGGCAAGATCAACAAGATCAAATCGGTCCGCATGAAGCTGGCCGAAGAGCTCGGCAGAGAGCCATCCGACGCAGAAATCGCCGAACATCTCGACTTCAGCGAACGGACCGTCGCCGGTCTCCGCCTGGCCGACCTGCGCACCTTTTCGCTGCACGACCCGATCCAGCAGGGGGAGGAAGGGGAGTTTCAGGATATCATTCCCGACCGCCACGCGATGACCCCGGACCAGATCCTCGGCGACGTCGAATCGGTCTTCCGGCTGATGGACCTGCTCGAAAAACTCGAAGACCGCGAACGCCGCATTCTGGAAATGCGGTTCGGCCTGCACGGCAACCGCCCGCTTACCCTCGAAGAAGTCAGCCAGGAGATCGGCCGTACCCGGGAGCGGGTCCGCCAGATCCAGAATCAGGCCCTCTCCAAACTCAAGCAGCTTCTGGTCGACGAGGCGGGATTCTCCGCCGACTGACCTCGCCACTGCCGGCGGAACAGACACAATGACCGTTCTGTTCCGCCGCCCTGGAAACAAAAAACCCGGCGGGAATTTCTCCTGCCGGGTTTTTTCGTATTCGCCGAAGCGGAACTCAGCGCGCGTAGTACTCGATCACGCTCATGATCTTGACGCTCACCGGAATCTCTTCCAGCTGCGGCGCGCGGGTCAGCGTGGCCTTGAGGTTGTCGAGATCGACCTCCATGTACGGCGGCACAACCGAATTGCCCTTCTTGGCCATCTCGGCGATCGCCGGAGACTTCTCGGCGTTGATCGAAATGACCTGACCTTCGCGGACCTGATAGCTGGCGCGGTCAACCCGCTTGCCGTCCACGAGGATGTGGCCGTGGTTCACATACTGCTTGGCGGCGAAGATGGTCGGCGCGAATCCGGCGCGGAACACCATCGCATCAAGCCGCTGCTCCAGGCTGCGGAACAGCTTCTCGTGCGCCTGACCGGTACCGGCCTTCGCCTTGGCGTAGGCGATGCGGAGCTGCTTCTCGCTGATCGCGTAGTAGTTCTTGAGTTTCTGCTTCTCCATCAACAGTTCGCCGTAGGTGGAGAGCTTCACCCGGCGTCCCTTGCCGTGCGGCCCCGCCGCATACGGACGCTTGACGCTCGGGCACTTCGGGTCACCCCAGATGCACTGGCCGACCCGGCGGCAGAATTTGTGTTTCGCTCGACTTGCGGTTGGCATAACCAATCCCTTTCCTTCTTGTTTTTGCTTCCCGGAAAACGGGTGTCAAGCCTTCATCAAACGATTGGGGCCCGATTTCCGGCAGATACATGAATTTTAAAATAGCATCTGTCCGCTTCATTTTCAAGTGCATGCGCAAAGAAAACGAAAATGTTCCGGGGAATTTGCGCCCCCGTCGCCCCTTTCTGCTCCCGCGCAAAGCTTCCCGGCCGGAAAGAAAAAACGCCCCTCCCGGGCGGGGAGGAGCGGGCAATCCCGTTTTGTGGCTCCGGTCAGTGGGAACTCTTCAGATACGCCTCGATAAACTGATCGATCTCTCCGTCGAGCACCCCGGCGGTATCGCTGGTCTCCACTTCGGTCCGCAGGTCCTTGACCATCTGGTAGGGCTGAAGCACATAGCTGCGGATCTGGCTGCCCCAGCCGTTCTCCACCTTCTCGCCGCGGATCGCATCCGCCTCGTTGCGGCGCTTCTCCTCCTCGTATTCGTAGAGTTTGGCTTTCAGCATCTTCATCGCCGTGGCGCGGTTCTTGTGCTGTGAACGCTCGTTCTGGCAGCAGACCACGATGCCGGTCGGCAGGTGGGTGATCCGGATCGCCGAGTCGGTGGTGTTGACGTGCTGCCCGCCCGCGCCGCTGGAGCGGTAGGTGTCGATCCGCAGCTCGGTCTCGTCGATCTCCACCTCGATGTCGTCATCGAGTTCGGGGAAGACATCCACCGAGCAGAAGCTGGTGTGCCGCCGCGCATTGCTGTCGAACGGCGAAATGCGCACCAGCCGGTGCACCCCCTTCTCCCCCTTCATATAGCCGTAGGAGAACTCCCCGGTGACGTGCAGCGTGACGCTCTTCACGCCCGCCTCTTCGCCGGGCTGCAGGTCGATCACCTCATCCTTCCAGCCGCGCCGCTCGAAGAAGCGCCGATACATGCGAAGAAGCATGTTCGCCCAGTCGCAAGACTCGGTGCCGCCCGCTCCGGCGTGGATCGAAAAATAGAGGTTGTTGCGGTCAAACTTGCCGGAGAGAAAACTCATGATCTCCATCCGGTCCAGCGACTTGAGCAGCCGCCGGTAGGCGATCTCCGCCTCCTTGAGAAACTCCTCGTCTTCGCCCGCAAGTTCGAGCGCGACCGAATAGTCCTCCACTTCGGACTCCAGCCGCCGAAACGGTTCGACCAGATTCCGGCAGCCGGAGAGCTGGGCAACCGTGTTCTGCGCGGACTCCTTGTCGTTCCAGAAGTCCGGCGCGGCCATCTTCTTCTCCAGCTCCGCCATCTCCTCCCTGCGCTCATCGATATGCAGGAATTCGTGGAGGTGTTCGATCCGGCCCTTCAGCTCCCCCTCCGCCTGCCGCAGCTCGTCGAAACTCATCATTTCCCGGCGTTCTCCAGTTTCCACATGTCGTCGAGCAGGTGTTGAATGTCATCGAGACACGCGCCGCACGCACCGCCCGCCTTGCAGTAGTGCGTGACCTCCTCGGCCTTGTGCAGTTTGTTTTCCTTCGCGACCTTGAGGATCTTCACATCGGTGACGCCGAAGCATTTGCAGACGATCCGCCCCTCGTGGTCCGCGTCCTTTTCAAACGGACTTTTCTCCCCGCGGTAGTGGCAGATGGCCGCCTGAAGCGCCTCCATGCCCATCACCGAGCAGTGCATCTTCGCCTCCGGAAGGCCGCCGAGCATATCGGCGATCTGCTGGTTCGTAATCTTCTCCGCTTCCTCCAGCGTCTTGCCCTTGACCAGCTCGGTCAGCGCGGAACTCGACGCAATCGCGCTCGCGCAGCCGAAGGTCTTGAACTTGACGTCGGCGATCCTGCCCTCTTTGTCAAGCTTGAAGGTGAGCTTCAACGCATCGCCGCAGGCGGCGTTGCCCACCTCACCCACCCCGTCGGGGTTCTCCACCTCACCCACATTGCGCGGATGGAGAAAGTGATCCATGACTTTATCGGTATAATTCCACATGATACACACTCCTCTCTTCTATTTCCCGGCTTTCTCCGGGAGTGATGCCTTCCGCAGAATCTCCTTGACCAGAGCCGCGGAACGCGGATGTTTGATTTCACCCCGCGTCAGCATCGCTTCGAGGTAATACCTCACCAGCGGATGCTGTTTCGCATTGGAGTTGAGCGACCAGTTCGCGGCCAGAGTGATCAGGAAATTCTTCAGTTTCTCCAGATCCTCCGGCGTGGTCTCTCCCTTCTCCTTCTTCGCCTTGAACTCCTTCGGCGTCAGCATTTCGCCGGGCCGGGCAAGCTGCTCGACCAACCGTCGTACCGGCTCCACCTTTCCGGTCGCAAAGAACTCGAACCACAGCTGATCGAGCTCCCCGGGAGTCCGGATCGTGTCGGGGACTTCGTCCGGCAGCAGCACGAGTTCATCCAACTCCCGGCTCGTCGCCTCATCGAGCTTCGGATGCAGATTCTCCCCCGCCTCCCGGCCCAGAAAATGGATCACCGCCGCCACCGCCCGGCGGCTCTCCGCCGTCTGCTGCGCCGCCGCGATCCGGAGCAGCTCCCCGTGCAGCTGCGGATTCAGCCGGAAGAGCAATCCCAGTCCGTAATAGAGCGAAAGCGTCTTGCCGTTCAAGCCGGGCCGCTCCCGCAGACAGCTCTCCAGAAACCCCGGCAGCAGTTCCGGCTTCGGTGAACGGTAGTAGTTGCTGAGCACTTCGCCGCTCTGTTTGAGCTCCACCGCGGGGTAAGGATCCGGCGGCGGCGTCAGCTGCCACGAGCACTCCAGCGGCTTCTCCGAACCGTCGTTGCGGTCGCGGAGTTTCCCGACGATCCGGTATGTCCCGGGCGCATCCTTTTCCTCCATCACCGCTTCCAGATAGAAGTTCGAGAGAAACACGCCTTTTCCGTCGCTCTTTCCCCGCAAGATGACGAGATCACGGCCGATCGCCTCTTTCGTCCCGTCCGGATTGACCTGCTCCAGGTCGGCCGTCACATCGGCGGCCCCGTCCTTGAGCGCGAAGCGGCCGAGAACCAGCCGGATCGAGAAGGGCTGCCCCGGCACCACCCGGGAAACCGTGGAAACCTGCGGCGGACGCCCGGGAAGAATGTGCTCCCATTGATCCTGCAGATTCTGCGAAAGCGTGACCACAAGGTTCCCCTCCACCGCATGCACTCCGCAGGCGGCGAAGAGGAGCAGCAGCGCTCCCGCAAGCCTTCCTGTTCCACGCTTCATCAGCCTTCTCCTCCCTTGCCGTGCCGGCCGGATTGCCCTGACCGGATTTCAACAATATACGATATTTTCAGAGTGTTTTCAAGTACCCCGGGATTTTTTTCTCCGGTCAGCGGTACTTCTCCATCTCCGCCTCAATCCGGGCTGCGACGTGGGAGACCACCGCGTCGAGCGCAATCCGTTCCGCGTCGCGGCTGCCCCGCACCTTGAACTCCGCCTGCTTCTCCGCCAGCGTCCGGGGCGACACCACCAGCCGCAACGGAATGCCGAGCAGATCGGCGTCGCTGAACATCGATCCGGCCTTCTCGCCGCGATCGTCGTAGAGAACCTCGATGCCGGCGGCCTGCAGTTCGGAGTAGAGCCGCTCACACGCTTCGCCGACCCCCTCCTTCTCCGGATTGATCGCACACAGCTCCACCTGCCACGGCGCAATCGACATCGGCCAGATCGGACCGTATTCGTCACAGCTCTGCTCGATCACCGCAGCCATCGCCCGGCCGACGCCGATGCCGTAGCAGCCCATGACCATCGGATGCGATTTGCCGTCCCGGTCGAGATAGTCGCAGTGCATCGCGTCGGAATACTTGGTTCCAAGCTGGAAGATGTTCCCCACCTCGATGCCGCGCAGGAACTGCAGCGGCTGCCCGGTGAGCGGACAGGGATCCCCCTCCCGCACGCAGGCGATGTCGGTGACCAGGCAGTCGCTCCCGGCCAGGTCGCGGTCGAAGTTGAAGTTCCGATAGTGGAAGTCCGCCTCGTTGGCGCCGACCACCAGATTGCCCGACTCCGCCGCCGAACGGTCCACGACGATCCGCGCCCTGCCGGGATCGATTCCAACCGGACTGGCGAACCCGGGCACCGCGCCCGCCGCCTCGATCGCGGCATCGTCGGCGAACTTCAGCTCAGGCACCTTCAATGCGTTGGCCAGCTTCACCTCGTTGACCTCGAAGTCACCGCGGATCAGCACGAAGATGAGTTCGCCGGTGTGCGCGTCCTGATAGAAGACCGCCTTGCCGGTGTTCTCCGGCTTCACGCCGAGAAATCCGGCAACCTCTTCGATCGTCTTCATACCGGGCGTGTGAACCTTCTCCAGCGGAAGCGGTTCGCCTTTTTCGAACTTCCAAGCCGCCACCGCGATCTCCCGGTTGGCCCGGTAGCTGTAGTCGGCATTGGTGATGACGGTGTCCTCGCCGCAGTCGCAGATCGCCATGAACTCATGCGACACCTTGCCGCCCATCATGCCGGAATTGGATTCGATCGACAGCACGTTCTTCATCCCCACCCGGCGGAAGATCCGCTCGTAGGCCTCGTGGCAGCGGGCGTAGTAGCGCTCCAGATCAGCCTGGTCTGTGTGGAAACTGTAGGCGTCCTTCATCGTGAATTCACGCGTGCGGATCAATCCCGCCCGCGGACGCGCCTCGTCGCGGTACTTGGTCTGAATCTGATAGAGCATCACCGGCAGCTGCTTGTAGCTGTTGAGCTCGGTGCGCACCAGGTGGACGATCGCCTCCTCGTGGGTCATCGCCAGAATCATCGGCTTCTCGTTGCGGTCGCGGAAACGCAGCAGCTCCGCGCCGACCGACTCGTACCGCCCGGACTCCTGCCAGAGGTCCGCCGGAAGCACCACCGGCATCAGCACCTCCTGCCCGTCGATGCGGTTCATCTCCTCGCGGATGATCGCTTCAATCTTTCTGACGATCCGCTCCCCCGTCGGCAGCAGCGAATAGATTCCCGCCGACACCGGGCGGATGTAGCCGCCGCGAATCAGAAATTTGTGACTGACAGTCTTCGCGTCCTTCGGATCCTCCTTGATCCGGCGCCCGACCAGTTTGCTCATTTTCATCGTTCAAAACCCCTGCAATAGTTGGATAATCACCTTTCTAAACCACCGCCAGCCCGAGAGCCATCAGGAACATTCCGGCGATCAGTCCGTACAGCGACCAGTGCGACTCCCCGTACTTGTGCGCCATCGGCAGCAGGCCGTCAAAGGTGACGAACACCATCACCCCGGCCACCGCCGCATAGATCATATTCAGCACCGTTCCATCCAGAAACGGAGCGAGAATCAAATAGCCGATCAAAGCGCCAGCCGGATCCGCCAGTCCGGTCAACGACGCACAGAGAAACGCCCGCTTCCGGCTTCCAGTCGCATAATAGACCGGCACCGACACCGCCAGCCCTTCCGGTATGTTGTGCAGCGCCATCGCCAGTGCCACCGGGATCCCCAGTTCCAGTCCGCCGAGGCTCGCGGCGAACACCGCCAGCCCCTCCGGAAACTTGTGAATCGCAATCGCCGCCGCAAACCGGAACCCCGCCCGACGCAGCGGCCGGAAGTCCGCGTGAGGCAGCTCCATATCTTCCACGCTCCGGGTCTCGTGCGGATTGACCGGCTCCGGTACCAGCCGGTCGATCACCGCCGCCAGCAGCATTCCGCCGAAAAACGCCCCCATCGAAATAAACGCGCCGGGCGCCCCGCCGAACACCTCCCGCAACTCGCGGTTGGCTCCGGCCAGCAGCTCGACAAATGAGATGTAGACCATCACGCCGCCGGAGAGCCCGAGCGCCACCGAAAGTGCACGGGTATTGGTCCGCCGGGTGAAAAATGCCGCGGCGGCGCCCAGCACCGTCGCCGCACCGGCCAGCGTCGTCAGCAGCAGTGCGCCAGCCACCGAACCCGCCGCAAATTCCATCACCGGCCTCCTCTCTCCGGGGTATCCCGCCTACAGCAGCGCCTCGTTCTCCACCAGTTCATGATGCAGCGCCTTCTGCGCCGCCTCGAAATCCGCGCGGTCGATGATGAACTGCATATTGACCTGCCGCATGCACTGGTCCAGCGCCAGAACGTTGATCTTCGCCTCGGCCAGCGCCTTCGCCGCCCGCGACAGGAAGCCCGGAATCTTCATGTTGCTGCCGATCACCGCGATCACCGCCACCTTGCGGGTGGAGATCTTCGCGGCGGGGAAGTTTTCCGCCAGTTCGGCAAGACAGGCATCCAGCCCGCGCGAACGCTCCGGCACATAGTGGGTGATCGTGTTGGCATTGGTGTTCTTGGCGATGTAGCTGATGCGGTGCTTCGCAAAACTCTGCAGCACCCGGAAGTCGTAGCCGCTCTCGCCGACCATCTCCGGATCGAACACCTCCACCGCGAAGAGATCGCGCCGCCCGCAGATCATATCCACCCGCGGATTCGGCGAAACGTAGTTGCGGCTGATCAGCGTACCCGGATTGCCCGGGTCGAACGCGTTGGCCACCCGGATCGGAATGTTGTTCAATTCCATCGCCTTGGAGGCCTTCGGGTGAATCGCCTCCATCGCCATGTCCGCCAGCTGGTCGGCGATGTCGAAATTGGTGTGTCCGATCGTCCGGACCTTGTCCTTGCCGATCAGTTTCGGGTCGCCGGTGGAGAGGTGGAACTCCTTGTGGATCACCCCTTCCCGCGCCTGCGTCACCACCGCGAGCTTGCTGAAGGTAATCTCGCTGTAGCCGCGGTCGAACTTCGCCATCACCCCTTCGGCGCACTTGGCGTAGCCGGTGACGATCGGCATGCACTGCGAGAAATCCAGCCCCTGAATGTGGTGCAGAATCGTCTCCTCCATCGTGCCGGTCTCCTGATCCTTCCAGCCCGAGAGGTCGACGAACACCGCGTTGACACCGTGTTCCCGCAGGATCAACGTCGAATTGAAGGCGCTGTGCGCCTCGCCGACCGAGCTGAGCAGTTCGCGCGCCGCCGGCAAATAGTCCTCGCGGTGGAAATGGCCGAAGCTGCGCAGCTGCATCAGGTTGCGCAGGCAGCTCTTCACCCCGTCCATCCGCTCGTTGACGAAATCATCCGCCGCATCCTGCCGGAGTCCGAGGGATTCGAAGGTGCGGTTGAGCCGGATCAGTTCGGCGCGGGTCGATTCGAGCTTATCCGCCCACGACCGGTCGCCGGCGGCGAACGCCGCGAAGATGCCCGGCTCGGCAGTCTTCTTGTTCTCGAGCAGCAGGTTGGTGACCCCGCCGTAGGCGGAGACGACGAAGATGCGGTTGTAAAGCTCCGGACCACGGCGGTTGCCGATGAGGATGTTCTCCATCAGCTCGCCGAAGCGGGTCATGCTGGTTCCGCCGATTTTTTCTACGGTATGAATTCCCATGATGATTTCAGTTCCTCTGCCTAGATGTCTTCGATGCGCATGAGTTTGACCGGCGACTGATTGATCGAAAGCGTCGCGAGTTCCGCCAGCGCGGCGCGGAGGCTCTTCTCCGGCGCGACGTGGGTCAGAATCACCAGCGCCACCGTGCCGTCCGCCTCGCGACGCTCGTGCTGGATCAGGCTGGAAATGCTGATCGACTTGTCGGCGAGAATCTGCGCGATCGACGCGATCACGCCGGGACAGTCCCGCACCTGAAGCCGGAGATAGAAGCGGCTCGAACTCTCCTCCATCGACAGCACCCGCCGGAAAAGTTTCCCCGGCCGGAAAGCGGGAATCCGGCGCACCGACCCGACCGCGAGGTTGATCGCCACATCAGTGAGGTCGGCGACCACCGCGCTGGCGGTGGCGTTCCGCCCGGCGCCGCGGCCGTAGAAGAGGGTCTGCCCGACGGTGTCGCCCTCGACCAGCACACCGTTGAAAACGTCGGAGATATTGGCGAGCAAGGTGTTCCGGGGAATCAGCGTCGGCCGGACGCTCATCTGCACGTCGCCGTCGGATTCCTTGATGACCGCCAGCAGTTTGATCCGGTAACCGAGCTCCTCAGCGTAACGCAGGTCGGCCAGTTCGAGGTCGCGAATCCCTTCGACGTGGACCGGATCGAGCCCGAACCACTCCCCGAAGGCGAGCGCGGCAAGAATCGCCGTCTTGTGCGCGGTGTCGAAGCCGTCGATGTCGAGCGAGGGATTCGCCTCGGCGTAACCGAGCTTCTGCGCGTCGGCGAGAACGGTGCTGAAGTCAGCCCCTTCGTTTTCCATGCGGGTGAGGATGTAGTTGCAGGTGCCGTTCATGATGCCGTAGATGCGGTGGATCCGATTGGAAACCAGCCCTTCACGCAACGCCTTGATGATCGGAATTCCGCCCGCGACGCTCGCTTCGTAGTAGACGTCGACACCGGCGGCCTCGGCGGCGGCGAAGATCTCCTCGCCGTGGAGCGCGAGCAGCGCCTTGTTGGCGGTGACCACCGGCTTGCCCGCCCGGATGGAGTCGAGGATGAATTTTTTCGCAACCGTCGTGCCGCCGACCAGTTCGACGACGATGTCCGCTTCGCGAATCGCCTCGGCGGCGTCGGTGGTGAGGACCCCTTCCGGAATCCGCACGCCGCGGTCGGTGGTGATATCGAGATCGGCGACTTTGGCGAGGACGAGTTTCACACCGGTGCGGCTGGCGATCACATCGCTGTTGGCGAGGATGTTGGCGGCGACACCGGCGCCGACGGTTCCAAATCCGATGATTCCGACTTTGATCTCTTTCACGGTCATTTTCCCTGTGATTATCTTGAATCCATAGTAAAAACAGTTCTGAAAAAGATAATATAGCATGGATTTGCGATTTGTAAATTTGCAAATCACCGCAGGTAAGTGAAAATCGCCGGAAAACTTCCGCCCTCGCCAATCGCCGCGAGACGGAAGGCGGGTCCCCCGGAAATGCAGTGGCGAATTCATCAAAATACGCCTGTTCGGGAATTTTTGATGCGTTTCGCCATTGCCAAACCGGAAAAAGATACTATCTTAAATCGGACAAGATTCAATCGGGCTGCGCCCGGGAACATATTTGAGGGAAAAAGAAATGGTTCCGGAAAAAGATTTCTCTGATCTCGACACCAACTACAAACCGCAGAATGTAAACGGCCGCGAAATGGTCTTCCACGACGGATTCGCCGCCCCGTTTGCACTGGAAGGCTTCCCCTTCCTCGACGCCGAGGGGCACCGGAGCCGCCTGCCGCTCGAAGCCGCAGAACAGTGCATCCGCCCGCAGGTGCTCCCGATGAGCCGGCAGGGCGCGGGTGAAGTGCTCCGCTTCATCACCGATTCGACCGCAATCGCCCTCGACGTCACCTACGACGAACTCTACGCCGGGCCTCAGCGCCGAGCCAGCACCGGTTTCGACCTCTACATCGGCTCCGGCACGGAGAAGCGATTCTGCGGCAACCAGTTCCCCGCCTCACAGGACCAGCACGCGGAACTGCTCTTCTCCGCCCTGCCGCTGCCCCGGCAGCGGGAGTTCCGGGAATACACGCTCTACTTCCCGCTCCACAGCGCGGTCCGGGCCATCCGGATCGGCGTCGATCCCGGCTGCCGCATCGAACAACCCACACCGCACCGGATGGAGAAACCGCTCCTCTTCTACGGCTCCTCCATCACCAACTGCGGCGCGGTGAGCCGCCCCGGCATGAACTACCCGGCCATCGTCTCCCGCCCGCTCGACCTGCCCATGATCAACATGGGGTTCAGCGGCGCCTGCCTCGGGGAACTTCACATCGCCGACCAGATCGCCGGACTCGATCCGGCCGCGCTGGTGCTCGAATATGACCATAACGCTCCCGATCCGGAGTTTCTCGCCCGGACACACGAGCCGTTCTTCCGCCACCTGCGCACGCTCTGCCCCGAACTGCCGGTGCTGCTCACCTCGCGCTGCGACTTCATGAATACGCCGGAGAGCAAACGGCGCCGGGAGATCGTCATGCGGACACACCTCCACGCGCTCGACGAGGGCGACCGATTCGTGGATTTTCTCGACGGAGAGACGCTCTTTGCCGGTCCGTTCCGCTACGACTGCACCATCGACAACTGCCACCCCAACGACCTCGGTGCCGCCTTGATGGCCGAACGGATCGCCGACCGGCTCAAGCGGATGCTCGCCCCGCTCGACGACACCAAATGAACCGGGTTCAGCTCCGGTAAAGCTGGCGGTTCCGCTCCCGGCCCGCCTTGCGGAAGCTCAGCGGCGACATGCCGTACACCTTCTTGAAGAGATGGGAGAAGTGGAACTGATCGGAGAAGCGCAGTTTTTCCGCGATTTCGCCGATTCCGGCGTCGCCGTCGAGCAGCAAGAGTTCCGCTTCGCGCAGACGCTTGCGCCGGATGTACTCCAGCGGCGCCATTCCGGTCGCCTGTTTGAACTTGCTGTAGAAGGACTGGCGGGACATGCCGCACCGCTTCGCCAGCTCCCCCGGCGAGAACGCCAGCCCCGGCTCGGAATCGATGCAGGCGGTCACCTCCTGAAACCACCGCTCCCGGCAGAAGCGGACCGCCTCCGCGCGGATCGCCGACTGCATAACCACGATCCGCAGAAAACGCAGCAGCAGCTCCTGAACGAGCAGCTGGTCGGCAAGCGTGTCCGCTCCGGCGAGAGGAACCATCCGGCACATGATCTCCTCCGCCTCCACCGAGCGGATGAAATCCGGAATCTCCAGCAGACCGAGGAGATCGAAGAGCAGGTCGCTCCGGGCGGAAAAGGTCAACGACACGAACGGCGCCCGCTCCTCCGACGCCAGCCAGGTACGGCGGATCGAATCCTGCGGGAAGTGGATGATCGAATGGGCGGGCCGCTCGATGAACCGCCCCGGCGCCTCCTTGAACTCGCTCCGTACCGCCCCTTCGCGGATCAGGATGAACTCCGGATAGCCGCAGCGACACCACCCAGGAGAGCGCGAGGTGATCGCTCCGGTCGCAACGCGCAATAGCCGGACGTGGATTCCGTCAAAAATCTGACCGGGACTGATATCGATCTTCTGCATGGGAAAAGTATAGTTCGCTTCGCTCCCCTTTTCAAGCCGCTTTTGGACGGATAGACATAAAATTCAGAAAAAATACCATTTTGTTTTAAGGAAATGTGTGGTATGTTATGGATCAAACGACAAACCGAAAGGAGTTTCCCGTGAAGTCCGCAAAACAGTATGATGTCGCGGTGATCGGCGGCGGTGTCGCCGGAGCCGCCGCCGCCCTGCAGGCCGCCCGCTGCGGCTGCAAAACCATCCTGATGGAGAAAAACGTGCTGCTCGGCGGTCTCGCCACCGCCGGGCTGATCTACTTCTATCTGCCGCTCTGCGACGGCCGCGGCCGGCAGGTCACCTTCGGCGTCTCCGAAGAGCTGCTGCACCGGAGTCTCCTCTACGGGCCGGGACGAGTCCCGGCGGCGTGGAAGAACGGCCGGAACACGGAAACAACCGAACGGCTCCAGGCGGCGTTCAGTCCCGCGGCCTTCATGCTGGCGCTCGACGAGGCGCTCGAAGAGGCGGGCGTCGACATCTGGCTGGACACCCTCTTCTGCGCGGTCGAGCGCGACAACGGCAGAATCGCGGCGGTCGAGGTCGAAAACAAGAGCGGCCGGCTCCGCATCGAGGCGAAGTGCTTCATCGACGCCACCGGCGACGCGGACCTCGCCCGCCGGGCCGGCGCCTCCTGCCGGACCGACGACAATTGCCTCGCGACCTGGATGCTGGACTACGACGAAAAACGCCAGAAGCGTTCTCCTTTCAACAACATTCCGCTGGGGCTGTTCGGCTCCAACGTGACGCGGGAGTTCACGCCGATTCCCGGCCGGGCGGACATGCTCCACGACGTCGAGCTGCCGGAGGGAGAGGACCGCGAGAAGCTCTATTTCCACGGCATTTCCGGGAAATCGGTTTCGGAGTTCGTGCTCAAGAGCCACCGGGTGATGCGCGAGCATTACCGCAAGGCGTACGAGAGCGGCGAAGCGGACCGCGAGACGCTCTTCCCGGTGAAGCTGCCGCTGATGCCGCTCTTCCGCAAGATCTATTCGATCGAGGGGGACCGGACGATGCAGAATCAGCAATACAACCGGGCGGAACCGGATTCGATCGGCATGATCGCCGGAATTTCCGGCCCGGGGATCGTCTGGGAGGTTCCGTTCGGTGTGATGATTCCGAAGGAGCACATCGGTTCGCTGCTGGTGGCTGGCCGTTCGGTTTCGGCGATCGGCGACGCCTGGGACGCCGCCCGGCTGATTCCGGCGGTGGCGATGACCGGTCAGGTATGCGGACTGGCCGCCGCGATGCAGATCGAGCGGAAGTGCGAAGCGTGGGAACTCGATCTCGACGCGCTCCGCAAGGCGCTCGGCTACCCCTGCCACATCGCCGACCTCGACTGACGTATTCCGGCAAAACTACCTCCGCTGCTGCGGTGCGGGCTCATCGACGATGCCGCCGCGGCGGCGGAGCGCCTCCCGGAGTGCCGCGATGGAGAGTTCCGGACGCGCGGCGGCGACACCGGCGGCCTCGCCCATCGCCATGCAGGAGGCCATGACGCGGACCGGCCCGAGTACATGCCGTTCGACGCTGACCGCCCGGCCGGGGCAGAGCAGATTGGCGATTTTCCGCGGCCGCATGATGCGGAAGGGCAGTGGAATGAGATCCCGGATGGCGACATTTCCCTCGGTCATCGGCTGGCGGCTCGGGCGGTTCGGATCCGGCAGATCCCAGCCGTAGCAGCAGAAGCCGATGGTGTCATCGAAATGCGTCCTTTCGCGGAGGTCGCGGACGGTCAGCGTGAACTCTCCGTCGATCCGGCGGCTCTCACGAATGCCCGGCAGCGAGGCGATGAAGCGGAGTTTCGCGTTGCGGAAGCCGGGGAAATGGTTCCGCATAAGCTCGAGCAGTTCGAAACTCTCCCGCCTGCCGCGCACCATCGCGTCGCTGACTGAACGGCCGTCGAGCCCGTCAACGCGGGTGAGGCGCGAGGTGTTGATCAGAAACACCCCCTCTTCCGGCATCCGTACACAGATGAACCGGTCATAGGGGAACTTCCATATGCCCTGTTCGGTCAGCCGGCGGATCTCCTCCAGCATCCGGTTGGCGCGGTGTTCGTTGATGTAGCTTGAAAGCGCCGCTTCATCGACCCCTTCCACCTGAAATTCAAGCGTCGCCGGCGCGGTGAGATGGTCGGAATCCCGCCCGACCCGGAACGGCACCCCCGCCGCAGCGGCGAGGTCGGCGTCGCCGGTCGCGTCGATGAAGCGGGAAGCGGTCCATTCGGTAAGTCCGCTCTTGTTGTGAAGTGTGACGGAACGGATCCGCCCCTCTTCGACCCGGCAGCCGACGAGGCGGGTGAGAAACAGCAGTTCGACCCCTGCATCGAGGCACTGACGGTCGAGAAATTCGCTCATGCGCCAGCGGTCGAAGGGGATTCCGGCGGTGAGATGGGGGTTGCCGTCCCAGCCGAAGGGGGAATACCCCTGCTTTTCCGGTTGCGGCAGCAGGGCGAATCCTTCGGCGGCGGCGGTTTCGGCAAAGCGGCGGAAGAGTCCGCCGACCACGAATCCGGAGCAGTCGGCAAAGCGGCCGCCGAGCCAGTGGCTGACGCCGCCGGCGGTTCCGGTCCCGCCGAGTTCGCCCATCGCCTCGACCAGCAGGGTTTTCGCGCCTAATTCAGCAGCGGCGACTGCCGCCGCGACGCCGGCGGGACCGCCGCCGGCTACGATGAGATCATAGCAGTTTTCCGGATTCATGATGGTTTCCTTTGACTTCAGGGGAGTTGTTTCGTTTCTTTTCTTCCAACTGCGGATTTCGGTGGATGGTCAGGTGGCGGCGCATCACCCGCTGAATCGTCTCCGCATCACGGGTGATGAACGCGTCGAGCAGATCGCGGTGAGTGACCTGCTTCGGATCGTCGAACCGCCGGGCAAAGTTGCTCGAAGCGTGCCGGAAGCGGGTTTCGAAATCGGAAAAGAAGCCGAGCAGGATCTTCTGGAATGAAGCCAGCGACCGGCAGCGGGTCGCCTCGTAGACGCGCGCGTGGAACCGGCAGTCGCACGCGAGAAAACGCCGGTAGTCGGCGGGATCGCGCTCCTCCTCCCGGACGATCTCCTCCAGATCGGCCAGATCCTTCTCCGTGAGGTGTTCCGCGAGCAGGTCGGCCAGTCCGAGTTCGATCGTCAGCCGCAGCTGGAAGAAATCCTGTTTCTCCTCCTCGTCGAGAAAGGCCGGATCGATCACTTTGGCAATGGTTTCGAAGATGTTCGGATGCGCGACCACCATGCCGCGCCGTTTTTTCGATTCGATGAACCCCATCATCCGCAGGCGACTGAGCGCTTCGCGGACGACCGTCCGGCTGATTTGAAATTTCTCCGCCAGCTCCGACTCCATCGGCAGCCGGTCGCCGGGCCGGAAGTGGTTTTCCCGCAGATAATCGAAGATCTTCTTCTCGGCAATGTCGGTCAGCGATTCGCGACGCGTGCTCTGTTCCATCCGGGACTCCTTTCTTTCTCCTGCCCCTGATCCAACATAGCACACTCCGGAGAATTTTTCAATATGTATGACATATTTGGAGGCAAAAAACGCACCCGGAATCGATTGCGCCGGGTGCGTTTTTTCAGTCCGTCAATCGACGATTGTTCCCATTCTCAAATTATCAGTGACATCTATTTTCCTTCCTGGATATCCAGAAACCAGTCGCAATACCATGAGGTTTCCTGCGAAGGAAGGCAAACCCGACGGACGAACAATTCGGGAGCAAAACACGTATCGTCTGCATAGAAAGCAAACCGAAAGATGCTGCATCCGGGGCGGATTCGTACTCGGTGGGGTAACGTTATTTGAACAAAACGTTTTTCTTCAAAATCAAAGCTCCAATAAGCTCCGGATTTCATGGGGGTCAGAAAACCGTTTCCTGTCGAAATAAATGTGTATGGCGGTGCGGGAGGAAGCGGAAAATTCACTCGGAGACAACTCCCCCGGGGGGCGAAACGAAAATAATTGTGATTGTAGTGAGTAAAAGCAAGAGGTTCCTTTCCTTCATTCCGGAGAATCCATGTGATCCGCAGTACCTTTTTTTCAGTATTGATCTGATATAATTTGGTATAGAAATAAGCGATATTTTTCCACTGTACCCGCTGCGAGACTTTCACCAGATTGGATTCGCTCTGAACTGAAATTGGAAAGGTCTTTACCACCCGGTATGGCGTTTCATTTTTATAGGCTGGCGCTCCGTCGCTTTGCAACAGTCCCACGCCAATTTTGAGAAATACGCCATCTTTGCCTGCCTGTTCATAACCGTATACGCCTACCCCGTCCAGACCAAATTCATCGCACAGGCCATCCACACTCAGCAGCGCCTCGCCATTCCGATAGATCTGCCGAATTCGGGCGACATGATCAAAACGGGCAGGGAAAAAGGTTTTCGGGGATGTTTCAAGCAATGCATAGAGTTCCGGCTGCCCCAGAACGATCTCTTTTGCGGTAGCGAAATACCATGCCAGAAGCAGAGGAAACACCACCAGCCGGATCTTCATTTTTTTTCCGCTTTACGGAATTCGTAAATCCCGGCTCCGGAAGAGAAAAAATAACGAGCCGGATTAAACGGGTCAAAATAGAACCCGCTTCCTTCCCGGACTTCGACCGCCACCGGAACATCTGGAGCAAGGGACTCGAAATGTCTGCCGCCATCCCGGCTGAGTAACAATCCGGTTCGTTCTTTTTTCAGATCCTTCGCCCATATCGCCAGATAAATTCGATTGGGATCGTCTGGATCGATTGCCGCAGCTCCACCGCGTTCTTCGGATATCAACCGCCATTGTTCGCCGCCGTCGATACTTTTGTACAGAAGATGTGGTTCCCATACGCTTGAATAGTTCCCTGGTCTGCGGCAGAGAGCGACCATGACACGGGGATCAGTCCGACAGATGGAAAGCGAAGCTGCGTCTCCCAGTTGTCCGGGGGCAAGCTGTACAAATGTCTGACCGCTGTCCGTACTCCGGAAGATACCGGAACGATCTGGTCTGAGAGCTTGCCGGATTGCGGCATAATATAAGGTATCGGAAACTTTGAAAATTCTTGTTATATCCCCGCTTCCCAGGGATTCTACTCGAAGAAATCCGAGGTTTTCTTTCTCCCGGCGAAACAAGCCGGCAGAGGAAGCAACCCATAGTCGATCGTCATCCGGCAGAATCCAGTTGATCCTGATCTTCCATTTGCGGTCTGATGCCCCGGCGGTTTTTTCCAGTGCCGGAATATTCAGAGGGAAAAAGGTGTTGCCGCAGTCATCGCTCCAGAAAATTCTGCTGGTATCACCTGCTGTTTTCCGGTTGGCTCCGATATATACACGACCGGCACGAGAAGGATCATAGGAGACGGCTCCGATCTGGTATTTATCCGGGCCCGACACATTCTTACAGCCCCAACGCCAGTTCAGTCCGTCGTCATCAGTGAAGTGCACGCCGATATCATGGAATCCTGCCGCAAAACTTCCGTGACGGAAAGGATCGAATGCAATGACGTTAGGTACCACGAGCTGGCTGTCGCCACGAGCAGTTTTCATATGAGTCCATGGACTGGGAACAGGGGACGCCATCCCGGTGGAATTTTTCGGAAGCTTTTTTCCGTACCGTAGAAAGAGCTCCTCCCAATGCTGTCCGCCATCGGAACTTTTCAGCAAACCGTTTCCATAAGCAACATATACAACTTCCGGATTTTTTGAAGAAATAGCCAGGTTGTTCACACTCCAAATTCCAACTTCAGATTCTTTGAAATTACCGCCGAGCATAGGGAAATGCCCTTCACTTGCGACCCCATCCTGCTCCCGGAAATTTTTCCAATGAACGCGGTGGTCACTCAGAAAAGTCCAATTCTTTCCTCCATCGCGTGTGCCATACACCGCATTGAAACATCCCAGATACATAAAAGCCGGATTGGAGGTTGCTATTTCGATTTTGCAATGAGGTCCCCGTTCTGGAGGAATATGAAAATTTTTTTCCCACTCGGAAAAAGTATTACCACCATCAGCGGAAACAGAGAAACCGCCTGTTTCAATTTTTCCCAGCCGTCCCGGACAGCGTATCACAAGCAGCCGGCCATCCGGTAAAACTGCGATATCGCTTGCGATGGAAAACCCTTTTGATTTCCGCCAGGCTGATGCATAAGGAATTCCACCTTCCAGATCCAGCCAGGATTTTCCTGCATCCTGAGAACGGAACAGGCCACCCGGACCGCAGAGATACAGCATCGTGCCATGTTGAATGATTCGAGAAAAAGCTATTGATTCTCTTGTTTCCCCGTTTCTCACGGGATTGTTCATCCATTTCAATGTACGTCCTCCGTCATGGGAGACACCTGCTGCGTGTTTCCACCATCCTCCGGAACGTTTTCCATAACCGCAGGTGATGTAAAGTGTATCCGGATTTGCCGGATTAAAGGCAATATCATTAATTGGAGTGGCAGGAGTACCACCTTGAACCAGATACCATCGTCTTCCTCCGTCATCACTGCGGAATAACCCGTGGACTCCTCCGATGTAAACCCGCTGATTACCGCGGGGATCAAATCGCACGCAGAGACCGCCCCGGTAAGCGGGATTGATATTTTCCTGAGAATTCCCGCCTGTCAGGGACCAGATTTCGCCGCCGTTTTCTGTGCGGTAAGCGATCCCCATATCAATGGTGGTGATAACTGTGTCGTCATCATGCGGATCGATTCCGATCCCGAAAAGATTTCCAAAAGAACCTGGTCCCAACGTACGGACAAAGTCATCGCAGAATCCGATGCCGCTGATCAGGGTGATGATGGTTGCAATCAGCCATCCGGTCAAGTGATTAAAAGGAAAGAGAATTTTCCTTATGGAGAAATACATGTTTAACCTCATTTTAACCTATTAAAAAGGAGCAATCTCTGTTTTTTGTTCCAAAGGCTGGACACTTCTCAACTTCATTCGTTTCCGTTGAAAAAACAGCGAACATCAAACTCTCTCCTGATTACTTTAAAGTGGTGGGACGCGCATGGAAAAAGGGACCGGTGCTGAGCCGTTGATGGGCCCATACCCAGTCATTCTGTTCACAGTGCCCGTCTGCAAAACAGAAAGTCGCCCGTCCTCCATGCCGAAATGTGTGAATCCCGTGAATTGCCCTGTTTATCTGAGAGAAAGGAGAACTGCTCACCTCTCCACTCTCTATATCACGATTCGTGCAGCAGGTTTCAATAAAGATTCCATATGCTGAAGGTTTTCGAATCTGGCTTGAATTGATCCGCCAGACTTCTCCTTTTTCAAAAATATAATAATGTTTTAAATAACCGTTATATCCAACTGTATAAAACAATGCTTCATCAGAATGATAGGACGGACAGATAAACTTGCTGAGAGTATTTCCGTTTTTTCCGCCGACAACCGCATTCCAGTTTTTTTCGATTTCTGCAATATAATTTGTCAAAGGACCACCCTTATGCCAGATCAGTCCGCCGCATTGTCCGGGAGGAATCAGCCCATCAAAATCTGCCACATACATCTGGAGTACTTTTCCGAGATTGGAATATGTGGACATGCAGTGAATTGCCTGCCCTCTTTCCCGGGCCTTGTTCAACGCGGGCAGCAGCATTGCAGCAAGGATTGCGATAATAGCGATAACAACCAACAATTCAATTAACGTAAATAAGTGTTTCATCGCGGGATCCTTTCCGACAGGTCATGAGCTGTGGTTCGAGACGTCATCATGTGGTACTCCTTTCGATCAGAGTGGGTTTGATTTCGATCTGGGCGAAGTAGTCCGGTTCGGCAAGTTTGCGCCTCACGTACTCATACGCGAGGCGCCCGAACTCCTCGTAAGGTTGACGAACCGTCGTCAACGGCGGGTTGAAGAACTGCGAATAGAGCAGATCGTCGAAGCCGATGATCGCCAGCTCCTCCGGAATGCGGATTCCCAACTGCGCCGCCGCACAGATCACCCCCTGCGCAATCGTATCGTTGCCGCAGACCAGACAGCGCGGCAGCGTTCCACGACGGTGCAGCAGCCGGACCGCCTCCATCCCGTCGGTATGGCTGTACAGCCCGGTCCGGGGCAGGTCTGGCACCCCGGGGCGGGAACCATTCAGAAAATAGCTCTCGTCACAGTCGATTCCGCTGCCGGAAAGCAGCTCCCGCAGCAGGATTTCCCGTTCAACCAGATGCTTCTGCGGATTGGAGGTGAGCTCCCCGACAAAGCCGACCGAAGAATACCCCTTGCGACGGATCAGATCGGCGATCAGCATGATTCCGCAGCGGTTGTCGAGGTTGATCGACGGAATCGGCACCGCATCGCAGCTGTTGTTGATCACCACGTAGGGATACTGCCGCCGGTTGAAACGCTGGAACGTCTCGACCATCTCCGCCTGCCGGGCGTTGCTCACCACCCGGAATCCGAGGATCACCAGCGCGTCGATCCGTTCGATGTCCATGTAGTTGCGGTAGTCGCCGCCGTGAATCAGCAGGATCTGGTAACCTCCCGCCTCCGCAGCCCGCCCCAGCCCGTTCAGAATCTCGCGCGGATAATCGGACATGTACATCGCCCCCACCTCCGCCGGAAGCGACAGCGAGAAGCCGATCGTGTGCGAACTCTGCCCGCGCAACAGCGTGGCGCCGTAGTTCGGCGTGTAGTTGAGCTGCTCCGCCGCTTCCAGCACCCGTTTGCGGGTCAGTTCCGTCATCCGGATGTTCGTGGTCCGGGACGGATTGAACACCTTCGAGACGGTGGCTACGGAAACGCCCGCCAGTCTCGCCACATCCTTGATCCCCGTACGCGCAACAGCCATATTCAATGCTCCCAATCGATGCAACAAACAGGAAAACGTTTTATCAAACAGTGCAGAATCCATCCAGATGAATTATAAAATGGATTCGCTCTGTTATAATTATACAGCACTTCAAATGAAATGTCAATAGATAAAACGTTTTTTTTGAAAAAATTCTCCCCCGCCGTTCGAAAGCCGCCCGTACGGCGTCTCGCTTGAAAAATCAGGATTTTCTGCTATATTATTAGGATACTAATGATATGAAATCGACCATGGAACACTCCCTTCACTACAATCTTCTGGCGGCGCACACGCTGTTTCAGAAACGGTTTCTCGCCCGGCTGCGGCAGGAATATCCGGCGCTGCTGCCCGGCCAGCCGAAGGTGATCGACTACCTGATGAGCCATCCCGACTCCTTTCAGCGGGAGATCGCCGACGGCTGCCTGATCGATCCGGCGACGCTGTCGCCGATCCTCGGGAAGATGGAGGATTCCGGCCTGATCCGCCGCGACAAGACGGACGACAACCGGAAGAACTCCATCGTATCCCTCACTGCCCGGGGGAAGGAAGTCGGCCGCCGCCTCCGCGAACTCTTTCTGGAGACGGAACAAATGGTCTGCAGTAATCTTTCCGGAGAAAAGATCAACACTCTGCTGGAGTCCCTGCTCCAGATTCAGAAAAATTGTCGGAATCCACAACCATGAAATCCCGTTACAGCAAAAGAAAGCGTTTTATTCTGTTTTTCATCGGGCTCGTCTTCGCCGGCATCGGCGTCGCACTCAGCACCCGCCCGGGGCTGGGAACCTCCCCCATCTCCAGTCTGCCGTATGTGATCACCTTCATCATTCCCTGGACGCTGGGGATGACTACCGTCGGCATCAATCTGCTCTTCCTGCTGATGCAGTTCATCATTCTGCGCAGCCGGTTCCACTGGACCCGGCTGGGACAGCTGCCGACCCTTTTCGCCTTCGGATTCTTCATCGATCTCGGCATGTGGCTCTCCTCGTTCTACATTCCGGAAAACTATCTGCTCCGACTGCTGGAGGAGCTGCTCGGCTGCGCCATGCTGGCAACCGGCATCGCCTTTCAGCTTCTGGCGGACATCTCCTTCATGCCGGGAGACGGCTTTGTCCGGACCGTTGCGGAAGAGTACGGCTTCGCTTTCGGCACGACGAAGGTCTGTTTCGACGTCTCCATCGTGGTCGCCGCGGTCGTCGTCTCATTCTGCTGGTTTCAGGAGATCAGCGGCATCCGTGAAGGGACCCTTATTGCAGCCGTTCTGGTTGGTTTCATCATCCGGATGCTACAACAGCCGCTGCGTTTCGTGAAGCGCCAGCTGGTCAAGGCGTGATTTCGCCGCTCCCACGGGGGAGTTGTCACCGGGGAATTCCCCTCCATCGAGTCAGAAAGGTTGTTGCAGAACCTCACGGGTGTGCACCAGCCTTTTTTGTGGTCACGACAGCTCCGGACCACAACGGCATGCAGAAAACGGAGTGCTGCAAACTTCGAACGTTCTGCAGCACTCCGTTTCCGTCTTTCTCCGGTCAAATCTCAGAGTCGGTTCTTCTTGAATGCATCCAGCAGAACCTGCTTGCGGAGTGTGTGAGGCACGGGTGAGGAGTTGCGCGGATCGTCACTGTGTTCCACGCTCCACCCGTCCCACTCCCGGAAGGCGTGATAGCACCAGTCCCAGCCGTACTCCTCGAAGAGGGAGATGCAGTCCTTCAGGTATTCGGCCGCGCCGGGGGACCAGCGGGTGACGCTGAACTCCCCGACCAGAATTTTCGCGCCGTATTTCTGCTGGAACGCTCTTACCGGCTGCAGGATTTTCCGCAACTGTTCACGATTCCTGCCGCCGTCCGGATATTTCTGTGCCGACGCGGGATAGTTTTTTGCATAATTCGAATCGCCGACCCCCTGGTGCGTATACTCTCCGGGTGAATACATGTGCACCTGATAAATGATGTTTTTCAGCGGCAGCGGGGTCAGGCTCCCGAAGGCGTCGGGGGAACACCAGTAATTGCTCTCCACGATGATCGGAACCTCCGGATCGATCTCGCGGATTGCCCGCGCGGCATCCAACTGCAGCTGTCGATAGCTGAACTTGACGGCTCCGCGCTGATCCGGCTCGTTGACCAGATCATACCCGTAGATCACCGGGCAACCGCGGAACCGGGTCGCGATTCTTTTCCATGTTTTGAGGAAGGCATCCCGGTATTTCGCATCGTCCATCATCAGGAACCGCGCATCATTGCCGTAGAGACGCGCCGCCTCTTCTCCGGCGGTGCCGAGAAGGCCGTGATTGCGGTAACGGCCGCCGGGTGGCGTATGCATGTCGACGATCACCTGGATTCCGCAGCTCTTCAGCACAGGCAGAAGCGCTTCGAGTTTATCGAGACACCCATCCATCCAGCGTTCATACTCCTCGAGATCCTTCAAATCCCGGATGCCGTCGACGATCTGGTACCGCAACAGATTGACGTTCCAGCGGCCGAGTTCCTGAATGTCCTCGGCCCGGATTCGCCGGGGCAGCGGACTCATCACCCCGCGCCGGGCGGACTGCTTGCGCAATGCCGGAGAAAATTCGCAACGGAACCCTTCCGGGAGCATTTCAGCATCCGCGTCGTTGCGCACCACCTCGTAGCGTGGATTGCGGAATTCAAGCGTTCCCCAGCCCTGTTGAATTCCGAAAATCAGTCCGGCGCTTTGGATGTTCGCCGGGAATTCACAGAATACGCTGACGGTTTTCCACTGCTCCTCGTCTCCCAGAAGCGGCGTGGACGAAAAGATCTGCGCACCGCCGGCATTGCGGTAAAACCACAGAATTTTCCCTCCCACATGCCGCTGGGAGAGATCAGAGCCGATCCCCCGGCATCGCATTTCCGCCTGAACCATAATGCTCTTTCCACGGAATTTCACAGGATCCAGCTCGACCGACACTCCGCGCGTCTCATTGACGGTATGAGGAACCCGGGGCAGTATGACAGTGAAAACTCCATTTCGGCACGTGCTCTCCGGGCCGGTTTTAAGCTGGGAAACCGACAGCGGCACGACCTCTGCCGCCACCGGCAGGACACCGGCAGAAACTGCACCGAGCAGTAGAAGAATTTTTTTCATTTGCATTTTCAATCTCACTTTTATCTCTCCATTCGATAAATGCAGCCTTCATAGAATTTGTTGACGGAAACCAGACGATTTTTGTCGCTGTCACCGACATGACCATCCGGGGATAAGATGTTGGCCCTGCCGGCGTGACGAATCGATACCGCGGGAGCACGCAATGCGTTGGCCGTGTTGCGCGCCGGCCAGAGGAAGAAGACCCGTTGAAAGCCGAATTCCAGCGTCGTTTCATTGAAGTTTGCGGAGTCGGCAAGATAGGGAAACGTGGAGGGGGAAATATCAAAAACCGTATTCGTATTGCCGTCAATATAAGCAAAATATGCTGACGCTTTGACGCGCGACGAAATCTTTTCGATTTTCACGGCTGTGCCCTTGAAGTGATCGCCGCCGTTGATGCCGTAACCGATCATTCCCGCAGACATTCCCTCCATTTCGGATGGAGCGGAAGGGCAGAAGGTGCTCTTGTCGGTGGAGTTCGCCAGATATCCGGACTTTTGCAGGCGTTCCCGCCATGTGTACCGGTCTCCCCACTGCGCCGAATCTTCCGAATGCAGGGGCCCCCAGCCCCTGAAATCCCCGGCGTACATGATCAGCAGCGAACCGCACTGCTTCAAATTGCCGGCGCAGGACGCGGAACGCGCTTTTTCCCTGGCCTTGTTCAAGGCCGGCAGCAGCATCGCCGCCAGGATGGCGATGATCGCAATAACGACCAAGAGCTCGATAAGGGTAAATAATTTTCTGAGTGGCATGATATTCCTCCTATGTTTTACGGGTCATCCCGACATTCTCTGCTGCAGTTTTGCGGAAATCAATAAACGGGTGGGAACCGTGATTCTCCCCGTGATCAGCTGATGGAGCAGCCAGGCCGCCTGATATCCGAGTTTTTCGTAATCGAGTGCACCGTCGTCAGCGGCGGCTCCAACCGCGCGGCGAACGGCAGGTCGCTGAATCCGGTCACCATCAGATCCCGGCCGATCTTGAGGCCGAGATCGATGGCCGCCTCATACACGCCGAAGGCGATGTAATCGTTGGCGCATACGATGCCCGCGGGCAGTTTCAGCCCGGAGAGAAAGGGACGGATCAGTTTCCCAGGCAACAACATCTTCTGCCGCATGTCCCAGTTCTGCGGAGCATCCATCTCCTGTTTGAGAATGTGGATATGCTTCTCCGACTCCCGGATGAATCCGGCGTCGCACATCGCCTGCTGAAAGCCGCGGAGCCGGATCTCGATATTGCCGGAGCCTCCCAGAAAATAAACCGGATACTTGTATGTTTCAAGCAGATGGGAGGTCGCCGCGTAGATGCCGTGAAAGTCGTCTTCCGCCACGATGCTGGCGTGGCGGTTCGGCGCCTGTCCGCAGGTGATCACCACCGGGAATCCCGCCTCCGTCAGGTGGTTCAGCGTCTCCGTGTAACGGGGCAGCGGGTGGTTGGCCACGAGAACGCCGTCGACGCCGCAGCCCTGAATATGGTCCAGCAGCCTCAGCACCGGTTCATGGCCGTGCAGGCTGGTGAAAATCCGCAGTCCGAGATTGTGCTCTTCCACGAATCGTTCGATTCCCCGGGTGCGTGCCACGATCAGCTGATCGCAGCTGCCGGAGTAGAACCAGCCCAGCACCGGCCGTTTAGCATCTGTTCCCGTCGGCTCCTGCCGGGACGCGGGGAGCGTGGTTGTGCACCGGAATGCCGACGGCCTGAAGCCGGTGATTGGATTCGCGGCGCAGAACGCCTTCCGCCTCGAGCTCCCCGAGCATCCGGCGGATGGTGTTGCGGCTGGCGGCGTAGAGCCTCGACAGATGGAGCGCGGAAGGAATCCGGCCTTCTTCGCCGAACCGTTCCCCGGCCAGGTCGCTGAGAAAGATCTCCTTCAACCGCGTTGTTTTGCTGTGGTAGTTCATCGACGTTCTGTTCCGTTTCCGCTCCTGTTTCCGGGTACATTATACCGGAATTTTGAGCAAAAGTCAACAGATTCCGCCGCAATGTTCTCTTTTATTGAAATTTTGAGCAGAATTTTGAACATTTCAGCCGGGACATGTTCATTCCATGACGCATTTTCCATGGGCAAACAGGCAGAAAAAATGAAAAAAAACGCCGCGGACCCCTGTTCCACGGCGCTCCATGCTGAATATCGATCCCCGATTCCGGAGCAGAGCCGGAAGATGCCTCCTCACCGGGCGGCGAGGGCGGCGCGGACCTCCTGAAGACGGCTGCCGTTCAGCCGGTAGAACCGCCAGTAAATCACCAGATAGAGCAGCGAAAAGAGAATCGGGATGCCCCCCCATGATGACGCGAATTCCCAGCACCGCCGCCGGAGACTGCACCGCGTCGGCAACGAAACCGATGCAGGAGAGTCCCGCGCCGGAGATGAAGCCGCTCAGCGCTCCGGCGAGCTTCACCACGAAGGTCTGGGTCGAGAAGAGGATACTTTCATTCCGGGTGCCGAGCTTGAATTCGCCGTAATCGACCACGTCGGCAAGCATCACCGTGAGGATTCCGAGCGAGAAGCCGATGCCGAGGTTGATCACCGCGCCGGTGAGGAAGATGCTCCACCAGCGCAGCGTCTCCTCCGCCGGGAAACGGGCAACCAGCAGCACGAGGAAACCCGCCACCGGCAGAATCGCGGAGGCGGAGAACACCGCCTTTCTGCCGAATTTCGTAGCGAAGAAGGGGTAGCCGAAGAGTCCGGCCAGCTGGGCGATTCCGGCCGCCAGCAGATAGCAGGAGACCAGATCCTGCATGCCGATCGCGTACTTGAAGTAGAACACTGCAAATCCGTTGGAGAGCTGGAAGGAGAGGTTGAAGAGCAACGCGAGCACCAGCACGACGATCACCTGATCGTTTTTCCCCAGAATGCGGAGCATCTCCCTGACCGAGGTGTGCTCCCGCTTCACCTGCCGGGGGGAGACCTGTTCCCGAACGAAGAAGAAGGTGACCAGCGAACAGAGGAAGAAGATTCCGGCGATGATGGCGCCAAGCCGGGTGAAGCCGAGCGGCTGGCTGCCGGCGCCGAGCAGTTTCACCAGCGGCAGTCCGAGGTAGCCGATGAGCATCCACGCCGCGCTGGCGAAGATGCGGGGAATGACCGAGATGGTGTCGCGCTCCTTCTCATCGTCGGTCAGCGCCGGAACCATCGACCAGTAAGGAATGTCCATCAGCGTGTAGGTGACGCCCCAGAGGATGTAGGTGACGGCGATGTAGGCGAGCTGCTGCCCGGCGTCGAGCCCGGGGTTGAAGAAGAGGAAGAAGAGCACGATGGCGTTGAGCAGCGTTCCGAGGAGGATCCACGGCCGGAACTTCCCCCAGCGGGTGTGGGTGTTGTCCACGATCAACCCCATGATCGGATCGTTGACGGCGTCGAAAATGCGCGCCACAAGAAAGAGATTGCCGACGAAAATCGGGCTGATTTTGCAGATGTCGGTGAGGTAGAACATGTAGAAGGTGGCGACAATGGCGTAAACGAGATCCTTGCCGAAGGCACCGATCCCGTAGGAGATTCTGGAAGGCCAGGTTAAACGCTGCATAATGACTCCTCAAACATTTTCTGATTCCGGTAACAATAGCATGAAGAAGAAAGAAAATCAAATAAAAAAACTCCTTTCATAGAGCAAACTCTGCGCCCCCCTCCGGGCGGATTTACCGGAAAACATAACGATTTTTCCCAAAAAGGCCATTGTTTTTTATGCGGAATGTGATACGTTTCACCTCAAACACCTGCGAGAAAGGCAATCGGGAGAAAAAGCGATGAAAAATTACGGTCCGATCATCCGCAACGCGACGGAGATCCTGCACGGCGGCGACTACAATCCGGATCAGTGGCTCGAAACCCCGGAGATCATCGACCGCGACTTCGAACTCATGGAGAAATCCGGCTGCAACACCTTCTCGGTCGGCATCTTCAGCTGGACCATGCTCGAACCGGCTCCCGGAAAATATCAATTCGACTGGCTCGACCGGATCATGGACCGCATGGCCGAACACCACTTCCACGTGATTCTTGCGACGCCGAGCGGGGCGAAGCCCGCCTGGCTTGCGACTGCGTATCCGGAGGTCTGCCGGGTCAATGAGCACGGACTGCGCCAGCCATATGCCGACCGCCACAACCACTGCTGGAGTTCGCCGGTCTACCGCGAAAAGGTGCGCGAGATCAATTCGAAGCTGGCGGAGCGGTACGCGCATCATCCGGCGCTCTCCGCCTGGCACATCTCGAACGAATACAACGGCAAATGCTTCTGCAAACTCTGCCAGGAGCGTTTCCGCGTCTGGCTCCGGGAACGGTACGGGACTCTGGAGAATCTGAACCGCGCGTGGTGGAACACCTTCTGGAGTCACCTCCACACCGACTGGTCGGAGATCACCCCGTGGGGCGGTTCCGAAGGCAATTCGCTCGACTGGAAACGGTTTGCCACCTTCCAGTGCTGTGACTTCATGAAGTTCGAAGCGGATGCGCTGCGCGTTTACACGCCCGAGATTCCGGTGACGACCAACATGATGGGCTTCTACGACGGGCTGGACTACTGGAAAGTGGCCGAGGTGTGTGATTTCATCTCCGACGACGTCTATCCCGGCTGGGGAATCGATCCGGATGTGCGGCGCATCCTCTCGGAGTGCGCGATGCGTCACGACATGCACCGTGCGATGAAGAACGGCAAGCCGTTCCTGGTCATGGAGTCGGCGCCGAGTGCAACCAACTGGCAGCCGGGCCACCGATTGAAGCGGCCGAACCAGCACAAGCTCGAAGAGCTCTGCGCGATCGGTCACGGTGCCGACGGCACCCTCTACTTCCAGTGGCGGAAGAGCCGCGGCAATCTGGAGAAGTTCCACGGAGCAGTAGTCGATCATGTCGGAACGGGGGAGACGCGGGTCTTCCGTGACGTCGCGGAACTGGGCGCACTCTACCGGAAGTGTCATGACATCTGCGGCAGCGCCACGCCGGTGCAGGCGGCGGTGATCTGGGACTGGGAGTGTTACTGGGCGCATCAGTTCGACCAGGGACCGGGCAAGGAGGATCAGAAAAAATATTGCGAGACGGTCCAGACCTTCTACCGTGCGCTCTGGACGCGCAACTTCCCGCTGGATGTGATCGAATCGCTGTCGGACTTCTCGAAATACCGTCTGCTGATCTGTCCGATGCTGATCATGCTCAAGCCGGGCGTGGCGGAACGGTTGAAGGCATTTGTGGCGGCGGGCGGCACGCTGGTGATGAGCTATCTCTCCGGCTATGAGGATGAAAACACGAACTGCTTCCTCGGAGGCTGGCCGGGCGATGGATTGATGGAGCTCTTCGGCATCTGGAATGAGGAGCCGGGCGGGATTCCGGCATTCGACCGCCAGTGGCTCCGGTACGAGGGGCGCGAGATCGAGGTGGTGGACTACGCCGAACGGATTCATCTGCGCGGCGCGGAAGCGCTGGCGGAGTTCACCAGTGATCCGCTTTACGAGGGGATGCCGGCGATCACGGTCAACCGGTTCGGCGCGGGGAAGGCGTACTACCTTGCCGGGCGGACCGGGGAGGAATTCCTCTCGGAGTTTCTCGGGAAACTGGCGTTGGAAGCCGGGCTGGCGCCGGTCATTCCGGCGGAAAATCCGGGGATCAGCGCCTCGGTGCGCCGCAAGGGGGAGGAGGAGTTTCTCTTTCTCTTCAACTACACGGCGGAGGAGCGTCAGGTCCGGCTGCCGGAAGGAAAATTCACCGTACTTGCGAATGGTTCCTGCTGCAGCGGCGCACTCACGCTGCCGCCCTTCGGCTCGGAGATTCTGAAGAAGTAAGTTTCTGAACGCTCCGGCGGGCGGCCTGTATGCCGCCCGCCGGAGTGCCGGGACTCGATCAGACGGGAACGTTTCTCACCATACGCCGGTATCCAGCAGAATGGAACTGTCGATAAACCCGTTTTCAAAGCCGAAATCGCCTTTGAGAGAGTAACGGTCCACCGACTCCACTCGACCGTCAGCGCGCAGGACGTTGGCGATTCTCCCGCTGTGAAGCAGATTAACTTTGTACGCACTGCTTCCCGCAGTGTTGCACCAGTGAGATTGCGGCAGGGGACCGGAGGCGCCTGTCACCTTCTGACACGCCTCTGTCAAAAGAAAAATGCTTTTGCCGCTTTTACGTTCCGCCAGTGCCACCCGGGGCAGGTCAAAGGCACTGAACCGGTAATAATCTCCCTCATACGGAACCCGGCAATATTCTGTAACTCCGTTGGGCCACGAAATATTACCCCCATAGGTCTTCATCAGCACTTCATCCCGGGTCCCCGTCATCGGTGCCGGAGGCGCGGAAGGGCAGCGCATAACTTCGAGCGAAGTATATTTCGGGGTGTAAACCCGAGCATAATAACCGCCGGATTCCTTCAGAAGAAAATACCCCCAGCTCAACGGATACCAAGACAGGACAACCTTCTGATTGAAGTCGTTGGCATACTGGATGAGTCCGAGTCCACACTGCTTCAGATTGGAGACGCAACGGATGGTTTTTGCCCGGTTGCGCGAACTGTTCAACGCCGGCAGCAGCAGTCCCGCCAGAATTGCGATGATGGCTACGACAATCAGGAGTTCGATAAGAGTAAAATTTTTGCGATTCATGGTAACTCCCCCTGTTATTGTTTATTCCCCGCCGAAACGGATCAAAGAGATCGTCATGGGATCGTAAGCGCTTCCGATCTGCCACTCCAACGGCGTGGGACGCATTGTTCCCGAAAAGGGGATGGTCCGCTTTATTCCATTGACGGAGAATGTTTGTCTGCCGCCGTCGACGATAAGGAGAATATGGTAATATTTTCCGGGTTCGAGAGCAATGTTCCGGATATCCGTCCAGAAAAAGTGTCCGGTACTGCCGGTGATATTTGCCAGAAAGAATGCATCCGCTTTAAGTGTGTAGCCGAACTCAACAGTACGGGAATCCCAGTAATAGCTTCCCGCGGGGAGCTTTGCCGTCATGAACGGGGTGACGCCGAAATAGTCAGGGTTGCCCGGCATGCGGTCGTAGCGAACTATCAGTTCCGCGTGGAAACGCCGGGTAAACGGGGCCGGTGCCCGGAAGGTCAATGTGCCGTTTCTCCCTGCAAGATGAATCCCCTCCGGAGTTACCGTCGAAGGAGCGGAGAGCTTCAATTCCGGCGGCAGCGGTTTCGAACTGTCCCAGTCGATCAGCAGAGGAACGGTTCCCGTTCGTGGCGCTGCCGGAGCCGTTTTCAGGCCGGTATTGAGTGCAGGCGGCAGGTAGCCTGCGGTTCCTTCCGGATCGGCGTAGCATTTTCCATTCACGGAAAGTGTGACGCCGCGCACGGTGCGTTCCAGCCGGGAGGGGTATGCGGGAATTTCAACCGGAGCCCCATTCCAGACCAGCCGGAGCGCTTCCGTTTCGAGTGGAGCGTAAAGCCGGGTTTCCCCGGAAGGTTTCCGACTGGCGAGCAACAGCACCGGGGACGTAAATGTTACCCCGTTGAGTTCCGAGAAATATCCGGCGGTCACGCCTTCCGCATCATTCCGGAACCCGAAGCCTTCCGGGGCGAGGATGCCGCGATTTCTGCCGTCCGACCAGGGGAGACCTTCATCGGAAAAATTTGCAGTGACAACACTGCCCGAATAGTCGGCGGTGACGACTTCTCCAGTTTCCTTCCAGTCGATGAGTCGTCTGCCGATGAGACGCGAAGTCACCTCCTGAGAAAAGATCGCGCAGGTTCTCAGCCAGAGAACGCTCCGCCGCGAAAGCTTCTCCTTCGGCAGTAGACCGACTTTCAACAGAAAACCGTTCACCAGAGAGTGGGTCAGCCGGGTGATGGTGTTGGTTGCATCCTTGGTATTGAGGTTGTGCGGCAGATTTGCAATATACTCATGCGAGAGCATCAGACCGGGACTCCAGCTCAGCCGGGGGGAGAGAAGGTAACGTGCCGACGAAGGGAAATTCTCCGGACTGTATCGGTTGTCATGCATGTTCCAGCAGATTCCCGCCAGATGGGGAAGCAGCCAGATGCCGCCGAATCCCTCGCAGAAGAGTGGAGTTCCCGTGCCGAACTGACGAAACATTTTTTCAATCTGCGCATAAAGCCGGTCCGGAGCCGGGGCGTCCTTGTGGAAGTCGTAGCGGATGGAGTGGGCGTTGACCGCGCAGATGACGTTGGTGAAATATCCGGCGGCGCCGAGCTGTTTGAACCGGTCGAAGAACTCCTTCCGCTTCTTTGAGGCGACAGGATCGGACGGGGAGACAATGTAACCCGGCATGTTTCCCCAGCGGGCCGTGCAGGCAGTGCCGTCCGGGCGGACGATCGCCGAGTTGCGCACGCCATGTTCCAGATCGAAATCAGATCCCTTCACCCAGTAGAAGAAACTGGTGCGCGGCACATAAATGCCGCCGTTGTCGGCAACTTTGCGGATCAACTGTTCGAATTCGGCATCCGTTCCGAAAAAGGAGTTGACCGGGAAATGGTTCGGAAAGCTGTCGAGCTGAACTTTCAGCGGCGAACCCTTCAGCGGATGCATGTAGTTGCCGTTCTGCAGCAGAATTCTGCCCGGCGTCAGTTCGACGCTCTCCCGGAGCGGAGTGATCGCGCCGTCTCCGGCGGCCCAGCTTGCCTGCCGGAATCGATTCCAGAGGTCGGCAGGATATTTCTCCTGAAGCTTTTTCAAGCCCTCCGGAAAGCAGTCGGCGATGTAACGGTCGGCCCAGCTGCGCAGATTTTTGAAACTCCGCAGGCGGATTTCCGGAGTCTCCCGGGTTTCGCCTTTTCGGAGATAACAGATGGTTTCGAGAGAAAACCGGAGCTTTTTCCCGGTCTCCCGATCACCGTCAATGTGGTTGATCGTCGGGTCACAGCGATAATCCGGCGCCGGGATGCAGTCGACGGCAAAGACTTTTCCGTCCGGCGCCGGCAGCAGGAACCCGTTCCAGGCGGCACTGCTGCCCCAGTAGTAACAATTATTGCATCCCTCCGCTTCGAATGCGGGGAAACGCCCCGCCGGCAGCAGCAACTTCCGGTCATTGAGTCGAAACGCCAGTTCGGGAACTGGAAAGATCGAATTAATCGGCAGGTCGCTCTGATTGGTCACGATCAGCTTCAATGTCGCTTCTTCCGGCATCAGGCGAATCTGCAGTGTTACGATCGCGTCCGGATGACGGTATTCCGCCGTGAACACGCCGGTTTCCCGGTTGAATCCGGTTTTCCGCAGTTTCGCCCGCGGCCGGTCCAGAAAAACCTTGCTCTGCACGAATTGCTCGTTGCATCCGACATTGAAAATCTCTCTGGTCCGCGTGTTCGCCTTGCGGGCCTCTTCATCGAAAAAACGGATGTCCCAGAGCCGTTCTCCGGAAAAACAGGAGGGCGCGCCGGGAATCGTGAGCTGAAATGCCCCCCGTCCTTCCTCGAATTCCAGCCGGGTTTCCCCGACCGAATACTCCGCTGCGACCGCGGGCAGCGCCGGCAGCAGCAACAACAGCAGCAATCGCTGGATTCTCATTCCGACCTCTCCTTCCTGCTGGTTTTCTCTGTTCCAAAGGTATTTTTTATCGCCTGCAGATAACCGTATCCATATCGTGTATCCGGCTCAAGGTAGGAACCTTCCGTCCATTCGTTCCAGCAGGGGACGACAATCATTTCGCTTTTGCAGACTCCGGAGTCGTACAGCTCCTTCAGGAATTGCAGCGCCTGCTGGAAATACTCCGGCGTGTTGTTGACCGCGACGGGACTGAAGGGATACCCCCGCGGTTCGTACATGTCCGACTGGACAGTGCGCGGCGAAGAATCCCAGCCTGCGCAGGCGATCGGGGAATAAGGCAGAGTGAATCTCCGGCAGTTTTCCTCCTGTTCCGGCAGCCCCCGGCTCATCCACACCCGGTACTCCATCGCGGGAAACTCCTCGCCGAAGCCGTTCCACTGGTATGCGGAGAAGCTGTTGAAACCGTACTCTCTGAATTTCTTCTCTTCGCTCTCCAGCCAGCCGGGAGTACGATCCCACCAGCTGCCCCGTGCATTCAGATTGAGTTCGCCCAGTCCGGCTTTTGCCACCTTGTCGCGGAGTTCCCGGAACAGAGCCGCTGCGGCTGTTTTCCCGCCGAAGCCGTCAACCATCTTCTCCGGATTCCAGATGGAGAAATAGAGTCCTCCATCCACTCGCAGATAGTTTGGCTGATTGAAGTAGTGCGCAATGTAGTAATCACACCACTTTCGGAAAGTTTTCGGAGAGATGGTTTCGCCGTCCCAGTTTTTTTCTGCCGGTTTCCAATAACTTCCCGGATGCGCGTAGATCGGATCATGATTGCACCACATCAGGGCAAATTGGATCTCCTGCCGGTTCGGCGCAGCCAGAAATCCTTCATTTAAAGCTCGCTCCCGATAAGGGCCGTCGTTAAAACAGTACCAGTCGAAAATAAATGCATCTACCCCGTAATTTCTGGCCGCGGCAATCTTCTGCGCCATCACCTCGGGACGGGATTCGTCCTGGTACCCCCACAGCGGAACCCGGGGTTGAATGTGACCGGGAAAGCGGGGAGTGGCATGCTGTGCGACACGCCACTCAGTCCAGCCTTTTCCATGCAGCGCTTCAATGCGCGGATCACAGTGCCAGTTTGGGAAATAGTAGGTGGCAATAAGCGGCCTCTTTTTCATGATTTCTCCAATTTGTCCACTTTTAATTTTCTCCCGCAAATCAATCTGCTCCCCGTGCCTCGCGAAGCAGACGACTGTCGCGTTCTCACACCGTTCCGCTGTTCAGCATGTAGTGATAGCCGTCGAAGCAGTTCGCCACCACGTCGGCAAGCGGCATCTGGGCACAGCAGACGCAGTTGTCCGCCGCCCCGTAGTAGATGCGCAGCGTGTCGTCCGGCTCCAGCAGTGCATTGCAGGTGAACACCACGTTCGACACCCGCCCGCTCCGCTCGTAGGGCGCTTCCGGGAAGAGCAGCGGCGCCTTTCCCCGCGCAATCACCTTCCACGGCTCCCGGTAGTCCAGTATCGCCCCGAACAGCGAGTAGATCGACCCGTCGCACGACGGCGCCACCCCGTGGTAGATTTCAAGCCACCCCTCCCGGATCCGGATCGGCGGCGCTCCCGCGCCCACCTTGAGCTGGTCCCAGTGCGAGGGGCGCGCCGACAACGACGGCCGCGTCTTCCCCCAGAACACCAGGTCGGGCGAGAAGGAGAGCCACATGTCGCACGGCGAATGTTCGTCTCCGCCGAACGGCCGGTCGAACCGGCAGTAAAGACCGCCGATCTTCTCCGGAAACAGCGCCCCGTTCCGGTTGTTGATCTCCGACGCGAGCGACACCCGTTCGAAGTGCTCGAAATCCTTCGTCTTCACGATCCCCAGCCGTGTCCCCAGCACGTTGTTGTGACTGCCGTAGAGAATGAAGAACTCCCCGTCGATCCCGGTGATCCGCGGGTCGTAACAGCCGTTCTCCTCCCACCCATCCGGACACGCCGGCCACTCCGGCGGCTCCGCGTCGAAGCGGAAATGGATTCCGTCCGCACTCCGGGCGATCCAGAAGAGAATTCCCCCCTCCCGGTGAAACACATCCACCAGCAGCAGATATTCCCCGTCGTATTTCACCGCCCCCGGATTCAGCAGATAGTACCCCGCCTCCTCCGGCAGATCCGCCACGGTCAGAATCGGATTCTCCACCCGCCGCCGGAACATGTGTGCCATGATCCTGCTCCCTTTTTAAAGAAAAGTGTTTTTCTGTTTTTGGTAAACTCTTACCTAATTATACCAGAAAAGGGGCCAAATGTCAAGAGTTACGGAAAAAAATTTTCAGATTTTCCGGATCGTATCGCCGTAGTGGACCAGATTGTCGAGCACCTTCGGCGTCGGATGACGTCCTTCGAGCAGTTCGAGCAGAAAGTCGACGCCGCAGCGGCCGATCTCCTCGACCGGCTGAATGACCGTCGAAAGCTCCGGACCGCCTTCCGATTCCGGCGGCGCGATGGCCATACCCGCAACGGAGAGATCCTCCGGAATCCTCACGCCAAGCTGTTTGAGAATCGGCACCACCGCAAGATCTTCGCTCGCGTAAAAGAGAGCGGTCGGCGGCTCCGGCCTCGCCAGCAGCCGCGAAAGCGCGTTCTTGACCGTCGACCGCTCACCGTTGGGCAGGTCGATCACGAACTCCTTGCGCAGCGGAATTCCGTGCCGCGCGAGGGTATCCTCGTAGGCGCGCAGCCGCTGGATGTGGCTTTCGAACATGTCGATCACCATACCGAGAAAGGCGACCCGCTCATGTCCCCGGCAGAGGATGTAGTCGATCATCTCCGCGACCGATTCGTAGTTCTTCGTGGAGATGGAGTTGCCGCCGCTTTCGGCGTTGGAGAGCAGCACGTAGGGCAGCTGCGAGGCGCGCAGTTTCCGGTAGAACGGCTCCGAGTCGGAGAGGTTGATGCCGAGCAGTCCGGAGAGCGAATTGGCGGTGTAGAAGCAGTGCAGCTCCTCCGGACTCAGACGGGAGATCCGGTTGCCGTCGATAAGGGTGATGTCCCGCCCGTGGGCGAACGCTTCGCGGCAGACGCCGTTGAGCAGCGTCGCCACGAATGACGACGCCAGCGGCCGGTTGTTGCTCAGAAAGGTCACCGCGCCGATCGCGTTGCCGTGTTGTTTGCGCTGCTGCGGCACATAGTTGTGTCTGCGGATGATCTCCATCACCCGCTGTGCGGTCTCCGGCGAAATCTTCCCCTGATGATTCAGTATCTTCGACACCGTCGCGGTCGAAACCCCCGCTTCGCGCGCAATCGTGTAAATCGTCGGTTTTCCCATGGTAACAGTTTCCCGGTAAAAGGTAAATCACAAGGTAACATACCCTGTGGTTTCCTTTTTTTCAAATCCGGGCGGCGGAAAATTGCGGAAAACCCGTTCCGGCGACCGCCGTTTCAGCCTGACGGGCAGTGGTGCGGTCAGGGCAGCGCGGGAATTCTCCGATCCGGATCCGATCGGAAGGGATAGGCGGGCAGTCCGGCTCGATTCTGCAGGTTGCAGTCCCCGCGAAAATCCGCATAGGCGTACCGGACGGACTCCGGCTCCGAAACCTCCGGCGCCGAAACGAGAACCGTTTCTCCGTCGATCGCCGCCCGGGCAGGATAGAAGCGCCCGTCACGCCCGGCAACGGCAAATCCGTTCGGAGCCCTTCCATCGCTGGTCTTCAGCCCTCCCGCCGTGTAGTCGAAACGGATCCGGAGGGATTTCCCCTCGCGGACAACGGAGCGGAACAGCGGACCGCGACTGACCACCGCCCGGCCGTACACCATGCGCAGCGCCTCCAGCGCCAGCCGCCGGCCGACCTCCCGCTTTTCGGGCGGATGAATGTTGTCCGCTTCACCGATGTCCACGGCGGTGGCGATTCCCACGCCGGGGAGTTCCATCATCCTCTGCTGAATATCGCGGGTCAACGCCAGCCGGGAGGGCCGATTCGGATCCAGCCCCCGCCAGTCCCGCACGTGAGCAGGAGCGTATCCGGCAAGCTGAACCAGCAGGAACGGCAGTTCCGGCTCCTTCCACCGGCGCCGCCAGTCCGCGATCAGCGCCCGGTGCTGCAGAAGATACCGGGGATCCCCGGCATTGGATTCCCCCTGATACCAGATCACGCCGCGAATCGGCAGCCGTGTCCACGAGGCGACCATGCCGTTGAACAGCAGGCCGGGGAAACTCCTCGCATCGCGGTAGGGCAGTTGCGGGAAGGATGGCGGAACGGATTTCCCCGCCTCCCGGCGGGCGAGGGCAAATTCATCCTTCTGTTTCCAACCGGTCGGAATCAGGAGCTGCCGGCCCTGCACCAGCCGGGTCTGGCGCAGGTTGCTCATGTTGGCCGGATTCTGCGCGGGGAAGAGCTGTTCGGTGCGGATCGCCAGCACGTTGTCGCGTTCCCGCAGAAGTTCGGTCGGAATCCGGCAGGCCAACCCTTTTTTCTCCTCCTGTTCGAACGGCTCCCAGCCGCCGATCCGCTGTCCGTTCAGAAAAACGGCGGCGGACTCCCCCACTTTCAGAACTTTCAACAGCGGACTCTTCTGCCGCATGGCGGCGGGGAGATCGAACTTCACCCGGTAACGGCGCACCAGCAGATGGGTGTGACAAAGCTTCTGGTTCCAGTTTTCCCAGCCGGACTCGTCATAGTCCGGTTCCAGCCAGCCGGTGAACTTCGCCTCACCGTCGCCGGTCCTCTGCCGGAACGAAGGAAGCCACGCCTCAAGATCGCGACGAAACCGGGCAAAGGTTTCCTGTTCATACTCCGCCTGTTTCCGGGGCGGCCAGTCGAACTGCCGCAGCAGCTGAAGCTCCTTCTTCAGCCCGGCACGCTCCACGCCGTCGGGGGAGATCCACGGCTCGATCCGGGTTCCTCCCCGGGCGGCGATGACCAGACCGATCGGAATCTTCAGCTCTTCGCGCAGCGCTTTGCCGAAAAAATAGGCCACCGCACTGAAATGCGGCGCCGTCGCGGGAGTACAATGGAGCCACCCTTTTCCCTGGCTGTATGCGGCCGGACAGGGGAAGCCGTGAGCGGCGGCTTTCCGCTGCAGCGCGCAGCGCAGTTCCGGATCCCGGGCCGCCGCGGCCACCTCTCTGCAATCGGGCAGACACATACCGCGGCGGTAGGTGAGTCCGATCGGCATCTCCATATTGGACTGTCCGGAACAGAACCAGACGTCGCCGATCAGCACGTCGGAGAGCTTCCGGGTGGCGGTGTTGCCGGCGAAGGTGATCTCATGACTCCGGCTTCCGGCTTCCATCGCGGGGAACTCCACTTGCCACGCGCCGCGGTCGTCCGGAACCGCTTCCCGGGTCAGAGCCCCGAATGTCACCCGGATCTTCTCCCCCGGATCGGCGGTTCCGAAAAAGGCGATCGGTTTCCGCTGCTGCAACACCATTCCCGAGGAAAAGACCGGGTCGAGAAGGAATCCCGCGCCCGCATCGATCGCCATCAGTGCGGCGGCAAGCTGCGGCAGAATGTGGAACTTCATGAAAACTCTCTCCTCTGGTTGCGGCAGGAATTACTGTGCCGGTTGATTCTGTTCCGAGATGCCGGGAGGGAGCTGTTCCACCCGGTTGTTCTCCAGTTTGAGATCGCGGTCGGCGGTCAGACAGATGGCGTACGGATATTTCTCCAGATCCCGGCGAACCGGGCAGGATTCCCATCCGGTAAACGGCGCCTTGATCCGGTTGCCGCAGATGGTTCCGCCGGTCACGCCGGAAAGGAGGATGCCGATTGCGGCGGGGGATTCCAGAAGATTCTCCTCCACCCTGATGTTCCGGATGGAGCCGCGACCGCCCGGCGTCTGCGGCTGGAGAATCGAGATGGCGCCGCTGCCGGCGGCAAAACGTTTTCCATTGATGCTCAGATTGTTTTCCCGGAAGGTGTTCCGAAGGATGAAGACATCTTCCGGCCAGGGATTTTCCAGAAAGTAGAAGTCGGGCATGACCAGTATTCCGGCGGCGCCGGTCCGCTCCACCAGGTTGTGTTCGATTCGGCTGGCCGCCTTGATCAGAAGTCCACGGACAAATCCATCGTGCAGGTGGGAATTCCGGACGATGCTGTTTCGGCCCGAGAACTTGCCGGTGTCCGCCAGACGGTGGCCGGCAAGCTGAATGCCCCGGTCGAGCACAAGTTCGATCAGAAAACTGCGCGGATGAAGTTTTTTCAGCTTCCACTCACTGCGGAACTTCTCATATTCCGCCAGCGCCGCCTCTCTCCCTTCGGAAAGCACGTTCGAGGATTTGACCAGACGGGATTCGGACACCTCTCCGGTCGCCGGATCGACGAAGCGGATCTGCGACCCGGTGAAATCAAACGGCCGATACTCCACCAGCAGAATGACCGTATCCGCTTTCGGCTGCCGGTAGACATAGGAGAAAAAGCCGTGAATCGTCAGCAAATCATCCAGCGCATGCGAGAATTCGCAATTCTCGACGATCGGGCCGTTCTGGACGTGGGAGGAGTGAAACACATCCGCATTGCAGGCCAGAACGCGGTCGGTACCCGGCCGGAGAATCACCCGGACGCGGGTGTAGCGGTGCCCGCCTTTTCCGTAGTGCTCCGTGACCCCCATGTGGCCGGACGCATATATTGTGATGTTCTCCAGCCGGCAGGCTTCGCTCTCCCAGATGCTGACCGCATGCTGGAAGGAGCGCGGTGCACAGACGAAGCGGATCCCCTTCTTCAACGGCACCTTGTAACGGAACGGGAAGGACCAGCGGGTGGAGATCCGGTACTCACCTGGCGTCTTCCCGGGAACGATGGAGTCCGGGTAATCCATGCGCTGATTGGGCAGCAGACGCCCGGAGCGGTCGGCAAAGGCGAGCTTGCCGTTCCGCAGGCGGTTGAAATGTTCCGTCCAGACCGACGGCATGGGATATCCATCGGTCAGCCGGACGGTGAAGGTTTTCGCCTCCGGATCGACCTCCTGCACCTCCCCTTGCAGGAACCCCAGCGGATCGTTGTCGAAAGAGAGGTTCTTCACCGTGACATTGGTGCAGTTCGACAACCGCATTGCCGGATGGGCCACGTTGAAGGCGCTGGTCCAGATGGTCGAGCCGTTGCCGTCGAGCGTAAAATCCCGCAGGTCTTTCAGCAGAAACGGCGCCCGTCCGGGGGAGAAGCGATAGTGATCCCGAGGCATCTTGTACTCTTTCGCCCCGGAAGCGACGGCGGCATTCAGGTCACGGAGAAGTTTTGCGGCATTCTGCTCCTGCCTCGTTTTTTCCTGAGCGTTCCAGGCGGCGATCTCCGGCGGGAACGGGCCGGCGGCCGCGCCGAGGTACAGCAGGCAGAAAGAGGAAATCAGAACGGTCTTCAAAAGCGTGCGATTCACGGTAAAACTCCTTATTGTGAATGCTCTACAAGATCTCTTCCGGCTCGTTGGTCACCGGATTCAGGCGACAGATGGGATTCGTCAGATTGCGGACAGCCTGCACCTTTTCCTTGTAGGTCCGGGGCGGTGCGAGGTCGACATGATAGTCCGCATAGAGCAGGCCGCCCTTGTTGTTGTGGGGCGAGGTCCAGAGAAACTGCCGGTCCGGGCGGGTCAGAATCGTGTGTCCGCCGTAACCGGTCCCCAGGAAACCGCTGTCACCGATGATGATCTGCATGGCGGGGCGTTTCAGCTTTTTGTAATGATTCATGAAATAGTCGCTGCCGTAAAAGATAGTGCTGAACTCCCGCGGGAAAAGTCCGTCGCTCTGCCCCTGCGCAATTCCATAGGTATAGAACGAATCGATGGTGCGCGACAATTCCGGATTGGGGCCGCGTGACGGGCAGAAGAAGATCTTTCCATTGTCCCGGTCGGGTCGTATCCCGTTGTTGACCAGGGTCGACCAGAAAATATCGCCGGAATCCGCCCGGTATCTCTGCAGAAGCAGCCCGTTGTTGTTGTCCAGGTAGAAGGAGATCAGGATGCCGACGGATTTCAGATTGGATGTGCAGGTCGTCCCTTTCGCCTGCTCCCGCGCCTTGTTCAGTGCCGGCAGCAGCATGGCGGCCAGAATGGCGATGATCGCAATAACGATCAACAACTCAATAAGAGTGAATCCATGGACCCGGTGCGAACTTTTTTGCCGTCTCATTGCTCTTCTCCCGTTGTTTGTTATGAATCACCCCGGAGGTGAAAAATTTCAAGGCTCATGGAGCTCCTTCACGGATTCCCGTTCAATGATGTGCGGCTCCAGGCGTGCCGTGAAAAATTTGCACTCGTTCCGACAGACACGGAGCATCCCGTCGACCAGCTGCTGAATCATTTCTCCGATATCGGCCTGAATGCTGGTCGCAGGCGGCTGGAGATACGCATTTCCCGGCAGATGATCATGAAGGATGACGCTGATGTCGTCCGGAATGCGCAAATTGAATTCACTCAGAACTTTATAGAGCTGGAGCGCCGGCGGCGCACTGGTCAGAAAGAGCCCGGTGAACGCCGGTTTATTCCGGCTCAGGTAGTCGTGCATGACCGTATAGAGCTTGTCGCCGTTGGTATTCCAAGCGTCCACATGGCAGTCAATAACCTCGACCGAAGCGTGTGAGTAGCGGGCGAAATCGATGAATCCGCGGCAACGCATGCCTATGCTGGCGCCGCTCGGCTCCGTATTCAAAATGGCCAGACGTCGATGCCCCTTGTCGATCAAATAAGCGGCCGCCTTCAAGCCGCCGAGATAGAAATCGCTGTTGACGGTGGAGATTTCCGCATCTCCAAGTTCACAGTCCAGAAACACCGCCGGCAACGGGAAATTCTGCAGCTCATTCCAGAGAGATTTTTTGACAGTGCCGCCACTCTTGACGATGATGAGCCCATCGTAATCGGCAGGAAGCACTCCGGCCAGGTAGGACTCCCCCTGTTCCAGTGCCCGGTAGTGGATGGAAAACAGCCCGGTCTGTTCCGACAATCGATTCAGCTGCTCTTGAAACAGCCCGTAGAGCCGGCAGGGAAAGTGCGGATAGAGAAACAGCAGCCGGATGGTCTGCCGCTCCGACCGGTCCCGCACGAAATATCCTTTCCCCGGTTTATGGAACAGCAATCCTGCCGCGACCAGCCGATCCATGACCAGCTGGATGGTGTACTGGCTCGTCTTGAATTTGCGCATCATCTCCCTGACGGGAGAGATGCGTTCATTCGGCTTCATCAAAGCGACATCGTCCCGCAGGCGGCAGTAGATTTTTTCCTGTAATTCCATGAAACCTCAAATGTATTTTGTCGTATCAATACATAATTATACAACAAAAGAGGTGGAATGTCAAGGGGGGGCGTATTTTTTTTTGTTTTTTCCGAATGCGGAAATTATCGTGGCGGAAGGTGGCGGCTCCTCACGGTTCGCTCCCGGAGGACGGAATGACTGTGGGAAATTCAGCGGGCAGATTTTCCACCCGGTTTCCGGTCAGCGTGATGTTCTCATTGCCCTGCAGGTAAATTGCGGCGGGATTCTTCAGCACGAAGTTCCGGATGGGACACGCTTCGAGCCGGTGGAACGGTGATACAATCCGGTTGTTGCGGAGAAGCGCGTTGCGGACTCCGGTCAGGATGATTCCCTGTGCCGCCGGGGTGAGAATGGTGTTGTTCTCGATCACGAAATTCTCCATGAAGCCGCGTTCACTCAGGCGGAGCGGCTGAAAGATGGAGATGGAGGCGCCGCCGCCGTGGCCGATCGGGAAAAATTTTCCGTTGATGCTCAGATTGGTATCCCGGAAGGTGTTTCCGGCGATTCTGACATCGTGGGGGAAGGGATTCTCGAGGAAGAAGACGTCAGGATGTACCAGAATCCCGGAGCAGCCGGTGCGCTCGATGCGGTTGTTTTCGATTGTGCCGTCCGCCTTCATCAGGATGCCCCGTACAAAGCCGTCGTGCAGATACGAGTTGCGTATGACACTGCCCTTCCCCGCAAATTTGTCGGTGTCCGCAAAGGTGCTTGTGCCGTGGATGGTGAGCGGGCGGTCGAGTTTGATCCGGATGAGATAAGAGCGGGGGTGAAGCCGCTTCATCGTCGGAACCGTGCGGGTCAGGCGGAACGTTTCATAATTGCCGGCGGCCCTCTCCTTTTCCGCGGGAGTGGTAATCTCCTGCGAAGAGAGCACGGTGTATGGCGGAGAGAGTTCACCGTTGGAGAAGTCGCAGAAACGCACCTTCGAACCGGTGAAGTCGAGCGGATAGAGTTCGGTGAGCATCGTCACCGTGTCCGGCGCGTCCTGCCGGTAGACGTAGGAGAAGGAACCGTGCACGGTGATCAGATCGTCGAGCGCATGGGAGAACTCACACTCCTCCAGCGTCGGCCCCTTCTGCGTCAACGCGGAGTGGAACACATCGGCGTTGCAGGCGAGAATCCGGCTGGTTCCCGGGCGGCGGACCACCCGGACACGCCGGTAGCGGTGCCCTCCGCTCCCCCGGGATTCCGTCAACGCCATGTGTCCGGCTGCGTGAATGGTGATCTCCTCCAGCGTGCATCCGCCGCTCTCCCAGAGGCTGAGCAGATGGTAGGTGGCGCGTGGAGCGCAGGCGAAGAGCAGTCCGGGGTGGACAATGTTGTATTCGAACGGCAGATTATTGCGCGACGTGAGCACCCATTCGCGCGGGGCGGTCCCCCGGACAGCGCTCTTGAGCCAGTCCATCTTCTGATTGTCGAGCAGCCTGCGTTCGCGGTCCGCGAAAATGAGTTTTGCCTGAAGGCGGCCGGCGCGCAGCTTCTCCTCCCATTGGGAGGGTTCGGGATACCCCTCGTCGATTCGGACTGTGAATTGGAAGTTCTCCGGCGTGACCGCGGTTACGACTCCCTGCATGAATCCGGGAGGATCGTTGTCGAAGGTCAGGTTTTTGACGGTCACCCGGCTGCAGTTGAGCAGCAGCATGGCGTGACGCGGATAGAACGGGTTGTTCCAGATAGTCGAACCGTTGCCGTCGAGGGTGAAATCCCGAATCCCCTTGAGGAGCAGAGAGGGAGCGCGATCGTGGCTGAACCGGTAATGGTCGCGCGGCATTTTGTACTCTTTCACCCCGGCGGCAACGGCGGCACGGATCTCCTGCAGAAGCCGGACGGCGTTCTCCTCCTGGCGACGAATCTCCGCGTTGTCCCAGGCGGCGATCTCCGGCGGATAGGGAGCGGCGGAAACGGAGTGTGCCGCAGGCAGCATCAAGACGCAGAGGAAGAGCAGACAAATCCGGTCTCTTATTCCGGCGCGGCAGGGCTTGCAATCGGTTCGTTTCTGTCTTTTCGTTGTCATGGCGTCTCCTTTTCTGGCTGCGAATTTGAAAATGAAATTCAGATGAGCGGTATGACGTGGAAGTCCGGGTCGAAGACACTCCGGATTGTAACGGCTCCGGCGGTCGGCAGCGCGGCCCGGCCGACCTGCCGCGCGCTGCCGTCGAACCAGGAGAGATTCGTACTCCATTCGTGAATGGCGTGAAGTCCGCGATTGTTCTCGTAGATTGCGGTGGAGAAGCAGTAGTACGGCAAACCGTAGAGTGGAATATTGACCGAAGAGAGATTGCCGCTCTGCGTGGTCGCGGCGTCGGCGATCAGCGGGATTTTCCCCGGGTGTTTCATTCGTTCCAGACGGTAGTAGAGATACTGTCCGCCTTTGAATATGATGCAGGAGCCGTGTTTGATCTTGTAGGCGGTCTGATTCCTGGTGAAGTCGCTGTCAAGGCTCACGTTGAACATGCCGTAGACGTAGTTCAGCGTACCGTCATAATTTCTGAGCAGGGCTCCCCGCTCATTGGATGGACAGCGCCACATCTGGCTCCGCCTGGGGAAGTAGCCTCCTTCATAGAGAATCACCGAATATCCCTTGCCGGGACATTGATAGGCGATATAGCCGCCATGGTCGCTGGAGTAGAGAAAACATCCGTAGGTGATTTGTCTGATGTTGTTTAGGCAGGAGATGGTTCTCCCTCTGGCCCGCGCTTTGTTCAGTGCAGGCAGCAGCAGGGCGCTGAGAATCGCCAGGATTGCAATAACAATCAATAATTCAATCAATGAGAATGAGTGAATTCGCGAAGGAGTTCCTGAGATGTCCTGTTGCTTCATACGGTGTTTCCCTTTTGTTGTATAGTCTCCGGTTGAACGTCGCGGATAAGCTGCATTACGGAACGTCGGGGAAGCAATCGGGGGGCGATCTGAATCTGGGCGGGAAGCTGATTGGAGCCGGACAGTCGGTCTTTGATGAGTTCGATGGTCCGCCGGGCAACTGTGCAGAGTGGAATGTCGATCACGGAAAGAAAGTCTGTTTCCGGAATCTGCGGATTTCCGAAACTGAACATGCTGAGTTCTTCGGGGACCTTCACCCCCAGCTTCTCCAGCGTGTGCAGTGCCGCTGCGGCGGACTCCGTGCTGATGACGACCAGAGCGGTGAAGCGACCGCGGATCAGGGAGTCGAAATTGTTCTCCAGCCACCGGCTGACCGCTTCACTGGAACTCTGCCCCTGCCTGGTGTGGCTGTCGAAGACCTCGAGGCGGCAGTCGTTGGCGCTGGCGAACATTTCCATACCTGCCCGCCGTTCGTCGGTGGCGGAAAAGTGAGGTTCCGAGAGCAGCACCGCCAGTTTCCGATGTCCGGCCTGCCAGAGGTAGCAGGCGGCGATCAGCCCGGCGGCTTCCGCGTTCCCTGCCACATACTGGATGCCGGGGACCGCCACCTTTCTGCCGCAGAAAACCGTTGGAACCGGGGAGTTTACCACCTGCGTTATCTGTTGAAACGTCAGCCGCGGAGCGGGCTGTTCCATCAGAATCACCGCATCGGCGGTACAACTTTCCAGAGGGGAAAGGAAATCCTCATTCAACGGGACTTCCCGTGTGACCAGCTCGACCTGCAGCTCATTTGCCGCAATCAGAAGCTCCTGACGAAGTTCGGAGAAGGTGTGGCTCTCGTAGCGAGGAAAGAGAGCCAGGATCTCCGGCTTGCCGTCATTGCGCTTCCGGTTGACGAAGGTGCCGTGTCCGTGGGAAGAGATCAGAAGACCGAGTTTTGCCAGCCGTTTCAACGCCTGGCAGACCACGGCCTGGCTGGCGGAAGTTTCACGCATGAGCTGACGAACCGATGGAAATAACGTACCGTCCGGCAACGAGTTGATCCGTCTGCGCAACTCCCGGAAAAGCTCATCGGTTTTTTGTGCCGCTGTCACGAAAACTACCCTCGCCTCCATGTGTGTTTTTTTTTTACACACCTATATTTTACTATAAAAATAAAAAAAAGCAAGAGAGTTTCGGAGGAAAAAATGAAAAATCCGGCTAGAACGTTGATACAGTATTTGAACAGGTGGCGCGCTCTGGCGGCAGCGTTCCGGGGCCGGGATTCGCTTTCCGGAAGGCGGTGGGAGTGCTGCCGGTACAGCGGCGGAAGAAGTTCGAGAAATAGTACTCGCTGCTGAATTCGAGCCGCTCGGCAATCTCCCGCACCGAAAGCGGAGAGCCGAGCAGATACCGCGAGGCCTGCGCCGCCAGCTCCTTCTGCAGAAACGATTTGAGCGGCATCGAGAAATCCCGCGAAAAGTTGCGCGACAACCTGCCGCGGGAGAGGCCGGCCTCCTCAGCGAGCCGGTCGATCGTCAGCCGCGCGGAGAGATGCTCCCGGATGTAACCGAGCAGTCCGCCGTAACGACCGGCAAGCCCCGCCAGCTCGGCAAGACGGGTGCCGGAGGGGAGCGGCAGATGCCCGATCACGCGCCAGAGAAACGCTTCGGTTTCGCCGAAGGCCCGCCACTCCGGAGGGGAGGTGATGTTCCCGATGATCCGCTCCAGCGCCCCGGGATCGACCGGGAACTCCCGACAATGCCGCTCCTGCCCGAAGAGATCCACGCCCGGCAGGACCGAAAGGTTGAAGTGGCAGCTCAGAAACCGCAGTCCCGGCCGGAACTCAAACCCGAGATCCAGCCCCTCCGGCAGGAACACGCCGAATCCGGGACGCAGCACGAGCCGTTCGCCGCCGGTGTGGTTCCGCACCTCCCCCTTCCCCGCCAGCACCAGAAAGAGCCGGTTGAAAAAATGGGTGTTCCGCCCCTGCCAGGAGAAGTCGGCGAAAGCGAGCTGGTGCAGCTCCAGCCGGATCATATTGTGAACGGTGCGCCACTGCGGATCTTCGGTCAACGGCATAAAATCATATCTTTCCGGCCTGTTTTCACATTCCCATTTCGGCCATTTCCGGGTATAATAATAGCTGTGACGAAAAATTTCAACCCGGAAAGGATTCTTTTACCATGAAACTGCGAGGTGACGCGCTGCGCGAAGTCTCGTTCCCCGTCGGCGGAATCGGCGCCGGATGCATCGGCCTGGCCGGCAACGGCCGGCTCATCGACTGGGAGATCTTCAACCACGCCGGGAAAGGTCTCGGCAACGGCTGTTCCCACTTCGCCGTCCGTGCCGAACGGAACGGACGGGTCGAAGCGGCCCGCATCCTCCACGGCGACCTGCTTTCCGATCTCTCCGGCGAACGGAGGGGGAGCGACGCGATGTATTACGGTTTCGGTTGGGGCCCCGGCGAGGAGACGCTCTGCGGGCTCCCCCACTTCCGCGACGTGGTGTTCGACGGAGAATTCCCGGCGGCGGAACTCACCTTCACCGATCCGGACTTTCCCGCCCGGGCGCGCCTCACGGCGTGGAGCCCGTTTGTCCCCGGGGAATCCGATCTCGCCTCCCTCCCGATTGCGCTCTACGAGATCACGCTCGAAAACAGTTCCGACGCGACATACCGCTACAGCTGCGTCGGCGCCCTCGTCAATCCGTGGCAGAATCCGGAGGCGGAGAACCGGGTCGTGCAGCAGAAGGGACTGACCCAGCTCCTGCTCGACAACCACCTGCCCCCGGACTCCTTCGACTACGGCGAACTCGCCCTCTCCACTGACGCCGACGAGGTCTCGTTTCAGGAGCACTGGTACCGGGGACGCTGGCGCGACTTCCTCGAAGTCTACTGGAATGACCTCAACACCCCGGGAGCGTTCCGCAACCGCCGTTACTCCGGCCGGACCGGCGCGGTAAAATGGGACTGCGGCATGCTCGGAGCTCATTTCACGCTGGCGCCGGGGGAGCGGAAAACGGTCCGCTTCCTGATCAGCTGGTACATCCCGAACCGGCGCAACACCTGGGATTCCAACGTGGAGGAGGAGCTGCGCCGTTCCGGGTTGAAGGAGAACCGCTGGAAAAACTACTACACGCGTCTCTGCTCCGGCGCGGGGGACGCGGCACAGCGTTTTTTCCCCATCTGGCAGGAGAGTCGTGAGAAGGTGTTCCTCTTCCGCCGGGCTCTGCACGAGAGCACGATTCCGGAAGCGTCGCTTCAGGGGGCGGCGGCGAACCTCTCCGTCCTGATCTCGCCGACCTGCCTGCGGGTGGAGGACGGCACCTTGTGGGGATGGGAGGGAGTCGGTCCGGAACGCGGCTCCTGCCCCGGCACCTGCCAGCACGTCTGGAACTATGCGCAGGCCCTGCCGCTGCTCTTCCCCGATCTGGAGCGGTCGATCCGGGAGTCGCAGGCGAAATACGGCTTCGACGAGAACGGCGGCTGGCAGTTCCGGCTCCGGCTGCCGCTGGGCATCCGGGCCCGCGCCCAATGGATGCGCCCCTGCGTCGACGGCTCCTATGGCGAAGTGATGAAGATCTACCGCGAATGGAAGATCTCCGGCGATACGAAGTGGCTCAATTCGATCTGGTTCGCGGTCCGGCAGGCGATCGAATACGCCTGGAGTCCGAAGAACCCCGACCGCTGGGATCCGGAGCAGAGCGGCGTCATCACCGGCAGGCAGCACCACACGCTCGATGTGGAGCAGTTCGGCCCCTCCGGCTGGCTCACCGGCCACTACCTCGGCGCGCTCAAGGCGGCGGCGGAAATGGCTCCACACTGCGGTGACCCCGCATTCGGCACGCTCTGCGCGGAACTCCTCGAAAAGGGACGGCGCTGGTGTGAGGAACACCTCTTCAACGGGGAGTACTACCAGCAGGCGGTGGACCTCCACGATCCCGCGCAGATTCTCCCCTTCCTGCAGGGGGACGAAACGGCGGAGCACAACCCCTACTGGGACGCCGAGCACGGCGAAATCAAATATCAGGCCGGCGAAGGGTGCGAAATCGACGCCCACCTCGGCCAGTGGTACGCTTCGCTCTACGGCATCGGCGAAATTCTCGCACCCGAACGGATCCACTCCACGCTCCGGTCGGTCTACCGTTACAACTTCCACCCGTCGCTGCGCAAATTCGCCAACACCTGGCGGACTTTTTCCGTCGATGACGAGGGCGGCTGCATCATCTGCGTCTGGCCGGAAGGGCGTGAGAAGCCGGTGATTCCGCTGCCTTACAACTCGGAGACAATGACCGGCTTCGAATGGGCCGTCGCCGCCCATCTGGTCATGACCGGGGAACCGGAGAAGGGCGAAGAGCTGGCCCGGGCGATCCGCCGCCGCTACGACGGACGGCGGCGCAATCCGTGGAACGAGATCGAATGCGGCAGCAACTACGCCCGCAGCATGGCCTCCTACGCGATGCTTCAGGCGTACAGCGGTTTCTGCTACGACATGGTGCGGGGCATGATCGGATTCACTCCGGTCCTCTCCGGCGATTTCCGCTGCTTCTGGTCGCTCGGCACGGTCTGGGGAACTTTTGAGCGCTCCGGACAGGAGCAGGAGCTCCACATCCTCTACGGCGAAGCGGAGTTTTCCGCCTTCCGGATTCCGGCGGAATCCGCCGCCAGGAACGGAACCGCACTCGCCGGGAAACGGAAGGACGGCGAATGGATTCCGGCGGAACCGGTCCGGCTCCGGGCGGGCGACCGCCTGACCTTCTCCGGAACCGCGGTCAGAGTTTGAAGCGGCGCAGCCGGAGCGCGTTCAGCACGACCGAAACCGAACTCGCCGCCATCGCCATCGCACCGAAGACCGGGTTGAGGCGGGGGCCGTCGAAGAGCGCGTAAAAAAGTCCCGCCGCCAGCGGCAGACCGATCGCGTTGTAGAAGAAGGCCCAGAAGAGGTTTTCGCGGATGATCCGCATCGTCGCCCGGCTGAGACGGATCGCCGCCGGAACCCCGGCAAGCTCCGCGTGCATGAGCACCACGTCGGCGGTCTCCATTGCCACGTCAGTGCCGGAACCGATGGCGATGCCGACATCCGCCTGCGCGAGCGCGGGAGCGTCGTTGATGCCGTCGCCGACCATCGCCACGACCGTGCCGCCGTTCTCCTGCTGAAGCTGGCGGATGAATCCGGCCTTGTCGCCGGGCAGAAGTTCGGCGTGAAACTCATCGAGCTTGAGCGAATCGGCCAGCGACTGCGCCGCGGCGGCGTTGTCGCCGGTGAGCATTACAGTTTTGACGCCCAGCTCGTGCAGTTCGCGCAGCGCTTCGGCCGCGCCGGGTTTGACCCGGTCGCCAATGCCGGCCGCGCCGACGGGACGGCGGTCACAGGCGAAATAGACCAGCGACCGCGCCCTCTGTTGTGGAAAGAGTGTCGCAACATCGATTCCCACCGCCTGCATCAGCCGGGCGCTGCCGATCAGCCAGAGCCGTCCGTCCGCCTCGCAGGAGAGTCCGAAGCCGGGACGGGCGGTGAACTTCTCCACCGCCGCGGGAGCGACACCGCGCCTTTCCGCTTCGTGGACGACGGCGCGGGCGAGCGGATGGTTGGACCGGCTCTCCGCCCCTGCGGCGACGGCGAGCAGCTCCTCCTCGGAACATCCGGAATCGGGCAGGAGAAAAAGTTCCTCCACCTCCGGGCGGCCGACGGTGAGGGTGCCGGTCTTGTCGAAGATCACGGTGCCGGTCTTCCCCGCCGTTTCGAGGGCGGCGCCGGATTTGATCAGAATGCCCGATTTCGCACCCCGCCCGATGCCGACGATGAGCGCGATCGGGGTTGCCAGGCCAAGCGCGCAGGGGCAGGCGATCACCATCACCGCCAGCGCAAAGCTGAGTGCGGAAGCGAATCCGGCCCCCGCGGCGAACCAGGCGAAAAAGGTCACGAGCGCGATGGCGATCACCGTCCAGACGAACTTCCCGGCGATCCGGTCAGCCAGCCGGGCGATCGGCGGACGCGACCCCTGCGCCTCCTCGACCAGCCGGATGATCCGGGCCAGCACCGTATCGCCGCCGATCCGGGTGGCGCGGATGATCAGCGAACCGTTGCCGTTGATCGATGCGCCGGTCACCGGGTCGCCCGCCTTGCGGAGCACCGGCATCGCTTCGCCGGTCAGCATCGACTCATTGACGTCGCTTTCGCCGGACTCCACCACGCCGTCGGCCGGAATCCGGTCCCCCGGCCGGACCCGGAGAAGATCCCCCACTCGGATTTGGGCAGCGGGAATCTCCCGGTCGCCCTCCGTTTCGATCCGGATCGCCGTTGCCGGGGCGAGATTCATCAGCTCCCGGATGGCGCCGGAGGCGCGGCGGCGGGCGCGTCCCTCCAGAAATTTTCCGAGCATGATCAGCGCGACGATCATTCCCGCCGTGTCGAAATAGAGCGGCGGGAATTCACCGGAGAAGCAGAGCCACAGACTGTAGACCGTCGCGGCGGCGGTGCCGCAGGCGATCAGGGAATCCATGTTCGGCTCCCCCCGGAACAGCGAACGGAATCCGCCGGTGTAGAAGCGGAACCCCGCCGCGACCACCGGAATCAGCAGCACAATCTGCAGCAGCGCCTCCACGCCGGGCGAAAGAGCGAAGAACGGCAACAAAAGCATTTCGTGCATCGCCACGTAACAGAGCAGCAGAGCGAACACCGCGGCGACGGCGAACCGGCGTGTCTCGGAGCGCTCCGCCGCGATATCCTCCACGAAAGCGGCAGGCACGGCGGCACCGCTCCTCTCCGTGCCCTCGAATCCGGCGGCGCGGATCGTTTCAAGAACCTGTTCCGACGAAAGTTGTCCGGGGGCCGCCCGGAGCGTCAGACGGTTCGCCGCAAAATTCACGTAGACATCCGATGCGCCATCGAGCGCGGCGACCGCCTTTTCCAGCGAAGCGGCGCAGCCGGCGCAGTGCATCCCGCGCACGTCGAATTCGAGCCGCGCCGGGTCGCCGCCGAGCGGCTCCGCGGTGAATCCGGCCGAACGGACCGCCTCGACCACCTGCCCGGCGGAGAGTTCCGCCGCCGCTTCGAGCGTCAGACGGTTCGCCGCGAAGTTCACGTAGACATCCGACGCGCCCGGCAGTTTCCGCACGGCGCGTTCCACCGAGGCGGCACAGCCCGCGCAGTGCATCCCCTTGACGGCAAACGAGAGTTTCCCCATGCGACAAGCTCCTTTTTGCAGTTACGCGGTCGGGCGCGGTTCGAAGGCAAATCCGGTGATCGAACCGTGTGCGACGATCTTCCCGGCGATGTCGAACACCTGGACACTGTAGACGCCGGTGCGGCGGCCGCGGCTCACCTCGGAGGCCACCGCCCGCAACTTCGTGCCGGTGCCCGGCCGGATGTAGGAGAGGTTGACCGAAGCCGACACGGTCGGAATTCCGCCGGAATTGGCGGCACCAGCGAAAGCGAGATCGGCGAGCGTGAAGATCGCACCGCCCTGGACGAGATCCAGTCCATTGAGTTTGTCGGGCGTGATCTCCAGCTCCGCCTCGGCGTAACCGGGACGAATGACAGTCAGATGTATGCCGTTCGCGCGGCAGAACCGGTCGTCGCGGTTGAGCCGCTCCTTCAATGTTTCAAAATCCATACGTAAGCCTCCATGAAACAGCCCCTCTGAAAGAGGGATAATATAATCCGCAATTCATTTTTTCACAAGGAATCTGTGGAAAAAACCGTTCCGCGGTTGAAAAAAACGCTTCCTGCTGGTACAGTAAAGGGATGAATGTATGAATATTCCCCGGAAAGGAGTTCCATGGAGACGCGAAAGAGAGAGAGCTGGGGCAGCTCAATCGGATTCATTCTTGCAATCGCAGGTTCCGCAGTCGGACTCGGGAATGTCTGGAAATTTCCTTACATCACCGGATTGAACGGCGGCGGCGCTTTCGTGCTCGTCTACCTCTTCTGCATCCTCCTGGTCGGCATGCCGGTCATGCTCTGCGAAATCGTCATCGGCCGGCGGACCAGAAAGAATCCCTACGGCGCCTTCAAGGCGCTCCAGCTCCGCCGCTCCCGCTTTGCGGACACCATCGGCGGATTTCTGCTGGCTGCGGCGCTGCTGCTCTCCTGCTCCGGGAGCTTCGGCTTTGCCGTCATCGCCGCCATCGCGGCGGTCATGATGCTCACGTTGGGCTTCGCCGCGGTCGGGCTCTTCTCGCTGATTACCGCGATGCTGATCCTCTCCTACTACTCGGTCGTCGGCGGCTGGATCGTCGAATACACGGTCAAGGCCTTCACCGGCGAACTGCACTTCAACAGCGTCGAAGCGGCGGGGAATGCGTTCGGCAGCTTCATCCACTCCCCCGGGCGGGTGGTTCTCTGGCACCTGGTCTTCTTCGGCGCCTCGGCGCTGATGGTCTGGGGAGGAATTCGCAACGGCATCGAACGGTGGTCGAAGATCCTGATGCCGGCGCTCTTTCTGCTGCTGGTCGCCCTGGTGTTCCGCAGTCTCACCCTGCCGGGAGCGGAGAACGGCGTCGCCTTCTTCCTGACGCCGGACTTCTCCAAACTCAGCACGGCGGGCGCGCTCGAAGCGCTCGGGCACTCCTTCTACACTCTCAGCCTCGGGATGGGCATCACCATCACCTACGGCAGCTACCTCAGCAGCGACAGAAACATCTTCAGCGCCTCGCTCTGGGTGATCGTGCTCGACACCGGCGTGGCGATTCTGGCGGGGCTGGCGATCTTTCCGGCGGTGTTCGCCATGGGGTTCGATCCGGCGGCGGGGCCGAGTTTGATCTTCAACGTTCTGCCGGCGACCTTCAACAACTTCCCCGGCGGCATGGGCTGGCTCTGGGCGGGACTCTTCTTCCTGATGTTGACCATCGCGGCGCTGACCAGTGCGGCGGCGCTGCTCGAAAGCGGAGTGACCTTCCTGATCGACCAGTTCCACATGAACCGCAAGGCGGCGGTTCTGCTCTGCTTTGTCGCGATCGGCGGGCTGGGCTGTCTCGCCTGCGTCAGCGTCGGCGACTGGAACAGCATTCCCGACGTGCAGCGGGTGCTCTCCGCCATCTTCCTGCCGGAAAACATCGCGCTCTGCGGCAGCTGGTTCGATCTGCTCGACAAGGTGACCAGCAACTGGATGCTGCCCATCGCCGGCATGCTGACCGCGATCTTCGTCGGCTGGATCTGGACCGCCCGCAAAGCGGGGCGGGAACTCCGGCGCGGTGCCGGGCCGGAGGTGGATGAAAACCTCATCACCTCGCTCTCCGGCTTCCGCGGGGAACCTCTTTACCGCACTTCGCGCAACCACGGGCTCACCGTGATGACCCTGTGGGGGCTGCTGGTTCGTTTTCTCGCCCCGGTGGTGATCATGTTCGTCTTCCTTCAGGCGATCGGCGTCAACCTCGGGTTCTGAACTGCTGCTGCAATCCGGCCGCCGGCGCGGAACACTTTACGGAAACAGAGGACAGCTGTTCCCGAAACGGGGCAGGAGGAGAGTTTTCAAGGAGGCCGCAATGGAGGAGAAGAGAACAGAAGACAGCCCGGCCGGCGACGAAATGGATGTGACGGTCGTTCTGGAGAACAAGGAGAAATCCGAAGCGTTTTTTCCGGAATCCGGAGCGCTTCCGGAAAATCGGGATCCCTCGTTTGCGGAACGGTTTCAGTTCATCTGCGCCTTCGCCTCAGGCGGCGTCGGCGAAGTGAGCAAAGCCAAGGACACGCTCTTCGACCGGGTGGTGGCGGTCAAGACGCTCAATGCGAAATTCCGCGACGATCCGGGAGCGGTCCGCGCCTTCATCGAAGAGTGCCGTCTCAACGCCCGGCTCGACCATCCTTCGATCGTGCCGGTCTACGCGATGGCGCAGGGCGAAGACGGCTACTGGCAGGTGGCGATGAAGCTGATCAACGGCTCTTCGCTCAACAGTTTCATCGTCAAGCTCCGCGCCTCCTATGACGGCCGGACCGTGACACCGCGGGAGGTTCATCTGGCGCTGGCCTCGCGTCTGGAATATTTCCTCAAAATCTGCGAGGTGATCGACTACTGTCACAGCAGGGGAATCGTCCACGGCGACATCAAGCCGGAAAACATCCTGCTCGGGCAGTACGGCGAAGTCTACGTGATGGACTGGGGATGCGCCCGGCTCGCCGGCTCGGTTCCGGAACGGCTCAACGGTACGCCCAACTACCTGCCGCCGGAGTTTCTCCGCACGCGGGTGGTGACGCCGCAGGTCGACGTCTACTCCCTCGGCATGGTGCTCTTCGAAATGGTGACGCTGCGCAGGGGGGTGAGCGACGGCTCTGAAGTCGGCAATCTCTCCCGCTGCAATATCTCCGAGGTGGGACACTGCCGCCACTACCTGCCCGAAGTGAAGATTTCCCGGGCGGCCCGGGCGATCATCGCCAGAGCGGTTCATCCGGATCCGGCACAGCGGTACGGCAGCGTCCGGGAACTCGCCGACGATGTCCGACACCTGATTTATGATGAAGAGGTGTCGGCCGCGCCGGACAATCCGGTGCAAAAACTTTTCCGGATGATCTACCATAACCGGATCAAGACCATACTGATCGTCGGCACGCTCTTCCTCGCGCTCTGCGGCTGGCTCTTTCTGGTATACGACCACGCCAATCGGCTTGAACAGGAGCGCAGCGTCAATCTGACGCACCGGCTGCAGCTCCAATCCTACACCGACGATCTCGCCGCGGCGGTGGCGCACAACTTCGTGCTGGTGCAGGCGCAGCTGCTGCTCTTTGCGGACAACCTCATCGAGGATATGCAGGAGCCGGTCGAACAGGATTCCCGATTTTACGACAACAGCGCGTTCCGCTCGCCGGAGACTTCTCCGCCGGGGATGATCCGCGCCGCCTCCTACAGTTATCCGATCAACCTCGACTACATGGTCCGGATCCCCGCCGATCCTCCGAACGGCGTCCGGCTGCGGCCGCTCGGGGCGAAACAGTTCGTCAACATCTGCAGCAAGATCCTCTCCTACGATCTCTCCAGCCACGACATCAACGAGAACCGCGGCGGCAAACGGCTGCTGCTGAAACAGGGCACGATGATCCAGCGGCTGCTGGTGCAGTGGGCGAACAACGTCCGCTACAGCTACCCCGGCTCCTACGAGAATCCCGCCTCTCCGGCCACCATCGAGCTCTGGAAGCAGATCGGCGACACCGGCAGGGATCGGAAAATCATCTGGTCCGCCCCCTATGCCGGCAACATCGGCAAATACCGGATCTACTGCCGCTATCCGTTGTACACGCCGGCCGGGGAGTTCCTCGGGACCGCCGGGTTCGAACTGCGGTTCGAGCGCATTCTCCAGCCGCTGCTCCGGGCAAATACCGTCGATCCGGCACATGAGCTCTATTTTGTCGACAGCCATCGCTCCGTCGTGACCGTGCAGGATCGGAAGTTCGCCGCGGCGGCGCCGGGGGAGCCGCTGCCCGGCCCCCTCTCGGCCGACGAGGTGCTAGAACTGGCCGACCGACTTCAGGAAAACCAGCTCCTCCAGTTCGAAACCGAAATCGGCGGCAAAACCTATTTCGTCTCCGGCGACAGCGTCAATCTGGTCAACGGCCTGCTGATTCAGCTGATCGAATGTGAAACCATGGCCAACCACGTACACAAGGAATAAAGGAGGCCCCGCAATGAATGAAAACTCTGTCATGCCTCCGGCGATGATTCTCTGCGGCGGCAGAGGCACCCGGCTGCGGGACGTCACGGAACTGCTCCCCAAACCGATGGTGCCGATCGGTGAACAGCCGATTCTCTGGCACATCATGCACATCTACGCCGCCTTCGGAGTGCGCCGCTTCATCCTCTGCCTCGGGTATAAGCGCGAATGTTTCATCGACTACTTCATGAACTTTCACGCCCACAGATCCGACGTGACGATCACCCTCGGCAGCGATGCCAATCGGGTTCGTTTCCACGACAACATTCCGGAGGAGGGATGGGAGGTGACGCTGGCCGACACCGGCATCGACACGATGACCGGCGGACGGGTCGCCATCGCGGCGAAATACCTGCGCCCGGAAGAGGAGGAGTTCTTTCTCACCTACGGCGACGGGGTCGCCGACGTCGATCTTGCCGCGCTGCTCGCTTTGCACCGCCGACGGGGGAAACTTCTGACCGTTTCCGCCGTGCACCCGGAGGGGCGTTTCGGCGAAATGCAGCTCACAGGCGAATCGGTGGCGGGCTTCGAAGAGAAACCGGTCCATGCCTGCGGCTTCATCAACGGTGGATTCATGGTGATGAAGCGAAAGTTCGTCACCCGCTATCTCACCGGAGAGGACGCCTTCCTCGAACAGCGCCCGATGTACGATGCGGTGAAGGCGGGCGATATCGCCGCCTACCGCCACGAATCGTTCTGGCAGTGCATGGATACCCCGCGTGAGTACGCTCTGCTCAACCACCTCTGGGAGACGGGCCGCGCCCCCTGGACAAAATTCTGGAAACACGCATGACTTCGCAACAACAGCAGCTTCACGATGAAATTCTCGAGAAAGTTCGGGAATATTACCGACTGGTCCACGCACCGGCACAGAACGCTCCGTTCGAACCGGGCGTCACCTATCTCAACTACGGCGGCCGGATCTTCGACGAGCACGAAATGGTCAATCTGGTCGACTCCGCGCTGGAGTTCTGGCTTACCGCGGGTCATTACACCCGGGAATTCGAGCGGAAGCTGGCGGAGTATCTCGGAGTAGACTCCGCCCTGCTGGTGAACTCCGGCTCCTCGGCCAATCTGCTCGCCTTCATGACGCTGACCTCTCCTGAGCTTGGAGAGCGGCAAATTGCCCGCGGCGACGAGGTGATCACCGTCGCCGCGGGATTCCCGACCACGGTCTCCCCGCTGTTTCAGTACGGAGCGGTTCCGGTCTTCGTCGACGTCGAGCCGGAGACCGCCAACATCGATGTCTCGCGTCTGGAGGCGGCCCGTTCGGAACGGACCCGCGCGGTGATGCTCGCCCATACGCTCGGCAACCCCTTCCAGCTGCACGCGGTTCGCGCCTTCTGCGACAAGTACCGCCTCTGGCTGATCGAGGACAACTGCGACGCGCTCGGCTCCCGCTTTTCCGGGCGTCTCACCGGCACCTGGGGCGACATCGGCACGTCGAGCTTCTATCCGCCGCACCACATGACCACCGGCGAAGGGGGAGCGCTCTACATGAATGATCCGCGGCTTTACCGGATCGCCCGTTCGCTGCGCGACTGGGGGCGCGACTGCCGGTGCAACTCCGGCGAAGACGGGGTCTGCGGACGCCGCTTCACCGGCCAATTCGGCAAACTTCCGGCCGGGTACGATCATAAATATGTCTACAGCCGGTTCGGATACAACCTGAAAGTGAGCGATATGCAGGCGGCGGTCGGCTGCGCCCAGCTGGAGAAGCTGCCGGAGTTTGTCGAACAGCGCAAACGGAATTTCCGCTTCCTTTCCGAGGCGCTGCGCGATCTGCCGGAACTGGAGCTGTGCCGCTGCTATCCGGAGAGCGATCCCTCGTGGTTCGGCTTTCTCATTACGCTGGCGCCCGGCGTGAAGTTCACCCGGACCGATCTCACCCGGCATCTGGAGGGGCACAGGATCCAGACCCGCAATCTCTTCGCCGGCAACCTGACCCGCCACCCCTGTTTTGAACCGCTCACCGAAGGGAAAGAGTACCGGGTCGTCGGAGACCTCGCCGCCACCGACCGGATCATGAACGATGCGTTCTGGATCGGTCTCTACCCGGGCATGACGGAGGAAAAACTCGCCTACATGGCGGAAACAATACGCGATTTCTGCAAACGGAAGTAACTGATTATGAGAGTAGCCGATTACATTTTCCAAACGCTGGCCGACCGCGGGACGAAGCATGTCTTTCTGGTCACCGGCGGCGGAGCGATGCACCTCAACGACGCCCTGCGCCGGGAAAAACGTCTGATCCCGGTCTGCAACCACCATGAACAGGCCTGCGCCATCGCCGCCGAAGGGTATGTGCGGGCGGGCGGGGAAAAGCCGGCGGTGGTCTCGGTCACCACCGGGCCCGGCGGAACCAACGCGCTGACCGGCGTCATCGGCCAGTGGCTCGATTCGATCCCGGTGCTCTACCTCTCCGGGCAGGTGAAATTCGAAACCACCATCCGCTCCTGTCCCGAACTCGGACTACGCCAGCTCGGCGATCAGGAGATCAACATCGTCGACATCGTCCGCCCGGTGACCAAATACGCCGCGATGGTCACGGAGCCTGAAGCGATCCGCGAAGAGCTGGAAAAGGCGCTTTACTACGCGCAGGAGGGGCGTCCCGGACCGGTCTGGCTGGATATTCCGCTGAATGTGCAGGGGGCGTTGATCGATCCCGCCGGCCTTCGCGCCTTCGCGCCGCCGCCGGCGGCACCGGCACCGGCCTGGAACCCGGAGGAGCTCTGGACCCTGCTCCGGCAGGCGAAACGCCCGGCGATCATCGCCGGAGCCGGCATCCGGATCGCCGGAGCGGAAAAAGCGTTTCTCCAGCTCGCCGAACAGCTTCAGATTCCGTTGCTTTCGACCTTCAACGGCGTCGGAATCCTTCCGACCGACCACCCGCTCTACGCCGGAAGGATCGGCACGCAGGGCCAGCGGGCCGGGAATTTCATTCTGCAGAACGCCGACCTGGTCCTCTCGATCGGTTCGCGCAACAACATCCGTCAGGTAAGTTACAACTGGCAGAGCACCTGCCGGGCGGCGGTTAAGATTTCGGTGGATATCGATCCGGCCGAGCTGAAGAAGAAACTCTTCCGACCGGATCTGGCGATTCAACGGGATGCCGGGAAATTCATCGCTGAATTCACGGCCTATCTCCTGCCGCGCCGCAGCGGGAAACCGGATTGGTCGGAGTGGCTCGCCTGGTGCCGGGAGCGCAGACGCCGTTATCCGGCCCACACCGCCGAACACCGCGCATGGAAGCAGCTGGTCAACCCATACCACTTCATGCACGAACTGACCAGCCGTGCCTCCGCGGACTGGAACATCGTCGCAGGGAACGGAACCGCCTGCGTCGCGCTCTTCCAGACCGGCATCGTCAAGGAGGGGCGGCCGATGTTCTGGAACTCCGGCTGTGCCTCGATGGGATACGACCTGCCGGCGGCGATCGGCGCCTGTCTCGGCAACGGTCGCCCCACCATCTGCCTTGCCGGTGACGGCAGTTTCATGATGAATCTGCAGGAGCTTCAGACGGTGGTTCACCGACAGCTGCCGATCAAGATCTTTTTGCTGGACAACAACGGGTACGGTTCCATCAAGCAGACCCAGTCAAACTTTTTCGGCAACGAGCTGATCGGCTGTGACGGACCGAGCGGAGTGAGTTTTCCGGACTTCCGCAGGGTGGCTGCCGCGTTCGGAATTCCAGACTGCGAAATCGCCGACCAGACGGAGCTCACCGAAAAAATTGACGCCGTACTCTCCATGCCCGGCCCCGTCCTCTGCGTGGTACGCATGCCGGACCATCTCCCGTTTGCCCCGAAACTCTCCTCGAAAAAGCTCCCGGATGGGCGTATGATCTCCAAACCTCTGGAAGATCTCTATCCCTTCCTCGACCGGGAGGAGTTCCGCAGCAACATGATCATCGAACCGGAACTGGAAGAATAGGATTTGATACCATGAATGTGTTGGAAAAAGAGATGATCGGCGTTCTGCGTTCCCTGCGGGACGACTGCGGCTGCATCCAGATCAAGGCGGAGTTCGAAGCGGAAGGCGCCCGCATGTCCGAACTGATGCGCCTCAAAGACATCACCTCGGCGGTCGGATTGCCGATCATCATGAAGATCGGCGGCGTCGAATCGGTGACCGACGTCTACAACTGCCTCCAGATCGGCGTGGCCAGCATCATTGCGCCGATGGTGGAGACCCCCTACGCGCTCACGAAGTACGCCAACATGATCGAAACGATGATCGCTCCGGACAATGCCGCCGACATCGAATTCTACTTCAACATGGAAACGATCACCTGCTATCAGAATCTCGACGCCATGCTGGAAATCAGCAAAATCGGAAACATTCAGGGTGTCACAGTAGGGCGAGTCGATCTCGCCGGTTCCATGGGGTGCGGCAGGAGCGAAGTCGACAGCGAGCGCTTCTTCGAAATCTGCCGGAACACTTTTGTCAAAACCCGCGCGAAGGGGCTCAAGAATACCCTCGGCGGCGCAATTTCCGCCCGTAGCGGAGAGTTCCTCCGCCGCCTGACACAGATGGGGCTGATCGACAAGTTCGAAACCCGCAAGGTGGTGTTCCGCGCGGATGCGACCGGGTTCGGCGACAAAATTTTCCGTCGCGCCCTCGAATTCGAACTGCTCTGGCTCAAAAGCAAGCGCCGGTACTACTCCGGCATCCGCAAAGAGGATGAAAGCCGCATCGCTATGCTGGAAAAACGTTTCCAGGATATGCAGGAGTAACGTGAATGAGCCGCACCGACCTCATCCGGTTCGAACTGGTCCTGTTCGATCTGGACGGCACGCTGTTCCGTTCGGAAGCGGATATCGTCAATGCCTGGAAGGAGACGATGTTCTGCCTCGGCCTTGACTGCCCGCGTTTCGCCTCCCTCTTCCGCGTCGGCCCGTCGCTGGAAGAGATGACCGGTACTTTGTTTCCCGGCATCGACGGCGAACGGAAACAGGAGATCATCCGGGAGTTCAAAAGGCGCTACGACAGCTCCACGTTCCCGGCTACGGTTCCATATGAATGGGCGGGCGCAATGCTCACGGCGCTGAAAAGCGCCGGGCGAAAACTGGCTGTCGTCACCAACAAACGACAGGACCCCACGCGGGTTCTACTGAAAAAATCGGGCTGGGAAGCGCAGTTCGACGGCAGTTTCTCTCCGGATATCCTGCCGGGAACGAGTATGACCAAACCGGAACTGGTCCGTCTGGCGCTGGCGCAGTTCGCCGTTCCCCCGGAACACGCCGTCATGGTCGGCGATACGCCGGGAGACATCGCCGCCGCCCGCCGGAACCGGGTCGCCGCGGCAGCGGTGACCTGGGGATACGGCTCGCAGGAGGAACTGAAGAAGGCCGAGCCGGATCTTCTCCTGACCCCTGCAACCTGGAGGGAGCTCCTGCAATGATTCCGAATTTCCGCAAACGGCTCGACGGCAGACGGCTCTTCCTCTCCGGCGGCACCGGCTTCTTCGGCAAATGGCTGCTCGCCACGCTGCGCAACTCCGGCGCGGAAGTTGAGGTGACGGTGCTTTCACGTGATCCGAAGCGGTTCCTCGCCAATTATCCGGAATTCGATAACTGGCGCAATCTCCGGTTTCTGGCGGGAGACATCCGGGACTTCCCCTTTCCCCCCGGCCGGTTCGACCTGGTGATCCACGCCGCAACCGATGCGAGCGCGAAATTGCTCGCCGAACAGCCGGAGGAGATGCACGACGTCATCGTCTCCGGCACCCGGAGAATGCTCCATTTTGCGGAACAGGCTCAGGCGGAGCGGTTCCTCTTCACCAGCTCCGGAGCGGTCTACGGCGTCCAGCCGCCGGAACTGGACCGGATTCCGGAGAGCTTCCCCTGCAATCCGGTCACAGCCTACGGACGCGGCAAACTCGAAGCCGAACAGCTCTGCATCGACTCCGGGCTCCCCGTCCTGCTCCCGCGCTGCTTCGCCTTCGTCGGCCCGTATCTGAACCTTGGAATCCACTTCGCCATCGGGAACTTCCTCCGCGACGGCCTCCAGGGCGGCCCGATCGTGGTGCAGGGCGACGGCCGCCCCTTCCGTTCGTGGCTCTACGCGGAAGAGCTGGCGAACTGGCTCTGGACCATCCTGCTGGATGGAACTTCCGGCCGTCCGTACAACGTCGGCTCCCCGGAGTGCTTCTCGATCGCCGAAGCGGCGAAACTTGTCGCCTCCTGTTTCGAACCGGCTCCGCACGTGGAGATCCGGGGTAAGCGGAGCGACGGCCCCGCGCCGCGCTACGTGCCGGACGTCACCCGGGCCCGACAGGAACTCGGACTCACCGCCGCCGTGCCGCTGCGCGAAGCGCTCCGCCGCACCATCGCCTTCCACCGGAAGAGGCGGTGATTACATCGCCTCCGGCACCCGGATCGTCAGCGTATTGAGTCCGTCGGTGAGAATGGCGCGCACCGCGTCGGCCATCGCCAGCCGGGCGGCGGCGAGCGGTTCGCTCTCCGCGGCCAGCACCGGGCACTCCCGGTAGAAGCGGTTGAACGCCTTCGCCAGCTCCAGCAGATACTCCGCCAGCCCTGAACAGTCGCGCCGTTCGGCGGCGGTCCGCAGCACCGCCGGATAGAATCCGGCGGTCACCGCCAGCGCCTTCTCCGCCTCGTGGCCGAGCAACGACCAGTCGGCCGACGCGGCATCGAAGTCGATCTTCCGCTCCCGCGCCTTCCGTTCGATCGAGTGGATCCGCGCGGCTGCGTACTGGATGTACGGCCCGGTGTCCCCCTCGAACTTCAGCGACGCGGCCGGATCGAAGAGAATCGTCGTCTTCGGATTGAACTTGAGCAGCATGAATTTCAGCGCTCCGAGACCGATGATCTCGCTGCGTTCGGCCAGTTCCGCCTCGCCGAGCGCTTCGCCGCCCCGCTCCCGGCACGCATCCGCGGCAAGGCGCGCCATCTCGTCGAAGAGATCGTCGGCGTCCACCACCGTCCCTTCACGGCTCTTCATCTTCCCGCTCGGCAGATTGACCATGCCGTAGGAGAGGTGGTAGAGCTGATCCGCCCACGGATACCCGAGCCGCTTCATGATCTCGAAGAGCATCTGGAAGTGGAGATTCTGCTCGTCGCCCACCACCCAGATCATCGATTCCGGATGATAATCCTCATATTTGCGCAACGTGGTTCCCATATCCTGCGTGATGTAGACGCTGGTGCCGTCGCTGCGGAGCACCACCTTGCGCCCCAGCTTGCCGAGGTCGCAGATGACCGCACCGTCCTCGCGCTTCTCAAACACCCCCTTCTCCAGCCCGGCGGCGACGATGTCCTTGCCGAGCAGATAGGTTTCGCTCTCCAGATAGGTGTGGTCGAAATGGATTCCCATGCGCCTGTAGGTTTCCGCAAAGCCGGCGAACACCCACGAATTCATCTTCTTCCAGAGGGCACGCACCTCGGGATCCCCGGCCTCCCACTGCTGCAGCATCTTCTGAGTGGCGCGGCCGAGCTCGGTCGCGAGAAAGAGCTCCTCGTCGCTCTTTCCCTCCGTCGAAGGATCGGATTCACGGAGCTGTCTGATCTCCTCCGAGAGCGCCCGGTTGTAGTCGACGTAGAATTTTCCGACCAGATGATCTCCCTTCATCCCGGTCGACTCCGGCGTGCAGCCGTTGCCGAACCGCTGATACGCGATCATCGACTTGCAGATGTGGATGCCGCGGTCGTTGACCAGGTTGATTTCGATGACGTCGTGGCCTACCCGCTTGAGCAGCGAGGCAAGCGACATGCCGAGCGTGTTGTTGCGCACATGCCCCAGATGCTGCGGCTTGTTGGTATTCGGCGCGGAGTATTCGATCAGAATCCGGCGCCGGGCGGACTCCTCCAGCCGGGCGGAGTCGAGCAGTGCTCCGACGTTCGCCACCGAATCGCGGCAGAGCGCAGCGGGACGCAGCGTGACGTTGACGAACGCCTTGACCACTTCCACCGCTTCGACATCGGCATGGCCGCGCAGAAATCCGGCGACCGCCTCCGCCGCAGCGGCCGGTCCGCCGCAGAAACGGGCGAGCCGGAAGCAGTTCAGCGCGAAATCCCCCTTCATCCCGGCCGGACAGCGATCCGGAGTGAGAGTCGGTTCCGCCGGATAGTTCGGGAACCGCTTCCGCAGGTCATTCTCCAGATCGGCGATAAATTGATAGTTCATCATGACATCCGTGTTTCAAAATACTTTACAACGTGGTCTTCACTACCCGGCATTCGCCCGCGGCGGCCGGTTCAATCACATAGGCGCCATAGCAGGCGGGGACCAGAACGGTCTCCCCGGCGGCAACTTCCACCATCCGTTCCCGGTCGTCGGGACGGCCGATTCGGACCGGCGCGTTGATCGCGCTGATCAGGTGGAAACTCCCGGAGGGAGCCGTATCGTCGTTCCAGACGCCGACCAGCCGCAGATCGCTGACCGCGAAGTACGGGCAGAGCGTGACCACATCGAATTTCCGGTTGTGTCCCGCAGTGCCGGAAACGCCGACGATCCGGGGAGAGGTGCGGTTCATGAAATTGATCGAACGCACTCCCGCTTCGACATGCAGCTGCCGCGGACGGCCGTGCGCATCCACCCGCCCCCAGTCGCTCACCCGGTAGGTGGTGTCGCTGTTCTGCTGGATCTCCAGAATCAGATTGCCGCCGCCGATCGCATGAAGTGTGCCGGAGGTGATGAAGTAGGCGTCACCCGGCTGGGAGGGATAGACCTGAAGCAGATTTTCCACATCCGGCGAATCGAGCCGGCTCATCAGCTGCTGCCGGGTCGCGCGGCCGGAGAGACCGGCGAGAATCTGCGCCCCTTTCCGCGCGGCGATGATGTACCACATCTCGGTCTTCGGTTCGGCGCCGTTGCCGATCTCCCGGCAGGCAGCCTCATCCGGATGAACCTGCAACGACAACCGGTCCCCCGCGTCGATCAGCTTGACCAGCAGCGGGAAGCGCTCCACCGATTTCGCCTTCCGCCCGACCAGTTCACGACCGTAGAGGGCAAGCAGGTCGTGCAGAGTCCGCCCCGCCAGCGCTCCGTTGAGCAGCACACTCTGCTCGTCAGGACGATCCACCAGCTCCCACGACTCCCCGATCGGCTCCTCCGACGCCGGGACCTCGCGGCCGAGCACCTCGCTCATCTGGGTTCCTCCCCACATCCGCGCCTGGTAGATCGGAGCGAACTTCATAGGGTACAGTTGCGAAAAATCGATAAATTCACTCATTTTACACTCTCCGGAACTTCAAGAAAACTTTGACAGGCGTCGATCAGAGTCCGGCTCATGCGCACAACTTTCCGATCGGCATTGACACAGACCAGAATCACATATCCGGAGACCAGCAGCTCGTCACCGCGCCGCACCTCGGACTCCACCCGCATGCGCACCCCCTTGATCTCGCTGACCCGGGAACGGAAGGTCAACAGATCGTCGTAACGCGCCGGCGCAAGATATCGGCAATGCGCCTCCGAAACCGGCAGGAAGATGTTCTGCTTCTCCAACTCGCTGTAAGGAAGTCCGACCGAACGCAGCATCTCCGTACGACTGCGCTCAAAATACTCCAGGTAATTCGCGTAATACACAACTCCCATCTGGTCGGTATCCGCATAGGGCACCCGATACTGCATCTCGTGATACATGTTCCCTCTCCTCCTGCTTCTCTCTTCAATTTTCGCGGCAATCCGATCGACGTTTTCGTCGATCGTCAGACCGGTGGTATCGATCACTTCCGCATCCGGCGCCGGACGCAGCGGAGCCACCGCACGCGTGGAATCCTGCCGGTCCCGTTCCGCAATGGCCCGCGCCACTTCCGCCAGCGTCGCCCCGTCGGCGACCTCTCCGGTCTGGGCAAGGCGGCGGCGCGCCCGTTCCTCCGGAGTAGCCGTCACAAAAAACTTAAATTCCGCATCGGGGAAAATCACCGTTCCGATATCCCGCCCCTCCATGACGATCCTCCGCGCCCCGGCAAAGGAGCGCTGAACATCCAGCAGGTAATTCCGCACCGCCGGCTGAGTCGCCACCAGACTCGCCCCGTCGGCAATCTCAGGAGCCCGGAGGGCGGCGCCAGGAAATTCGCCATTCAGTTTCAACTCGTAACGCCCGGAATCATCCCGGCAGTACTCCAGTTTCAACGTGGAAAGAAACGCGGGCGTCAAGGAATCAAGTTTCACCCCCGCACGCACCGCAGCCAGCGCCACCGCCCGGTAGAGACTCCCGGTGTTTACATAGGCGATGCGAAACCGCTCGGCCAGCCGCTTCGCAATCGTGCTCTTTCCGGACGCCGCCGGTCCGTCGATTGCAATCACATTGCTCATAGTAATCCGTCTGAATGAAAACGGACCGGCTTCGACTGGACGCCCAGCCGGACCGGTCCGACAAGTTCGAACAAAGACCAACGGCGCGTCAGTTGCCGCTGCGGCTCCGCAACCGTCCGCTCTTGAGGAATCCTTCGTAATGACGCATGGTCAGATGGGACTCCAGCTGACTCATCGTGTCAAGCACCACGCCGACCATGATCAGCAGACTGGTGCCGCCGAAGAACTGCGCCACCATGAACGGAATCCGGAAGCTGTTGTAGAGAAACATCGGGAAGAGAGCCAGTGCCATCAGAAAGACCGCGCCACCCGTCGTCACCCGAGTCATCGCCGTGTCAAGGAAATCGGCCGTCGGCTGCCCGGGACTGATGCCGGGAATGTACGCTCCCTCTTTCTTGAGATTGTCGGCGATCTGAATCGGATTGAACTGGTTCGCCACCCAGAAGAAACTGAAGGCGAGAATCAGCAATCCGTAGGTGACCATGTACCCTGCACCGTCCTGCCGGAAGAACATCGCCAGCTTCAACCAGATCGAACTGGCGTCGCTCCGCGCCGCCATGTACTGGAAGAGGTATTCCGGCAGCATCAGCAGCGCACCGGCGAAAATGATCGGCATGACGTTGGCGAAGTTGACCTTGAGCGGCATGTAGGTCGAGCCGCCCATCATCTGCTTGCCAACCGTCTTGCGCACCATCTGGATCGGCACCCGGCGATATCCCTGCGACAGCAGAATCGTCGCCGCTGTGACGCCGCAGAACACAGCGAGCAGCAGCAGCAGCTGGACCGGCCGGAATGTGCCGCCATCCGGCGTCTGCCCCTTGATCGCCATGTCGATGAGTTCGATCACCGAATGCGGCAGCCGCGAAACGATGTTGATCGTAATGATCAGAGAAACTCCGTTGCCAATGCCCCGCTCGGTAATCTGCTCGCCGAGCCAGGTGAACACCATCGTCGTGCAGGTGATCACCAGCACCGTGATCGGAATGAACACCGCCTTGGATCCGACAAACAATGGTTCGCTCGGATTGGGCAGCCCGAGTTTGCTCGGGTTGACCATCGCAACCGCCACCATCGCCCCCTGTACCAGGCAGACGATGATCGTCAGATAACGGGTGTACTGGCTGATCTTCTGGCGCCCCGTCTCGCCTTCGCGCTGCATCTTCTCGAGCTGCGGCAGCACGGGGACCAGAAGCTGAATGATGATCGAGGCGGTGATGTACGGCATGATCCCCAGCGCTCCCAGAGCGAAGTGCGCCAGCGCACCGCCCGAGAAGAGGTCGATCAATGCCATGAACCCACCGGAACTGTTGGCGGTAACTTCAGTGATGAATTTCTCCAGCGCCGCCGGATCCACTCCGGGGCACGGGATGTTGCTCGCAAACCGCACCAGCACAATAATCAGTGCCGTGAAGAGCAGGCGATTGCGCAGCTCCTTGACCTTCAGCGTATTCAGAAATGCCGTCAACATTTTCTACCCGTTTCTCCCGGTGTTACTCGACCACTTCGACCTTCCCGCCGGCCGCCTCGATCTTGGCCTTCGCCGCGGCCGAGAACTTCTCAGCCTTGACCGTGAGGGCCTTGGTCAGTTCGCCGTTGGCGAGAATCTTGATCATCTTCTCGGCCTTGCCGAGCAGTTTTTTGGCCCGGAGCGACTCGGCATCCACCACGTCGCCCGCCGCGAAGTTGTCTTCCAGAATATTCAGGTTGACCAGCGCGTACTCGATGTGATCCGGCTGATTGAAACCCCGCTTCGGCAACCGCCGGAACAACGGAATCTGACCGCCCTCGAAGAACGGACGGACCTTCGAACCGGTACGGGACTTCTGCCCCTTCTCTCCGCGCCCGGCGGTCTTGCCGAGACCGGAGCTGTCCCCGCGACCGACGCGCTTGCGCCGCTGCCGGGAGCCGGGATTCGGACTGAGTTCATGCAGTTTCATAATCCAGATATTCCCATTCGTTGATTAGTTGGTTTCCGCAGCCGGAGCAGCCTTCGGCAGTTCAAGCCCGCGGCGCTCATAGACCTCTTCCCGGGTCGAGAGCTGCGAAAGCGCCTTGAAGGTCGCCTTCGCCACATTGGCGGCATTGGCCGCGCCGAGCGACTTCGCCAGCACGTCCTTCACTCCGGCAAGTTCGAGAATCGCACGAACCGCGCCACCGGCAATCAGACCGGTACCGGAACTGGCAGGACGCAGCAGAACCCGCGCTCCACCGAATTTCACCTCGATCTCATGCGGAAGCGTATCCCCGTGCATCGGCACCTTCATCAGATTCCGACGGGCCGCCTCGCCGCCTTTGCGAATGGCGTCGGAGACTTCATTGGCCTTGCCGTAGCCGTAGCCGACCCGACCGTTGTGGTCGCCGACCACAACCAGGGCGCCGAAACTGAAGTTCTTGCCGCCCTTGACCACCTTGGCACTCCGGTTGATCGAAATGACGTTCTCGTCAAATTCGCTCTGCACCGGCTCATTGAAATTTTCACGTTTAGCCATGGAACGCTCCCTTAGAACTTGAGTCCGTTTTCGCGGGCCGCCTCGGCGATCGCCTTCACGCGGCCATGGTACTTGTAGCCAGACCGGTCGAAGACCACTTCCGTAACATTGACCGCCTTAGCCGCCTCCGCCGCCAGTTTCCCCAGCAGCGCCGCACCCGCCATGTTCGGACGGGCATTCTCGGCCTTGAATTTCGCATCCAGGCTCGAAGTGCTCGCCAGCGTGCGCCCGTTCACATCGTCAATGAACTGACAGTAGATGTGATTGGTCGTGACACTGACGCAGAATCTCGGGCGCTCAGCCGTGCCGGAAACTTTCTTGCGAATCCGGATGTGCCGGCGCACACGTTGTGCTTTCCGATTGATAACAGCCATTTTATCAGCTCCTTAAGCTCCGGGATCAACCCACGGACTTGCCTTCCTTGAGGACGATGCGCTCGTCAACGTAACGAATGCCCTTGCCCTTGTAGGGTTCCGGCGGACGGAACCGGCGGATCCGGGCCGCGGTCTCACCGACCAGCTGCTTGTCGCTGCCCTCGATGACCATCTTGTTGTCCGGAGTCACCGTGAGCTTCACACCCTGCGGCACCTCGAACACAATCGGATGCGAAAATCCCAGCGTCAGCGTCAGCTTCGAACCGGCCAGCTGCGCCTTGTAACCGACACCGACAATCGCCAGCTCCTTGCGGAACCCGGCTGTCACTCCGGTCACCATGTTCTGGATCAGGCTCCGGGTCAATCCGTGCATCGCATTCGCGCGACGGTCCTCGGAGGCCTGCTGGACATATACCTTGCCGTCCTTGACTTCAACCGAAACGTGCGGCGGAAGCGGCATCGAAAGCGTGCTCTTGCCCTCCACCTTCACTTCGGCCCCTTCGACACTGACCTTCACACCGGAAGGAATGTCGATCGGTTTCTTGCCTATACGAGACATATTGAATCGTTCCTAACTCTTTGTGTTACCAGACGTAGCAGAGAATTTCGCCACCGACGTTTTCCTTCGCCGCCTGACGACCGCTCATGATCCCCTTCGGCGTGGTCAGCACCACCGTGCCCAGACCGTTGCGGACCCGGGGAATCTCCCGGCTGCCGCAGTGCACCCGGCAGGAGGGCTTGCTCACGCGCTCCAGCCCTTCGATCACCGGCTTGCCGTCGACATACTTGAGCTCGATCACCAGCTGACGCTTGGCGCCGTCCTCGGCCACCGCGAAATCCTTTACATACCCCTCCGTCTTGAGAACCGCGGCAATCGCCGCCTTCTCACGCGAACCGGGCATCGCGACCTGCTTCAGCCCCGCCGCGCCCGCGTTGCGGATGCGGGTGAGCATATCGGCAATCGGATCTTGCATACTCATCTTTCGCTTCCTCCCTTACCAGCTCGCCTTGGTCACACCCGGAATCTGACCCTTCGAGGCCAGTTCACGGAAACAGATACGGCAGAGCTGGAACTTGCCGATGTACGCACGCGGACGCCCGCACGCCTTGCAGCGGGTGTAGTTGCGCACCGGGAACTTGCTGCCGCGTTCGGCCTTCACCATCAAACTGAGTTTTGCCATGATGCAATCCCTTTCCTTAATCCTCGAACGGAACTTCCATCATCTTCAGAAGCTCCCGGGCCGACTCGTCATCCTTCGCGGTGGTCACAATCGTGACGTTCACCCCGAGCGGATACTTCAGCTTGTCGGCGTCGACTTCGGTGAAGACCGACACGTCGCTGATTCCGAGGTTGTAGTTGCCCACACCGTCGAAACCGTTCTTCGGAATCCCGCGGAAGTCGCGCACACGCGGCAGCGCATTGTGCACGAAGCGGTCGAGGAACTCATACATCCGGCTGCCGCGCAGCGTGACCATCACACCGACCGGCATGCCCACGCGCAGCTTGAAGTTCGAAACGTTCTTCCGCGCCTTGGTGATCACCGGCAGCTGACCGGTCATCGCACCGAGGTGCTTCTTCGCCTCGGTGAAAGCATCGCGCTCCGCACTGGTCCCGATGCCGGTGGAGATCACGATCTTCTCCAGCTTCGGAATCTGCATGACGTTCTTCAGACCGAGCTTGGCCTGAAGCGCCCCGCGGACTTCGTCCATATATTTTTTCTTCATATCAGGCATTTTACTTTACTCCGTCTTTTCCGCGGCAACGGGAGTGACGTTCGAAACATGCACCGATACCGAACGCTCGATCAGTCCGCCGTTCGGATTGAGCCTGCTCTTTTTGATCGTCCGCTTGCCGATCGCGCGATCTTTCTTCGACGTGAATTCAAGCACCACCCGGTCGTTCTTGGTGATGACCGCCTTGATGGTGGCCTCCTCGCCCTTGTAGTTGCCGGAATTCACCAGCACCTTATCGCCTTTTTTGACATGGTATTTCATAATTACAGCACCTCCGGCGCCAGCGAGATGATCTTCATGAAGTCCTTCTCGCGCAACTCACGCGCCACCGGTCCGAAAATACGGGTCCCGATGGGGTTCTTGTCCTTGTCGATGAGCACCGCGGCGTTGTCGTCGAACCGCAGGTAGGAACCGTCAGGACGGCGAATCTTCGCCGACGTGCGGACCACCACCGCCTTCACGACCTGCCCCTTCTTCACCGTCCCGTCGGGAATCGCCTCTTCCACGGCACAGCTGATGATGTCGCCAACGTGCGCAATCTTCTTGCCCTGCCCCAGAACCGTGATGGTCAGCACCTTCTTGGCCCCGGAATTGTCGGCAACCTCCAGAATACTCTGCATCTGAATCATGATTCACTTCTCCTGAAGGTGTTATTCCTGCACCGCCGGGCGGATGATCTCTATCAGCCGCCAGCGCTTCGTGCGGCTCAGCGGACGGGTCTCGACGATCCGGACGAAATCGCCCTTCTTCGCCTCGTTGTTCTCGTCGTGAGCAGTGAACTTCTTACTGACCTTGACGATCTTCTGATACAACGGATGCGGCGTGCGACGATCCACCTTGACCACGATGGTCTTGTCCTGAACGTTGCTCACAACCACGCCGACACGTTCCTTCCGGTGTCCCCGGACTTCAACTTTCGCTTCACTCATTCCTTCACCTCGGCTTTGGCGGCCCTGGCGGTCTGCTCGGTGTAGAGGCGCGCGATATCGCGGCGGATCTCGCGGACCCTGGCAGTCTTCTCAAGCTGGCCGGTACGGGACTGAATCTTGAGGTTCAACTTCTCACGCTGCAGATCGGCGACCTTCGTCACCAGCTCGGCATCGGTCAATTCACGGATTTCCTTCGTCTTCATCGCATCACCCTTCCCGCGACAGGAACTTGCAGCGCAAGCAGAGCTTGTTCGCAGCACGACTCATGGCTTCCTTCGCAACCGCTTCGCTGCACCCGGAAACCTCGAAAAGCACACGGCCCGGAAGCACCGGAGCAACCCAGCCTTCCACCGCGCCCTTTCCCTTGCCCATACGGACTTCCAACGGCTTCTTGGTGAAGGAGCGGAAGGGGAACATGCGGATCCACACCTTGCCGCGACGCTTCAGATGACGGTTGATCGCAACACGGGCGGCTTCAATCTGATTATTCGTAACGTACCCGCGGGTCAGCGCCTGCAACGCGTAATCGCCGAAATCCAGCTTGTTGTTGGAAGTGGCAAGTCCGGCGTTACTTCCGCGCTGAACCTTTCTGTACTTTACTCTTTTTGGCATTAACGGCATAATCTTGTTCCTCCGTAGAGTCTTTGTGACAAATCCAAACCTTGACGCCGATCTTACCGGCCGTCGTGCTCGCTTCCGTGAATCCGTAGTCGATGTTCGCCTTCAGCGTATGCAGCGGCACACGGCCTTCCTTGTACTGTTCCTCACGAGCAAGTTCCGCACCGCCGAGACGGCCGGCGCAGTTGATCTTGATCCCGTCGGCGCCCATGTCCATCGCAGTCTGGATGGCCCGCTTCATCGCACGGCGGAAACCGATCCGGCGCTCCAGCTGCTGGGCAATGTTCTCCGCCACCAGCTGCGCATTGGTTTCCGCACGCCGGATCTCGGAGATCTCGACGAACACCTCTTTGCCCGCGGCCAGCTTGGCAATGTCCGACTTGAGGGTGTCAAGCTCAGCTCCCTTCTTGCCGATCAGCACGCCCGGACGGGCCGAAAAAATCGTCACACGCACGCGATTCGCGAAGCGCTCAATCTGAATCCGGGCGATCGCCGCCTGCGCAAACTTCTCCTTGATGAACTTGCGAATCGCAAGATCCTCATGGAGCCACTCGCCGAACAGCGTCCGGCCATGCGTCTTCTTGTCGGCAAACCAGCGGGATTCCCAATTCTTGGTCAGAGCCGTTCTCAATCCGATCGGATTAACTTTCTGTCCCACGATTCAATCCCCTATTCTAGTTCATATCCGTCAAAATAACTTCCAGATGGCTGGTCCGCTTGCGGATCCGGCCGGCCGAACCGCGAGCCTTCGCGCGAAAACGCTTGATGATCGGACCGGGGCTGACCAGCGCGGCCTTCACCACGAGCTCCTTCCGGTTCAGGTCGCAGTTGTTTTCAGCATTGGCCACGGCCGAGCGCAGCGTGTCGCCGAGCAGACCCGCCGCCTTGCGGGGGCTCAGATCGACGATCGCGAGCGCTTCAACTGCGGACTTCCCCTGAATCAGACGCGACAGGTGCCGCGCCTTTTCCGGCGATATCCGCACATTCCTTGTCAAAGCTCTAACTTCCATAGTCTGGCTTCTTTATTCCTGTTGTTTCTTGTTCGAGACCGCGGAACTCAACGCTCCCGCGGCATCTCTGGTTTCTCCCGCCACGGCCTCCATCCCCGGAGCAAGGTCGCCGATGCTGCCCTTGACCACTTCAGCCGCCGCGACGTATGGCCGCACAGCGACCACTCTGAGCTGAATCGGTCTGTCCTTCCCGACCCGGTAGATCATCCCGGTGAAAACACCTTTCGCCGAACCTACCGACAGCACCACAATCGACAGTTCCGAATCGACTGCAAGGATCCGACACGTTCGCAGCGGGTCGGCCCCGTTTTCCACAGCCGTCTCCGGCCCCGTCAGGGCGATGAACCTTCGCGCGCTCCGGGCGAGGGAGTCCAGCTTGAGCTGAATCTCCGCCTGCCGCACCTTCCCGATCGGCACTTCACGCAGAAGAGCGCGCACAAGGTCGCAGAATGTCACGGCGTCGAGGGCGAGCTCGCCGCCGCTTTTCGAGAGTTCCGCCAGCACTTCCACGAGCTGTTCTTCCCGCCGACCGGTTTTTCGCACTGCCCCCTCCGCCGGGACGCCGGCCAGCCACAACCGCAGTTGGCGCAGACTCTCATTCTGCTTGTTGAATTTTTCCTTTATTTCAATCAACTCGGCCCGCAGTTCCGAACGGTTTTCCCGCAGAGACTCGTTTTCGAGCTCCAGACGTCTGACCGTTTCGGCCGCGGCGGCCAGCTCCCCGCGAAGACGGTTCAACTCCCGCAGCCGATGAGCATCCGTCGGCTTGATCGTAACCGTCACTCCGGGGCCCGAACCTCCGCCCGGACCGTCCCCATAGGCACACGTGCCCCCAAAGGCACACACCATGAGAGTAATTAAAATAATCGCATTTTCCCGTTTTGGCAAGTGTAAATCCTTAAAAAAGCGCAAATTATTCCAAATTTTCGCCATCGGGACCTCCTTTTCCGCCGCGGAACGCAACTTTCGCACTCCGGTACGGCCACCGGCACGGTCCGCCGGTCACTTTTGCTTCTCCCCGTGCGCACGCCGTTCCGCACGGCGCGGGACGAATTCGATGAAATCGATCTCGGCACGCGTGTCCGAGCCGGAATACTGGCTGTTCGCTCCGACGCTGATGATGAAATAGTCATTCGGGTCACGCCCGTAGGCCGCCCTGAAATCGGCGACCACATCGTGTTCCTCGGTGATCCATTCCCCGACGGGCGTGGTCCGGTTCCGGACACAGAACGCCTTCACCGTCATCATGCCGGCGGCGTATTTGAGCAGTGCCGAACGGCCGATCGGCGTGTTGCACTCCCAGCGATAGCCGACACTCTTCTGCCGGATCAGCGTGCCGTCCCCGAAGTAGACCACCACCGCCTGATCGTCCACCTCCTCCGCGTCGGGAGCAAGCCGGACCGGACGCACCACCCGCCAGCGCCAGCGCATCACCGGGCAGCGCTTCAAATCGACCGGCGACGGCGCCGCCAGCATCACCCCGGTCGAACGATCCGCCTCCACGACCATGACCCGCCCATTTACCGCGCTGGCCTCCTCGGCAATGCGGAATTTCGTGCGGGGAACCATAAAACGCGACCCGTCGAACTTCCACTCCTTCCGGAGATTTTCCGGATCACTGAAGTCGTTCCGCCAGACAGCGTCCGGCGAAGGACCGCCCTCCGACGGCGGCAGCGCCGCCACGGCAGCTCCGCCGCAGAGCAGCAGCACCGGCAGCAGCAGCCGGAACATCTGTCGTCTCACTGTATCTTCTCCAGGTAATTTCGATATCGTTTCATAATCCGGTTCACGTAGCGCCGGGTGCTGGCGATGGCGATCCGCGGGATCACCTCGTCTCCGGGATCCGCCGGCTTCCACCGCTCCGCCCGGCTTTCACCGGCGTTGTAACCGGCAAGAGCAAGTTCCGTTCCATGCGTATAGTTCCGCCACCGCCGCAGGCCGCGGGCGAGATACCAGCAACCGATCTCCAGATTGAGCCGGGGATCGGCCAGAGCAGCCCGGTCCGGCGCAGGACGGCGCTTCGCGCGCGCCCAGTCTGCGACCGCGCCCCGCGGCAACACCTGCATCAGGCCGACCTCACCCTTGCTCCCGCGGGCAAAGGGGTCGAACCGGCTTTCCTGAAAAACCACCGCCCGCACCAATTCCGGTTCGATGCCGTGGGTCAACGCCGCCTCGCGGATCTCCGCGGCAAACCGGGTATCATCGACCATCCAGTCGCGGAGATCATCGCTGCGGCAATAGGCGACCACCACCAGAGCGAGCATCGCGAGCGCAACAAACCGGACCGGGTATCCGGCCGGAATCTTTTTCCACCATCCCGCAGTCCGCCTTGCGCCGGTCATCACTTCGCCCGGCGCTGCTGAAGATCGGGGGGAACCGGATCGGGTGGAATGATCCGGCGGGCGGCTTCACTGCGGAGAAACTCTCCGAGCCGTCGTGCCAGCGCCCCGTCCACCCGCAGCTCCGCCACGGTGAAATTCCCCTGCGCCCGGGCCCGGAATGCGGCAATCACGTCGGAAGCCAGCTGGGGATATCCGGCAAAAAACAGTCCCGCCCCCATCGCCAGATATCCGGGCAGGGCGGCAGCGAGCATCGCGGCCGATTTCTCGTCATCGCATTCAGCCCTCACCCGGAGGCTCCAGCCGCCGGCGGCGGCGAGCCGGACATCGGCCATTGCCCGGCGGACATTGCGGAAAAAGGCTCCGGCTACCGGATCGACCGGCTTTCCCGCCGGCGACAGCATCGCCCGAAGGTTGCACGCACCCCACAGCAGCGGAGCGCCATCCGGCACCAGAAAAGCGGAACGACCCATGCCCCGGGGCTGAAGTCCGGCGAAAAAGAGCTCCAGCCCGCGCTCTTCAGCGGCGAGAACCGAATTCTGTTCCAGATAGCACAGCCCGAGCCGCAGCTGCTCCTGCGCGATGGCACTGCCGGCTTCGACCAGCAGGACCTCCCGCTCACCGTATTTTTTCAGGGAAAACCGGGTTCCTCCGTCGCGCAGCCCCTGCCGGAAACGCGCCTCCGGCAAATCGGTCCGGATCAACAATCCGCGCAACCGCTTCCCGTCGCCGGCCCAGAGCAGTTCGGAACAGTGGTCGAGCCGGACGCGGTAGCGCGCCTCGAAATCATCGAGCAGTTCCCGGACGGCCGGACTGGATTCCAACATCTTGTCGAATCCGGTCCGACTCCGCAGCTGGCCGAGGTCGGCGAACACCAGGAAGTCCGCCCCCGCCGGAACGAAGTTGAGCAACGGCGACTCCGCCGCCGCGGTCACGGCGGCCGCGGCAACGCAGATCATCAGGCTGAACGCCCGGCGCATCCGGTCGGAGAGGACTCCCATCGGCACCTCAATTCCGCGGCGCTTCCGCGCTCTGCGGCTTCTCCTGTTTTTTCGGCAGCTTGATTTCGATATGCAGTTCGCGAAGCTGCTTGAGCGTCACTTCGGCGGGCGCATTCATCATCAGGTCCTGCGCCTGCTGGTTGAACGGGAAGGCGATCACTTCGCGGATGTTCGGCTCATCGGCCAGCAGCATCACCATGCGGTCGACGCCGGGGGCGATGCCGCCGTGCGGCGGCGCGCCGAGCTTGAAGGCGTTGATCATGCCGCCGAATTTCTCATCGACGACGCTCCGGTCGTAACCGGCGATCTCGAACGCCTTGTACATCACTTCGGGCTGATGGTTCCGGATGGCGCCCGAGGAGAGTTCGATGCCGTTGCAGACGATGTCGTACTGATAGGCGAGAATATCGAGCGGATTCTGCTCCTCCAGCGCCTTCATGCCGCCCTGCGGCATCGAGAAGGGGTTGTGGGAGAAGACCGTCGCGCCGGTCTCCTCGTCGAGTTCGAACATCGGGAAATCGACGATCCAGCAGAATTTGAACACGTTCGGGTCGATGAGACCGAGCTGGCGGCCGAGTTCCGGAATCACCGCTCCGCCGATCTTCTGCACCGCCTTCTCCTCGTCGGCGAGGAAGAAGAGCGCATCGCCGTCTTCGACGCCGCCCGCCGCCTTGAGGCCGTCGAGGATCTGCCGGTCGAGGAACTTGACGATCGGACTCTTCTCCTCTTCCCCGGTCCAGATGATGTAGGCCATCCCCTTCGCGCCGTTCTCCTGCGCGAAGCGGATCATGTCGTCGAAGAACTTGCGCGGCTTGCCCGCGACCTTCGGCGCCCGGATCGCCCGCACCACGCCGCCCGCGGCGACCGCTCCGGCGAACGCCTTGAAGCCGCAGTTGCGGAAGAGTTCGGTGACGTCGATCATTTCGAGCGGGTTGCGCAGGTCCGGCTTGTCCGAACCGAAGCGGCGCATCGCCTCGCGATAGGGAATCCGTACAAACGGCGGGCGCGAGAACTCCTTTTCGGAAAACTTCTCGAAGATGTCGGCGATCAATCCTTCGATCACCTCGAAGATGTCATCCTGCTCGACGAAGCTCATCTCGACGTCCATCTGGTAGAATTCGCCGGGACTGCGGTCGGCGCGCGCATCCTCATCGCGGAAGCAGGGGGCAATCTGGAAGTAGCGGTCGAATCCGGCCACCATCAGCAGCTGCTTGAACTGCTGCGGCGCCTGCGGCAGCGCGTAGAACTTGCCCGGATGCAGCCGCGACGGCACCAGATAGTCCCGTGCGCCTTCCGGACTGCTGGCGGTCAGAATCGGCGTCTGGAATTCGTTGAATCCCTGCGCGGTCATGTAGCGGCGCATCTCGGCGATCACCTTGCTGCGCAGCATGATGTTGCGGTGCAGCTGTTCGCGGCGGAGGTCGAGGAAACGGTATTTGAGCCGCATCGCCTCGGGCGCGCCGTCATCCTTGGCGATCAGGAACGGAATCACCTCCGCCTCGCCGAGAACCTCCATGTCGGTCGCCTTGACCTCGATTTCACCGGTGGCCAGCTTCGGATTGACCGTGCTCTCACTGCGGGCGACGACGACGCCGTCGAACCGGACCACCGTCTCCACCCGCCAGCGCTCCAGCGCCTGGTAGAAGGCGCACTCCGGATCGATCACGATCTGGGTGATCCCGTAGTGGTCGCGCAGGTCGATGAAAATGACGCCGCCGTGATCGCGGACGCTGTGAATCCATCCGGAAAGCCGGACCTGCCGACCCACGTCGGCCTTGCGGAGTTCTCCGCAGGTGTTCGAACGATACTTGCTCATGATATTTCCTTGATAATGGATTTGAAAAACCGGCATTATAATCCTAATTTATTAAATATAGCACCATTTCGGCAATTTACCATATCTCCCGGAATTTTTCGGCAAACTGCCGCGCGGCGGGAAAGGAGCTCCGATGATACGGTTTGTCTACGGCGTCTGCGGCCTTTTCACCACCGTCATGGCGATGTGCGCCTTCGCCGACATGACCTGGCAGAGCAACGGATTCGGCGTCATCGCCGCCGGGATGGAGTTTATGGCATGGGGAACCTTCAGCGGGCTCTTTCTCACCGGGGCGTTTCTGCCCGAAGTGACCGAACGGTTCGCCGACGCCGTCTTCTACCCGGTCCGGCGGCTGAAAAAACCCGCGCCGCTGCTCTCCCCCATCCTCGGGCTGATCGGCACGGACCGGTTCGACGAAGCGCGCGAGGCCTTCCAGCGCCTGCTCGGCGGCCCCGACTGCGACCTGCCCGCCGCCTGGCTCGCCTGGTTCCGGATGGAGCTGGAGAACTGCGACGACCCCGGCGCGGCCGACGCCGTTGCGGAGCGCTGTTTCGCCGTGCCACGACGCGCCCCCGCTCCGGAATATGCGGAACTGCTCCGCCGCTGGTTCATCTCCGCCGCCGGCACGGAGGCCGAAGAGAGGGTCCGTGCCCGGATCCACAGCGAACTGCGCCGTCACCGCCGCGCCTATTCGCCCCGGGAACACCGGGAACTCGAGACTCTGCTCGAACAATAACGCTACTTCGCCGCTCCGACCGGCGGGTCAACGGGAGCGGGAGCTGCGGGTGTCTTCTCCTCCGCAGCCTTCTTCTCCTCCGCAGCCTTCTTCTCCTCCGCAGCCTTCTTCTCCTCCGCAGCCTT
>OLGD01000230.1_pt1 | contig 116252 bp, 100 predicted proteins | sample 1605311 | NCBI WGS metagenome assembly OLGD01 (sample SAMEA3888917, study PRJEB22519) | human gut metagenome | biome: human gut; feature: human-associated habitat; material: faeces | place: Denmark | collected 2010 | reverse complement strand
GCTGACGGACAACTGGACCGTCGAAACCTCCGCCTACTGGAATCCGATCCGCACGAAGCGCATTACGACGCAGGTCGGGGCCTACAGCTCGGCGTCCGACACTGGTTCTACGAAGATTTCGTCGGGCACTTTCTGGTGCTGCACGCCTCCTGAGCCGATTACCGCATCGGCAACCGTCACCGCACTTATGACGGGCGGGCCTACGGCATCGGCATAAGCTACGGCTATGCGTGGATTCTCTCGAAGCGCTGAAACCTCGTCGTGGAGGCCGGTACGGACCGTAAAACTCCGCTGCCATCTGCGCCGCGTGGGTACGGTCAAAGACACGATCCACACGACCGAACTGGATACGGCCTACCTGCGGGGCCGGCAGCTGCTCGAAAAACGCAAATACGCACAGGCGCTCTACGTCCTTCATGACTACCGGGATCGCAATACGGCCATCGCACTGCTCTCGCTGGGACAAGACAGGGAGGCGCTGCGCATCCTCGAAGCTCTTCCCGCGACAGCCACGAGTGAGTATCTTCGAGCGATCGCCTGCTCGCGGCTGGGCCGCAAGGCAGAGGGACGGCGACACTTCCTCGAAGCCTGCCGCCGATCGAAGCCAAAGAACGCGGCTACCGGCTGGCACATCTGGCACCGCTGGAAGTGAAGGACATTCGTCAAGCCCTGACGTTGTACGACCTGCTCTATTGCCGCAAGCACGGCCTCGATCCGCTGGCTGCGCAGAACACCGCCCGGAACCTCTGCTACAAGGACGATTACGCGGGCTTCCGCAACGAATCGATTCCCGCGCTGTCGCAGCCCGGAGCACCTTACGGGGCTGTGGAAACGGAGGGCGGCGTAGCTCTTTTCCGCCGCGGAGAACAACCTGCCGATTCTGCTCAAAGAGGGTGCGGCGCTACAACACATCGTGCGCCTGCACGATGCTGCTTTTTGTTGGCAAATGAATATTTTCCACCTCTCATCCGAGGTGAAGTTGGAACAGCTCCGGCACCACGACGGCTACGAGCATGCGATGTTCTACCTCGGTAAAGGAATGAAGCAGCTGTCAAAATTCGGCACCCTGACAGCCGCAGAGACCCGGCGGGAATTGCTGTTGTTTACGGACACGCCTCTGGGGACAGGATGCTATGAAGAGATGTAGGACTACTATCAGCTGCACTTCTCCCACCCTCAATTACAGGATACGCAGTTACGGATGTATCGGCTCCCGCAGTTCGATATCGGCTGGCAGAAGTACGCCGATCTGTTCCGGCTCGAACGCAACGATAAAGATAGGGAGAGGGATGCCTTCGACAATATCCCGCCCGAAATATTCGCCTCGAAAGCATTGCTGGCGTACGGCATACGGACCGATATGTTCGATCTGGTGCCGACGGTGCGGAATTATGAGAAACTGATCGATAATGTTTCGCACACCTCGTATCACAACAACAACTACTACTACAACTTCGACATCGCCGTTTTACAGACGATGCAGCATAGAGGTGCGCTACGCGCAACCATGATTAGTTATTTTCCATGAATGGCCCCACGCAAATTGGCTGTGTTGCTGATTCTGCGGGTCGGAGCCTGCGGAACACGCCCACAGTAGCGGGCCTCCGCGGGCGGAGGCTTCGGCTCGCGCGGCGCCTCGGCAAATCCCAAATAAATTTGCTTTTGCGCTCGGCTTGCACGCTTTGCGGAGGACAAGCCCCGCTTAGATAGGCGGCGCCTCGGCAAAATCGCAAACTCCGTTTGCTTTTGCGTTCGGCTTGCACTATCTTTGTATCCGATGAAACCGCCGTTTCTCGATATTATTCCGCACCGGTTCCGCCGGAGAAGTTTAGGGGTGACGCTCAGCGTCTTCACGCGCGCATTGCTCAACTTCGCGGGGCTGGCCGTGCTGATTCCCGTGCTCGTCATCATCCTCGACACGGAAGGCATCCGCTCCAACCGGTGGCTGGCAGCGCTCTACGACTTCGGCGGATTCACGAGCGACCGCACGTTCATCCTCACGGTATGCGCCTGTGTCGTGGCGGTGATCCTGTTCAAAAGCCTCGCCAATCTGGCCCTGTACAAAATCGAGCGTAACTTCATCTACGACCTCTATCGGGAACTTTCGCGCCGGCTTTACGTCGACTACCGCAACCGGGGGTTGGGATTCATCAAAAGCTCCAATTCGGCGGTTTTGGCGCGCAACGTCAACGTCGTGTGCCTCACCTTCGTCACGGGCGTGCTGATGCCCGTGGCCGCCATGGCCAGCGAAGCGGTGCTCTTCGCCCTGCTATTCGGGTCGCTGGCGATTTACAATCCGCTCGTAGCGCTGCTGACGCTCGCGATCTTCGTACCTTCCGTAGCGCTCTACTACTACCTGGTACGGCAACGCCTGAACCGCTACGGCGAGGAGGAGAACCGTGCGCAGCGGCGCAAGTCGCGCACCGTGATCGAGACCTTCCGCGGCTATGCCGACCTGGAAATCGCGGGCGCCTATCCCGCGATGCTGAGCGACTTCGACCGCTCGATGGATGAAATCATCCGCGTGCGGCAGCGCAACGCCACGATCGCCGCGCTTCCCCCGATGTTCACCGAAGTGGGACTGGCCGTCGGCATGGCCGTCCTCGTGGCGTTCTGCGCCGGAACGGACAACACGCAAATGAAACTGCTGTTCGGCATCTTCGCCGTCGCTGCATTGCGCATCATGCCCTCGGTGCGCAGCATCATGGGGGCGTGGACATCGCTGCGTTACAACCGTTACACGATCGACGTGCTGCGCGACGCACGGCTCTACGATACGCCCGCAGGGATCGACACGACACAGGAACGGATGCCGTTCGAGCGGGAAATCCGCATCGAAGGACTTTCGTTCCACTTCGACGACGCACCCGACCGCGACATACTGCACGATCTGTCGCTCACGATCCGCAAGGGCGAGCGCATCGGCATACGGGGTGCGTCGGGCGTGGGAAAGACGACGCTGTTCAACATCCTGCTGGGCTTCTACCGCCCCACGGCGGGCCGCATCACCATCGACGGCCGGCCGCTCGACGAAACGAATCTCCGCAAGTGGCAGAACACCATCGGATACGTTTCGCAGAGCGTCTTCATCGCCGACAGCTCCTTCATGCAGAACGTGGCGCTGGGCTGCGCCCCCGACCGGATCGACCGCCGGCGTGCGGCGCAGGCATTGGAAACGGCCAAACTCAAAGAGTTCATCGACACGCTGCCGCAGGGAATGGAGACCCCGATCGGCGAATGCGGCTGCCGGCTCTCGGGCGGGCAACGCCAGCGGCTCGGCATCGCCCGCGCACTCTACAAGCAGGCCGATATCCTCTTTTTCGACGAAGCGACCTCGGCGCTCGACAACCGCACCGAGGAGCGGATCAACCGCGCTATCGAGGAGTTGTCGAAGGCTAACCGCGAGTTGACGATCATCGTCGTCGCCCACCGCGAAAGTTCGTTGGACTATTGCGACCGCATCATCACCCTGGGAGAAAAAACAGCATAGATATGGACTATCTCGTAGCACAAGACCTGATCCGCAGCGAACACCTCGACCTCGTGCGCGAAGGCGGGCTGAACGGATTCAAGCCCTTCGAAACGACCTGCGGCGCGGCAACCGAGCCGCTTATAAGGCTGTCGCCGGCAGAACCGCTGACGCTCGACGACTTCGCCGGCTACCGCGAACTCGACCGATTCGATTTCGACGAGGCGGTCGCCGACTGCCACTTCGGGCGTTACGACGGCGGCCGGCTCTTCTACATGACCGCACCCGGGCAACGACCGGTGCTCTTCGCCAAGGCCGACGGCGACCCGCTCGTGCGGAGCAACGTCGCAGCCGACGGCCGCCCCGACCCCTCGCTGCTGCGATTCGGGCTGTGGATGAGTTTCGGCATCGCCCACAACCCGCACAGCATCGCCATCCACTCGTCGGTAATCGTCCACTCGGGCCGCGCCGTTCTCTTCCTGGGTGAGTCGGGAACCGGCAAGAGCACCCATACGCGCTTGTGGAGAGAGCACATTCCCGGTGCGCAACTGCTCAACGACGACTCGCCGATCGTGCGCGTCGTCGAAGGCGTGCCGACCGTCTTCGGGTCGCCGTGGAGCGGGAAAACACCCTGTTACCGCAACGAAAGCTACCCCATCGCCGCATTCGTGCGATTGGTCCAGGCTCCGCACAACCGGATCGCCCGACTGCCGGTCGTCCGGGCGATCGGCGCGCTGCTCCCCTCGTGCCCGCCGGCATTCGCCTACGACGCACAATTGCAGGACAACATCTGCGACACGCTCTCGCAACTGATCGCCCGCGTGCCGGTCTACCAGTTGGAGTGCCTGCCCGACGCCGACGCCGCACGGCTCTCGTTCGAAACGACGATCGCCGACCGATGAAACGCACCGTTCCCAACCGTATGCTCTTTGCGGAAACCCGCGACCAGCTGCTCGCGGGACGCGAAGTCGTCGTCCGCGTATTGGGCCAGAGTATGCTGCCCTTCTTCCGAAGCGGCAGCCGCATCACGCTTCGCCCCCTGCGCGAAGGCGATCTGCGGCGCGGACACGTGGTGCTGGGCGAAACCGACAACGGCCATTTCGTCGTCCACCGCATCCTCACTGTCTGCGACGAGCGCGTGACCCTGCTGGGCGACGGCAACACCGTAGGGACCGAGACGATACCCCGCGAGCGAATTTACGGCATCGTCGACTGCGGACGGCTGCACCTCTGGCTGGCCGAACGGTGGATGCGCCTCCGCCCGCTGCGCCGTTATCCGCTGGCGATCCTGCGCCGCATCTGCCGCAAATAAAAAGCGGAACCGATTGTCGGCCCCGCTTCTCTCTTACTCTTCGTCGGCGAACATCGGATCCCACGCCGGCAGGCGGACAGGCTTCTGTTTCAGGACGTCGAGCACGCGCTGCGGCACGTATTTTCGCTCGACCACCAGGCGGAACATATATTCATCGAACCAGCAGTCGGTCATGATCAGATGCCCTTTGTAACCGCTCGACGGCCCCCAGCTGTTCTCCACCATCCACTTCTTCGGCCGCCCGTCGGCATCGAGGTCGACGGCCACAAGCGTCATGGCATGGCTCGATCCGCTGGCGAAACTCTCCACGCGACGGCGTTTGTCCATGCCGAAGGTGGTGCCCATGAGCGATTCGTAGTCGAAATTATCCACGTCGAGCAGACCGCGCCCCGAGTCGAGGAACTTGCCTACATCGCACGAGAAATACATCATCGTGCTGTCGCGAATCGACGCAACGGCCATCCGCTTGATCTCCTCGACCGGCAGGTTCACATAGGTCCAGTTGCGGCCGTCGTAGACATGACGGTCGTAGTCGATTTCATAGCACTTGTAATAGTCGCGCGTGGGATCGTTCATCAGCATGACATAGTTGCCCGTGAGATCGTCGGCGACATAGGTTTCGAAAAACGACCTCGGCGTGTATTCGCGCGTATCGACCGGACGCCCCTCGGCATCGCGCCGCGTCCACGTGAAGCGCACGGGCGGCTCGCCCAGATTGAGCACGAGCATCCGGTAGATCACCCCCAGCATCTCCGTCTTGCGGCTTTCGAGTTCGGCCTTCTCCGCACCGTCGCGGGCGGCTTCACGCAACGAAAGCCCGTATTCGCGCAATTTGAGTTTCAGCAAGGCGGCCATCTGGGCGGTGTGCTCGCTGCTGTACGTTTCGGGCATCGCCTCCTTAGGCACCAGCCCGTACTTGCTCACGATATCCGCAACCCCGGTAAACTGGCCGCCGTCGCTGAGCGGGTTCTTGAACAGCCACTCGACCGTCCGATCCTCACGCGGTGCGTCGCGGGTGTCGATAACCCCTTGCAGGAAGAGGTTCGCCTTCTCCAGCTGATCCCAGAAAAAACAGTAGTTCTGCGAAAACTCGAAGGCCCCCAGCCCGTAGCGCGCAATCATGCGGGCGCGCAACACGTTCAGACCAGAGAAGAGCCAGCAACGGCCCGACTGCTGCTGGTCGGTGACGCCTTTCGACGGTACCCGATGCGAAAAATAGGTGTCGATTTCGCCCTGATTCGGCTGGTTGACGACCAGCTTGCGAATATCGTTGTTGCAGATCGCATTGCGCAGCGCGTGGTCGGCAGGCGTATCCTCGTAGGAGGCACGTATCCGCTGCAACATCCCGTCGCTGATCCCGCCGTCGTTTTGCGCCCCGAGGGGCAACAGGGACGATACGGCGAAGGCCCCGATAAGTACGATTCGTTTCATAATTCGGTCTCGATCCGGTTCTTACGAACCGAAGTGATACAAACGGTTCTCGGTTCGACAAAGATAGTGCAAGCCGAGGGCAAAAACAAACTCGTTTGCATTTTGCCGAGGCGCAGCCTATCCAAGCGGAAGATTGTTATCTCCCCGTACAGAACGAAAGCACAGAAGTACCGCAACGGCCACTCTCCCCGACCGATAACACTGAAAGAATCCCGCGACCCCGCCCCGGTCGATTCGGAAAACAATACCCGCACCGTATAAAAGGCCGTAACACCATATACCGCCGCTGCCGCCGCACCGGACACACGAAAACGGCCGATCCAAATTGGATCGGCCGTCATTCTCGGAAAAAGAATCGTTTACGATTCGAGCGCGAAGCGCTTGTAAGCGACAACGGTAGCCTCCTTGTCCGCTTCGTGGATATACTGGGCGATGGTCTTCTTTTCACCGACCAACTCCTGATTCAGCAGTGTGTTCTCCTCGAAGAACTTGCGCATCTTGCCTTCGGCGATCTTTTCGAGAATGGCCTCGGGCTTGCCTGCGTTCTTCGGATCCTGCTTCATCGCCTCGATGGCGATCTGGCGCTCATGCGCGACTACGTCGGCCGGGCAATCGGCCACGTCGATCGCGATGGGAGCCATCGCCGTAGCCTGCATGGCTACTGCATGGGCCACCTCCTCCGGAACGACCTTGTTGAAGCCCAGAATCGTACCCAGCTTCTTGTTGAAGTGAACGTATGAGTGGCAATAGGGAGCCTCGATACGGGCGTAATAGGCCATTTCGACCTTCTCGCCTGTCTGTCCCGATTTCTCGGTCACCATCTCTTCGACGGTGCGTCCCTCTGCGTTCTTCACGGCCATCAGCGTATCCTTGTCGGCAGCATCGGCGGCAACGGCGATGTCGATCATCGCATTGGCCGAAGCAGCGAACTCGGCGTTCTGAGCAACGAAGTCGGTCTCGCAGGCGAGACACAGCATGTAGGCTTTCGTGCCCACGATGCGCGTTACGACGACACCCTCCGAAGCGTTGCGCTCGGCACGTTTGGCAACGACCAGCTTACCCTTCTCACGGATGATGTCCTGAGCGCGCGCAAAATCGCCTTCGGCCTCCATGAGTGCATTCTTGCAATCCATCATGCCGGCACCGGTCATCTTGCGGAGCTTCATTACATCAGCAGCTTTGATTTCCATAATTATCCTTTCTTTAATAAAGTGTGGTTACTGTATTCATCGGGCATTACTCGGCCTGCGCCTCGGCGGCAGCCTCGACCTTCTCGGCCGCTGCTTCGACGACCTCGGCAGCGGCGGTTGCAGCCTGCTCGGTGGCAGTCACGACCTCTGCTACGGCAGCCTCTTCGGCGTCGATCGTAGCCTTGACGGCCTTCTTGATGCGGGGTTTGCCCTCCTTCTTGGGTGCACCCTCCTCTTCGGAGACGATACCCTCCTGAGCCTCCTTCTCCTTTTCGAGACGGCGCTCCTCCGTACCCTCGGCCACAGCGGCGCAGATGGCGGTCAGAATCACGGCGATTGAATTCGACGCATCGTCATTTGCAGGAATAACGTAATCGATGTCGGTTGGATCACAACAAGTATCTACTATTGCAAATACGGGGATATTCAATCGTTTAGCCTCTTTGACCGCATTGGACTCCTTCATCACGTCGACCACGAACAGGGCCGCCGGAAGACGGGTCAGGTCGGCGATGGAACCGAGGTTCTTCTCCAATTTCGCACGCTGACGCTCGATCTGAAGCTTCTCGCGCTTGGAGAAATTGTTGAATGTGCCGTCGGCGGTCATCTTGTCGATGGTCGCCATCTTCTTGACGGCTTTGCGTATCGTGGGGAAATTGGTAAGCATACCGCCTGCCCAACGTTCGGTAACGTAGGGCATACCGATAGCCGCCACCTTTTCGGCAACAATATCCTTGGCTTGTTTCTTGGTGGCTACGAACAGCACGCGGCGACCGCTCTTGGCGATCTGCTTGATAGCCGCAGCGGCCTCATCGATCTTGATCACGGTCTTGTGCAGGTCGATGATGTGAATGCCGTTCTTCTCCATGAAGATGTAGGGAGCCATTTTGGGGTTCCACTTACGCTTCAGGTGACCGAAGTGTGCGCCGGCCTCCAACAATGTATTAAAATCTGTACGTGACATTTCAATTCGTCTTTTTTAATTTTAATTCTCTTTGTATCAACTCCCCGGTAGTGGCACAAGCCAATCCGCGAAGTTTTCCGCGACGGGGCAATCTGCAAGTAGACATATATATAATTATGTGGTCTTGCGGATTTGGAACCCGCGTCGTGCATGCCGAAAATCCGTCCGGTAAGGATTAACGCTTACTGAACTGGAACTTGCGACGTGCGCCCGGCTGTCCCGGCTTCTTACGCTCAACCTCACGCGGGTCGCGGGTGAGGAATCCGGCCTTTTTCAGTACCGGACGCATCTCCGCGTCGATCTCGCACAATGCGCGTGCGATACCCAGACGAGCGGCCTCGGCCTGTCCCTTGATCCCGCCGCCATCGAGGTTGATGACGATGTCGTAGTTTTCGACGGTGTTGGTGGCCAGCAGGGGCTGCTTCACCTGAAATTGCAGGATATCGAGCGGGAAGTATGTTTCGAGCGCCTTACGGTTGATTGTAATCTGACCTTTGCCCGGCTTTACGAAAACGCGGGCTACAGCGGCTTTACGTCGGCCTACGGTGTTTACAATTTCCATACTCTTCTTACTTAATCTCGTTCAACTTAATTGCTTTGGGGTTCTGCGCGGCATGGGGATGCTCCGCACCGGCATACACCTTGAGGTTCTTGAAGATAGCCTCGCCCAGACGGGTTTTGGGAAGCATACCGCGAACGGCCTCTTCGATCACGAACTCAGGCTTCTTCTTCAGGTAGTCCTGAGCGGTCGCGAAACGCTGGCCGCCGGGATAACCCGTGTGTCGTACATAGACCTTTTCGGTCAGTTTGTCGCCCGTGAGCTTCACTTTCTCCGCATTGACGACGATGACGTAGTCACCGCAATCGACGTGGGGCGTGTAGCCGGGCTTGTTCTTGCCGCGGAGGATCTTGGCGATCTGCGAAGCAAGACGTCCCAACACCTCGTTCGTCGCATCTATCACCACCCACTCCTTGGTGACGGTAGCTGCATTCGCCGAGATTGTTTTGTAGCTTAATGAATCCACTTTGTTTACGTTTAATTAATACTTGTTGTTAAATTGATCCAATTCCCGCTTTTACGGGTGCGCAAAGTTAGTAATAATTTTCCAAAACGACAACATCGGTCTAAAAATAAACGGATTTATCCGCTTCGGGTCTGCAATTTCGGGAAGCGCTCTGCAAAAGACACCGCACAGCGGCTTCCGCCGGAGCTCCGCTACGCACGACGGACGGAACCGCCGCAGGCCGGAAATACCCGCACCTCGAACGGCCGAAAACAGCGCATCCGCCCCGTTCAGGAGGCGGATGCGCCGGCGATCATTTCGGCTGCGGCAGCCGTGCATCATTCCGCCTTTCCCCCGAAATAGAGGTCAAGCAGCCGCTTGGCGGCGATGAACGAACTGATCTTATCGTCGAGCACCTGTCCTTCGAGCACGGAGATCTCGGCCTCGATGCGCGGGTCGCGGTAGAAACTGTTTTTCAGCGTTTCGTCGATCGTCTCGTACATCCAATACTTGTTTTGCCGATTGCGGTTGTGCCGAAAAAAACCGTTGCCCTGCGTATGGTCCAGAAACTCCTCGACACCCTTCCATACCTCTTCGAGTCCCGCGCCCGAAACGGCCGAACAGGTATAGACCCGGGGACGCCACTCCGACTCGGGAAGCGGGAAGAGTTGCAGCGCACTCTGAAACTGCGTCTTCGCCAGCTCGGCCTTGTGGATATTCTCGCCGTCGGCTTTGGTAATCACCATGAGGTCGGCCATCTCCATGATCCCGCGCTTGATGCCCTGCAACTCGTCGCCGGCGCCCGAAATCTGCAACAGCATGAACAGATCGACCATCGAATGCACGGCCGTTTCCGACTGGCCCACGCCCACCGTCTCGATGAAGATCACGTCGAAGCCCGCCGCCTCGCACAACACGATCGTCTCGCGCGTCTTGCGCGCCACGCCGCCCAGCGAACCGGCCGACGGCGAAGGACGGATGAAGACGTCGGGGTTGGCCGAGATGCTCTCCATACGCGTCTTATCACCCAGGATCGAACCGCCGCTACGTTCCGAACTGGGATCGATAGCCAGCACGGCCAGCTTGTGGCGCAGCGAGGTGACCATGTTGCCGATCGCCTCGATGAAGGTCGACTTACCCGCGCCCGGCACGCCGGTGATGCCGATGCGCACCGACCGGCCGGCATGGGGCAGGCAGCGTTCGATGATCTCCTGCGCCTGCGCATAATGGTCGGGGTTGCTGCTTTCGATGAGCGTGATGGCCTGCGACAGCGTAGTAATGTTACCCTCCAGAATGCCCTTCACATACTCCTCGGTCGAGAGACGGTGTTTCTTCTTACGAACGAAATACGGGTTGACGATCGGCTGATCGGCGACGCCTTCCGTTACGGAAAGGGCCGAATCGTGATGATGGTCGACATACTCTTTTTCGTAGTGATCTATTTTCGTGAAACTCATGTTATTTTAAAGGTTTGAATCAAGTATCGCTTCGGTCAGTTGACGCGGATTTCCCATCCACAGCGCACGGCCTTTGGCCGAAACCAGCACCCCGAAAGGCAGGTATTGGACGTCGTAGGCGGCGAAACTGCGGCCGCTGTCGTCGAAAGCCACCGTCAGATTGCCCTCGGCATACGGGCGGACGATCCCGCCGACGGCCTCCGGACTCTCCCTGACGACGACCACGACGTTGACCCGATCGCCGAACTTCCGCCCCAACTCCTGCAAATGCGCGAGCGATTCGACGGCCGGCCGGCTCGTGGAGTGGAAAAAGACGAGCAGAAAAGTCCTCCCCGGTACCGGCATACGATCGTCCAGCCACGATTTGACTTTCAAATCGGGCGTCTTTTCACCCAATGCGACATTCTGCGATGCGGCGCCCAGCGTCCACGACAGCAGAAACAATGCGAGGAAAATACGTTTCATAGCCGTTGTTTTGCAGCGAAGATAACGATTTTTTGCCTTTCGCGCTAATTTTTCACGTGGTTTTCGGCCCGAAGTCTGTCTACGGCAGCGAAGCGGTACGGGCCAAAGCGGGTTCCGACAGAGGAAAAGGCCGTCCCGAATAGCGGTAAAGGCCGTTCATGTAAGATTTTTCGAAGATATTTCGTTCAAATAATTATGTTTTTTAAAATATTAGGATTACTTTTGTGTGCGTCAAAAACGGACGCGGGCAAGATTTCAAATTCTAACAACCTAAATAAAAATTATTTGTTATGGAAGTATCTCACATTGAGCATCTTGGCATTGCAGTAAAGAGCCTCGATGAAGCGATTCCCTACTGGGAGAACGTACTGGGCCTGAAATGTTACGCGATCGAGGAAGTGCCCGACCAGAAGGTGCGCACGGCCTTCTTCAAACTGGGCCAGACCAAGATCGAACTGCTCGAACCGACGTCGGAGGATTCGACGATCGCAGGGTTCATCGAGAAGCGCGGCATCGGCATCCACCACATGGCACTCGCCGTCAAGAACATCGAGGAGCAGCTGGCCGACGCCGAAGCCAAGGGCATCCGCCTGATCGACAAGACCCCGCGCAAGGGCGCCGAAGGCATGACCATCGCGTTCCTGCACCCGAAATCGACGCAGGGCATCCTGACCGAACTTTGCGAGGACAAGAACAACTAATCAAATCATACTACAATCATGAGTGAAATTCAGAACAAGATAAACACGCTCATCGAAAACCGCGAGAAAGCCCGCATGGGCGGCGGTCAGAAACGGATCGACGCACAGCACGGCAAGGGCAAGTACACGGCCCGCGAGCGTATCCAGATGCTGCTCGACGAGGGATCGTTCGAAGAGTTCGACATGTTCGTCACGCACCGCTGCTACGACTTCGGCATGGACAAGAGCCATACCTTCGGCGACGGCGTGGTGACGGGCTACGGCACGATCGGCGGCCGTCTGGTCTACGTCTTCGCACAGGACTTCACGGTGACGGCCGGCTCGCTGTCGCTGTCGATGTCCGACAAGATCTGCAAGGTCATGGACATGGCCATGCGCAACGGCGCGCCCTGCATCGGCTTGAACGATTCGGGCGGCGCCCGAATCCAGGAGGGAATCAACGCGCTGGCCGGCTATGCCAACATCTTCCAGCGCAACGTGATGTCGTCGGGCGTCATCCCGCAGATTTCGGCCATCTTCGGCCCCTGCGCCGGCGGTGCCGTTTATTCGCCCGCCCTGACCGACTTCATCATCATGAAGAAGGAGACCTCGAACATGTTCCTCACCGGCCCGAAGGTCGTCAAGACCGTCACCGGCGAAGACGTCACGCAGGAGCAGTTGGGCGGCGCCATGATGCACACGACCAAGTCGGGCGTGGCGCAGTTCGCCGTCGACACCGAGGAAGAGGGCATCGAAATGATCAAGAAACTGCTCTCCTACATGCCGCAGAACAACATGGAGGATGCTCCGCTGGCCGTCTGCACCGACCGCATCGATCGTCTGGAAGACTCGCTCAACGAGATCATCCCCGACAACGCCAACAAGCCCTACGACATGGCCGAGGTCATCAAGGCCATCGTCGACAACGGCGAATACCTCGAATCGGCGGCGAGCTACGCGAAGAACGTCATCACCTGCTTCGCCCGTTTCAACGGCCAGTCGGTGGGCATCATCGCCAACCAGCCGAAGTTCATGGCCGGCGTGCTGGACATCAACGCCAGCCGCAAGGCGGCGCGGTTCGTGCGTTTCTGCGACGCCTTCAACATTCCGCTGGTCACGCTGGTAGACGTTCCGGGCTTCCTGCCGGGCACGACGCAGGAGTACGGCGGCGTCATCACCCACGGCGCGAAGCTTCTCTTCGCCTACTGCGAAGCGACGGTGCCGAAGATCACCGTCACGCTGCGCAAGGCCTACGGCGGCGCCTACATCGTCATGTCGTCGAAGCACATCCGCGGCGACATCAACTACGCATGGCCGACGGCCGAAATCGCCGTAATGGGCGCCAGCGGAGCCGTAGGCGTGCTTCACGCCAAGGAGGTGGCCGCGATCGAGAATCCCGAAGAGCGCGCCAAGTTCGTGGCCGAGAAGGAGCAGGAGTACAACGACAAGTTCTCGAACCCCTACAACGCCGCACGCTACGGTTACATCGACGACGTGATCGAACCGCGCAACACCCGCTTCCGGATCATCCGCGCCCTGCAAGCGCTTTCGACCAAGCGTTTGCAGAATCCGCCGAAGAAACACTCGAATATTCCCCTCTAACAATTGCACGCTATGACAATATTATCAGCAATCGATTGGGGATGGCCCGAGATGCTGTGGACGACGCTCATCAGCATCTGTCTGGTATTCGGCATTCTCGTGCTGCTGGTGTGGATCATGAAACTTTTCGGAATGATCTTCGTCAGCCGCCGCAAGGCGGCCGCGGCCGCGACTCAGAGCGGCAAACCCGTCGAGCAGGGCCAACTGCACGAAGAGGAGATCGCGGCCATCGCCACCGCACTCAAAATCTTCAACAGCGATCGGCACGACCGTGAGTCGGATGTGCTGACGATCATGAGTATCAAGCGCGCTTATTCGCCCTGGAACTCGAAAATTCATGGGCTAACCCAGATGCCCGACAAAAAATAAGTATTGGAACAATGAAAGATTACGCATTGAAAATCAACGGACATAATTACGACGTGCGCATCGACGACGTAAACGAATCCTCGACCCTGGCACACGTGGTGGTCAACGGCACGGCCTACGAGGTCGAGATCGCAGGCGCCAAAGGAGCCGCGACGAAACGTCCTCAGGTAGCTCCCGCCCCCCGCGAAGCCGACAGCGCGAAAATCACCCCCGCCACGGCGGCTCCCGCTCCCCGTATCGCGCCGGTAGCCCCCTCGACGGGTTACACGATCAAGTGTCCTCTGCCGGGTACCGTGCTCTCGATCAACGTCAAGGTCGGCGATACGATCGCGACCGGTCAGACGCTCGTGATCCTCGAAGCCATGAAAATGGAGAACAACATCGACGCCGACCGCGCCGGCGTCGTCAAGCAGATCTTCGTCCAGCAGGGCGCTACGGTCATGGAGGGCGATAACCTGATTCTCATCGAGTAGGCTTATGTGGACACTGCTGAGTTCAAGTTCCGACTTCGTCGGGGAGAGCCTGATCCGATTCGGCGAATCGACCGGTCTGGCCGGTTTTTTCAGCGCCATGGGTTGGGGAAACATCGTGATGATCGGCATCGCCTTCTTCCTGCTCTATCTGGCTATCCGGCATAAGTTCGAGCCGCTGCTGCTGCTGACCATCGCATTCGGCATGCTGCTGACGAACCTGCCCGGCGCCAATCTCTACCACACCGAGCTCTTCGCCGGAGGGCATGTCCATTGGGACATCTTCGTCGCGAAGGCGGGCTTGCTGGACTACCTTTACCTGGGCGTCAAGCTGGGCATCTACCCCTGCCTGATCTTTCTGGGCGTAGGCGCCATGACCGATTTCGGTCCGCTGATCGCCAATCCCAAGAGTTTCCTGCTGGGCGCTGCGGCGCAAATCGGCATCTTCGTGACGTTCCTCGGCGCCTATGCGATCGGATTCTCGCCCGAACAGAGCGGTTCGATCGGCATCATCGGCGGTGCGGACGGTCCCACGGCCATCTACCTCACCTCGATGCTGGCCCCCGAACTGCTGGGCCCGATCGCCGTAGCCGCCTACTCCTACATGGCGCTCGTGCCGGTCATCCAGCCGCCCATCATGCGACTGCTCACCAACAAGCACGAACGTGCGATCCGTATGCGCACGCTGCGTCCGGTATCGAAAACCGAGCGTATCCTCTTCCCGATCATCATCTCGGTCGTCATCGCCCTGCTGCTGCCGAGCGCAATGCCGCTCGTGGGCTGTCTGATGCTGGGTAACCTGATGAAGGAGTGCGGCGTGGTGGATCGCCTGAGCAAAACGGTGCAGAACGAACTGATGAACATCGTGGTGATCTTCCTCGGCCTGACCGTCGGCGCCACGGCGACCGCCGAAGCGTTCCTGAATTTCCGCACGCTGGGCATCCTCGTGCTGGGCGTCATCGCCTTCTGCCTGGGAACCGCCGGCGGCGTGCTGCTGGCCAAGTTCATGAACCTGTTCAGCAAAGAGGAGAACAAGATCAACCCGCTGATCGGTTCGGCCGGCGTGTCGGCCGTACCGATGGCCGCCCGCGTGTCGCAGATCGAAGGACAGCGCGAAAATCCGGGCAACTACCTGCTGATGCACGCCATGGGGCCCAACGTGGCCGGCGTGGTCGGTTCGGCCGTCGCCGCAGGTATCCTGCTGTCGTTCCTCGGCTAAGGGAACGCCCCGAAAAGAGAGGAGCGCGGATTTCGAAATCCACGCTCCTCTCTTTTTATTCCGGCTGCGACTCCCTGCGCAACCGTTCGGCCAGTTCGGGCATCCCGACGGCCGCCCGCTCGCGCAGATGCGTCAGCGGATTACGGATCGTCCGCACGTCGGGAGCGCCGGGGTCGACCAGATAGATCGGCACCCCGGGACGGACGTAATGCACCAGCGAAGCCGCCGGATAGACCGCCAGCGACGTTCCGACGACGATCAACACATCGGCCGCCTCCGCAATCCGCACCGCATGGTCGAACTGGGGAACCGCCTCGCCGAAAAAGACGATATGCGGACGCAGCAGCGCCCCGTCGGGGGCCGTGGCATCCAACGGCTGTTCCCACCCTTCGATCGGAACGATCAACGCGGGATCGCGCGAGGAGCGGAGTTTCCGCAGTTCGCCGTGCAGATGCGTCACACGGGTCGAACCGGCGCGTTCGTGCAGGTCGTCTACATTCTGGGTGATGACCTCGACGTCGAAATCCGCCTCCAATCCCGCGATGGCCAAATGAGCCGCATTGGGACGGGCCGCCAGCATCTCGCGGCGGCGTTTGTTGTAAAATTCAATCACCAGCCGGCGATTGCGCGCCAGCGCCTCGGGCGTACAGACATCCTCGATCCGGTAATCGGCCCACAATCCGTCGGCATCGCGGAAGGTGGACAGTCCGCTGTCGGCACTCACGCCGGCTCCGGTAAAGACTACGACTTTTTTCATCTCGAATGATCGATTCGGCGGCATCCGCCGCATTCCGTCCATAAAGGTAGGCAAAATCCGGAAACGATCCAATGCCGTACTCGAAAAAGAGGCGCATATTTCCGTCGTACGACAGCCGATTCCGACACTCCCGAACCGAACATCCGATTCCGCCGCGATCGATCCCCAGGGATGAATTTACACTCCGTTCCGTCAGGCGGACTCCGCACGCACGCTCCGCCGCACCGATTCGTCGACGCGCTCCATCCTCTGCAAACGACATCTTTCCGGTGCGAAACCGCCGCCACCGGACGCCTCCTCAGCCGACAACGGTACTCACCCGGAAGCCCCTCCGCAACCCTCTTCCGGAAAAAAGAGGCTGCGAAAAACGAAGCGAATGATCAATATGTCTGAAAAAATCGTTATTTTCGCTTATCATATTCATTCCACTTAATTCAGTTTTCATGATGAAAAGTCATCTCATTTTGCGGTTGCATCGGATAATTCTGATCGCCGCGCTGTTTTTGGCTGCATCTTGCAAAGAGGACGATACCTCCGTGCAACTGAAAGCCCCTCAAACCCTTACGGCAATCCCTTCCGAAACATCGCTCCTGATCGAATGGGGGGGGGTGGATGAAGCTGCCGCCTATGAACTGGAAGCCCGCAGCGACGACTACGCCTTCTCCACCCGTGTCGAAGACACCCGTTACGAGTTGACCGGACTCGAAGCATACACCGAATACGAGGTACGCATCCGCGCGCTGGTCGTTTCGGGCAACTACCTCGATTCGGAATGGAGCGCATGGGAGCGGTTCAAAACCCTCGACAAGACGATCGCCGACGAATTCGACGGAGGCAGCGGCACGGAAGAAGATCCCTACCTAATCGCACGGCCGTCGCAACTGGCCCTGCTGGCACAATGCGTCAACGAACAGACGGCCGGCTATTTCGAACCGGACGTCCACTACCTGCTGACGGCCGATCTCGATCTTTCCGGCTATGAAAACTGGACGCCGATCGGTACCGGCCCGCAAGACGGACGGTATCCCTACGAGAATCCCGAGAAGGCATTCCAAGGCGTTTTCGACGGAGGCGGCCACACCGTGAACAACCTAAACGTCGCTTACACGGGTGCGACGACCTTCACGAGCGTCGGACTCTTCGGAGTGAACGACGGCACGATCAGGAATCTTCACGTCGCGGGCGCAGTCTCCGCGACGACATCCTGCACCGACAAAAGCTATGTGATCGCCGGCGGCATCGTCGGTTTCAATATCATCGCCTACGAGGACGCCATGAACACCCGTCCGGGTTCGGGAGCCATCGAGCACTGCTCCTTCACGGGTTCGGTATCGGCATCGTGCGGCAACGACCCGACGGGCACGGCCGACGCAGGCGGCATCTGCGGCATGGCCGAGTCGGGAAACATCGACTTCTGCGAAACGACGCTCGACGCGGCACACACGATCAGAACCGAGGGCGGCGAAATCTCAATGACCGGCGGCATCGCCGGATCCATGAATGGCGGACGCATCTCCGCCTGTACCTTCACCGGTACGGGAGTTCTCGAAGCAGCCTTCAACACCCTCCCCGAAGGCTATTACGTCTATGCCCAAGCGGGCGGCATCGTCGGTTCGACCGCCGAGGCCTCGATCGAAAGCTGTACGGCGGATTTCGGCGGCTCGCTGCTCATTCCGAAAGGCGGGGAAGCAACTTGCAACGCGGGTATCGTCTGCGGCAATTCCGGAAGTTCCATCACCGACTGTACCGCGAAATTTACGGGCGACGCCTCAATCGAGAGCAACGGCGCCATCAGCTTCGGCGGCGCTGTCGGATCGCTCTCCGGCGTCGGTGAATGCGCCGTCTCGCTCGTTTCGACCGAAATGGGTGGAACGGTGAAGATCGCCCAGGGCGACGAATATTCCGACGTACATGTCGGCGGTGTCTTCGGATCGGCTTCGAACGCTACGGCGTCGGCTTGCGACGCTCTCCTATCGGGCGACATCGAAATCTCTTCGAATGTCGCCGACGGCACGACCAACGTCAACGTGGGCGGTGTATGCGGCAAAAGCGGTATGCTGACGGCCGGCTGCCACGCCGAATGGACGGAGAGCGCACACGTGAAAATCGCCTCCGACCGAAGCAATTTCGGCGGCGTGACAGGCCTGACACAGGCTGAAAGCAACTATGCCTTCCTCGTCGGATGCTATGCCCTCTGCAACGGCCGCGTAGAGATCGAGCCCAAGAACGGCACGGACTACACGGCCAACGCAGGCGGTATCGCCGGAACCTTCTCAGGCTACTCCATGATCTACCCCGTCGTCATGGAAATCCCTGCCTATATGGACGGTTGCTACGCCCTCGTCGAAACCGACTTTTCGCTCTCCGGCGGCACGGCCCGCGGCGTGGCCGGTGCATCGGAGGCCGCTCTGCTCAACGGCGTGTTCTGGGGGTCGACGCAAGACGGCGTTTCGGAGACGCTGCCCGACAGCAAGGCTTTCGCAAGTCTCGATCAGAGCGGTTTCGAAGCGGCAATCGCCGAGATGAACGACGCGATCGCCGCTTCGATGATGGCCCAACTCGTGCAGGTCGGCTACACGTACGATACGTCTCTGGGACATCCCGTCCTGACAGGCGCCCGCTGACCGGAGCATCCCCGACCTCCATTTATAAGTTCACCCCTGCCGGAAAATCCGACAGGGGTGAGCCCTTTTCAGAAACCGTCGGGCGGTTCCCTTTCAAATGCACGCTCGTCCCGAAAAACGGAACATTCTGCGCATCAGTGCGTGAAGACACGCCCCTTCTGCTTGACCTTGGCTTCGTAATCCAGACGCGACTGCGTGGGATATTTCAGCTTTTCGAAGCCGGCGACGGCGTTGCCGATGTCGCTCAGCAGCATGTCGGCCATATCGCGCGACATTCCCTGACGAACGACCACGCGCATGACGACCAGCGAATCGATGTTCTTCGGCATCGTGTAGGCGGGAACCATCCAGCCGCTCTGTTGGAGTACGCCCTGCAAATCGTAGAGCGTCCATTTGGCCGTCTTGTCGTACTCGGGATTCATGTACCAGATGAAGAGCGGATTTTGCAGCTCCTTCGAATAATTTTCGAAACACTTCATCTTGCCGATCTGTTCATGGCAGTAGCAGGCTACGTCCATCGAATTCTGCTGCACCTCCTTGTAACCGTCGAAGCCCAGGCGGATGAAGTTGTAGTACTGACCCAGAATCTGCGCCGCAGGACGCGAGAAGTTGAGCCCTACCTGCGTGATGTTGGCACCCAGATAGTTGACGCTGAACGACATCTCTTCGGGCAGATACTTCTTGTCCTTCCAGACGACCCAGCCCAGGCCCGGATAGACCAGTCCGTACTTGTGGCCCGACGTGGAGATCGACCACACCCATTTGAGGCGGAAGTCCCACTTCACCTCCGGATTGAGGAACGGCAGGATGAAACCTCCCGACGCCGCATCGACGTGGATCGGAATATCGTATCCCGTCTTCTTGTTGTAGGCGTCCAGCTCGTGGTCGAGCGCCTCGATGTCGTCGTTGAGTCCCGTCCACGTCACGCCGGCGATCGGCACGATGCAAATGGTGTTCTCGTCGCACATCGCCAGAGCGTCCTTCGGATCGAGCGTCGGCTTTTCGAGCGTGAGGGGCACCGTGCGCATCTCGATCTGCCACAACTGGCAGAACTTCTCCCAGACCACCTGAAAGGCGGAGCTCATCACCAGATTGGGTTTGTCGAAGGGTTTGCCCTCGGCCTTGCGTTTCGCACGCCAGCGCAGCCAGGCCGCGACGCCGCCCAGCATACAAGCCTCCGACGAGCCGATTCCCAGCGCGCCGGTCTTCCACTCGGCCTTTTCGGGCGAATTCCACATGTTGGCGATGATGTTGATGCACCGTCCGCACATCACCGCCACACGCGGATACTCGGTCTCGTCGATGTAGTTGACGTTGATCGCCTCGTTCATCAGGCGCGTAGCGTATTCGTCCATGTAGGTGGTGACGAAAGTCGCCAGATTCAGACGCGGCTGCGTCTGGGGATAGGTCTCGTCCTTCACCATTTGGTAGGCGATCTCAGGTGTGGTTTTGTGCTGCGGAATGTTCTGCGTCGGAGCGGGAGTGAGCATCTTTTCCGATCCGAAGACAGCCGTCGTAGCATTGGCCCGTGTCTCTTGTTTCGTGTTCATAGCGGTAATGTGTTTAAAAATTACAAGGTGCGTAAATCCATAAACTATGCCACTCGGAGGCCATTTCCGAAGACCGGAGGGACCTCGTCGCCGAAAACACCTCTCTTTGGCTACACCTTAAACACTTCGCCCCGACAGAATCGAACATGCGTTTGCTTCTGCGCTCGACTTTTCGTACTTTGGCTTGCACCGTAGATACTCCGTCTCGGCAGAAACAAACATGCGTTTGCTTCTGCGCTCGACTTTTCGTACTTTGGCTGCGCCGTAGATACTCCGTCTCGGCAGAAACAAACATGCGTTTGCTTCTGCGCTCGACTTTTCGTATCTTTGACTGCGCCGAAGATAGGTCGCTCCGCAAAAACGCAAATAAATCTGCCTTCGCATCCGGCTTATTCGTACCTTTGGCTAACGTTATGAACGAAACATTCTCTCTTTTCCTCTGGGCGATGACCGTACTCGCACTCGCGGTGTTCGTCGCACTCCATTTCGTCGAAGCGGGATACGGCTACCTCTTCAACCGAAAATTCGGGCCGGGCATCCCCAACCGTATCGGATGGATGGCGATGGAGTCGCCCGTCTTCATCGCCATGTGCATCCTGTGGCTCTGCTCCGACCGTGCACTCGAAGCGGGACCGCTGGCACTTTTCATCCTCTTCCAGAGCCACTACCTGCAACGGGCCTTCGTCTTCCCGCTGCTGATCCGCGGGAGGTCGCAGATGCCGCTGGGAATCGTTCTGATGGGAATGGTATTCAATACGCTCAACGCCCTGATGCAGGGCGGCTGGATCTTCTACGTCTCCCCCGCCGGCTACTACGACGGTTGGTTCGCACGTCCCTACATCTGGGTCGGCGGTGCGCTGTTCATCGCCGGCATGGTCATCAATCTCCGCTCCGACCGCATCATCCGCCACCTGCGCCGGCCGGGCGATACGCGCCACTACATCCCCTACGGCGGAATGTTCCGCTATGTCTCGTCGGCCAACTACTTCGGCGAACTGCTCGAATGGATCGGTTTCGCCGTCGCGTCGTGGTCATGGGCCGGCGCGGTATTCGTCGTCTGGACGTTCGCCAATCTGGCGCCGCGATCGGCCTCGCTCTACAAACGCTACGAGCAGGAGTTCGGCGAGGAGTTCACCTCGCTGCACCGCAAACGCATCCTTCCTTTCATCTATTGATTCCATGAAAAAAGAGTCGCTGTTGTTCACACCCTACAAATTAGGTCCCGTCACGCTGCGCAACCGCACGATCCGTTCGGCGGCATTCGAATCGATGGGCCGCGCCTACGGCCCCACCGAACAACTGAAAAACTACCACGTGAGCGTCGCCCGCGGCGGCGTGGGAATGACCACACTGGCCTACGCCGCCGTCTGTCGCAGCGGGCTGTCATTCGAAAAACAGCTGTGGCTGCGACCCGAAATCGTCCCGGGACTGCGCGACATCACCGAAGCCGTCCACCGCGAAGGAGCCGCCGCATCGATCCAGATCGGCCATTGCGGCAACATGACGCACTACACCACGGCCGGACAGATTCCGATCGGTGCATCGTCGGGCTTCAACCTCTATGCCTACACCCCCGTGCGCGCCATGCGGCGCGACGAAATCCGACAGGTGGCCGCCGACTTCGGCCGTGCGGTGGATACGGCGTACGAAGCGGGATTCGACTGCGTGGAAGTACACGCAGGCCACGGCTACCTCATCTCGCAGTTCCTCTCGCCCTACACCAACCGCCGCCGCGACGAGTACGGCGGCTCGCTCCCGAACCGGATGCGCTTTCTCAGGATGTGTCTGGACGAAGTGATGGAAACGGCCGCCCGCCGGAACATGGCCGTACTGGTGAAACACAACATGGAGGACGGTTTCAAGGGCGGCATCGAAATCCCCGAAAGCCTCGAAATCGCCCGCGCGATCGAAACCTACGGCGTCGACGGCATCGTCCTCTCGTCGGGTTTCGTGAGCAAGGCGCCGATGGCCGTCATGCGGGGCATCATTCCGCTCTACACGATGAGTTACTACATGCAGTGGTGGCTGCGCATCTTCGTGCGGCTCTTCGGACGGTATATGATTAAACAATACCCTTTCGAAGAGTGCTTCTTCCTGGAAAACGCCAAAAAGTTCCGCGCCGAGCTGAAACTGCCGCTGGTCTACGTGGGCGGGCTGGTGAGCCGCGAAGGAATCGAACGTGCGCTCGACAGCGGGTTCGAACTGGTGCAGATGGCCCGCGCGCTGGTCAACGATCCGGCTTTCGTCGACAAACTGCGCGAGGGCGACCGCTCGACACGCAGCGCGTGCGACCATCGCAACTACTGCATCGCCCGCATGTATTCGCTCGACATGCAGTGCTGCAAACACTGCCCCGACCTGCCGCGCAAGATCCGCGAAGAACTGGCAAAACTCCCGTAACGATGAAAAAGCACACGATCGCAACCGATTCGAAGACGGCGCTCGTGACGGGCGCCGCCCACGGCATCGGCCGCTGCTATGCCGAACGGCTGGCGGCCCTGGGCTACCGGCTGATTCTCGTCGACCGCGACGGCGGCACGCTCGACACCGCACGGCAGGAGTTGGCGGCGGCGCACGGCGTCACGATCGATACCCTTGTCATGGACATGGCGCGCATGGAGGCGTCGGAGGAGCTGTACGCCGCCGTCGCACGGCTGGGCGCCGAGGTGGAGGTACTCGTCAACAACGCGGGCGTCTTCTCCTATCTCGACATCCTCGCCACCCCCGTCGAACGGATCGAACGGATGATCCTGCTGCACGACCTGACGCTCTCGAAAAACTGCCGCGCCTTCGGGGCCGACATGGCGCAGCGCGGCAGCGGATACATCCTAAACATGTCCTCCTACTCGGTCTGGATGCCCTTCCCGGGCATGGCGCTCTACACCGCCACCAAGGCCTACGTGCGCTGTTTCTCGAAAGCCTTCGCCAAAGAGGTCGCCGAGCGAGGCGTCCGCGTGACGGCCGTGTGTCCCGCCGGCGTGGCGACCGACCTCTACGGGCTCTCGCCCAAATGGCAGCATATCGGCCGGCGGCTGGGCGTGCTGATTTCGCCCGACAGCTGTGCGCAGCGGGGGCTGCGCGCGCTGTGGCGTGGCCGCCGCTGCATCGTCCCCGACTGGTGGAACCGCCTGTTCGTACCGCTGTTCTTCTACATGCCCGACTTCGTGACGCGCCGTATCCGCCGCTTCACGATCCGCTTCCAGCGTTGAACGGTCTCGGGGCGGGGCTTCGCCCGGCAGGAGTACGGAGCCGACGACGATAGGCGATTCCGTACCGCACGGCGGCGGCATCCGACCGGGAGAACGATTTTTCTTGCCGAAAAGTTTGTAATAACCAAAAAAGCGTGTATCTTTGCACACCGAAATCGATTGGGAAATTGGTTTCGAACGACCTCGGGGTGTGGCGCAGTCCGGTTAGCGCACCTGCTTTGGGAGCAGGGGGTCACAAGTTCGAATCTTGTTACCCCGACGATCAGAAAAAGGAAGTTCTTTCACGGGCGGAGTTCCCGTTCGATGCTTCGGCACGATCTCCGTTCGACAAGTTTTCGGGATGTAGCGCAGCCCGGTTAGCGCGCCAGCTTCGGGAGTTGGAGGTCCCGAGTTCGAATCTCGGTATCCCGACAAACTTCCTTTCAGAGCCACTGAGCGATCAGTGGCTTTTTTGTTTGCTTTTCTTTCACCGAATAATACGACGATTCTATCGACAAATCGGATATTTTCCATCTGAAAATTTGGAAAAGTCACGGGGGGGGGTAAATTTGTCCGCTTCAATTCCGAAGCAGGCAAACCGGAAAGCCGAAAGACCGGAGCAACAATCATTTTCTATGGAAAAAGCATCTCTTCTAACCTGTTTCGCAACCGCCGCTTTGTTCTCGCTTCATTTCCTCGCTGCGACTGCCGCCACAAACAATGCGAATGCACCGGCATCGCTCACGTCGGTCCTTCCGAGCGACAACGCCTCGGCGGAGATGGTGCACAAAAGACACACGACCGCATACTATTTCAACCAGGTCTCCTGGTTCGATTGCAATGCGGAAATTTTCGAAGACACCAGCACCGGAGATTCCTGGATCAAGATTTTCCACAACGGCTACAAAAAAGGCCGAGTCGTATCCAATCCCGATTACAATCCGCGCAAACTGACCGGAGTACTCAACAGACGCCTTTCGTCACGCTATATGACGACGGCCGACAACGGGATGACCTATTATTTCAACTGAAAATGGGGTATTTTTTTCGGAAACGAAACGAAGAAATGTCCCGAATGCGGAATGATCATCCCCTCGGAGGCCCGCAAATGTCCCTACTGCCGTACCGAATTCGGCGAGCCGAGCCTGTCGGACGACTTGAACCGTCTCGGATATTTGGGTTATCCGTCGGTCATTCTGACGATCCTGCTATTGCTGCACACTTGCAGTTAGACAATCCGGATCGAAAATCACGAGGTGCTGTCTGAAAAAGAATCAGACAGCACCTCGTCAAAAAGCGGAGGGATCAATACACCTGCGTAATAGTGCCGGAGTACTGTACGGGATTGTACCAGACCGACGAAATGGTGAGGTTGGCGCCTCCCGACGACGAGTAGATGTCGAAGGTGAAGGTGTAATCGTTGGCCGAGAAGAGCGTGGTGGAGAAGGTCACGATCCAGCCTTCGTTGGTCTGTTCGGCACGGTACCCCTCGACCGACGGAAGCACGTAGTTGAGCACCGTGTAGTAATAGGGAGGAACATAGCCCTTGATGTAGGGAAGGCAGACGTCCACCGTGCCGTCCCAGAACCCGACCGTGAAGTTGGGATTGATCAACTGGCGCACGGGACCCGCCGGCTGACGCTGCATACTCGAAGGGTTGAACTGGAAATTGCGCGACAGGATGATCGAGTCCATGTGCTTTTCGAAGGCGGCCAGCCGTTCGGCGCGCCGCTTCACACGCTCTTCGTGGCGCTGCTCGCGCACCTCCGTGCGTTGAGATTTGGTTTGGGCCCGCTGAGACTTCGACTGCTGTTGGGCCGTAACTGCGACAGCCGATACCACTACGGCAGCGGCAGCCATCCATACGATAATACGTTTCATAGGCAAAAGAGTTTGCATTTGACCGATGTCAACGCAAACTCCTTGCCACAACATATTGCAAACCCGTCCGTTCGATAGGATTTCCGGCTGCACGCCCGTTCCGTCCGGCGGTAGCTCCACGGCGGCACGCCGTGATGACCGACCATACCCCACCCTAAATCCCTCCTTCGGGGAGGGACTTCGCGGGAAACCCGACTCGCTACCGACGTACCGGCAGCGCAATCCTGCCGGAAAGACAATAGAAGTGATTTTCTTCGAGACACAGCGAATCGTTCGTCGGAAAAATTCACGACAATGCATTCGTCCCACATACAACCAGCAAATCGGTTACGACCGGTTAGTCGCCCGAAAACGTCTGTCACAGTCCCGTTAAAGCCCCATTTGCCGCAGAAAATGTCCCGTATAACTCTGCTCGACGGCGGCCACCTCATGCGGCGTACCCGCCGCGAGCACCCGTCCGCCCGCCGCACCGCCTTCGGGACCGATATCGATGATCCAGTCGGCGACCTTCACCACGTCGAGGTTGTGTTCGATGACAACGACCGTGTTTCCGCGGTCGACCAGCTTGTTCAGCACGTCGATCAACTGGCGGATATCCTCGAAATGGAGCCCCGTAGTCGGCTCGTCGAGGATATAGAGCGTGCTGCCCGTATCGCGTTTCGAGAGTTCGGCGGCCAGCTTGATGCGCTGCGACTCGCCGCCCGAGAGCGTCGTGCAGGGCTGGCCGAGCGTCAGGTAGCCCAACCCCACCTCCTGAATGGCACGCAGCTTCTGGTAGATCGACGGGATGTTTTCGAAAAACTCCACGGCCATGTTGACCGTCATGTTCAACACGTCGTCGATATTCTTGCCCTTGTATTTCACTTCGAGCGTCTCGCGGTTGTAGCGGTGGCCGCCGCAACTCTTGCAGGTGACATAGACGTCGGGCAGGAAGTTCATCTCGATGGTCTGCACTCCCGCACCGCGGCACGTCTCGCAGCGGCCGCCCTTGACGTTGAAGGAGAAGCGTCCCGCTTTGAAGCCGCGCACCTGCGCGTCGGGCGTCATCTCGAAGAGTTTGCGGATGTCGGCGAAGACGTTGGAGTAGGTCGCCGGATTGCTGCGCGGCGTGCGGCCGATCGGCGACTGGTCGACCACGACCAGCTTGTCGACGTGTTCGATTCCCTCGATCGAATCGTAGGGCAGCGGGCGGTCGAGCGACCGGTAGAGTTTGCGGCTCAGAATAGGGCGCAGCGTTTCGTTGACGAGCGTCGACTTGCCCGAACCGCTGACACCCGTGACGAGGATCAGTTTGCCCAGCGGGAAATCGACGTCGATATGTTTGAGGTTATTGCCCGACGCTCCCCGCAGGACGATATGACGGCCGTTGCCCTCGCGCAGCGTCGCCGGAACCTCGATCCGCCGGCGGCCGGTCAGATAGTCGGCCGTCACGGAGTCGGAGCGGAGGATGTCGTCGAACGTACCCGACGCAACGACGTGGCCGCCCTTGCGCCCCGCCTTGGGGCCTACGTCGACGATCCAGTCGGCCGAGCGCATCATCTCCTCGTCGTGCTCGACGACGATCACCGAGTTGCCGGCGTCGCGCAACTCCTGCAAGCTGCGGATCAGCCGCCGGTTGTCGCGCTGGTGCAGGCCGATCGACGGCTCGTCGAGGATGTAGAGCACATTCACCAGTTTCGATCCGACCTGCGTCGCCAGCCGGATGCGCTGTGACTCGCCGCCCGAAAGCGAGCGCGACGAGCGGCTCAGCGAGAGGTAGCCCAACCCCACTTCGATCAGGAACCGGAGCCGTTCGCGGATCTCCTTGACGACCTCCTGCGCGATCTTGCGCTCCTTCTCGGTGAAATGCTCCTCGATGCGGGACATCCAGTCGGCGAAATCGGAGATCGACATGGCCGACACCTCGGCGATGTTCCGTCCGCCGATGCGGAACTGCAATGCCTCGTTGCGCAACCGCGATCCTCCGCAGACGCTGCACGGCTTGTAGACGAGAAACTGCTCGCGCCACTTCTCGCCGCGCTTGGAATCCTCGTCGAAATTGCGGCCGATCCACTCGGCCATGCCGTCCCACGACACCAGACGCTTGCCGCCGGCGTTGGCGAATTCCGTCAGATCGACCGTCAGCGGCTCGGAATCGCCGTAGAGGATGGCGTTCATCCCCTCCTCCGAAATGCTCTGCACCGGATCGTCGAGCGTGAAATCGTAGCGGCGCCCCAGCATCTCCAACAGCGCGAAAAGCATGTTGTTGCGGTACGGCCCGAAGGGTTCGATCCCTCCGGCGCGCAGCGACTTCTTCGGATCGGGAATGATCTTGCTGCGGTCGAAGACCGCCTCGACGCCCAGCCCGTTGCATCGGGGGCAGGCCCCCTTGGGCGAGTTGAACGAAAAGGTGTGCGGCGCAGGATCTTCGAACGCGACGCCCGTGGTGGAGCACATCAGATGCCGCGAATAGTAGCGCATCGTCTCCGTATCGTAGTCGTAGAGCGCCATCGTCCCCTTGCCCTGCCGCATCGACTCCTTGAGCGAAGTCATCAGCCGGTCGTGCGACTCCTCGCTCACGCGCAGGCGGTCGACCACCAGGTCGATCGTGTGGATCTTGTAGCGGTCGAGCTTCATGCCCGTCGAGAACTCGCACATCTGGCCGTCGATACGGGCGTGGAGATAGCCCTTCTTCACCAGCGACTCGAACAGCTCGCGGTAGTGTCCCTTGCGGCCCTTGACGATCGGTGCGAGCAGCGCGATGCGACGGCCTGCGAAATCGCGCAGGATCAGGTCGAGAATCTGTTCGTCGGAGTAATGCACCATCTCCTCGCCCGTAGCCGGCGAATAGGCGCGCGAAGCGCGCGCATAGAGCAGACGCAGGAAGTCGTTGATCTCGGTGACGGTACCCACCGTCGACCTCGGATTTTTGTTGGTCGTCTTCTGCTCGATGGCCACCACGGGGCTCAGTCCCGTGATCTTGTCCACATCGGGACGCTCCATCGTCCCCACGAACTGACGCGCGTAGGTCGACAGGGTCTCCATATACCGCCGCTGCCCCTCGGCATAGATCGTATCGAATGCCAGCGACGATTTGCCCGACCCCGACAGGCCGGTGACAACCACCAGCTTGTGGCGCGGAATCGTTACGTCTATATTTTTCAGATTGTGTACCCGTGCGCCGAGTACCTCGATTGTCTCCTCTCGTTTCATCTTACTTAAATCGCATCCTGCATCCGAAATATTGTGCAAAGGCAATGCAAACCGAGCGTTAGGCCTAACCCCGCCGGGCTCTGCCGGGACGCTGCCCGTCCGGACCGGAATAAATTCCCGGCAAAGGTAGCGATTTTTCCGCAAACCGCATTCCGCGCACAGTCATCGCAGCAGGAAATCGTCGGCGTCGCGCCATGCGGGAAATTTCGTCCGGAACCGATCGAGCGCTTCCCTGTCGAGCCGGGCCGTGAAGACCCCCTCCGAAGCGTCCGCCTCGCAGAGCGGCGTCCCCTTGAAATCGACGACCGCCGAATCGCCGGCATAATGGTTCCACGGATCGTCGCCCGTGCGGTTGACGCCGACGACATAACACTGGTTCTCGATCGCCCGGGCCCGCAGCAGGGTCCGCCACACCTCCCGACGCGGCGCCGGCCACGAGGCCACGCAGAGAATCGCGTCGTAATCGCTGCGACAACGACACCAGACCGGAAAACGCAGGTCGTAACAGACGAGCGGCAAAAACCGCAGTCCGCCGTATTCGACCACTACGCGCCGCCGGCCCGCCACAAAATGCGCATCTTCGCCGCCGATAGAAAAAAGATGCCGCTTGTCGTATCGCTCCGCACCGCCCGCCGGCCGCACGAAGAAAAAGCGATTGGCGAAACGGTCGCCGCTGCGGACGACGGCGCTGCCGGCCAACGCCGTCGCATAACGTCGTGCGGTGCGGCGCATCCACGCGAGGAGTTCCTCCTCGTCCGGCAGCGCCGTTCGCCACGGTTCGGTGACGAACCCCGTGGCGAACATCTCGGGCAGGAGGGCCAGATCGGCACCGGCCTGCGCGACGAGCTCTTCGGCACGGCGGAGGTTGCGGGCTGCGGCCTCCCACTCCATCGAGAACTGACACAGGGCGACTTTCATATCGACAAAATTACGAATAAAACGGGAAATCCGGCCTGCGTTCGGCAAATCTTTCGTACCTTTGTACGGTACGAATCCCGACAGCCGACCGGACTGCATCCCGGCAAACAGGCCCCGTCTGTTTTGCATCCTGCCTGCGCCGTTTCCGCCGTCGAACCGTTTTAACTATGAAAGCCGGACAAAACCATACGCTCACCGTGACCCGTATCTCGGACTACGGTCTCTATCTCGCCGATCAGGAGGGGCAGGAGGTACTGCTGCCCAACCGTTACGTTTCGCTCGCCGACAAGGTGGGCGACGCGGTCGACGTCTTCGTCTATCACGACTCCGAAGACCGGCTCGTGGCCACGCGCGAAACGCCGCTGGCCCGTGCCGGCGAGGCCGCATTCCTGAAAGTGGTCGACAAGAACCTCCACGGAGCGTTCCTCGACTGGGGGCTTGCGGGCAAAGACCTCTTTCTGCCCAACCGCAACCAGCAGGGCGGGATCTTCGCCGGACGTTCCTATGTGGTCTACGTCTATGTCGACGATGTGACGGGACGATGCGTGGCGACGAACAAACTCAAAAGTTTCGTCAACAACGAGACGCTCACCGTCCGTCCCCGCGAGGAGGTCGATCTGCTGGTGGCTTCGGAGTCGGAGATCGGTTACCGCGTGGTGATCGACAACCGCCATTGGGGAATGCTCTACCGCAACCAGCTTTTCCGACCCGTACAGGTGGGCGACCGCCTGCGCGGCTACGTGACCAAAATCACCGACGACCACCGCATCGACGTGTCGCTCCGACAGCCGGGCTATGCCGGCGTGCAGGACGGTGCAGACCAGCTGCTCGGCATGCTGCGCGAAGCGGGCGGGCGGCTGCCGCTCGGCGACGACAGCTCGCCGGAAGAGATTCACCGCCGCACGCAGCTCAGCAAGAAGGCGTTCAAACGTTCGCTGGGCGTCCTGCTCAAACGCGGGATCGTCGCGGCCGACGCAGAGGGGATCAAACTGACGAAACAGTAGCGATATGGGCAAACTCGCAACCGCCGAGCGCGTATCGCGCGACGCATCCGACAACTTCGTCTTCCAGCGGTCGCTGCTGGCCTACGACCGCGCGGCAGAGATCGTATCGGGCGATGTGTTGGAGATCGGGACGGGAACGGGATACGGCATCGAACTCGTCGCGCCGCATTGCGACCGTTTCGTCACGGTGGACAAATACGCCGCCGGCGGAGACCGCCACGCAGCCAACGTCGAATTCCGACGGATGTGCGTGCCTCCACTCGGCTTCGAGGACGAATCGTTCGATTTCGTCATTACCTTCCAGGTGATCGAACACATCGACGACGACGCAGCGTTCGTGCGTGAAATCGCCCGTGTGCTGCGGCCGGGCGGACGGCTGATCCTCACCACGCCCAACGCTCCGATGTCGCTCACACGCAACCCGTGGCACGTGCGTGAATACCGAATCGACGAACTGCGGCGATTGCTTTCCGAAGCATTTTCCGCCGTCGAGACCCACGGCGTCTTCGGCAACGAGCGCGTGATGGAGTACTACGAACACAACCGCCGCAGTGTGGAGCGCATCGCCCGCTTCGACCTGTTCGACCTCCAGCACCGCCTGCCGCGCCGGCTGCTGCAACTCCCCTACGACCTGCTCAACCGCATCAACCGACGTCGGCTGCTGCGGCAGAACGAGGCGCTGACCACTTCGATCCGCATGGACGACTACCGCATCGCACCGGCGGCCGAAGGATGTTTCGACCTCTTCTTCATCGCGACGAAATAGCCCGTCCGCAACCGGATAAAAATTCGACGGCCGGAGAGGGATCGCCTTCTCCGGCCGTCGGCATTCGATGCGCGATCGGCTATTTCTGCAAATCGGTCGTATCGGCCACGACCATGTTCTTGTCGACACGCAGCGTCACGTTGCCGTCGACCTCGATCAGCAGCGTGCGCTCCTTGATCTCCTTGACCATACCGTAAATACCGCCGGCGGTAATGACCTTGTCGCCTTTTTTGAGACCTTCGCGGAATTTCTGCATCTCCTTGCGGCGCTTCGATTCGGGACGCCACATGAAGAGCCACAACACGAGGATCATCAATCCGATCATAATATAGAAGCCCCACGGAGACGGCTGCTGCGGCTGACCGGCAGCCGCCTGTAACAGATTCATCATATTTTCAAAAATTAAAGTTTGAACTTCTCTCTTCGTTTTCCCGCCTCGGCAAAGCCCGAACGAGTTCAGCTCTGCATTCGGCTTATCGAAAACGGCGGCCTTCGGCCTTCGTTCGCCCCGACCGCCCCGGCAACCGACGCCACCCGCAGACGGTTCGGCTCCGTTTGCCGGCAACAATCCGGTTTACGACAGCAAATATAACGATTATTTCGGATTTTCCAACATCACTGCACGTCGGCCTCGACGTAGAGCCGCAGCGGACGCTCGCCGCCGGAGAAATAGACGCGCAGTACCTTGAAAAGCCAGCCCCGCTGGCCGCTCGTATCGAAACGCACGGCCACACGCAGCGTATCTCCGGGCATAATCGGCTGAGCGTCATATTCCAACGAGGTGCATCCGCACGACGATTCGCTCCGGACGACTACGAGCGGCTCCCTGCCCCGATTGCAGAAACCCGCTTCGAGCCGCGCCGTTTCGCCGCTGTGGAGACGTCCGAAACGCAGGGTATCCGACATGTCCGTATGCAGCGATTCGGCCGAAACTGCGATAACGGGGCCCGAAAATGTCCGATGCCCGCTGCGAGAGCCGCAGCCGCAAAGCAGCACGAGCGCCACGCCGACGGCCGCGCAGCCAGCCCCAAAAGCACTCCGCAACCTCCGCATGGCTAAATGAGGCCCCGCCCCGTTTTCTGGATTTTCCCCTCCTCGGTCAGCGCGGCGACCAGTTTGTCGAGCACGCCGTTGATGAAGACGCTGCTGCCCGGCCCCGAGTAATATTTCGAAATCTCGATATACTCGTCGAGCGTCACTTTCACCGGAATTTCGGGACACGAAGTCAGTTCGGCGACGGCCGTCGCCAGAATCAGATAGTCCATGAAGGCGATGCGCTCGATGTCCCAGTTGCTCGTGAAGCGTTCGATATAGCGCTGCGTCTGGTCGTAGTTCACCAAAACCTTCTCGAACAGCGTCTTGACGAAGGCCAGATCGTCGTCGCTCTTGAACTTGGGCAGCACCTTCACGTCGGTCGACGAGGCGCGCAGATTCGAGAGCGTCCGCACGACCATCGTCAGCGCGAAACCCAGATCGTCGCTCCACAGGATCGACTGCTCTTCCAAAGCGGCTTCCAGCTCCTCGCAATCCTCCAATTCGTTGCGGTAAAACTCCTCGACGAGCTGCTTGTCCTCCGAGAAGGTCCGCGTCGGATTTTGCATGTAACGACGATAGTAGTCCGACGCCAGCAGCCGGGTATAAAGCAATTTGATGAGTTCGGGATAACGCGCCCAATTGAGTTTGTGCGACGAGAGATAGTCGTTGACCGTCTGGCTCGACGCCAACAGGGCGATGGCCTTGTTCTCGACGAATTTGGTATTGGGATTCAGATCCTCGTAGGTCGGCAGTTTCTTCCGGCGGGCCGTTTCGAGCCGCGACTCCGCATGGCGGCGGACTTCAACGATCAGCTCCATCAACTGAAAATAGAGATCGTAGGTCTTGTCGATCGATGCGAGCAGTGTTTTCTCGGAGGCGATCATATTGGTCGAATCCGATTTCAGGTGTCCGAAAAGGGCTTTGACGACCTTGACTCGGAGTAATCTGCGGCTTAACATATTTTGAGAACTGGTTGCGTTTCGTTTTGACGCGGCAAAGATACGAATAAGTGAGTACAATGTCAAATTTATTTGAACATTGCCGAACGGGAGTATCTAAGACGCAGTCAAAGATATGAATTAAGTAAGGGCAAAAGCAAACAATGTTTGCAATTACCCTCGCTTAATCGTATCTTTGGCAGACAAAAAACGACAGAGAAGTGTACGACGTAATCATCATAGGCGCCGGCGCCGCAGGCATGATGGCCGCAGGAACGGCCGCACAGAACGGCAAGAAGGTGCTCGTAATCGAAAAGATGGAGAAGGCGGGCCGCAAGATCCGCATCACGGGCAAGGGGCGCTGCAACCTGACCAACGCCCGCCCGCCGGAGGAGTTCGCCGAGCAGGTGCGCACCAACGCCGATTTCTTCGCGACGGCATTCGCCGAATTCAACAACCGCGCGACCATCCGCTTCTTCGAACGGCGGGGCCTGAAACTCGACTTCGAACGCGGCGACCGCGTATTTCCCCACAGCGGCAAGGCGTGGGACGTGGCCAACACACTGGAAGAGTGGTGCCGCGACAACGGCGTGGAATTCTGGTTCCACACGCGCGTGACAGGGCTGATGACGCTCGGAGGCAAGATCTTCGGCGTACGTTACATGAACCGCCGCGGCTTCGAACGCAAGGAAGAGGCCGCATGGGTGATCGTCGCCACGGGCGGCGTCTCCTACCCCGCCACCGGCTCGACGGGCGACGGCTACACGTTCGCCAGCGAGGCGGGGCACGACATCGAACCGCTGCGTCCGTCGCTCACGCCGCTCGTCTCGCCGCACCCGCAGTTGAGAGAGTTGCACAAGTTGCTGCTGCGCAACATCCGCGCGACGCTCTTCATCGACGGCGAAGCCGTACGCGAGGAGTTCGGCGAGATCAGATTCTCGGAACGCGGCATCGAAGGCGCCGTGGCGTTGCGGATGAGCCGCGACGCCGTCGACGCACTCATCGACGGCCGGCGCGTGAAACTCTCGCTCGACCTGAAACCGGCACTCACGGTCGAAATCCTGCAAGAACGCATCCGCCGCGAAATCGCCGAGATGCCCGAAGAGGAGTTTTTCGCCGAACTGCTCCGCAAGTTGTTGCCCAAGCCCCTGGTGATGCCCGTCTGCAAAGAGTTGGACATTCAATCGAAGACCTACGTCAAGAAGATCGGCGACAAGGAGATCGACCGCCTGATCTCACTGCTCAAAGGATTCGTGCTGCCGATCTCGGACTATGCGCCGTTCGAATACGCCGTCGTGACGGCCGGCGGCGTCCGCTGCGACGAAGTGAACCGCTACACGATGGAATCGCTCAAAGTCAAGGGTCTCTATTTTGCCGGCGAGGTGCTCGATCTGGACGCCAACACCGGCGGCTACAACCTCCAGATTGCATTCTCGACCGGACGGCTGGCCGGACAGCTCAAACAATGAAACTCGCCGTCCGATACCGTTTCCGCCGCAACGCCGAACGACTCCGCAGCCACTTGGCGCGCGCACGGTTTTTCAGGGGACACGGCGTGCACTCGCCGTTCGTCTACGCGATCGTGCGGCAGGTATTCATGAAAACCGAATTGCGCGAAGGCGACCGTTCGCTCTACGCCGCCCTGCGCGAACGGGGCGTGAACGAACGCCGCGCCGTGCAGTTGCAGAACCTCTTTATCCATTGCGGATACAACCAGTTCGGCATGAACCGTGCAACCGAAGCCGATCTGTGCATCGCAACCGCCGACACGCCGACCGACCGGCTGCCGCAGCTGGCGGAGGCCGCCCGACGAGAGGGGGCGACGCTCTGCATCATGGAGCCGTATGCCGACGTCGAACGCCGCAACTGTTGCAGGCGTCTGGCGGCGGAACACCCCTCGACGTCGATCGACAACAGGGGTTATCTGCTGCTTTTCAACGGAACATTGCCGAAACAACATTTCAAACTATGACGAAAGTATATACGAAAACAGGAGACAAGGGAACGACGTCGCTCGTCGGCGGCGAGCGCGTGTCGAAGATCGACGAGCGGGTCGAAGCCTACGGAACGGTGGACGAGCTGGGCAGTTTCACGGCCTATCTGAGCGACCATCTGCGCTCGGACGAGGAGCTGGCCGAATACCTCGGCGACCTCGACCGCGTCGCATCGCAACTGATGAGCGTCGCCGCACTGCTGGCCGTAGGGCACGGCGGCGAAGGGAAACTGCCCGACATAAGTCCCGAGGCGATCGGGTATCTGGAAGAGCGCATCGACGCGATGCAGTCCCGCGTGCGGCCGATCACCAAATTCACGATTCCCGGCGGCCATCCAACTGTCTCGCTGTGCCACGTCTGCCGCACGGTCTGCCGCCGCGCGGAACGCGCCAGCCTGCGCGCAGCAGCACTTCACCCCACGATCAGTGCCAACACGCTGGCCTACCTCAACCGGCTGTCGGACTACTTCTACCTGCTGGGACGCGCGCTCACGGAGTATTACAAGGTCGAAGAGACACTCTGGCGCCCGTAACGCACCGCCGGACGCCATGTAAGGCCGGTCGGCAGCAAAACTTCCGCCGTGCCGTCGTCGTTTCCTACGAAAAAAGGGCCCGACAGAACATTTTCATATCCGCGCGAAGATTTTTCGAGGATTTGTTTGCAGGTTCGATTTTTTTTATATTTTTGCACCTTCGAACAGTTGGGAACGTCTTTCGGACGTTTCCGGCCGCAGAACTAAAAACTTGATACCGTTATGTACTGGACACTTGAACTCGCATCGAAATTGGAAGATGCACCTTGGCCCGCGACCAAAGAGGAGCTGATCGATTACGCAGTTCGTTCGGGAGCGCCGTTGGAAGTGCTTGAAAACCTGCAAGAAATAGAGGACGAAGGCGATATTTACGAATCGATCGAAGACATCTGGCCCGATTACCCCTCGAAGGACGATTTCTTCTTCAACGAGGAAGAATATTAGTGCGATTTTAAGCGCGGAAACGACTATTAAATCCCTGTCAATCAATTAGATTGACAGGGATTTAATTTGTTTGGACAACAGTGTTTGACCGCCTCAGATGGCGCGGTTTGTTTGGACAAAATACAATTTTTGGAGGAGAAATCGGGATTTGTTTGGACAAAATTCATTACCTTTACAGAGGTTTGTGAGTATTGCCGCAAGCTGTATTTCCAATTCAAATATCCTCCACTATGGGAAGACCTAAACGACTATATCCATTGGGACGCTACCGCCTGCATGTCAGGGGTGAGATTGATCCTGCCAAACAGTATCTTGTCCAGCTTGAATACACCTGGAACCGGCAGGTGATACGCAAGGGTATGAATATCTTTGTCCGGTTGGGAGACTGGAACGAGAAAGCCAACAAGGGACGTGGCGGAGTCAGGGCGAGCTATGGCCCGGAAGCCAACCGTATCAACAGTCTGTTGCTTGCCAGGGTAGATAAGATTGACAGCCTTTTGGCCGAGTTTCAGCAGAAACATCCAAACCAGATTACGGAACAGGTAATATCAGATCTTTTGGCCGACAAACCGCTCACACGGGAGGACAAAGGAAAGGATTTTATCGAGTTTGTTCAGGAAAGGCTTGAATCCGATTATTCGAGAAACCGAATCGGACGCAGCCGCTATGAGAATGGCAAGAGCGGCATGAATATTTTCCGTATCTTTCTCCGTGCAACAAAGAACGGTACCTATAAGCCGGACAGTATCTATTTAGGTGAAATATCGGTTGAACTGATTGACGAATACATCAGGTGGCGCCGCGAGATAAAACAGAATAGCGATGCAACAATCAACCATGCTTTGACTCCGATTCTGAAGGCGTGTGCCTATGCTTCCGAAATGAAGATGATAGACCATGCCGTCAATGCGAGGATTCAGGATATGCGTATCACCTCTAAGATATCTCTTTCGGACGAAGACAACGAGTTTGATGGCAAGTACCTTTCAAAGGAACAGATGTCTGCGCTGTTGGAATATTACAATACCTGTACAGAACCGCGCCGTAAGGAATTTTTGGAAATGTTCTTCTTTGCCTTCCATGCCTGTGGACTCCGTGTTGTCGATGTGATGACATTGCAGTGGGGCCATGTCAATTTTGAGAAGAAGGAACTGAGAAAAATCATGATCAAGACGAACAAGCGCCATGTAATTCCTCTTACAGAACCTGCCTTGCATATACTACATCGGTGGCAGGAGAAACGTGCCGGATGCCGGTATGTATTCAACTTAGTAAAGGATGATCTGGATCTTGATGATGCTGAGGCTCTGTACAAGTCCCGTAACAATGCAACGAAATGTATCAATCAGTCGCTGGCGGTTGTCGGAGAACAGATAGGGCTTCCGTTTACCCTCTCAATGCATGTGGCCCGGCATTCGTTTGCGGTCTTTGCACTGAACAAGGGACTTTCCATGTCGGTTGTCAGTCGTTTGCTCGGTCATGGAAGCACGGATGTCACCGAAAAGGTTTATGCCAAATTTCTGCCCGAAACGCTGTCGGCGGAAGTGGCTCGTCTGAAAGAGGATTTTGCATCTCTGGAAATTGTCTGATGAATGTAGATGGCTATTGAAAACATTCATTAATTTTACACCTAAATTGATTTGAGATGACTATTACGCAGGTATTCCTATTGTTGGTGTGTGCATTTGTTCTGGTATTGTTACTTTCTATCCTATTCAAACGGTACCATAGAATAATCATGTGGTCTGCTGCAATAGTATTTTTTATAGGAACTCTGCTCCTTATAGGACTTGGGATAATTGATCCGGTAAAGGACAATCATCCTGATCCTGTAGTAATAACAGGTATCTTCACCGCCCTTATCTTATCGGGGCTATTTGCATACGGAGCAGAAAAACTGCGTATCAAACTTAAGGAAAAGAACCAGCAAACCGTTCAATCCATAGACAATCAGCTTGAATGTCCGGATTCCAGGAAAGGGGTTGTATTGTCGGGAAGGCTTGACACTTCACTTGCCCGTACAATTTTTGCAAAAGCAATAGAAGCCGGATATATTGAAGAGGTTGGTTCACATTATAGCTGGAAAGGCACAAAGGCTCTTCTTGCCTATATGTGTGGCCGAATATATTGCGGCGATTTTCCTGAATATTCCAAATACGAACAGAAGACTTTCTGGGAATTCGGCAACGGGCTCTTCCCCGATGCCGAGCTTAACGCGCTGTTTGAACAGACCGGCATCGGACAGTCCCGGCAGAACCGAAGGGATATGCCCGTCCCTACCAATGCCGGAGAAATCGACAAGTTATTTCAGGATTGACAAAAAACGAGGGGCATGACCTTCGGGCTTGGCGGGTCTTACTTCGGGCTTGTCATGCGTTTCGTGCTGTCCAATCTGGCAATCTTCGATTTTTTTGATTTTTATTTTCCTCTCGTTATCGTTTGTAATCAGCCGGTTACACGTCACTTTGTGGCAGAATCATAACTTTCCATAACACCCGTCATAACATCGGATAATATATTGTAACTCACGAAGTTGCAACTCCTTTATACATTCGTGCCGTGACTTTGGCGCGATGTGCACAATCGCACCATGTCGCATAACCGGGCTGAAGGTCTGAGTGTGCATCAGGACGGTTCGGCCATAATTCGAGAAATATATGGCAAAGAACACGAATGTAGAGAAGCTATGCGACCGGGAACTGCTTGAAAAGATCCTCAGCATAGTAGAGAGACAGGAGAAACTGCCGCCTCCGACACAGGAAGGCGGGCACTGTCTCTATGACAACAAGACCTTGATGGAGAAACTGCACATCAAGGAGAAGTATCTGAAAAAGCTGCGCGACAACGGCTATCTCGGCTACTCGCGCGAAGGTGACAAATACTGGTACACGCAGGCGGATGTCGACCGCTTCCTGCGCCGTTTCCACTACGAGGCGTTTGCCTCCGGCATCATGCCATCCGATCAGGAAGGAGGTTCCCATGTATGACCGGCTGCAACTGACCAATATGCTCCGCTCGGAGGTGGAGCGTATTCCCGAAACGGGTCTGCCGCTGGAGGTCTTCCCTGCGAGGATTCAGGAGCTCGTTCTGAACCTGGCCCGTTACGAGAACTTTAATGTCGAATATACGGCCTCCATCTTGCTGTCGGCGGTGGCAACGGCCATCGGGAACTCCTGCCGGATCCGAATAAAGGGAGAATGGAAGACCAGCCCCTCCATCTACATGATGCTGGTCGGCAGGCCGGGACTCGGCAAGACACCGCCGCTGGGTTTCCTTTACAAACCGATCCGCGAGCACGACGACCGGATGTACGAGAAGTACAACGAGGAGTGGGATGCCTATGAAAAGGCGCTTGCCTCGTCCGGAACCCGGCGCGGCGGTGAGGCGGAGGATTGTACACTGCTCCGGAAGCCGCAGTTGGTAACGACCGTCATCTCGGACTTCACGCCCGAGGCGATGATGAGCATCCACCAGCACAACCCGCGCGGCATTGCGCTGGTGGTCGATGAGATTCGGGCGTTGTTCAACTCCGTGAAACGGTACAACAACCGGAACAACCTCATCGAAGACCTGCTGACGGCCTACAGCGGCCAGCCGTTGAAGGTGATCCGCAAGTCGGAAGCCCGGCCGATCCTTATCAGGAATCCGTGCATCAACATCATCGGTTCGGTGCAGCCCAATCTGTTGCCGGAGATCTTCCGGGCCGAATACATGACAAACGGACTGCTCGACCGCTTTCTGTTCGTCTATCCGAAAGACCGGAGGATTTCGGGCTGGAAGCGTGACGACGGCGCCATTGCCCGGCCGGATATGGTCGGACAGTGGCGGGAGGTGCTGGACAGGATCGTGAGCCTCCCGTATCCGGCGGGTGCTGTGCTGAATATGGCCGACGACGCGGAGGAGTATTTCTACAACTGGTACAACGGCATCATCGAGGAGGTGAACGCCATCGAAGACGATGCGGAGGTGGAGAGCCGCAAGATGAAACTCAACGGCAATGCCGCCCGGCTCTCGCTGGTGTTCCAGGTGTTGAAATGGGCGACGGACGGAGACGGTATGCAATGCGTAGACCTCGAATCCGTACAGGCGGCCATTCGGATGATCGGCTATTATGAGGAGACCTATCGGAGGATTCAGGAGCTGATTGTCGCAAGCAATATCGGCGAGTCCAAAGAGGCGTGGCTGTCGCTGCTGGGCAATACCTTCACGGCCGGCGATGCGATCGTCGCGGGCAAGCGGGTCGAGCTGTCGAGGCGCTCGGTCTATTATGCGCTGAAACAGTTGTGCAGCCAGCCGAATCCCCTCCTGGAGAAGATCGACCACGGGACGTATCGCAAACTCTGTCCGAGCAAACCGGCTGCACCTTGCACTATTGCACTTTCGGACGGCGAAACGGGCGGGGCCGGGGGTCAAAGTGCAAAAGTGCAGTGTGCAAACGATGAAAATCCGCGCGGCCATGAGTGAGTACAGATTCCATCTCCAGAAATACCGTTACGGGAGCAAGATCAGTTGTCCCAACTGCGGTAAAAGCCGCTGCTTCGTCCGCTATGTCGATGAAGAAGGTATCATCCGGTTTCCGGACACGGTGGGCAAATGCGACCATGAAAACTCCTGCGGGTATCATTATACGCCGCGGGAGTATTTCCGGGACAATCCCGATGTGTTGTCTCAACCGGACGGCGGCAGAGCCGATCGTCGCATCTTGCCAAAGGCTGCCGAGCGTGAAACGCCCCATCCCGTTCCCTCTTTTATCTCAGCCGATGCGGTCGGGTGGAGCCTGTCGCACTATGAGATCAACCCCTTGTATCGCTACCTCTGCCAGACATTCGGCGAGGAAGAGACCCTGCGTCTGTTCCAGTTGTACCGCATCGGCACCTCCTCCAAATGGGGCGGCGCGACCATCTTCTGGCAGACGGACCGGTCAGGAAAGGTGCGGACCGGGAAGGTCATGCTGTACGATCCCGCTACCGGGCATCGGATAAAGGAACCACGGGCGTATGTCAGTTGGGTCCATTCGGAGTTGCATCTGCCGGATTTCCATCTCCGGCAATGCCTCTTCGGAGAACACCTGCTGAACCGCTCCACCTCGGCGCCGGTGATGCTGGTCGAGAGCGAGAAGACCGCCGTTGTCATGTGCCACTTCATGCCGGATTATATCTGGCTGGCAACGGGCGGGAAGAATGGCAGTTTCAACCGGGAGGCAATGTCCGTTCTTCGGGACAGGGAGGTAACTCTCATTCCCGATCTGGGGGCAACGGAGCGATGGCGGGAGAAATCCGCCCTGCTGACCGACATCTGCAAACGGGTGGCTGTATCCGATATGCTGGAACGCCTGGCCACCGACGAACAGCGCAGCCGCGGTCTGGACATAGCGGACTTCTTTCTCACCGTCCCGACACAACGTCAGGTGCTCCAGAAGATGATACGGCATAATCCAGCATTGCAACTGCTCATTGACGAACTGGATCTGGAACTGGTCGAGTAACCCGAGGGTGGTTTCGGGAGTTTACAGGGAAAGTCCATAACACAATAAGGACTTTTTGCCTGCCGGCAAGAAAGTCCCGTCGGGATTCGGCAGACTCCGACCCGTAGGGAGCAAGCTCAAACAAGAACCATTTATCAAATGAACATCGATTATGAATACAGATATAAAGCAGGCCATGCACGTCGAAGCCGGGAAGTCATTCGGCACGGCGGAGGCCAATGAAAATGAACGACGCTGGGATGATGACAAGATCGAGCGAAAGAATCAGGATCCGACCAACCATTACGACAAGAGTCGGATGGGGTTGAATTTCGAGATCGGGCCCGACGGGAAGATCCATCCGTTGGGCTATCAGCGAGAGTCGCTTGAGGTGCGGCTTATGGACAGACTCTCGGAGCTGGGTTGGCATCCGTTCAAGGCCGACAGCAAGATACAGCCGAACTGTTGTGCCAGATTCATATTCGGCGGCAACCACGACCGCACTCTCGAAATGGCATTCGGAGACCAGGCCGTCAATCTGGACAAGGAGGCGGACAACAGCCACCTCCTGCGATGTCCGGAAATCGAACAATGGGCAAAAGATGTCTATGACTGGTGCGCCCGACGATACGGGCAGGAGAACATCATCGGCTTCCATGTTCATCTCGACGAGAGCAGTCCGCATATCCATGCCTTGATCGTTCCGGTCGGGCAACGTGCAAAAAGCGGACGCGAATGCGTCATGTGGTCGGCGAAGTTCGGGAAGAACCGCTACGAGTACGGCCGGATCCTTCGGGAGATGCATACCTCGCTCTACGAGGAGGTCGGCAGTAAATACGGGCTGGAACGCGGCGACAGCATCGAGGGGCGGCACGTCAGCCATTTGAGTAAACGTGACTACATCCGTAAACTTACTCACGAGGCAAAACAGGCCGAGAAAGCGGTCAAAGGGCTTCAGTCCATGATACGGAGGCTGGAAGCACAGATTTTGAACTATAAATCACAGCTTGATGAAGTCGAAGAGAAACTGGCGTCCGGAAGAATAACACTCGACAAATACGACGCCCGGAAAACCGATCTTCTGAAACTCATTGCCGAGTACCAGACGAAGTTGGAAGACAAGGCCGGTAAACTTCAGGCGAAAGAACAGGAGCTGGACAGAATGACACGGGACATGGAGTATGTCGGACGGATTGCACAACCGTTCCGCAACCACCGGATAGACTTCGACCCTCCGAGAATCACCTCCAAGCCTCCGATGTTCGGGTTGGACAAATGGCTCGACGAGCAGAACCGCTCTATCGCCAGCCGATTCGTGAAGATAGTCCGCCAGATTGAAGCGTTGTATCGGAAAGATGCCGAGCGGCAGGTGCAGGCTGTGCAGCGAAATGTATTGGTGGATTATCAGGAGCTTAAACGGCTGCAACAGGAGTATGCACGACTGACGAATCTCAACGATAATCAGACTGAACAGATGCAGACATTTCTTGACCAGCTGGCTGAGCCTTCTGTGCGGAAACGAATCTTCACCATCGCTGATGCACTGATTGGCGGACAGCCTGTCGCTGTTTCATCCGGCGGGGGCGGTGGTAACGCCGACTCCGACCTTCGCTGGGACGGCCGCAGACCGGATGAGGAGGAAGAGGCGTATAAGAGAAGGTGTCTATTATACGTGGCACGAATCGTCCATAATTCTCAAAAGAGAATTATGTGTAAGAAAACGCGTTAAATTCTAAGAATCCTCCGATAAACATGTTGATTGTGTTTCATTGGAGGATTTTGATGGAAATTATAGTATTGTTGATACAGAACTATTTATATGGCCTATATAATTATTTTAAAATGAATGTAGGTTCATTTACTGTGAAAAACAATCTGCCAGTTAAATTCTCAGACCAGTTTTTTTCTTCTATTCTCATTTTCTGCATAAAGCATTTTTGTTGTTCTCGTTCCAAACGTCCTCGTTTCTGTAATTGTGTGCGACGAATCGCATTAGGTTCATACAGATGTTGAATAATAGCTATATTCGTTCTGTTAACAAGATTATTCCCTATTATCTTCCACCACCGAGCATCAGTATCCCCAAGTGAGACTCCAAACAATATAATTACATTCGCATTATTAAAGTCTCGCATTGTATATGCCTTGTTTCTTTCATCACCAGATTCGATTGTTCTTTTATCATCAAATCTTTAATGTCGTCATTTTTTTTGAACTCTTCATTTTTAATTTAAGTTTCATTATCGACTCCTATGATGATAGATTGGCCCAATATCCCATGAACGTGGATAAGATTACGTAATGTATTACTACTATCAAAACCTTTGGTTGTTGCGCCACTACTGAGGTTTAATATCTTTTCGAGAGTATTTGTATAATTTAGCGTAATAACAGAAATATCTTTGGAAGAAAAATTGTGTTTCTTTATAAACCTATTAAACCGATCTTTATCTAATGCTCCCAGATATTTACTGATTTTAATAAAATCGTCCTGAAATTTTGTCTTAAGTTTATCTGTTGGTAAAAACTTCTCATTCTCTTTTGTCAGATAACTTTGAAGATGTTCGTTCAATTCAAAATAGAAATCGTAAAATTCATCAGCGTTGTTAGATACATCTGTAAAAGCACCTAAACGTTCTTCCATATCGGACCACAACTTTCGATCTTCAGTTATTTCAGCTTTCATCCGATTTAATAAATTGCTGCCACTTGTTACATGCTCCTGCAGATATTTATAAAACTCAGGATAACTTGGTTGCCATCCCTTGTGCTTTGTCAAAGCCATTACCAAAGATGTAAAGTATATTCATTTCTATTATTGGAGGTTTATTCAAATATAAGTTCTAATAAAAATAATTGATCAATCGGAATTAGTTATTGTATGTGATAACCAATGATTTAATGACCAAGTATCCATTCTGTCGTTTGAGAATGACCTTAACGAATTTATGTTCCATTTAGATGTTTAGTTCGAATAATACAAATATATGCAATTCCCTAATTGTATTTTGTCTATAACTTCAATAAAATGACAGAATCATAAATATTTATCGTATTTCTTCTGATATGACAATATAATAATAAATTGGATATTCTTACTTAAAATGATTATCTTTATAATATTATTTTAAGTCATAGAGAAATATGGAAAATCTCCAACAAAAAGTTATCAATTGGGTGAAAACATTAAAAGGATGGCAGTGTGAATTAGCCTATCGGCTTTTAATTAAAGAGAAATTAGAGAATAGCGATATTGATGAAATTGTGTCAATGTTGAAAGAGGAGAAACAATTTGAAGATAAAGTTTTCCCTAATATTGGTATATCAATTAATGGAGAATCGATAGTATTATTGTCTATAGATTCCATAGAAAATATTGAATATCTATCTCCTCGAAATGCTCTGAAATTTGCGGAAAAAGGATTAACCGTGATTTATGGCAAGAATGGAACAGGTAAATCCGGTTATACAAGAATTTTAAAAAAAGTATGCGGAAAGCCACATACACGAGATCTCATTGGGAATATATATAAACCCAATGTCAGTATCGGTAAATGCACCATATCTTATAAAAGAGGAGAGCAAGTGGAACAATGTTTTTGGTCTGTGAATGATGGCGCTATAGAATCATTAAGATCTGTCGATATTTTTGATTCTGACACAGGTACCTCATATTTGAATGAAGCGAACTCTGTTTCATACATTCCTCCTATTGTAGCATTCTTTTCTTCTTTTTCAAGGTATCATGACATTATTAAGGAACATTTGACTACTCAAAAAGATCAATTAATTCCAAAACTACCGGTACCGCCACATGAATTATCCGAAACCAACTATGTAAAGAATGTATATCTGTCTAAAAAGTTAGACTTATCAAAGTTTGTCTGGGCTGGAGAAGACGAGAATAGATTATCAGAACTTGATCAAAAATTAAAAGAAGCAGATCTTAAAAAGGCTGTTGTAGAGTTACGAGAAAAAAAACGTAAGATTGGCCTACTAATTAAAGATATTGAAGATGATCTAATAAAAGTTTCTCCACAAAGTAAAAAAGAGATAGATGCTTTAGCGTCTGACTTATCGACAAAAGAACAAGCAGTTCTTGACGCGGCTAAGGTGTTAAGTAATAGCTCTAAATTAGAGGGCGTTGGAACCGAATCTTGGAAATTACTATGGTCTGCAGCAAAAGAGTATTCTCAAAAAGACGCATACCTAGACGATAAAAAGTTGTATCAGCATGATAGATGTGTATTGTGCCATCAAATATTAGATGAGGAAACGAAAACTCGATTGCAAAATTTTGATACATTCATAACCAATGAGTTGTCACAAATAGCAACTGATGCAAAAAAACGATATAATGATCGTATTAATTCCTTACCAAAGGATTTTACCGAAGACCAGATTATTGACAGATGTATATCTGCTGGATTAGATAGAGACTGGGGAAAGCAAATATTTAATATATGGATTCAAATATATAATAATGGGGAAGCGATTCGTTTAAAACGCCCATTACTCAATATTTATAACGACGCGCAAATTGCTTTGTCTGCTCTGAAAGAAAAAAGCCGACGATATGAAGTTACAGCTGCAGAGTATGAAAATGATACAAAATTATTTGACAGAGATGCTGCAGCAAAACAATTATTGGAATTAAAAGCTCAAAAATGGGCTTTTGAACAATATGAAGCTATAAAAATCGAGCAATCTCGTCAGATGAATGTCATAAGATATGATCAATGGATTTCGCAAACCAATACACGAGGAATCACAACCAAAGCAAATGAAATAGGAGATTTAGTCATTACTCAAAGTTTTGTAAAACGATTTAATGAGGAGTTAGATAAATTGGGCGCTGGAAACATTCAAGTAGAGTTTGTAAAACAAATTAATAAAGGTACAACTAAACATGTACTCAAGATTGCTAATGCAACTCATAATAATCCTGAGAACATTTTAAGCGAAGGAGAGGCTCGCATTATATCTCTTGCTGCTTTCTTAGCAGATGTTACGGGAGGGAATTATGCTAATCCGTTTGTGTTTGATGATCCTATTTCATCTCTCGATCAAACATACGAGGAAAAAACAGTTAAACGATTGGTTGAACTAAGCAAGAGCCAGCAAGTCATCGTTTTCACGCATCGACTGAGTCTATTGTGCCAATTGAATGATGCCTGTGACAATATAAAAACGCTTGGAATAAGGAGAGAGTCGTGGGGTACTGGCGAAATAGGAGAACTTCCAATGTCTGCAAAATCTCCAAAGAATGCACTCAAAGATATCTTAAATAACAAACTTGTTAGAGCCAAAAAAGTCCTAAACGAAAATGGAGCAGAAGAATATTATTTACACGCAAAAATGATATGTAGTGACTTTCGCATTTTAATAGAACGAACTGTTGAATATCATCTATTAGGAGATGTTGTTCAGCGATATCGTAGAGCTGTAAACACAATGGGAAAAGTTAGTTCTCTTGCAAAAATAAATAAGCATGATTGCGAGATGATTGATAAATTTATGACAAAATATTCTTTTTATGAGCATAGTCAGCCATTAGAAGCACCCGTTGAATTACCTTTACCCGACGATATATCTAATGATGTTAATGAATTATTGGCGTGGATTGAGGAGTTTGACAAGAGAAAAATTATTGATTGAATAATATTGCAATAATTTATACCGCATAAAATGAGAGCTAATTTTATTAAAATGATTTCCCCTATTCGTTTTAGGGAATCAAGCGTAAAAAAGGATCCAACAGATGGACGTAATCCATTTGATAGTGATTATTCAAGAATAGTTCTATCTTCCCATTTCCGCAGATTACAGGATAAAGCACAAGTATTTCCATTAGAACGTAGTGATTTTATACGAACTAGATTAACACATTCATTGGAAGTTGCATGTTTTGCTAGAGGTTTAGGGTTAGGAGTAGAAAAGCATCTATTGAAAAAGAAAATAATTACTGAGACAGAAATCGGGTATATCCCGACCATATTGGAAGTAGCAGGTCTTATCCATGATATAGGCAATCCTCCTTTTGGCCATTTTGGTGAAGAAATTATTAAATCATATTTTCAAAAAATCAAGAGCTCTTCTGATGATAATTTAATAAAAAATGCGTTTGATTCTTTGACGGATGAACAACAAGCAGATTTCTTAAATTTTGATGGTAATGTACAGGGGTTTAGAATCTTGCGTAAATTAGGATTGGCGCATGATAATTTTTCTTATAATCTTACAATGCCCATTCTTGCTACAATTATAAAATATCCATATTCTTCGTTGGAAGGAAATAAAAAAATGTCCGATGGTGGCAAGTACAGTCAGAAAAAATATGGCTATTTCACATCAGAAAAAGAAGATTATAATAGGATAATAGAAACATTAGGTTTGAAGGGAAAAACCAGACATCCTTTAACTTTCTTGCTTGAAGCTGCAGATGATATAGCATATTCTGTTTCTGATATTGAGGATGGGCATAAACTCGGAATAATAACATTAGACCGTATTAAGCGAACTTTTTCGACTCATGATTGTCCGGGAGAATTGGTCGGACTAAAAAAGTATGAATCTAACATGGATTTATATGTTCGATTGCTTAGAATAAAATGCCAAAGTAAAATGTTGATAAAAACGACCAAGGAGTATAATAGAAGGATAAATGAGATTATTGAAGGTGATTTTGATTCTGAAATACTTAAAGTGTCTGAAGCCAGTAAATTACGAGATGTATTCAAAGAGTTAAGTGTATATAATTTTTCAAATATTAAAGTATTAAAGTGTGAATTATTAGGGCAGGAGGTCTTATCGTATTTACTTAATACTTTTTATAATGCTTTATTCTCTAAGGAAATATGTCTGAATGGGAAACTCAATCGGAAATCAAAAGAGTTCAAAATATATTCCCTCATTTCAAAAAATTATATCGATAAGGCCTGCAATGAAGGAGAAGAGTTTCCTACAGATAATTATAAAAAATTCATGTTGATAACAGATTATGTAAGTGGTATGACAGATACATATGCATTAAATTTATATCAAGAACTTACAGGTAAACCTCTTTATTAATAAGTCCATCTGTTTTTATCATAATCAGATCATAGCTCCTGACGATTTCAGACAGTTTGTATTGCTTATCGTACTGGCATTTTGTAGCCTATGCTACCTGTTTGTCTAAATAGTTCTGTAGTTAGATGTTATCTTTCACAAATATAAAACGATATCGTAGCCAAGGTAGTAGTGGGGAATATTATACTAGAGAGAGACAAATAAAGCGAGAAAAACTTACCAGAAAATCAAACCAGTTCATAGGAAAGGGTTGAACAGCGATTTCTCCCCCCCCCTTACTCGGGTTGTGTAAGCGGAATGTCGGGATAGAGTGCTTCGCAGGGTTGCATCGGCTCCAGCGTTTGCGGACGACTGGCCGAGCGGAGGAAATTCCAGAAATCCGCGGGAAAGTGCACGACTTGTCCCACATGGGAGCGAAGTGTGGTCAACACCACGCGGCTGTCGCTCAGCCGTCCGATGTGTTCGAGTTTTTCGCTGCCGAACATCCCGGGACGGATGCGCAGCACTTCCCCGGTTGTGCGGTTCCAGAGTCGGGCGAAATCCAGCCGCATTGAGTCGCATGCGCCTTTGACCAGTACCCAATCTTCTCCAAACGGGAGAAGAACCGACCAGGGATCCACATTCTGCATACGGGTGGCCCGGCAGCGGCGCGTGTCGATGTCGAGTTCCAGCAGCCGGGCAACCACCTCCCGGTCCGAGAAGCCGCACATCACCAGGCGGCCGGTTTCGGGAACAGGGATGGAGCCGTTGAACCCGTCGCCGCTCAATATGTGGAAGCCCAGCGGTGAGAGCGAGCCGTTTTCGAAACAATAGGTCTCTTCGTCGTGTGCAAGGAGGATGCGTCCGAGTCCGTCGCAGGCGAACCTGCAAGGGTGCTGCGCCTTGGGCAGGGGAAAACGCTGGACGCGCTCCACTCCCTGCGGATTCATCGTGAGGATCGTGGCGCTCTGCCGGTCGCCGAAGCAGAGATAACGGCCGAACCATCGGGGACGCTGGTCGAAGAAAAGAAAGGGCGATTCCTGTTTCGGCAGGTCGCACAGCCGCTTCCAACTGTTCGCTTCCAGGGGATTCTTGCCCCCGAGAAGCATCCAGCACTGCATGGGCGGAATGTAGTAAAACGCCGCATAGAAATCCATCTCCGGGGAGTAGGTCAGGCAGCAAAACCGGTTCCAACGCACCTTGACCGGTTGCAACGGACGCTGACGGAGATCGGCGACGAAATTCCCCTGCCACTGCTCCGCATCACGACTTTTCCACCGCCCGCTGCAGAAGTCGCCGGCCAGCGAGTCGAGCATGTAGTCGGCATCATCGGGCCACGGCACCTCTTCGCAGGGCATCGTGCGCCTGGGATCGAGTGTTCGGGCCGGAGTGCCCGGCGCACGCCCCGGCTGCTTCAATTGCCGACAATATTGATCCGCCTTTCCACAAGCCTTTTCGAAATCCGCAGCGTGAGCCTCCGGCTGCAACGTGAGGAGGTAGATTTCATCGCCGTCGAGGTCGTAGAGCCGGTATCCGTGGCAGGTCAGCTCCTGCCCGACAGCCTCAAGTCCCTCTTCGTGCGAGCGGCAGGCATATTGCACCCCGATCTCGTCGAATCGGGCTTCATGCAGCACCGAAATCCCTTCGCCCCATTTTTTACGCATCTCAGCCAGCGAGTCGTTCACGTCCCCATCGTATTTGAGCAGGTCCAGCGCCTCCTCTACGGCCCGCCCGACCTCCGGGAATTTACTCTCACCGGCCGATGTGTCGCCCGGATCGTCCTCCTTCTTCGGCTGGCCCGGCGCCTCTGCGACCTCTCCGATCGCCGTAGGGTCATGTCCGAGCTGATTTTCGAGCATCTGAAATACCTTCACATGGGCATTCCGAATTCCCTGGCTTGTGTAGACCATCACGGGTTTGCGCACCAGCCGGATGCCGAACCCTTCGAGCGCGTCGAACAGCTCCGGGAGCTGCAACGGCGTGAACATCCGGTGCTGCATCACGGGGCGGTCGTCGATGAACAGATCGCCGTGGCCTTCGTTCCATAGGCCACGCGTCGTGTTGTCGTCGTTGCGGAGCGAGATCTCGAAGCTGTTGTGCTGGCGGCAGCTGCCGTAGAGGCTGCGGGGGCTGTTCAGCCGGAGCGTCAGCACCACGCGCCGGCGCCGCTCCTCCTTCGGGGCCGCCGGGTCGGCATAGGGCTCGCCGTCGGAGGAGAACTGCGCGATGACCTCCCATTCGTATGACTCGGGCCACGGAATCCCGGCGGCCTCCAGCCACCGGAAGGCTTCCAACTGGTGTGTAACGGTGTCGTAGAAGGCTTCGATCCGGCCTCTGAGTTCCTGCAGGTGGGGAAACGGGAATCCCTCCAGCAGGCGGACGATGCGCCGCAGCAGGAACAGCTCCGCGGGATCCTCGACCATCAGCATGCGCGCCAGCACGAGCAGATAACGCACGGCCTCCGGCTCTGCCGAAAGGGCGAGAAGTGCCACACAGTACCAGAACCCCACGATGTCGTAATCCTTCGGCAGACCCGTCGTGCGTTGGCGTTCGCGCTCCTCGGGCGAGGTCGGGAGGATGGCGTAGTCATCGAGCGAGGCCGCAACAGCCCGCACCACCTCCCCATCGGCGGCAAACGGCTCCATGCGCAGTATCTCCTTGAGATTGAGCGGCGCGTGGATGAACGATCCGAGTTTGCGGTTGAGTGCGTCGATCTTTTCGGCCGTCCCGGGAGTGCATCCGGGCAGCGGGGCGATTTTCAACGGTGTCATGGTATCGGGCTTACATTGGTGGATGGGTATCTTTTTACCGTGCTGCAATTGCCTCCGTTACCCGGCGGATATTCCGGCGGGTATATCCGAACGAGACGATCGAGCTGCGCTTGCCGAGATCATTGATGCTGTTGATCCAGATGCCGCCGCGGTCGTGTGCGACGAAGATCTGTTCACCCCACGTGGCGCTCCACCATGCGGGATGGGTGTGTGCGACGAAAAAATCCCGGTCCATGTGGTCGATCGTCCAGTCGTACTGCTCGGCCAGTTCCCGGAGCAATGCGTCGATCCGCTCCGGCGGCAGCACCGTTTTTCTCCAACGGAAGAAAAGCCTGCGGTATTGGAGACGGAAGAGGATGAAAGCCACCGGGGCACAAACGGCCGAGATCCAGAGAAGCGCCCTTGTCGAAATGGACGCCATACCCGTGAGGGTGATGATGACCATGAAGAGCGGTAGATAGAGGAGCATGATTGGAAGCAGGTAATGGGCCCAGACCCCCTCGGCGTTGAGCGGCAGCCTGCGGTGTCGCCGAATGAAGCCGGCCGTATCGACCCGGGCTTCGTTGCGGCATCCAATCCGAATGAATACTTCAACGAGGAGCAGACAACCGATTCCCGCCACCCATAAAAGAAAGGTGGGAACGGCATTTAGCTCCGGTGCTCCGACCTGGATCGTCAGTACGCCGTCGTAGGCCACCCCGTCGAACGAGAGGTCCCGGCAGCGAAACCGGTACTCGCCCTTTTTGGCGGGAGAGAAGCGATAGAAGTGCCGGCAGATGCGTGTGGTCATGCCGTTGCTCCAGGATTCGGAAGAGGAACTGCGAAGCCATGTCAGCGATGTCCCCTCTTCCGTGATGATGGTCGGGGTTCGGTCGGTATATTGGTTGCTGGAGAGCAGAATCTCGTAGTCGCCCCGAGCCCGCGGCTGCCCGGCTTCGATCGAGAGGCAGCAGTGCACGGTGTCGCATTCCGGGGTGGCGGCGTGGAGCAGGACCGCCCGGGCTGCGTTGCGCGGTACAACGTCGAAGTCGGGGCGGTCGTCCGCCGGAGCTTGTTCGCCCTGTGCACTCCAGATCGGAAGAGTCAGCGCAAGCAGCAGCCCGAACCCTCCCCGGATGACTCTTTCCATCATTGCCCGGTGGTGGATTCAAAGGGAGAACGATCGAGCAGGGCCTCCTCGGGAATTCCGGCCGACCGGGGCCAGTAAAACTCATCCTCCGTGTCGTCGATCCAGAAGAGCGGCAGCATCAGGGGCAGATACTGGAACAGATGGCGGCCGTCGGTCAAGCTGGCGAAGACCACGATGAAGGTATTCATCCGCATACGCTCGTCCCAGGCAAAGCGCCATGAGAGATAGAGGTTCTGCATCCGTCCGGGACGGGTTGTCACATCCACGTCTCCCTCTTCATCGGGCATGAAATGGCCCGAGTCGAGAGACAATTCTCCCAGCTCCATGATGCCCTCGGGGGCTTGAAGAACACTCATAGCCTTGAAACACTCTCCGCGGCGGATCGAGCGGTGGGGAACCGTCACGCGAGCCACCACCCAGACCGAATCCGCGTGCCGGATGGCGTGCTCGACCTCGAAGCGCACCTGCGGACGCTCGAGGGGCTTCAGCCGGCGGTTTACCACCTCGGCGTCCCGATACAACCAGGTCGATTCGGAGGCCGCGAAGGTCGGGTCGAGCTCGGCGGATTTGCGGGTGCCTGCGCAACTCGTGGCAGCGAGCAGAAGGATAAATGCGACCAGGCGTCTGATTTTCATATTTTTACAATTTTTGTTATGTATAGCGGGCCAGCAGCCAAATCACAACTCCGACAACGAGGGCCACGGCGAGAAAGCGTACCAGATCGCGTCGGATGGAGGGCTCCTCCTCGGGGCGGCAGCGGAACATCCGGGCCAGCTCCTCGAAGCTCCGGCAGCGGTGTACCGCCTGCCGGAAGTCGGCGGCATTGTGCCAACACGCCTCACGGAACCACGCCGACTGCGGGTATTCGCGGGCGATCCACGCCTGCAGCTCCGGAAGCATACAATCGCGGACCGTCTCTTCAAAATCGGTGTCGTAGCGGACGGTGCGCCGGTCAGCCGGGCCGATATGGCCGCAGAGCCCGACGGGACCGATCTCCCGACAGCGGCGGACCGTGTAGCGCCGTCCGGAGGCATCGACCACCTCCTGACCGGCCCAGCCGTTGGCCTCGGCGAGCAGCCGGCGTGTCGTCACGTTCTCCTCCCGCCAGAAGACATAGGCCATGTGCTCCGCGGGGGCAAGGTAGAAGACCGGGTATTTCAACGCGGCTTTCATCGTTGTTTCGTCGGGGTTCTTACCACGGGTAGCGCACCCACGGGCTCTTCGGATCGCTCAACAGCACGTCGGCCGTTGTCTTCATGACCGAATTGTAGGCCCGTTTGCCGCCCCACAGCGAACGCCCGAGAATATAGCTCATCGCCAGTTCGCGCCACGATCCGCACGCTTCGTGCGCCAGCGCGTCGGCCCGTCCGATGTACGTCCACGCCTCCTCTTCGGTGAGGTAGCCCATCTCGCAGCAGGCCCGCGCCAGGAAGACGATGCGCCCGGCGTCCCAGCCCGCCACGCCGCAGCGGCCGAGTTCCTCCTTCGAGGCGACCACGCCGCACGAAAGGAGTTCGTCGAAGGTCTCCCGCAGGTTTTCGAGCTGCGACGAGGCCTTGTCGTAATCCTCCTGCGAAGTCATCCGCTGCTGGAGGAGTTCGTCCTGCCGTTCGCGGCCGTCGAGCCAAAAGGCTTCGAGCACCGTGGGCCAGTAGTAGCGAAATCCCTTGTCGCAGAGGCAGTCCAGTTGTCTGCGAGCCTCTGCGGTGGAATCGATGCCCCACCAGCCGCCCACGATTTCAGGCAGCGTGTCGAAAATCCCCGTCTCCAGCGAATTCTGCCACGCTCCCTGTTGCGAGGTGTACATCGCACCGATGGCCAGCTGGCGGCAGTGTTCATCATCAAGTGTCGATTTCGGGTTCAGGCAGATCTCCCGGAAGGATCGGCGCAACTTGCGCGCCGTTTGCCAGACCCGGCTGCCCTTGCGGTAGAGCCATGCCAGGGCACCGACCGCCACGGCGGCCAGCATCACATAGAATTCAAGTCCCCGTTCCATCGTCTCGGCGTTGTCGGGGTGCTATGCGTTCCACGGGATCTGCCGCCACGGCGAGGTCTCCTCTTCGAGCAGCGCGGTGACGATCTCCCAGGCCGTCTGGCAATCCTCCTCGTCGCCGTGCCAGACACCGCGGCCCATGGCGAAGCTGCGTCCGTACTCCTCCCACGAGGCGAAGTGCCCGCGGGCGGCATCGGCGGCCACCTGCATCACCTGCCACATCTCCTCCTTGGAGAGATAACCGGCATGGAGGGCCCAGCGTCCGAGGTTGGCAATACGCACTAGGTCCCAGGCGATGACCGTCTGCGGAAGCGTTTCGGCCGTACAATACCCGTTTCTGATCATAAACTCTGCGATCAACTGCACATCCTCGGCTTTCTCCTCGGGATCACCCGCTTCGGATTGGTCGCCGCGCATGAGCGCCAGTGCCGCGTCGGCATCGGCATGGTGCCCTTCGTGGAGCAGCCACCGGACGATTTCGAGCGTCGAGTCGCGGTCCGTGATGTTCCACCAGCTCTGCAGCTGTGCGCGGTAGGTTTCGGGCAGGACCTCGCTCTCGACGGCATCCACCGCCTCGTCGTTATAGACCAGCAGCGGCGCGGCCAAAGCCATCAACCGCATCTGTTCAGCCTTCAGCCGGCACGTTGCGGCGTGCTTGATCTCCCAGCCGTCGTCCTCGCCCAGCCAGTCAAGCGCCGCGGCATTTGCCTCGCGCAACTCCTTTTCGAGACTCCCGTCCTGCATGGCCTGCATGGTTGCGGCGGCCTGCGCCATGTTGCGCCGTGCGGCTTCGGCCACGGCGGCGGCATCCACACCGCCAAGCGTTCCCATCGCAGCCTGCTGCGCCTGGATCCCGGCCAGATCGGGTACGGCAGCCTGCATCTGCGCCATGATCTGCGCCTGCATATCACCCATGTCGGGCATGTCGGGCATCCCCGGAATCGAGCCCATCATTGCGCGCATCTGCTCCAGGGCCGCCTCCTGCGCCGCCCGGGCAATCTCCTCCGGGCTCTGGGGTTTCATCTTCTCGTTTGCCATGTTCGGTATGTTTTAAGGTTTTCGATCCATTTTATCCTTCGGCGCCGGCCGTGAGCAGCAGTTCGACGATCTCCGTGAAGCCGCGCTCGCCGGCATAGAAGAGCGCCGTGTGCTGGAGGTTGTCCGCCGCATTGATCTCGGCATGGTGCTCCACAAGCAGGCGCACGACCTCGTTGTTCCCGGCGCGTGCCGCCACGAGCAGGGCCGTTTCACCGACTCCGTTGCGGGCGTCAATCGCCGCGCCGGCCCCGAGCAGCGCCTCCACAAGAAAGCGGTTGCCCGCCTGTGCCGCCCAATGCAGCGGCGTTGTTCCGTTGGGCAGTGCACGGGAAGCGTCGGCTCCGGCGTCGAGCAGCATCCGGGCCATGTGGAGATTTCCGTGTCCGCACGCCACCAGCAACGGCGTTTCGCCCGCGTCGTTCGGCACATCGAGCTGCGCTTTCGAGGTTGCAAGCAGCGTGCGCACAACTTCTGCCTGATCGTTGTAGACCGCTTGGTGAAGCGGCGTGTTGCCCTCGGCATCACGCGCCGTGCCGTCTGCCGCATCGGTTTGCGTGAGGCGCGCGACCACCTCCATCAGTCCGTGTGCCGTGGCATAATCCAGCGCGCGGTGTCCCGTTTGGTCCGTAGCCTCGGTGTCGGCACCGCGGTCGATCAGCCACAGAGCGGCATCCGTGCGGCGGTTCTCCACAAGCCGCATCAGCGGCGTGCAGCCCTCCCGGTCCGCGGCATCCGGATCGGCCCCGGCATCGAGGAGTCGGGCCAGAATCTCGCGGTTGCCCTTTCGGGCGGCGGCGTGGAGGGGCGTTTCGCCCCGGTTGTTTGCGGACGAGGCATCGGCTCCCTTTTCCAGCAACAGCACCGCCAGATCCCGGTATCCTTCGCGGCAGGCATAATGGAGTGCCGTGTTGCCCTCGGCATCGCGCCGGTTGAGGTCGATGCCGCCCCGTTCGAGGAGGATCTTCACAATGCTCTTCTGCCCGTTTCGGCAGGCGTTCAGAAAGGTCTGGAAGGTATCCATAACGTTGATTTCAGACGTGTTTTAGCAAAAATTTCACAAGCGACTCGTTGTTGTTGCGCATGGCAATGTCTATCGGCGTGCGGCCCTCGTTGTCGGCGGACGAGACATCGGGCCGCCCGAAGTCGAAGAGCAACTCGGCCGCCTGCCGCGCCGCCGCATGCGTGTAGCCCTCGGCCGCATAGTGCAGCACGGTGCGCCCCACGTTGTCGGCGGCGCAGGGGTCGGCACCGGCCTCCAGCAACCGCTCCAGCATCTCCGATTGATACGGCCCAGCGCTGTGCGGGCCTAGCAAATGCATCAAGGCCGTACGACCCATTGCATCGCGGGCATTCACCTCGACCTTTTGTTTCAGCAGGCGACGCAAGGTCCAGGTGGCCAGTTCGTAGTCGTCGTGCTGGCACGCCAGCATGAGGGCCCGTTCGTCTTTCCCCGTTTGCGGGGCGTCGGGGTGCCATCCCCCTTGCTCGAAGAGCTCCATGAGCGGGGCAAATCGCTCCATGCCATCCGATACGCGACATCCCTGATCGATCCAGACGGCAAAGGGAGACATCCCTTTTGCCGTTCGCCGGTCGGGATTGGCTCCAGCCCGGAGCAGCATCGCCGCGATTTCGGTCTCGCCCCACTCCAGCGCACAGACCAGCGGCGTTTTGCCCGTCCAGTCGTTCATTTCGCGGTCGTCGCACTCCGCATCGGGATCGACAGCAGCCTGCAGCAGGGCTTCCAGTGCTTTCCGATCCCTTTTTCGCAGCGCCTGGAAGAGGTTCATCCCGCCGGTCTCCATCGTGAGTTCATCAAACGGATCCTCACCCGAAAGCAGGGCGCCCACCCATTTGGCTCCGCCCTCTGCGGCGAGGTCGAAGGCCCGTTGGCCGGCCGTGTTTTTCTCGTCGGGGTCAATCTGCCCGCTGTGGAGCAGCAGCGCTGCCGTCGCGTAGCAGCGCATCTGTTCCGCCCGGAGCTCCTCCAACTCCTCGCGGGCCTCCCGCTGCTGTTTCTCGGAGACCCACCGTTCGCCGAAGCTGGCGATGAAGCGCTCCTTGCCGGCAATCTCCCGTGCGGTATCGGCAGCGCGGCGGCAGAGAATGTGCAGGGCATTGTCGCCGTAGCTGTTCGCGGAGTCGAGCCGCTGCCCGGAGTCGATCAGCACGGCGGCCATCGCGTGGTGACGGTTTTGCACGGCCTCGATCAGCGCCGTCGTGCCGCGAGCCGAACGCGGAAGGTTCGCACCGCGTTCCAGCAGCCGCCGAGCTGCCGAGGCAATCTGTTCTTCCTGTGCGGCCACCCTGCTGCGGCGTGAGGCCAGGCGGAAGAGCGGCGTGTGCCCCTCCGTGTCGCGGTCATTCACCTCGGCCCCGCGGTCGAGCAGCGCCGCGATGGCCTCGCAGTCGGCAAACTCCGCTGCAATATGCAGCGACGTGCGGCCGTAGTTCTCTTCGTCGCGTGCGTCGGTCGGAATCTCGGTAAGAAGTTGCCGCCGGCGCTCCTCCTTTGCGGGGTTCGGATAGCAATAAAGGTCGTAGAGTTCCCGGAGCGGTGTCATTGGTCGATCGTTTTGAGCAGGTTTTCAAGATGTTCGTATCGGAGTCCGAGGCGGGCGGCAATCGTCCGAACCTCCTCGCAGCGGCCCAGTCGGAAGGCCGCCTCGGCCCGCAGGCGGAGAATCAGCGTGAGGGCATCGTCGCGCGGCGTCTCGGGAAGCAGCGGACAGCGGGGCAATTCGCTGTCGGCATCCCAGCGGCGGAAAGCCTCGGGAAGCTGCAGTCGTGGCATGGACGGGATGCCCAGGCCTGAGCCTTTGCCCGGCTTGTCGTCCAGCAGCCGTTCGGCCTCTGCAAGCAGCCGGTAGCCCTCCTCATACCATCCCACATGGAAACAGCACAGAGCCTGGTTGTAGCGTGTCGGGGCATCTTCCCGAGCCGAGCGTACGAAGCAGTCGTAGGCCTGTGGCCACGCTTCGCAGCAGATGTAGGTGATTCCGGCCGCAAAGAGTCGTCCGGAGTCCGCTCCCGTAGTCGGCGGGGCGCCGCCCAGCAGTCCCATTTTTGCTTCGCTAATCGTCGATGGCAACCTCGCCCGCGGCGTCGGCCGTGAAGGCGACCGTGTAGTAGTTCGTCACGGTGAAGCGTCCCTGATATTCGGGCGACTCGCTCTCGTCGACGTAGTTCAGTTCGAACTGCACCTGCAGCTGCTGCGACTCCGCACGGTACTCCTCGCTGCGGTTCCAGCGGTCGACGTTGCTCAGCGACACCGGCCAGACGCGGAAGCGGAACATCCCGGCCGACTTCAGCGTCAGGTTCTTGCCCTCCTCGTCGGCCATCACCAGCGCATCCGCCTTTTCGCCGATTTTCTGAAGGTAGTCAAAGTCGATGGCTGCGAGGTCGAGCGGTGTCGAGCAGGCGTAAGAGTTGGTCTGACGATCGTTCTGCTCCGGGCCGTCGGTCGTGAACTTCCCGTTGGTGAGTTGGAATGCGAGGTGGTAGTTGTTGTTGTCGGCGTCGATGTAGTAGACGTCGATATACGTGAGGATGTTCTCCAGTTGGCGGTCGCCATTGTCCTCGCGCCACTCCACCGTGTAAATCTTATATTTCGAAGTGTCTACATGCTCCGTAACGAGCTCCTTGATTTTGGAAAGTCCCTCGTCGGAGGCCATCGGGAAGGTTTCGCCCGAGCCGCAGGCCGTTAGCATAAAGGCGGCGACAGCAGCCGCCACGGCAATTTTCATAAGTCTGGTAATCATGTTCCTATGTTTTTGTATTTATTATCCCAGAAGTGCGCGAAAGGCTTCGAACTCCTCTTCGGAGTCGAAATAGCGTGTCTCGAAGATGATGTAGTTGTCCGGCGTCTTGACCTTGCACTGGTGCTCCTCCTCGTCGTCCTTCACATATTCGATATCGGTCGTAAGAAACGAGCGGTATTCGACCTTTCCCTTCTCGACTTCGGGGTAGGTTACGCGCGTGCCGTCTACGGTGATCTTTCCTCCGGCGGCTTTCAAGGCCCGGGCATTTCGCATACCCCGCCAGGTGAAAAAGAGCAGCAGTACGCCGCCTACAATCAAAATGGTCGAGAATACTGCCGGCGAGAGAATCCGCAAGTGGCGGATACGAAGGCCGAAGGGAAAGAGGGCCGGAATGACAATCATTCCTACACCAAAGGCCAGATTCGACCATTGGTTCGTGAAGATGCTCGCAGGAGTGTAGTTGAAACTCCTTTGGATGCGTTCGAAAGGTTTGTTTTCCATAAAAGTTACCGGTTGGTCAGTTTTTCATGGAGACAAAGATAGCATAAAAAAGCAAAAATATGACCATGCGGTCATATTTTTGCTTCAAATCGTGAAAAAAACGGCTGAAAGCCTGCTCAGCGCTTCAGTAGCCCATATATATAGAGGAAACGCTTTCGGAGAATCGCGACATCGAGGCCGTCGGAGAAAGACATTTGGTACGAGAGTCCGATGAATACCTGCCGGAACAGAGCAGCAGTTTCTTGAACGTCGATCTCTTCACGCAGTTCGCCGTGTTCGACACTTCGGCCGATGACGTCGCACCAGAGCCGGAACTCCTTTTCCATCCATTCGTGGAGCTTGTGCTTGCCGTCGGGATAATAGAAGAGCACCTGCTGGAAGAGGTGAAAGTAACCGGCATTGGCCAACTCTCCGGGCATCTTCTCCCGCTGGATGTTGCCCAGCCGCACGATCTCGCCCATCGTGCGCTCCACACCCTCGACGTATTTGTCGATGAAATCGCGCAGCGACCCGTCCGATGGGGCAAACTTGTTCGCGGGGTCCTGGAGATGGAAGAGGTAGCGGTCGGCCACGGCGATGAACAGATCGAGCTTGGTGGGATAATAGTTGAAGATCCCGGTTTTGGTCAGCCCGACGCTGTGGGCGATCATTTGCAGGCTGACGCCCTCGTAATTCATCGACATGAAGAGCTGCAGGGCATTTTGCAGAATCTCTTCCCGATTGGTTTTCATGACTTAAACATATTTACCTTTCAAAGATACAATCATTATTCGGGAAAATGGTCATGTTCCTCCATCGAATGTTGTCTCTTTTTGCAGTGCCGGTGATTTCCTGCCTCCAATGTTCCCATTTTTATTTTATGAAGTTCTGCGATACGGTTGTACGATTTGCGATTTTTCCGTTTTTCCTCCCATCGCCTCAGACCGTCTCAGACGGTGCGGTTTGTTTGTGCAAATTTCATTGATTGATGCATAACGTATTGATAATCAATATGGATAAATTTCTTCAACGAGGAAGAGTATTAAACGCCGAACCGCTCGTAACCGAGTCGTAACATTTATCCGAAGCAGTCCGAAAGGGCTGCTTTTTACATATCCGTACCGGACGGCTGTCATCCGGCAGTCGGCAATTTCGTCTGCCGGAATGCGCATCGGAACGATGCCGAAGCCTCGACCGATCGAGTGTGCCGCCGAATCCGACAGAAAGAGGCGGCCTCCCGACCCCCTGTCTGTCGAAAACACCGATTCTCTTCCATTTTCCGCACCCGACGACGTCTGCAAATACCGCGGCCTCCGTCAGCCGAAGACGCTGGCATAAAGGTTGTGACACCGACCAAGAAAACCAAACCCCGTCACCATGAAAATATCCACAGGCAAAGGCACGATCTCGCTTCCGGTGCTATTGGCGATCTGGTCGGTATCGGCCGTAACGTCGTTGCCCGGACTGGCCGTTTCACCGATTCTGGGCGACCTGAATACGATTTTCCCTTCGGCGAGCGACCTCGAAATCCAGATGCTCACGTCGCTGCCTTCGCTGCTCATCATCCCGTTCGTGCTGCTGTCGGGGAAACTGTCGGTCGGCCGCGACAAACTGCGGATTCTGGTCGTCGGACTCGTGATCTTCCTGCTGAGCGGCATCGCCTGCCTGTTCATCCGCAACATCACGGCGCTGATCCTCGTCAGCTGCATCCTCGGCATCGGAGCCGGTATGGTCATCCCGCTTTCGACAGGACTCGTCGTCGCCTACTTCACCGGAGAGTACCGCGTCCGGCAATTGGGATACAGCTCCTCGATCAACAACCTGACGCTCGTACTCGCCACGGCGCTTTCGGGCTATCTCGCCAACATCGACTGGCATCTCTCGTTTCTGGTCTACACGCTGCCGGCCGTTTCGCTCGTCCTCTCGCCGTTCCTGCATCGGCAGCGTTCGACGCCCGAACCGGCCGCCAGCGACCAGATGCGCAACAAAACGATCGATCGCCCGAAGCTCGTCCGACTCATGGCGCTCTACTTTTTCATCACCTACGCCGCACTGACGATCACCTTCTACGCCGCGTTTCTGGTCGACGGATATCATCTGCCCAAAACCTTTTCGGGTGTGCTGATTTCGCTCTTCTTCCTCGCAATCATGGCTCCGGGACTGATTCTCGACCGCATCATCGGGATCTTCAAAGGCTATACGAACGTCGCCGCCATTGCCATGATCGGCGCAGGGCTGTTCTGCTTCGGGATTTTCCGGGACCGCGGGATGCTGGTCGTCGGAGCGTCGCTGGCGGGATTCGGCTACGGACTGATGCAGCCGCTCATCTACGACAAGACCGCCATCATCGCTCCGCCACGCGCGGCGACGCTGGCACTGTCGTTCGTCATGGCGGTCAACTACCTGGCCATCATGCTCTGTCCCTTCCTCATCGACACCTTCACCCGTCTTACCGCACTGCACGGCGACCGCATGCCCTTCCTGCTCAACGGCATGCTGACCGCAGGACTCGCCCTGTTGGCTTTCCGCCGCCGCGACGACTTCACGCTCGGTCTGGACGCCTCCTATTACAAGCGATAGTAAAACGGACGGACGATTTTCAGCGAAAAGCGCTATCTTTGCGGGCGACAAACCCCTGCAAAGAGTCGAATCATGGAGAAAAACCTCGTCTACACGACATGCGGAACCTGCTCGAAACTGCTCGACGTCACCGTTGAAAACGATCGTGTCAAGCGCGTGCAATTCATCGGCGGCTGCCACGGCAACTCGCAGGGCATCGCCGCACTGATCGCCGGCATGGAGGTGGACGAAGCGATCGCCCGCCTGAGCGGCATCGACTGCGGCGGCAGGGGCACCTCCTGCCCCGACCAGTTGGCGAAGGCGCTGACGCAGTTGAAAAACAGCCGGTAGCCGCCGAAAATCCGCCTTCCGTCCGCCGCGCCGCACGATAAATCTCCGCTCCGGCATTCTGCGCACCGCCGAAGGAAAGCTCCGTCGGTATGAGGCGAGAAACCGGAGGTTGGAAACGGAACGTTTTTTGCAATCGGTCTACGAAACCAATCATTTTCGTACTATGTATTTTCTCTGGTATCTGCTTATCGGGCTCGTCGCCGGATGGCTGGCCAATCTTCTGGTCAAAGGACACGGTTCGGGGCTCGTCGTCAATCTGATCGTCGGCATCGTCGGCGGTATTCTGGGCGGCTGGATTCTGTCGCTGCTGGGGCTGGTCGCCGTCGGGACGTTGGGCAGCCTGATCGCATCGGTCGTCGGCGCCGTCGTCCTGCTCTGGATCGCATCGCTTCTGGCACGTTCCTCAAAAAAACACTCCTCGCAATGAACAAGGAAAAGATCAACGCCGGCATCGACCGAATGGCCGAAGAGGCGAAAGAGACGATGAATCTGCTGTCGGACAAAATCGACCGGGCGACCCGCTGCGGAAACGAAAAGGCCGCACGAATCAAACGGTCGGCCAAGGCGGGGCTGCGCCGGACGACCGACGCCGTACAAGAGACCGTCGACCGCACCGCCGAGCGTATTCGGGACAAACTGTCCGAATAAACCGGCGCATACGAAACCGCACGGCCGCACCCTTCGGGGATGCGGCCGCCTGCATGAAACCTCAGGCCAAACAGCCCGCCGCACGCCCCCTGCTTCTCGAACGGATTGCGCCGGCAGCTGCCGGCGCAATCGATTCGCAGGCGACACGCGATGTCGGACAAAAAAATTTTGCAATATTGAAATCTTTACTATACCTTTGCACAGCTTTCGAGCGACGGATTGAGCTATGGTGTAATGGTAACACGTCAGATTTTGGTTCTGAAATTTTGGGTTCGAGTCCCGATAGCTCAACAAAAATGCGGATAAACGAATTCTTGTTTATCCGCATTTATTCATTTCCGATCGAACCTGACCGATCTGCCGGCTGAGAGTAAAAGCGCCGGAAATCATCCGGCCAAGCGGTACGCTTCGCACTACTTCCCTACCTTCTCCATGAACCGACGCCGATCGACCGCATAACGAATGTGGATGCCCTCGCCGATCATTCCTTCGGCGTCGCGGGCACCGACGTTGAAGGTCAGCTTGCGCCCTTCCACTCCGGTCAGCACCGCCGTCGCCACGATCTCGGCGCCGAGCCCCGAAGGCTTGATGTGCGTCACGTTCATCTCGGCCCCCACGGTCGTCGAGCCTTCCGGCAGCGCATCGGCGACGGCCTTCATCGCGGCATTCTCCATCAACGCCACCATCGCCGGCGTGGCGAAAACATCCAGATCGCCCGAACCCATCGCAGCGGCCGTATTTCCGGCCGATACCGTCACCGAGCTCTGGGACGACAATCCCTTTTTCAGTTCCATTATTCCGTTTCGTTATTTCGTTAAACCAAAAAATCGTTACATTTGCAAAGGTAGAAATTTTTCGGGGCCTATGAAAAAGTACCTTCTCTTTCTGCTGGCGGCGATACTCCCGGCACTCCGGATCGGAGCGCAACAGCCTCCGGGCGTCGCCTGTCAGGAGTGGCAGGTCGTCGCGGGCGATACGATTCCCCACGTCCGCATTCGCCCGGTGTGGGTCTTCGCCCGCGGAGCCGACCTGCGCCGCTACCGCAAACTGGTCGCGGCCGTCAAAAAAGTCTATCCCGTCGCAAAGATCGCCAGGGCGCGCATGACCGAAATGGAGGCCGAGCTGCAACGCCTACCGACCAAAAAGGCGCAAAAAGCCTACATCAGGGGCGTCTATCGCCAAATCAAGGAGGAGTACACGCCCGTCGTCAAACACATGACCCGCACGCAAGGCAAAGTACTGCTCAAACTCATCGACCGCGAGACGGACTACACCGCCTACGAAGTACTGCGGGAATTCCGCGGCGGATTCGTGGCCGGATTCTGGCAGACCTTGTCGCGCGTCTTCGGGCAGGACCTCAAATCGGAGTACGACGCCGAAGGGGACGACCGCCTGCTCGAACAGATCGTCCGCTACTACGAAGCGGGATTGCTCTGACCTGCCGTCCGTTCCGTTCCACGGGCGTCGGAACGAACCGTATTCCGAAAAATACAGACTTTTCAGCGACCGATCGGAATATTCTCGAATTTTTCCGTAAATTTGTAAATGAACCGGCCGGAATCCGCCTGCCGTTCGACGAACAACCCTCAACCGCTCCGCCATGCCGACCCTGCCGAACAACGGGACTCTGCGCCCGACCACTCCTTTATATTATCCACTCCTTAAATTACATTCTATGAAACACGAAAAAGAGAAAGCCGTCTATGTGCTTCCACGAATCGAGGCGACGGACGTCGCCGTGGAACGGGGATTCGAAGGCTCCTGGGCCGGAGAGAGCGACAATGAAGAGTATGACATCGAAAAAGAGATCTGGGGATAACCCGCAACCGCACGAAACCATGAGAAAAACCTACCTCGCATTGGCAGCGGCAGGATTGATCCTCGCCTCTTGTCAGAAAGACAACGAACCCTCGGCACAACTTCCGCCGACCGCTCCGCGATCGGCGATGACCCTCCTGGGTACGATCGACGCTTCGGCACCCGAATCCCGCACGCACCTCGACGAAGAAGCCGGAGGGGGGGGGAATTCGAGCCTCGTTAAATGGGATCTTTACGACGCCGTAGCCCTCTACATGACCGGCGCCTTCGACCGGCGGGTGCAGGAACTCGCCGACAGCGTCGCACAAGGTCTGCAACCCTCCATCCAGTTCGTCACGCCCGAATTCTACGTGGTCAAAAGCGCAGAATCGATCGACAACACCACGGCGACCTTCACCGGCACCAGCGCGGTCACGCCGCTCGCCTCGGATACCTACGTCGCCGTCTATCCCTACCGCAGCGTCAGCACGGACGCATGGCAGATCGGCCGCACCCACATCCGGATGACGCTGCCCGAACAGCAAAGCCACCCCTTCCTGTTCAAGGATCTGGGCATGATGATCGCCAAAACGCCCGATTCGGGTTCCGAACAGGTGCGGCTCTCTTTCAAGAATATTTTTCCCATCCTCAAATTCTCGCTCACGGGCAGTCGGACGCTGGCCGCGATCCGGTTTCGCGGAAATGACGGTGAACCCGTCGCAGGCGACTTCCGGCTCGACATCTCGGGCGATGCCTACATGGAGGCCGACTTCTCGGAATCGACAGTCGAAGAGGTCTCGCTCACCTGCGGCGTACAACTCTCGGCCACGCCCCAGACATTCTACATGGTCGTTCCGCCTCAGACCTATGCCAAAGGCTACACGATCGATTTCGTCGCCGACGACGGCAGCGTGATGACGCAGGTCGTCAACAAAGACACCCCGAAGACGCTGCTGCGCAGCAAGATTTACGAATACCCGACCCTTGCCTTCACCCCGCAGTCGACTGCCGAAGCCGCCTGCGACTGGCTGTGGCAGGACGAAACGGGAGTGGTGTCGAACGTCGGCTTCGACGAACTGCCCGGCGCCGTCGACCTGGGTGCGGCAGCCAACTGTTTCATCGTCAGCGCCCCCGGCAACTACAAATTCAAGGCCGTCAAGGGTGACGGCTCGGCTGTCGACGGTGTCGACGGCTATGTCTATTTCACGGCAGGCGCCGCCAAGGGCAACGCCGTGATAGCCGCCCTCGTCAACCGGCAGGTCGCATGGAGCTGGCATATCTGGCGTACCGACGCGCCGGCCGAGAAAGAAGCCGCCGCAGGCTGCACGATCCTCGACCGCAACCTCGGCGCCACCTCCGTCACTCCGGGCGACGTCTCCTCCTACGGTCTTTACTACCAATGGGGACGCAAAGACCCGTTCGTCGGGGCGAAAGACACCGGCAAAGACGCCCCGATAGGCGGCGCCAGCGAAACCGCGGCCTTCGGAACTCAAACGGCCGCCTACGAGAAGAATACGATCGACCAGACGGCCTACGCATTCGACGTAATCGGCAACGACGACAACACCATTATCGACTGCGTCGCATACGCCGTGCAGCATCCGACGACTTTTATCAAATATGTAGCTTCCGTAGGTAACAGTGGTGTTTCCACGTGGTTCAACAGCGATCTGAGCAATTTCAGCGATCTGTGGGGTGCCGTCTCCGGTCGGAAATCAGTCTACGATCCGTGTCCGGCAGGGTATAAAGTCCCCGTCGACAGCGCCGAGGCATGGGGAGGGTTCGCCAAAGCCGACGTAACGTCGTCCGCAGGCTCCTTCGGCGTCACGCTGAACGAAGCGTTCTATCCCTGCTCCGGCTGGCGCGATGTGAGCGGCATGCTCAAACAGGTAGGAACCTATGCCAAAGCCGCAAGCGCCACGGCGCCGACGAACCAGGCCAATATTCTCCAAATCATGTATTACAAGGCTACGGCCGCCGCTACGACCTATACGACCATGTTCTCTAATTCCGGAAAGAGTTTCATCGCAGGCGGAATACCCGTCCGCTGTGTGAAAGAGTAACCGTTTCCAGTAAATAAAAATGACCGGAATCTTTTGAAGGATTCCGGTCATTTTTATTTACCACGGCACCCGTACGCCCGCTCGGTCGCCGGCAAATCCCTCAGCGTTTCACGACGATCAGATCGACTCCGGCCTCCTCGATCAGCCTGCGGTACTGCTCCGAAATACCGTCGTCTGTAACGATGCAGTCGATCCGCTCCATCGAACATATCCGGCCGAAACCGCGCCGCCCGAATTTCGACGAGTCGGCCAGCACGACGCTCTTGGCCGAGGCCCGCATCATCTTCTGCGTCAGCGTGGCCTCTTCGGCCGTGGCGCAGGTGATGCCGAAATTGGAATCGATGCCGTCCGCGCCGAAGAAGAGTTTCGAACAGATCACATTCTCGAATCCCTGCGCCGCATATTCGCCCCGCACCGACAGCGACTTCTTGTAGAGCACGCCTCCGAGCACGGTCACCGTCGTCTCCTCCGACTCGTTCATCAGCATCGCCACGCGCAGCGACGGCGTCACTACATTGAGATGCCCGACCGGCCGTATCCGTTCGGCAAAGGCATAGACGGTCGACCCCGAAGCGATGAAGACCGAATCGTCGGGACAAATCAGCCCGGCCGCCTCCACGGCGATCTTCTGTTTGATTTCGCTGTTGACGGCGCTCTTGACATGCACGCTGACATCCTGCACCAACGGATTGACCGGACTGGCGCTGCCGTGCGTGCGGTAGAGCAGGTTCCTGCTCTCCAAAAACTCCATATCCTTGCGGACGGTCGCCTTGGTCACGTTCATCTCGGCGGCCATATCGGCCACACGAACGAATCCGTGACGATTCAGCGAATCGAGAATATACTTACGGCGTTCGGCAATACTCAGCATGATCTCATCTTTTCAATTCCCCGACAAAGATAGTGCAAGCCGAGGGCAGAACCAAATTTATTCGAACTCCGCCGAGGCGCAGCACGTCCGAACGAAAACATGCCTTTCGCAAAACGTACCGGACGCGGAATCCAATTCACGCGAAGCCCCCCCCGACAGCCCCAGTCCGAAGCGCAGCTCCTCCCCGACCGACGATCCGGATAATCCGGACAACCGCAGCGGACTTCCTTGCAACAGTCTGCGATCTCTTTCGTTTAGACGACATCCGCATCCAAAACCGAAGAAAATTATCACTATAAACAAAATTTATCATCCAAAAAGAAAATACCTGTTTAACGAAACGAAAATATGTATATATTTGTGACACGATTCGTACCGAATCCGGACATCCGCCGGAAAACGGACATGGATTCCGACCAGACAAGGTCCGTTTTCGACCGAACGTAAAAGACCGAATAAACGCAACCGTATGAAAAAATTATTTTTGACAATCGGATTCGCCGCGGGCACGCTGATGCTCGCCGCCCAGCCCCAAGTGGTCGCACACCGCGGATTCCATGCCGCAGAAGGATCGTGGGAAAATACCGTATCGAGCCTGCGCAACGCCCAGAAGCTGGGAGTCTACGGCGTGGAGTTCGACGTCAACATGACGGCCGACGACTCGCTGATCGTCTATCACGGGCCGAAGATTCTCGACACGAAACTTCATGCGCAGAAGAACCGCTTCGCCGAAATCCGCGCAGTGAAGTTGCCGGGCGGCCTCGAAATCCCCACCCTCCGGGAGTTCTTCGCACAGGGACAGAAAGACCCGTCGACCAAACTGATCCTCGAAATCAAGAAACACGCGACGCCGCAACGCGAGACGCAGGTCGTGGAGGCGATCCTCCGTCTGGCGCGCGAAATGCGGCTCGTGCCGCAGATCGAATTCATCTCGTTCAGCCGGCACGCCTGCGACGAAGTGCTCCGCCTGCAACCCGACGCCGTCGTCGTCTACGTCAGCAGCGACATGGCGGCTATGAGTCCCGCCGAAGCGAAAAAGCGGGGATACGGAGGTCTCTCCTACCAGCTCAACGTCCTGATGAACCGTCCCGAACTGGTCGACGAAGCCAACCGTCTCGGCATCGCCACCACACTCTGGATGGTCAACGACTGCGAACTGATCGACTGGGCGGCGCGCCACGGCATCACCTACGTTTCGACCGACTGTCCCGACAAGGCCGAAGCCTATCTGGAAGCCGTCGCAGCCTACAAGAACAAGAAATAATACGTCTGCCGCACTTCCGCGCAACGCACCGGCAGTTCGCCTCCGGCGGCAGAAACGGTACGAGCTGCGACCTCCGCACAGAACAGAAGATTTCCCCGCCGGCATCGTCGATCGACCGGGAATCGGATTGCGGGGTAAAATCGCAGACGAGCCATAAAACACAGTGCCGGAAGGACAGTAAACGAATAATCCTGAAAACAAAAACAAACGTTTTCGTTACGCCGAGAGCCGAACCCGACTCGTTCGGACGAAGCCGAGGCGGGAAAACGACCGAATAAAACGCAAACGATGCTGGAAAATCTGAAAGAAGAGGTTCTCGAAGCGAACCTCGATTTGGTACGTCACGGTCTGGTTATCTTCACGTGGGGCAATGTCTCGGCCATCGACCGCGCGAGCGGACGGGTCGTCATCAAGCCGAGCGGCGTGGAGTACGAAGCCCTGAAAGCGGAAGACATGGTGGTGGTCGATCTCGACGGCAACGTCGTCGAAGGATCGCTCCGCCCTTCATCCGACACCCCGACCCACTTGGCGCTCTACCGCGCCTTCGAGGGGATCGGCGGCGTGGTACACACCCACTCGACCTACGCTACGGCATGGGCGCAGGCGGGACTCGACATCCCCTCGCTGGGAACGACCCATGCCGATTATTTCCACCGCGCCGTCCCCTGTACGGGCGATATGACGCACGCGCAGATCGACGGCGACTACGAAGCCGAGACGGGCGCCGTGATCGTCGAGCGGTTCCGCGGCCTCGACCCGCTCCACACGCCGGGCGTACTGGTCAAGAACCACGGCCCCTTCGCATGGGGCCGCGACGCACACGAAGCGGTCTACAACGCGACGGTACTGGAACAGGTCGCCAAAATGGCCTTCGTCACCAAACTGCTCAACCCGACGGCCGGCATCGACCCCCTGCTCGTCGAGAAACATTTCCGGCGCAAACACGGCCCCGACGCCTACTACGGGCAGAAATGAACCATTTCGTTAAGCCGAACGCAGTTCGAGCTATGCCGAGGCGAGAAAAGGAACACGAAAGTGAATTTTTCTCCGCTCCTGCGGACGGCACCGGTTTTCGGCGCCGTCCGTTTTTTCTTCGCCCACTCGGAGGAGGGGCTTTTCCGAACGAAATGGCCTCCGCCGCGAACGCTCCGGCGGTAGACCGGATGCGGCGGCTCGAAAACCGATGAGGTGTAAAGTCGTATATAGCTGCCTAAATTTGTTTCTATGCCCCGCTTGTACTATCTTTGCGGGGATAAAACCGCCGCGAACGCCGTACCGTCCCGCCGGAGCGATCCATACCGGCCCGCCGACGTTCCCGGTCCGTAAAAAGCCATACACCATGTTTGAAAACCTGACAGATAAACTCGAACGGTCGTTCAAGATCCTCAAAGGCGAAGGCCGCATCACAGAGATCAACATCGCCGAGACGCTCAAAGAGATCCGCCGTGCGCTGATCGACGCCGACGTCAACTACAAGGTCGCCAAGTCGTTCACCGACGAGGTGAAGCAGAAAGCGCTGGGTCAGAACGTGCTGACGGCTGTCAAGCCGGGGCAGATGATGACCAAGATCGTGCGCGACGAGCTGGCGCAGCTCATGGGCGGCACGGCCACCGACATCCGCTTGGAAGGCACTCCGGCCGTCATCCTGATCGCCGGTCTGCAAGGTTCGGGCAAGACGACCTTCTCGGGCAAGCTGGCCGCCTTCCTCAAAGAGAAGAAGGGGCGCCATGTGCTGCTCGTCGCCGGCGACGTCTACCGTCCGGCCGCCATCGACCAATTGAAGGTGCTGGGCGGTCAGATCGGCGTGGAGGTCTACACCGAAGAGGGAAACACGCACCCCGTGGAGATCGCGCAGAACGCGATCAAATACGCCCGCCAGAAGGGCTGCAATGTCGTAATCGTCGATACGGCGGGCCGTCTGGCCGTCGACGAGGCGATGATGCAGGAGATCACGGCGATCAAGGCCGCCGTCGATCCCGGCGAGACGCTCTTCGTGGTCGACGCCATGACGGGCCAGGATGCCGTGAACACGGCCAAGGAGTTCAACGACCGGCTCGATTTCGACGGCGTGGTGCTCACCAAGCTCGACGGCGACACGCGCGGCGGCGCCGCCATCTCGATCCGTTCGGTGGTCGACAAACCGCTGAAATTCATTTCGAGCGGCGAAAAGATGGACGCCCTGCAAGTCTTCCACCCCGAGCGTATGGCCGACCGCATTCTCGGCATGGGCGACGTGGTGTCGCTCGTGGAGCGCGCACAGGAGCAGTTCGACGAGGCCGAGGCGCGCAAACTGAAAAAGAAGCTCGTCAAGGATCAGTTCAACTTCAACGATTTCCTGGCGCAGATCAACCAGATCAAGAAGATGGGCAACCTCAAAGACCTCGCTTCGATGATCCCCGGCATGGGCAAGGCGCTCAAAGGCGTCGAGATTTCGGACGACGTCTTCAAGCAGACCGAGGCGATCATCGGCTCGATGACCCCCGCCGAACGCGAGCGCCCCGAAATCCTCAACGCGCGCCGCCGCGAACGCATCGCCAAAGGCAGCGGCACGACGATGGCCGACGTAAACCGCCTGCTGAAACAGTTCGACGACACGCGCAAAATGATGAAGATGGTCGCCGGCGGCGGTAAGATGAAGCTGCCCCAGATGCCGCGCGGTTTCCGTCGGTAACCTACGTCTTTCGGATCGAATTAAAGAATCCGGCTTCATGCGGAAGCCGGATTCTTCCGTTACGGATTCTTTCACCGGCATCCCATCTGCTCATCCCATCGCGATACGAGCGAACGCAATCGACATGCCGCTCCACCGTTACAGTCGGCGCACTCTGATAAAATCCAAATCATACCCATAACTATATGTTTCGGCCGTTCTCTTCTTGCTATTGACCGGTATTACAATAGTCCCACTCTTCACATCGCCATACGAATACCAATGGCTGAATTTATCGCTCGATATGCTTGCCTGCCAATTCACGGTAACAGGGAAAGAGTGGTAATTCTCAAACTCGAAATAGTACCATTTTTTTCGATCGGAAGGTATACGGCGGAACTCTACGCCTCCGATATCGTCGTTCGAAGACGATGCGTTATTCGAATCTCCCGACACGATAACCGTTTGATTAATTACATTTTGAGCAAATGAATGCATCCCAATGGCACATAGCACCATATATACGCAAAGGGCAAAAAAAAAAAAATTTCATGACTTATTTTTCTTTTTTAACATATATTCAAGATAACACAAAAAACGCGGGCAAACTCCGTTCACCCACATTCAAGGCCTTGGACTGCCCACAAAGAAAGATGAAAGAAATGCCCGCGCCGAAAAACAGCACGAGCATCAACTTTAATTCCTCTTTGTGATTCAAAAGTGTCCAAGTTCTGAATGTAAGAAGAAAAGCCGATGCACTTTTATATGTTTTGTGCCGGCGCTTTTCGTGCGGTGGCAGCACATGGAAATCGATTCGATTCGACCGTCCGCCCGCGACTTCCGCAAAAAAGAACGCCGGCAGCCGGATATATCCCCGTTATTTCTCCATAGGCAATACGATTTAAGCGAGTAACTTTTGCAAACATAAGGAATTTTCTCGAATTTATCGTAACTTTGAACCCTAATAAACCGCATTTCATGCACAAATCGGGCTTTGTCAATATCATCGGAAATCCCAACGTCGGGAAGTCGACGCTGATGAACGCATTGGTGGGCGAGAAACTCTCCATCATCACCTCCAAGGCGCAGACCACGCGCCACCGCATTCTGGGCATCGTCAACGGCGACGATTTCCAGATCGTCTTCTCCGATACGCCGGGCATCCTGAAACCCTGTTACAAGTTGCAGGAGTCGATGATGAATTTCGTGCGCGGCGCCCTGTCGGACGCCGACGTGCTGCTCTACGTGACCGACACCGTCGAGCGGGACGACGAACGTGCGGCCGAGATCATCGACCGCATCCGCCAGAGCGGAGTGCCGACGCTGGTGGTGGTCAACAAGATCGACCTGACGACGCAGGAGGCGCTCGAAGCGCTCGTCGAGAAGTGGCGCGCGACGCTGCCCGACGCCGAAATCATACCGATCTCGGCCAGGGAAGGATTCAACATCGCCGGCCTGTTCGACCGGATTCTGGCGCTGCTGCCCGAAGGCGAACCCTTCTACCCGAAGGATACGCTCACGGACAAGACGCTGCGTTTCTTCGCCTCGGAGATCATCCGCGAAAAGATCCTGCGCAACTACGACAAGGAGATCCCTTACAGCTGCGAAATCGAGATCGAGGAGTACCGCGAGGAGCCCGGCATCGACCGCATTTCGGCCGTGATCTACGTGGCGCGCAACTCGCAGAAGGGAATCCTCATCGGGCACAAGGGCGAGAAACTCAAAAAGGTCGGACGGCAGGCCCGCGAGGAGTTGGAGGAGTTCCTCCGGAAGAAGGTCTTCCTGCAACTCTTCGTCAAAGTCAGCGAAGACTGGCGCAACGACCAGCGGCAATTGCGGCGGTTCGGCTACGATCCCCAATAACGGCAATAAACCGGCGGCAAAGAGCGTTACGCAAACAATGAAGAGATTTACGATGCGAAAAGGAATTACGGGCGTATTGCTGGCCCTCGCGCTGACGATCGGCGCCGGCAGCCGGGCGCAGTACGACAGGGACTATTTCTACTACGTCGGCCGCTCGTTCATGATAGACAACAACTTCGAGGACGCGATCCGCACGCTCAACATCCTGCTGCGTTTCGACGACGACGCCTACGAAGGCTATTTCCTGCGCGGCATCGCCAAATACAACCTCGACGACCTGCTGGGAGCCGAGGCCGATTTCACCACCGCCATCGAGAAGAATCCGGTCTTCACCACGGCCTTCACCTACCGCGCCATCACCCGCTCGCGGCTGGGCAACTACGACGACGCGCTCTCCGACTTCGCCGAAGCGATCGAGCTGCGCCCCGACCTGCCCAACGCCTATTACAGCCGGGGCGTCACGCGGCTGCTGAACCAGCAGTTCCGCGAAGCGATCGACGACTTCGACAAATTCATCCGGCAGGAGAACAAGGTTTCGGACGCCTATCTCAACCGCGGCGTCTGCTACCTCTACCTCAAAGATACGACGCAGGCCTACGCCGATTTCGAAACGGCGATCCGCACCAACCGCGAGAATCCGATGAGCTACAACCGCCGCGGCGAGTTGGAGATGAAACAACAGCGCTACAAGGAGGCCGAAGCCGATTTCGACATGGCGATCCGCTGCGATTCGAACTACCTGCTCTCCTACTTCAACCGCGCCATCGTCTATTCGAGCACCAACCGGCCGATGCAGTCGCTCGCCGACTTCGACCGCGTGCTGCAACTCGACTCGACCAATTCGCTCACCTACTTCAACCGCGCCATCGTCCGCTCGCAGATCGGCGACTACAACCGTGCGCTGGAAGACTACGACAAAGTGGCCTTTTACTCGCCGGAAAACGTGCTCGTCTACTACAACCGCGCGGGCATACAGGCCCAGCTGGGGAATATCGAAAGCGCCGTCGAGGACTACTCGAAAGCCATCGAGCTCTACCCCGATTTCGCCAACGCCTACCTCAACCGCAGCCGTCTGCGCTATCTGCTCAAAGACGAGAGCGGTTCGCGCCGCGACCGCGACATCGCACAGCGCAAGATCGCCGAATACAAGACCCGCCTGAGCGACAGCACCTACTCGATCTACGCCGACACGACGCACCGCTTCGACCGTCTGCTGTCGTTCGATGCCAACGTCGCCGGCAGCACCTTCGGACGCATCGCCTCCAAGAGCGCCGACAACCGCCTTGCGCTGCTGCCGCTCTTCCGCTTCACGCTCCGCACGCCCGACAGCCTCTCCACCGTCACGGCGGGACGCTACCACTCGCAGCGCGAGGCCGATTTCCGCCGCCGCATCGACAACCGGTACCTGACGCTCACCGCCCGCGAGAGCAACGTGCCCGCCGACTCGCTCGTCATGCTGGACAAGCGTTACGCCCGCGAGCTGATGGCCGAACCCGCATCGTGGGAGTTGCTGTTCCAGCGAGGCATCACCCAGACGCTCATCAAGCAGTACACCAATGCCGTCGGGACGTTCACGTCGGCCATCGACCAGTATCCGGCCAACCCGTTCCTCTATCTGAACCGGTCGACCACGCGGGCGGAGATGATCGACTTCATCTCGTCGATCGACAACTCCTACCAGCGCATCACCATCGAGTCCGATCCGGCCAAGCGGTTGCAGAACTCGCAGTCGCGCACCTACAACTACGACGAGGCGATCGCCGACCTGAACAAGGCCGCGAAGCTCTACCCAGACTTCCCCTACACCTATTACAATCGCGCGAACCTCATGGCGCTGTCGGGAAAACTGCCCGAAGCCTACAACGACTACACGAAAGCGATCGAGCTGAACCCCGCCTTCGCCGAAGCGTACTACAACCGCGGGCTGGTGCAGATCTTCATGAAGGACACGCGCAAGGGCTGTCTCGACATGTCGAAAGCCGGCGAACTGGGTATTCCGGAGGCCTACGAAATCCTGAAACAATACACCGCACTCGACCGATGATCCGCTCGACGCATTCCATTACCGCTCCGACGGCCCCCGCAACGGCCGTCGGCCGCGTTCATACCCTGCACAACGGCGACGCGGCGGAAACCGTTCTACGCAAACTATCACCCAAATTCAATAATCAATGACAGAAACAATCAAACGCAAACTGAGCGATTCGTCGGCCGCCCGCTGGACGGCGATGCTGATCGTCTCGTTCACGATGATGTGCGGGTATTTCATCACCGACGTGATGTCGCCGCTGGGCGACATGCTCACCCGCAGCGTCGTCGACGGCGGCATGGGCTGGACACCGACCGAATACGGCTGGTTCTCCGGAGCATACAGCTGGCTCAACATCTTCCTGCTGATGCTGCTCTTCGGCGGCATCATCCTCGACAAGATGGGCGTCCGCTTCACGGGCATCATGGCCTGCGGACTGATGGTCGGCGGTGCGCTTCTGAAAGCCTACGCCGTTTCACCGCTCTTTCCCGAAGGAGGGATGCTCTTCGGATTCAAGACGCAGATGTGGATGGCCGGACTGGGTTTCGCCATCTTCGGCATGGGGGCCGAAATCTGCGGAATCACCGTATCGAAAGTGATCGTCAAATGGTTCACCGGCCACGAACTGGCGCTGGCGCTCGGCTTGCAGGTGGCCATGGCGCGTCTGGGAACGGCCGCCGCACTCTTTTTCAGCCCCCGCATCACCGCAGCATGGGGTGGAATCTCCTATCCCGTATTTTTCGGCGCGCTGGCGCTCTGCATCGGACTGCTGGCCTATCTGGTCTACTGCGTAATGGACCGACGGCTCGACCAGTCGATCGCCGCCGCGCAGGGCGAAGAGGAGGAGGGATTCAAACTCAGCGACATCAAATTCGTAGTCACCAACAAGGGGTTCTGGCTCATCGCACTGCTCTGTCTGATGTTCTATGCAGGCGTCTTCCCCTTCCTGAAATTCGCCGCGCAGTTGATGATCTACAAATACGGCGTCGATCCCGTCATGGCCGGCGACATACCGGCGATCCTGCCCTTCGGCACGATCCTGCTCACGCCGCTGTTCGGTTCGCTCTACGACCGTATCGGCAAGGGCGCCACGCTCATGGTCGTCGGCGCCATGATGCTCGTAGCCGTGCACGTGCTCTTCGCGCTGCCGATTCTCAACGAGTGGTGGTTCGCGCTGATCGTCATGGTGCTGCTGGGCATCGCCTTCTCGCTCGTTCCGTCGGCCATGTGGCCTTCGGTGCCGAAGATCATCCCGCAGAAACAACTGGGAACGGCCTATGCGCTGATCTTTTACGTGCAGAACATCGGCCTGATGTGCGTGCCGATGCTCATCGGCTGGGTGATCGACCGCTATGCGAAATTCACGCTGCCCGACGGCAACGTCTCCTACGATTTCACCGCCCCGATGTGGATTTTCGCCCTGTTCGGCATCGTCGCCGTAGCACTGGCTTTCATGCTCAAAGCCGAAGACCGCCGCAAGGGCTACGGACTCGAAGAGGCCAATATCCGGAAATAGTCTCCTCTTCCGAAGCGAAGGCCGCATCCTGTACAGGATGCGGCCTTCGCTTTCCGACGAAAAGGCGTCAGCGGATCGACTCGTACAACTCGGTGATCCGGTCGCACATCTCCTCCCACGAAAAACGCCGTTTCTCCTCGCGCATGGCCGAGCGGAACCGCGCGAGCGTATCGCCTTCGCATATCCGGACGAGGGCATCGGCGACGCCCGCGGCATCGGGGCGGCAGACATACCCCACACGGCCGTCGGGTACGATCTCTGGCAGACCGCCCACGTCGGTGACGATCATCGGCAGTTCGAAATTGTAGGCGATCTGCGTCACGCCGCTCTGCGTGGCGGTCTTGTAGGGCTGCACCAGCACGTCGGCCGCCGAGAAATAATACTTCACGTCGGCGTCGGGCACGAAGAAATCGTGCAGAATCACCTCCTCGCCGAGGTGCAACTCCTCGATCTGCCGCACGTATCGCTCCCGCGAGGCATAGAACTCCCCCGCCACGATCAGCCGGTGATCCGGACGGCGGAACCGCGCCCATGCGTCCAACAGAATATCCAGCCCCTTGTAGTCGCGGATCAACCCGAAGAAGAGCGCATAGCGCTGCGCAGGATCGAGCCCCAGACGGCGGCACGCCTCGTCGCGCGCGACGGCCGCACCGAAATTCTCGAATAACGGATGCGGCGAAAAGAGCGCCGGAGCGGAGGTATAGGCCTTCAACTCCTCGTGCACCTGTTCCGACATGTAGATGAACCCGTCGATCGACGAGAGGAAATAGCGGTTGAACGGACGGTCGACGAGGTGGTGTTCGTGCGGCTCGACGTTGTCGATCTGGCAGATCGTGCGCGTGTGGCCGTTGCCGCGCGCCAGACGGGCGATCGTTCCGAAGCAGGGCGCCATGAAGGGCGTCCAATACTTCATCAGCACGAAATCGGGCCGTTCGCGGCGAATGGCGCGCCCCACGCGCCACCAGTTGAAGGGGTCGACCGTATTGACGCAACGTTCGATGTGCAGATCGGCGGGCGGCGGCGCGCAGACCGTCTGACTCTTGCCCGGAAAAAGGAACGAAGGGTACTGCACCGTGAAGGTCTTGATCCCGACGTCGTGGCCTCGCGAAGCGAACGTGCGGGCCATGATCTCCATGATCGAGGCCAACCCTCCCCGATAGGGATGCGCAGGGCCTACGATGCAGATCTTCATGGCTGCGTGCGAGCTTTATAGGCGGCGACGCCCCGTTCCAGAAAATCGACGAATCCCTCGACGCTCAGGTCGTAGCCGCGCGGCGGCAGCAGGGCCGCACCTGCGGCGTCGGCCACGATATAGTTGGGCTGGGCATTGACGTTGAAACGCATGCGGGCAATGTAGGAGTTGATGCGGCCGATCTCTTTGAGCGTCGTACCGCCTTCGGTGGTCACCCAATCCTCTCCGGCTGCACGTGCCTTGTCGTCGGTATACAACGCCACGACGATGTAGTCGTCGCGCAGAATTTGCTGCACACGCTCGTCGGAGAGTACCTTCTGCTCCATTTCGCGGCAGTTGACGCAGCCGTGCCCCGTCACGTCGACGAAGAGCGGCTTACCCGCGGCACGAGCGGCCGCCAGCGCCTCGTTCCATTCGAAATAACCCGTGATGCCGTGCGGCATCGAGAGGAAATCGCCGTACTTGACCTGCGCGGCGCCGACACGGATCGAAGTCGGCCCGTCGGCGCCCCCGATCACGGGTAGAGGACTCTGTCCGAGGATGAAATCCTGTGTCTGCAACGGCGGCAGGTACCCCGACAGCGCTTTGAGCGGCGCGCCCCACATGCCCGGAATCATATAGACCACGAAGGCGAAATCGACGATCGCCAGCGCGAGCCGGCCGACCGAAAGCGTCTTCACCTCGCTATCATGGGCGAAGCGCAGCTTGCCCAGCAGATAGAAACCCAACAGTGCGAACGTGACGATCCAGATTGCCAGATAGACCTCGCGGTCGAGCAGCCCCCAATGGTAGGTCTGGTCGGCCACGCTGAGGAACTTGAAACCCAGCGCCACCTCGATGAAACCCAGCACCACCTTCACCGAGTTGAGCCAGCCGCCGCTTTTGGGCAGGTTCTTCAACAGCGAAGGAAACATCGCAAAGAGCGTGAAGGGCAGTGCGAAGGTGATCGAGAAGACCAGCATCGTGAGGATCGGAGCCCAGAAGTCGCCCGCCGTCGCGCCGATGATCGCCGAGCCGACGATCGGGCCCGTGCACGAAAACGACACCAGCACCAGCGTCAGAGCCATGAAGAAGACGCCCAGCAGACCGCCCCGGTCGGCGTTGCGGTCGCTTTTGTTGACCATCCAGCCGGGCAACGTGATCTCGAACGCGCCGAAGAACGACGCGGCGAAGACCATAAAGACGATGAAGAAGATCAGGTTGGGCAGCCAATGCGTCGCCAGCCAGTTGAAGATGTCGGCCGTCACGGCATCGCCGCCCAACAGCCGCGTCAGCAGAATGATCGCCGCAATGGGAACCGTATAGAGGAGCACGATGAACAGACCGTACATCGACGCCTTGAACCGTCCGGCCGAAGCCGACTCGCTCCCTTTGAGGAAGAACGATACGGTCATCGGAATCATCGGGAAGACGCAGGGGGTCAGCAGCGCCAGCAGTCCCCAGCCGATCGCCACCAGAATCAGTCCCAACAGCCCCTCCCCCGCCGGATCGGCCGCGTCGCCGAGCGGCGACTGGTGAAGGGCGTCGCCCGCCGTGTCCTGCCCGGCCGATCCGGCGGGGAGCCGGATTTCGAAGGGCCAGTCTTCGGGCATGTTGCAGTTGTCGCCCTGGCACGAACGCCAGTTGATATTCCCCCTGAGCACCCCTTCGGCCGCTGTCAGGCGTACACGCTGGCCGAGGACGATCTCGCCCTCGTACTCACCGATCTCCTCGCCGAAGATTTCGTCGAAACGGCGTTCGGCTGCCACCTTCTCGAAGGGATCGCCCATGAGTTCGACCCCTTCGGAGGGTTCGAACGCGATCACCGTCGACGAGAAGCCCGAATGGAGGTCGTAGGTGTGCCACCCGTCGAGAATACGCCCCGTGAAGGTGATTTCATACACGCCGTCGACGACAGCTGCCGTCGAGTCGCTCCACTGTACGGTCGCGGTCGGCTGCGCCAGCACGCAGAGCGCCAGCAAAAGAGCGGCTGCGGTCGCCGCGAATCGTTTTATCCGTAATTTCATATTTCCTTATATTCTATTTGCGGCATAAAAGTATAAAAATAATCGGGAGAGGCCAAATACCCTGCCGCTCCCGATCATTCCGAATCCCCTGTAATCAGAAGAGGTGCCAGGCTACCGTCAGGCCGGCCATGACGATCGAAACCATCGACATCAGCTTGATGAGGATATTGAGCGACGGACCCGACGTGTCCTTGAAGGGGTCGCCCACGGTATCGCCCACGACCGTCGCCTTGTGGCACTCGGAACCCTTACCGCCGAAGTTGCCCTCCTCGATCAACTTCTTGGCGTTGTCCCACGCGCCGCCCGAATTGGCCATGAAGACCGCCAGCACGAAGCCGGAACTCAGCCCGCCGACGAGCAGGCCCATGACGCCCGCCACGCCGAAAAGAAGCCCCACCGCCACCGGCACGACGATCGCCAGCAGACTGGGCAGCAACATTTCGCGCTGCGCGCCGCGCGTCGAGATCGCGACGCAGCGCGCATAGTCGGGCGTCGCCTCGCCCGTGAGGATGCCTTTGATTTCGCGGAACTGGCGCCGCACCTCCTCGACCATGCTCTCGGCGGCACGCCCTACGGCATTCATCGTCAGACCGCAGAAGAGGAACGACATCATCGCGCCGATGAAGACGCCGACGAGCACCAGCGGATTCATCAGGTTGATCTGGTAGAATTCCATGAAATCGACGATCGAAGCCTCCTGCACCAACCGCTCCGCACCGTCGGGAAGCGTGATGGCCGTCTGGCCGATGTGCAGCAGCCCGATCTTGATCTCCTCGATGTAGGAGGCCAGCAGCGCAAGCGCCGTCAGCGCGGCCGAACCGATCGCGAAGCCCTTGCCCGTGGCGGCCGTCGTATTGCCCAGCGCATCGAGCGCATCGGTGCGGCGACGTACTTCGGGACCGAGTTTGCTCATCTCGGCGTTGCCGCCCGCATTGTCCGCGATCGGACCGTAGGCGTCGGTAGCCAGCGTAATGCCCAGCGTCGAGAGCATCCCCACCGCGGCGATGCCGATACCGTAAAGCCCCAGCGACAGGTTGTGCGCCGACATCAGGTGCGCCATGTCGAACCCCGTGGCGCACAGATAGGCCAGGATGATCGCCACGCCGATCGTGATGACCGGCACGGCCGTCGAGATCATCCCCACGCCGATGCCCGAAATGATGACCGTCGCAGGGCCGGTCTGGCCGCTGCGGGCGATCTTCTGCGTCGGTCGGTAGGAGTGCGACGTGTAGTATTCGGTCGCCTGGCCGATGATGATGCCGGCCGCGAGTCCCGTGATGACCGAGAACGACAGCCCCAGCCAGTTCTGAATGTCGAGCAGATAGAGGATGATGAAGGTCGCGGCAGCGATCAGCACAGAACTGACGTTGACGCCTACGCCCAGCGCACGCAGCAGTTGACGCATCGTGGCGCCCTCTTTCGTCCGCACGAGGAAGATTCCGATGATCGACAGGAGGATACCGACAGCGGCGATCAGCATCGGCGCCAGCACGGCGCGCGTCTGCATCTCCACGTCGCCCGTAGCGGCGAAAGCAGCCGCGCCGAGCGCCGCTGTGGCGAGCACCGAGCCGCAATAGCTCTCGTAGAGGTCGGCGCCCATGCCGGCCACGTCGCCCACGTTGTCGCCCACGTTGTCGGCAATGGTGGCGGGATTGCGCGGGTCGTCCTCCGGAATGCCCGCTTCGACCTTACCGACCAGATCGGCCCCCACATCGGCCGCCTTGGTGTAGATGCCGCCGCCCACGCGGGCGAAGAGCGCCTGCGTCGAGGCACCCATGCCGAAGGTCAGCATCGTGGTGGTGATGATGACCAGTTTCTGCGCGCCGGAGGCGTCGACGAAGCAGTTCAGGACGATATACCAGAGCGAAATATCGAGCAGCCCCAGCCCCACGACGACCAGCCCCATCACGGCTCCGCTGCGGAACGCCACACGCAGCCCGCGGTCGAGCGACTGTTGCGCCGCATGTGCCGTCCGCGCCGAGGCATAGGTGGCGGTCTTCATGCCGAAGAAACCCGCCAGTCCCGAAAAGAACCCGCCCGTGAGGAAAGCGAAGGGAACCCACGGGTTCTGCACGCCGGCGACGTAGGCCAGATAGGCGAAAAAAAGCGCCAGCACGACGAAGACGACCGTGACGACCTTGTATTGCTGGCGCAGATAGGCCATTGCGCCCGCACGGACATGGCCGGCGATCTCGCGCATTCGCTCCGTGCCTTCGCTCTGACGTTTCATCTTCCGATAAAACGCATAGGCGAAACCGAGCGCGACGACCGACGCCGCGGGCACGAGCCAGAAAATCGAAGGAATGTTCATTTTTCAGTTGTTTTTTGTTGACACTGAATCAAAGATAACATTTTTTTCGATCCGTTGTCCCCCGAAACTGCTGAAAAACGAACATCCTCCCCATTTTTTTAACAACGCCTCGCCGGAGCCGGTTATTTTTTAGTAATTTCCTTGCTGTGGGCGATCGATTGCAGGGCGAGGTATTGCTCGCCGTAGTTGAGCATGTTCTCCATCTCGGTACGGAACATGTCGAGATGTTCCTCCTCCTCTTTGGCGAGATCCTGGAAAAGCTTGTGCGTGATCTGGTCGTCCTCGGCAGCACACAGACGCGCCCACTCGTTGTAGGAATCGACCGTGCGCTGTTCGAGCGTCATCGAGAACTCCAACGCCTCCTTGACGTCGCGGATCTTGCGCGGCTCGAACGAGGGCATCATCTCGACCTCGCCTTGCAGGAAGAGGATGCGGTCGGCGATCTTGTCGGTGTGGAACATCTCCGTGATCGAGGTCTGCTTCATCATTTTCGAGAAATACTCGTAGCCGTCGTCCTCGAAATGGACGTGGAAATAGAGATACTGCAACGTGGTGGCGATCTCCTTGCCGATGGCCTGATTCAGGCGGTCGATACTCTTCTGATACTTGTTTTCGGTAGCCATAATGGAAATGAATTAAAGGATTTATGCACACCCCTCCTCCGCAAACGATGTACCACACTCCAAGATCGCGCACCGAAATTCGGAGCCGGAACCGCCGGCTCCGCACAAAAGAGACGGAGCCGCATCCCGCAGGATACGGCCCCGACATGATTATGCAACGGGGCTACCGCCATTCGAACGCCCCGCGGCAGAGGGCCGCGCCGGCATCGCTGCGAATCTCGACGAGCGTCTGCGAACCGCGCTCTTCGAGCGCCACCGAGAGCGTCTGGCCGTAACGCGCCTCTTTGAGGAAATTGATGTCCAGCCGCAGCGGGCGCTCCTCCGCGAAGCGTTCGATCGGCAGCACGTCGAGCATCATCTCGATGTAGCGCATCGTATTGACATGGCGGTTGAAATCGATGTCCGAATAGGCGACCTTGTGGGTCAGCACCGGTTCCGCATCGGGTGCGGGCACCTTGCGCGGCTTTTCGGCCGGCGACGGGCACTCCACGATCGCGTCGTTATGACTCTCGGCCACCGCCCGCAGGTCGACGGCCGTCCGCTTCGACAAGTCGAGCATACACCATTGCGACACCACGCGGCCGAAACACACGCCCGTCTGGTCGGTCAGTTCGAAATTACGCGTCGAGAGCATCCGGCCGTAGTCGCTGATCCACGTCGCAATCTCGTACTTCACGTACTCCTCGGGACGGTAATCGAACTCGAAGGCGATGCGCGAAAGCACCCACGAGAAGTTGTCCTTGTTCAGGGCGTCCACCCCGAACCCCTTGGTATGGGCGTCGATACCCGCGATGTTGAGGATGTTTCCGCCCAGCGCCACGAGGGTGATGCGCAGCGAGAAATCGACCTCCTGCGGTTCCACCCGAAAAGGATATGCAGTTTTAGTTGCCATGGCTTTTACTGTTTTTACATTTTGCAGTCTCGAAGATACGATTTATTTTCGAATCGCACGCACCGCACGACGTCAAAAACACGATATTCCGGTCGCCGCGCATCCGCACGAAACGAAAAAACATTATATTTGTGGGTATTTCCATACCAACCTCATTCAATAACCTTTTAACCCCGGCAGGCTCTCCGGTCAAAAGACGCCGACTTAATGAAACTACTTACCATCACCCTTCTCATGACCTGCACCCTCCTTTGCGGGTGCTGCGGCTCCGACTGCGGAACCGCCGACGCTTCGCTCGACTACGCGGCCATCAACGCGCAGGCGGCCGAACAGTACCTCCGCCCGATCCGCCCTGGCTACGAGGGACGCAACCCCTTCTGGAACGGATTCGCCAAAAAGTTCATCTACGCCCCGGCGTTCGATTTCGACGAGGTGGCCGGCGCCGCGAACTACCGGTTCACCGTCGTCCCGCTCGGCGAAGAAACGCAAGCGTCGTGGAGTTTCACCGCCGACTCGCCGAAAGCCGCCCTTACGCCGGTCTGGGGCGAGATTCCGGTCGGTCGAGTCCGCCTCACGGTCGAGGGCCTCGACGCTTCGGGAAAGGTGCTCGGCAAGGCAGGCGAACGCGAGTTCCTCCGCGACTATCCCTTCACGGGCCCCTATACGCCGGCGGTGCGCGACTACCGCCAGGCCGCGCTCATGGGCCTGCTCTACATCCACCGGATGCCGGAGATCCAGTACTGGGCCGAGCACACCGAACCCGATATGAACTACCGCCACAACACCTACCCCTGCAAGATCATCGGCGCGACGATCCGTGCGGAGGCGCTGCTCGCACGCCTGCTTCCCGCCCATAAGGAGCAGGCGACGCGCATCGCCCGCAACGCCGCGCAGTTCCTGATCGACCAGAGCCGCCCCGCAGGCGATCCGCTCGCCTTCTTCCCGCCTACTTATTACAAGGATCTGATCGCCTCCAAACGCACCGAGAACCAGAACAAGACGATGACGATGGAGGCCGCTTCGGCCGGCCACGCCTTCCTGGATCTCTACGACCTGACGGGCGACAAGACCTATTACGATCGTGCGCTCGGCATCGCCGACACCTACGTGCGGTTGCAGCGCGAAGACGGTTCGCTGCCGATCAAGGTCGATTTCGTCACCGGCGAACCGGTCAACGACGCCTGCGCCATGCTGCACCCCCTGCTGCGTTATTTCCAGCGTCTCAAAGCCGACTACGGCGTGGAAACCTACGCCGAAGCGCAGGCCGAAGGCGAGCGGTGGATGCGCGACGTGGCGATCCGCAATTTCGACATGACGGGACAGTTCGAAGACGTGACGGTCCTGGGCCTGCAACCCTACGAAAACCTGACCAACTGCACGGCGGCGCCCTACGCCGCCTACCTGCTCTCGAAGGAAGCGCCTTCGGCCGAAGATCTGGCCGATGCCGTCGATCTCGCCCGTTTCAGCGAGGATCAGTTCACCTTCTGGGACACGCCGCTCACCGAGAACGGGATCAAGGACAAGGCAACGCCCTGCGTCTACGAGCAGTACAAATACCAGAAACCGGTCGACAACAGCGCCTGCAACGTCGCGGACGCGATGCTCAGCCTCTACGAGGCTACCGGCGAGGAAATCTACCTGGCCAAGGGCAAAGCGCTCATCGACAACATCACCGTCGTGCAGAACGCGGTCAACGGGCAGATTCCCACCACATGGGACTTCCGCCCCACGAAGAGCGACCGCAACCGCACGTACTGGATCAACTGCTCCTACTCCTCCATCTCCTCGCTGCTGCGACTGGAAAAGCTCCTCGCCGAGAGACAAAAATAACCTTCCGACACCCCGCACCGCAGATGCGTATGGCAGAATCCGTCCGCCATACGCATCTTTCGTTCGACCGCAGCCCGCTGCCGCATACGACACGACGCCGGCGATCCGGCGGCCCGGCCGGCAAATAATGGCGTAAATATTTTGCACGGCGGACAAAATAAGTTATTTTTGTCCGGAGTTCCGACCCGACGCCCGTCCGCAAGCCCGGAATCGGGCCGGAACGCACCCGATCCCGATCTCAGGCACGAACCGCGCCTACCCTCTCCCGCCGCACGGAAATTCCGCAGCGGAAAGAACGGCCGCTGTCGTGCGCTGCGGATGCGGAAAACCGAAATGCTCCGAATAATCGCTCTCAAAAAACAAACGCTTATGAACAAAGTATCTTTCCGACTCACCTTCGCCGAAGCGCTGGAAATCGGTGTCAAGAATGCGCCGTCGATCATCGGCTGCGTGGTGTTGTGGCTGCTCACGATCTGGGTGCCCTACATCAACGTCGGCACCACGATCGCCATCAACATGCTGCCGATCGAACTGGCCAAAGGCGGCGTCATCTCGCCGCTCGGCATCTTCGACGCGAAGTATCGCAAATACATGGGCGATTTTCTCATCACGACCGGCCTGATGATCATTCCGGTCTTCATCGCCTCGCTCTTCATGATCGTACCGGGCATCGTGCTCTCGATCGCATGGAGTCTCGCCTACTTCTTCCTCTTCGAGAAGAAAAAGAATCCGATGCAGGCGATCTCGGCCAGCAACGAGGCGACCTACGGCAGCAAGTGGACGATGTTCTTCGTCCTGCTGGCGTTCGTCGTCGCAGCCTACGTCATAGCAGGCATCTTCGCCTGGATCTGCGCGGCGATCGATGCGGGATTCATCACCTTCGTCGTCATGCTGGCGCTCGTTGCCGTCATCATGTCGATCTCGCTGGCGATCAACGCCTCGTTCTGGCGACAACTCAAAGACAACGTACAATAACCGACAGACGTTTTTCGATCATGCCCGAAACGGACCGCAGTCCGTTTCGGGCATTCTCAGGCTCATTCTTCATAACCCCATGTCTCAAAATCTCAAGCGTTTTTTCAGAATCTACCTGCGGCTGGCAGCGCTGACGCTCGTCGTCTGCACGCTGTTGCGCATCGTTCTGCTGTTCAACGAACAGACCTCCGAGCTGGGCTTCGGCTTCCTCCAATGGGTCGCCGTCTTCGGACTGGGCGCCCTGAACGACCTCTGCGCCCTGACGCTCGGCTATGTCTTCCTGTGGCTCTTCCTGCTCACGCTCTCGAAGCGGAAATACGACCGCCCGACGGGATACGTCCTGTTCGGCGTATTGACGGCGGCGTTTTGCTACGTCGCCTTCTGCAACACGATCTTCGACGAATACGGCAGCGCAGCGCCGCTCGTCGCCACGATCGTGCTGGGCTACTGGGCCGGCAGCTTCGCCCTGCGGCTCTTCGTGCCGCGGCTGCAACCGCTGTGGTCGAAGGGATGGCTGGCCGCGCTGCTCGCGATCTACGTCGGCGCGATCCTCTTCAACGCCGTCAGCGAATACTATTTCTGGAACGAATTCGGCGTGCGCTACAACTTCATCGCCGTGGACTATCTGGTCTACACGAACGAGGTGGTGGGCAACATCATGGAGTCCTACCCGATCGTCCCGCTGGCGACGCTGATCGTCGCGCTGACCGTCGCCGTCACGTGGTGGCTCTTCCGCCGCGACATCCGCGCCGCCGAGGCGTTCAAAACCGGCAGGTGGAAACTCGTCGCCTCGCCGATCTATCTGGCCATGGCGGGCGTCGCCCTGTGGATGCTGCCCTTCAACACGCGGTTCCAGACGAGCGACAACGTCTACTACAACGAATTGCAGGCCAACGGACTCTATAAGTTCTACGAGGCGTTCCTCAAAAACGAACTCGACTACATGCAATTCTACCGCACGCTGCCCGAAGACCGGGCCGCGGCACTCGTCCACGACGAATACCGGAGCGAAGGGCAGAATCACCGTTACATCACCTCGCCGAACGAGGAACGACACCCCAACATCGTGCTCGTAACGCTCGAAAGCATGAGCGCATCGTTCATGGCGCGCTACGGAAGTTCCGACGGCCTCACGCCCCGCCTCGATTCGCTCTGCGGCAAGGCGCTGGTCTTCGACCGGCTCTTCGCCACGGGCAACCGCACGGTACGCGGACTGGAAGCCGTGACGCTCTCGCTGCCGCCCTGTCCCGGACAGAGCATCATCAAACGCCCCCGCAACGCCGGCATGCACTCCACGGGCGCCATGCTGCGCGACAAGGGCTACGACGTACTCTACTTCTACGGCGGCAACAGCTATTTCGACAACATGGAGACCTTCTTCGGCGGCAACGGCTACGAAATCGTCGATCAAAAGCAGTACGCACCCGACGAGATCACCTTCCAGAACATCTGGGGCGTCTCGGACGAAGATTCCTACGCCAAGGCCATCCGCACGCTCGGCCAGCGCGCCCGCAGCGGCCGCCCCTTCTTCGCCCACATCATGAGCGTGAGCAACCACCGCCCCTACACCTATCCCGCAGGACGCATCCCGATCCCCAACGACGCCAAATCGCGCGCCGGCGGCGTGATGTACAGCGACTATGCGCTGGGCGGGTTCCTCGATGCGGCGAGCCGCGAACCGTGGTTCGACAATACGGTCTTCGTCATCACGGCCGACCACTGCGCGTCGAGCGCCGGCAAAACCGAGATCCCGCTCGAAAAGTACCATATTCCGGCGATGATCTACGCCCCCGCCTTCGTCGCACCGGGCAGCGTCGGCAAGACCGCGTCGCAGATCGACCTGATGCCGACGCTCTTCTCGCTGCTGGGTATGGACTACGACTCGTGGTTCTACGGACGCGACATCCTCGCAGACGACTTCCGCGAACGGGCGTTCGTGGCGACCTACCAGGACTTGGGCTACCTCGAAGGCGACCGCTTCACGGTGCTCTCGCCCGTCGACCGTGCGGAACAATTCCTGCTGCGGCCGACGGACGACGATCCCTACGCGCTGGAACGCACCGAGGCGATCGACAGCACGCACCTCAATCGTGCCATTTCGCTCTATCAGACCTCCTCGCAATGGAACAAACGATAAGCAAGTTCCCGAATCCGTTCGGTAGCGTCGCTCCTCATAAGCTGTTCGCATGGGGCCTGTTGGCAACGGTGGGCTACGGCTTCGCCATCTGGGGTGTGCGGATCTACCAGAACCAGACGGTCGAATTGGGCGGACAACTGCTGGTCGTGCTGATGCAGGCATTCGTTCTGCCCGCACTGCTCTACGGTGCCGACCGGCTCCGCCGCCGGTTTCCGGCCGACGCGACGGCGCTCTTCGGCGGCTTGCTCTTCGCACAGATTCCGCGTCTTGCGGCGAGTGCCGGCAGCGCATGGCTCTACGCATGGCTGCTGCCGCTCGGCAACGGCTCGGTTTCGCCGCTGCAAGAGACGATGCAGGCGGGAGGTTCGGCCGTTTTGGGCAGCGTCACCGTTTTGTGCGGCATTTGGAGCATGATCTGGGGTTGGCAGGCATTCTGCCGTGCGACGCACGCGAAGGACCTCCGCAGCATCGCCGTCTACGCCGGATGCTATGTCCTCGCGGCCATCCTGCTCGCAATCATTCTTCAAACGCTGCGGCACGGCTGGCACTTGAACTGGTAGCGAAAACGACGAAAGGGAATACCGGAGGATCGGGACAATCTGAACGACTGTCCCGATCCGCTCGTTTTATCGGACAATCCGGAAGGTTTTGCCGCTCTTACAGACTCCGCAGACGAAGTATTTCAAAAAGGGATTTGCAGCGGAATCGCAGCCGCACAGCGACGGTCGCTGCGCCCGCAGGGCGATAAAAAAATGGGTAAGCTACTTATATCGCACCGCTACAACCGTATACCCTTGCTCAATTCCTTGCCTGGGGGATTCTACAGGAGCTGGTCGTATAAGACTTACCCGAGTGCAAAAGTAACTCTTTTTTCCAAAAGCGCAAAAAGAAAACGGAAAATTCGCAAAAAAGAGTCGCCATGCGGCGCATCTGCGTCCCGGAACAGTGGAAACGACAAGGGAAAGCAGCCGGACACCCGCGCCCCACGGCGTTCCGAGCGGAACGGGAGCGTTCGTATCTCGCCCGCCATTCGGGTGTCCCCGACGACCGCACGGCGCTTCGAGCGGGCCGAAGCCCTGCCCAGACAGGCGGCGCCTCGGCAAAACCACAAACTTCGTTTGCTTTTGCGCTCGGCTTGCACGCTTTGCGGGAACAAGCCCCGCTTAGATAGGCGACGCCTCGGCAAAACCGCAAACTTCGTTTGCTTTTGCGCTCGGCTTGCACTATCTTTGTTCGAAAATTCCCGGCAATGCGTCGCAAACTCATCATCGGCCTCTGCATCCTCGTCGTGCTGCTCGCAGGCATCGGCATCTACCTTCGCAACGGTTTTTACGGAAACTGCGTACCGGAACGACGGTCGTTCTACGTGCGGTCGGGATCAGAGTACCGCACGCTCGAAGATTCGCTCGACGCCGCGATCGCACACACCGCCTTCTTCCGGTTCTACGCCCGCCATATCGAACTCGACCGGTCGCTCAAACCCGGGCACTACGTGCTGGAACCGGGAATGAACGTCGTACAAGTGGCACGTATGCTCAAACTGGGATTGCAGACGCCCGTGCGGGTGACGATCAATAACGTCCGCACCCGCGCACAGCTTGCCGGCAAGCTGGCGCGGCAGATCGAGGCCGACTCGGCGACGATCGTCGCCGCGCTGACCGATCCCGCGACGGCGAGAAAAGCAGGCTTCGATTCGGTGACGCTCTTTTCCATGTTCATCCCCGACACCTACGAATTCTATTGGACGGTTTCGCCGGCGCAGTTCATCGAACGGATGCGGCGCGAATACGACCGCTTCTGGACGCCGCAACGCGACGCGAAGCGCCAGCGCAGCGGATTGTCGCGCCTCGAAGTGATGACGCTCGCCTCGATCGTCTACGAGGAGACCCGCCAGAGCGACGAAATGCCCCGTATCGCGGGCGTCTACATCAACCGCCTGCGCAAAGGCTGGCCCTTGCAGGCCGACCCGACGGTCAAATACGCCTTGCAGGAGTTCGGACTGCGGCACATCCTGCACCGGCACCTGAAATATCCGTCGCCCTATAACACTTATATAAATAAAGGCCTGCCGCCGTCGCCGATCTGTATGCCGGGACGCAACGCCATCGACGCCGTACTCGATTTCGAACGACACGATTACATGTTCTTCTGCGCACGCCCCACGTTCGACGGCTACCACAACTTCGCACGCACGCTCCGCGAACACAACGCCAACGCCCGCGCCTATTCGGCCGAGCTGAACCGCCGGAAGATAAGGTAATTCCTTCGAAAACAAGAAGACGGCACGCATCCGCCTCCGACCGGAAACCGTTTCTTCGACCGCATCCCAGCATCCGCCTTCGGCAAATTGCAGACAAATTCGACATTGCCTTCGGCTTATTCGTTCTTTGGCTGACGCCTTAGATACTCCCGCTCGGCAAATTGCAAACAAGTTTGCTTTTACCCTCGCTTATTCGTATCTTTGACTGCGTCTTAGATACTCCGTCTCGGCATAATCAAGCTAACGCTTGCTTCTGCGCTCGACTTTTCGTATCTTTGCCGACGTATGATCCTGCGCATCTATCCTCAGAATCCCGCCGAGCGGGAGATACGGCGTGTCGTCGAAGCCTTGGAGCGCGACGGCGTGGTCGTCTACCCCACCGATTCGGTCTACGCCTACGGCTGTTCGCTCCGCTCGGCGCGCGGCCTGGAACGACTGCGCCAACTCAGCGGCAAACAGACCGGTGAGTTGAGCATCATCTGCGACGGCATCTCGCGGGCGGCGGAATACTGCCGGGTGGACAACGCCGCGTTCAAGATTCTCAAACGCAATCTGCCGGGAGCGATCACCTTCCTGCTCGACGCATCGTCGCGGATGCCCGACAAGGCGCTGCAACGCCGAAAGACGATCGGCGTGCGCATCCCCGACAATGCGATTCCGCGGGCGATCGTCGAACAGCTGGGGTGCCCGCTCATCACCGCATCGCTCAAAAGCGACGACGACGCGGAGTACATGACCGACCCCGAACTGATCCACGAACGTTACGGCCGCGAAGTGGCGCTGGTCGTGGACGGGGGATACGGTTCGATCGTGCCCACCACGGTGGTCGACCTCACGCAGGAAGAGCCCGAAATCGTGCGGCAGGGTGCGGCGGAACTCAACTGACGGACATAATGACACGATCCAATTCAATATGAACCAGACGAATTTTTGGAACGACGCCGCGAAGTACGGTGCCGTCATCGGCGGCGCATCGGCCGTCTGCTCGTTGCTGGGAGACGCCACGGGAGCGGGATTTTTCGGACTCATCGGACTGGCCCTCTACATCGGGCTGCTCTTATACTACACACGCAAACGGGCGACATCCCGCTCGACACGCGAGGAGGAGTACGGATACGGCAGGCGGTTGGGATTCATCGTCGCCATGGCGCTCTTCGTGGGCGTTATCAACGCCGCCTATACGATCTTGGCCAGCCGCATCCTCTTCACGGACAAATATGCCGAACTCTACGAACAATCGTTCGCGCTTCTCTCGAAAACGGGGTTGTATACCGGCGAAATGATCTCCCAAATGGCCCTGATGGTGCAGTCGCCTCTTTGGATCACCTTCTCGTCGGTCGCCGGACAAGCCCTGCTCGGCCTGCTGTTCGGACTGGTGCTCGCCGCCCTCGCACAGCCCCGGCAACGATTCGACAACAATACGGAGGAGTAACCGGATGGAGAAGCGATTGGACATCTCGGTGGTCGTGCCGCTCTACAACGAGGAGGAGTCGCTCCCCGAACTGACGGCCTGGATCGACCGCGTAGCACGCGAAAACGGCCTCTCTTACGAAATCGTCTTCGTCGACGACGGCTCGACCGACGGCTCGTGGGAGACGCTCGAACGCCTCAAAGAACACTATCCCGCCCTGCGGGCGATCGGGTTCGCCCGCAACTACGGCAAGTCGGCCGCACTCTACTGCGGATTCGCCGCCGCCGAAGGCGACGTGGTCTTCACGATGGACGCCGACTTGCAGGACTCGCCCGACGAAATTCCCGACATGCGCCGCATGATCCTCGAAGAGGGCTACGACATGGTTTCGGGATGGAAACTCAAACGTCACGACCCGATCGGCAAACGCTGGCCCAGCAAATTCTTCAACTGGACGGCGCGCACCGTATCGGGCATCAAACTCCACGACTTCAACTGCGGACTGAAAGCCTACCGCCGCAAGGTGGTCAAGTCGATCGAAGTCTACGGCGAGATGCACCGCTACATCCCGATCCTGGCCAAGGAGGCCGGATTCCGCCGCATCGGCGAGAAGGTAGTCTGCCACAGGGCGCGCAAATACGGCTCCTCGAAGTTCGGCATGGAACGCATGGTCAAGGGCTACCTGGACCTGATTACGGTCTCGTTCCTTTCGCATTTCGGCCGGTCGCCGATGTACTTTTTCGGCGGGTTGGGAACGCTCATGTTCCTGCTGGGCGGCTGCTCGACGATCTGGATCATCGCCGCCAAGCTCTACAAGCAGGCGCACGGCCTGCCGCTGCGGGCCGTCACCGAGCAGCCGCTCTTCTATCTTTCGATGCTTCTGGTCATCCTCGGCGTGCAGTTTTTCCTGGCCGGTTTCCTGGGCGAGCTGATCGACCGCAACGCCTCCGACCGCAACAAATACCTGATCGACAAGAATATCTGACAAACAGACGATTATGATACAACGTATTCAGACACTCTATCTGCTTCTGGCCGCAGGACTGGTAGCCTGCGCCGCGTTCCTGCCCCTGGCCTCGTTCGCCAGCGGCGGCGAAGAGTTCCGCCTTTACGCCTTCGGACTGCGGACGGCGGACGGCGAAACCGTGCAATCGACCCTCTACATGGGCATCCTGCTGGCATTGGCGTTGGTGCTGCCGCTGGCGACGATCTTCCTGTTCAAGCGCCGTATGCTGCAATTCCGGCTCGGCGTGGTGGAGATGATCCTGCTGCTGGGCGCACAGATCGTAATGGGCATCTACTATTTTCTCAGCTACCGCCTCTTCTCTTCGTTCGAATTCCACGCCCAGAGCGTCAAACTGCCACTGGTGCTGCCGCTCATCGCCATGATCTTCACCTATCTGGCCGTCCGTGCCATTTTCCGGGACGAACTGATGATCCGTTCGATGGACCGCATCCGCTAAGAAAATATACGACCGTCTGCGATGCCGACCCCTTTCCCGACGGGTCGGCATCCGCTTTGTTTCCGCCTGAAAAAAAAATCCGTCCGGAAAGAGCCAAAAAACATTACACTTTTTCATACTTTCAGCTAAAAATATATCGATTTTTAATTGGTTATTCCGATAAAAGACCATAACTTTGATTGAAAATCCACTTTATAAAACGGATACGAAAAGCCATAAAATCATATTCACACTTAATTCAAATTCATTATGAAGCAATTAAACATTTGGAAAACATCGTTTTACACGATGCTGGCGATCGCCGCCGGAGCGTTCACGGCATGTGTGGACGACGATGTCGACAAACAGGCTCCCACGCTGGAACTATCGGAGGAGGCCGTCGCCTTCACCGGAACGGCTACCGAAGACGCGACCGTTACGGTGAGGAGCAACCGTCAATGGACGGTCGCCTACGAGGACGAAGAGACCCAAAAGGAGTGGATGTATTTCAAAGTCTCCGGCAACGAGGTCTCCGAGGGCATCTACAACGGCGACGGTACGGTCAAGATCACCGTCGGCGAATCGGCGCAGCCCCACATGGGCCGTCTGATTTTCACGCTGAGCAACAGCTACGGCGAACTCTACCGGAAATACCTGACCGTCACGCAGGGCAACTACGTTCCCCCGACGGTCGGCGCCGTCGGCAAACTGGTCGAGTACATTCTGGGCAACAGCGACCTGAGCGGCGCCGTCGGCTCGGACAAGGCCATGCCGCTCCAATACAGCGAGTCGACGATCGAGGCGGTCATCCTGGCCAACGACGCGGCGGGCAACAACAACCGCAAACTCTACGTGGGCGACAACAACGGCCTCGAACGGTCGGCCATCGTTCTCTACGGTGCCGATTTCGCCATGGCCAACGACCCCGTAACGAAGTATCCCGCAGGCCGTAAGGTCACGCTCAATCTCGAAAACGCGAAATACTACGCATTCAACAACGTGCGCCAGCTGACCGACGTCGTCGTCACCGTAGGCGACGAAGAGGTCGAGCTGGTCGTTCCGTCGCTTTCGGTCGAAAAATTCAATACGGGCGACTATCAGGCGCAGTACGTGAAACTGAACAACATGACGCCCGCCCAGTCGTTCGTCGGCAAGCCGTGGACGGCAACCGAAAGCCAGTCGGTAACACTCAACGACGCTTCGGGCAAGACACTGACCGTCTACATGAACAAGGCGCAGTTCGCCACCGGATTCGCCGACATGTACGTGGCCGACAAGACCGGCACGATCTACGGCGTGGCCGAAACCTATCGCGAAAACGCACAGCTCATCCCGACCAAAAAGACCGATATCGCGGCTCTAAGCACGGATCAGGGGGGGGGTACGGATCCCGACCCGACGCCGGGCGACGCGATCTACTATGAATCCTTCGGTACGGCCGACGTATCGGACAAACCGCTTATCGCCGACTATACGGGCTGGGCGAAAACCGGTTCGGGTGCAGGCGAAGTCTCCTACACCGGCGAGGGCAATATGTCGATCCGCACCAGCGGAAAACTCAGCGCCGGCTACGACGGTGCTTCGGGCAAGAACAAAGCGTTCTTCGGAACGAACAATCCCGCCTTAATCATCAACAAGATCAAACTCGACGGAGCACAGGATCTGCAACTCACCTTCGGTGCACAATATTCGAAAACGATCGACTATGATGCCGGTCTCTACGACAACGAGTTCAAACCGGAGAAATTCCACCTCGCTCTGAGTGCCGACGGCACCAGCTGGACGACAGTCGAGTACACCTATGCACAGGCCGACGAGTTCTGGGTATTCGCCACCTCGAAATTCAAGCTGAAAAACAAAGCGGCCTATCTCTACGTGAAATATGCAGTCGATGAAGCATCGGTATTCGCTATCGACGACGTGACGCTCGCCGAAGGCGAAGGCGGCACCGAAGTCGATCTGGGCGAAGGCGGCGAAGAACCCGAACCCACGCCGGGCGAAGCGATCACGGTGAACGAACTCTACCGGCTCGCCGAAACGGTTACGGGCAAGGACAAGCTCGTGATCGACGCCGAAAACAATCGCACGCTCGAAGCGGTCGTCGTAACCGACGTCGACGGCGGCAATGTTTCGGCCAATAACCTGATGGTAATGACCGAAGGCGCGACACAAGCCAAGAACGGTATCCTGCTGTTCAGCAGCGGCCAATACACCAATCCCAAAGATCCCGCATTCCCGTTCAAGTCGGGCGACAAGGTTCGTTTCACGCTTGTGAAAGGATTGGCCAAAGTGGCTAATTTCTCGAACTGCTACGAGGTAACCTGCGAATCGAGCGATGCAGCCACGTGGCTGACGGCCGAAGTAATCGGCAAGGCGCAACTCACCCCTGTCCCGCTCACATCGATCGACAATCTGATCGATTATCAGGGCATGCTCGTCACGGTCAAGAACGTCACTTCGCCCGCAACGGCCGGTAATTGGGCTGTGGGTACCACCACGTTCAAGGTCGGTTCGTCCGATCTGACCGTCTACGTGACACAGGACGCCGCCGGATTCGCAGGCAAGCAATACGCGGCTTCGAAAACGGGCGATCTGACCGGTTATGTCTCCCTCTATAAAGGCGCCGTACAGCTTTGTCCGCGCAACATGACCGATGCAGCCGCCTTCGCCGAGGGCGGCACGGATCCCGAACCCGCGGATCCGGCGCACATCGTGCTCGATTTCAGTGTCGGAGCATCGATCTTTACGCCGGCATTACCCGACAAGGAAGCTCAATCCAAGACAGGCAGCTATCTGTTCGACGGAAACTATGCCTTCAACATCTCCGCAAGCAACATCTTCTATTGGTTCCAGAATCCGTACGAAGACAGTCCGGGTTATGGCACGAAGAGCCTCTTCATCGGTAAAGCGGGTTCGTACATCGAACTACCCGCTATCGCCGACAAAGCGCTGACAAAAGTTATCATATCCGCAGCAAAGGGTGCTGGCGCTTATTCGATAGCTATTACTGACGCCGCAGGAACCCCCGTTCAGGGCGGCCAGGCACAGGAAGTCACCAAGCAAGAAGGAGGTGAATATACCTACACGCTGAGCAATACGGCAAACGCCACGGCCTACCGCATCGCAGTCACAACCGCAGGAAATGCCCAACTCGCCAAGATCGAACTCTTCTACGGCGAGGGAGGCGGCAGCACGCCCGTGCAGCCCACGCTGAGCGTCAATCCGACCTCGCTGTCGTTCGCGGCGAAGGATCAGGCCAAGACGATCGCCTGCACCGTGGCTAACGCCGACGGTTACACGGTAGGCGCCTCGTCCTCCGACCCGGCCAACTTCGCCGCATCGGCAGCGGGCACGACCGTCACGGTCACCCCGACCGAGAACACCGGCAGCGCACGCAACGCCACGGTCACGGTCTATCTGACCAACGACGGCGGCGCGACCAAAGTCGCAGCGAAGACCGTCGCCGTCACGCAGGCTGCCGCCGGCGGTTCGGAACCAGCAGGCGATACCTACGACAAGATCACGAAAGTGGCCGAGCTCGTCAACGGCATGACGGGTTTCATCGGCTGCGAGCCGGGCGGAACTTACGGTCTTCAACTGGTTACGGGATTCGCCGCTTACGGTCAAGGATTCACCGCCGCTTACACGTATGACGAAACCAAAAAGACACTGTCGCTGACAAGCGGTAATTATACAGCTATCGAATTCACGTTCGAAGCCGTAGCCGACGGATTCAACATCAAGCAGGGCGACAAATACTTGATCGGTACGGGCATTATCGACAACGGAAAGCCCAAACAGGGACTCGTTTTGGCCGATGCTCCGGCACAGCCCTGGACATTCACGGAGGATGCCAGTGGCGTAATCGCCACGACGAGCGCATCGGGAACGGTAGACGGACAGGCATTCAACTACCCCGCCATCTATATGATGTGCGCAAACAGCGCATCGAGCCGGTTTCTGCGCCCTTATGTACAAGCATCCTACGGCAAAGGATTCTGCTTCTTCAAGAAAAACTGAGTTGACAACGATCGCCGGCGGGTAACGCCGCCGGCGATTCCTATCCGTTTCGAATGACTATGCAGACACACCTCCTCCGACAGTGGCTCCGACTCGCGGTCGCGGCCGTCGCAGTATTTTTCGCCGCCTGCGGCGACAGCGACGGCGATGCGGCGACAGCCCGTGTGGAGGCGTGCGAACTGGAACGGTCGTCGATCGTCGGCGGCCAGATCGCAAGCGGCGAGGAGACAGCTTCGCTGCGCGTGATCGTCGAGGTCTCCGGCAGCGGACAGCTGAACTACACGGCTACGATCACCAGCGGCGACTGGCTTTCGCTGAGCGCCCGCTACTTTTCGGCCGCAGGGCGGCAGCGGCAAGGGACGGTCGACAGCGGCGAAAATCTGCTGTTCTTCTACTACAAGGCCAACGCCTCGGCGCAAAGCCGCATAGCGACCTTCACGATCGCTTTCGACGACGGTTCGGCACCCTACGACTTCGAGCTGACGCAGCTGGCGCCCAATGCGACCGACAATCCCTACGACACGCCGAAACAGTGGCCCGAGCTGCCTGCAGACAAGGAGAATGCGGACTATATCTATGCGGCCCACTATGCCAAGATGAACCTGAAAACCGTGCGCAACTACTCGCTCTGCTTCGACAAGAAACTGCGCGTGGCGCATTGGGTGGCCTATCCGCTGCACGCTTCGTACATCGGATCGCTGGATCGCAGCGAAGCATGGGCGCCCGATCCGAAGATTCCGCAGCAGTACCAGCCTGCGCTCTGGCTGGGCGGTTATCAGAACGGCAACGTCTACAACCGCGGTCACCAGATTCCGTCGAAAGACCGCACGACCGTCGAGGAGATGAACAAGCAGACGTTCTACGCATCGAACATGACGCCGCAGCGCGGCCAGTTCAACCAGAACATGTGGGCGGCGCTCGAAGCGAAAGTCCGCAGTTACGTCTGCCCGGATACGCTCTACGTCGTCACGGGATGTTATTTCGCCAACCTCGACGAATCGACGAAAGACAAGGCCGGAAACGTCTGTCCGGTTCCCACGAACTACTTCAAGGTGCTGTTGCGCACGCGCGACGGCGCGACCGGCAAGCGGATCGCCGACTGCAAGGCCTCGGAACTGAAAGCCATCGGATTCTGGGTCGCCAACGAAAACGGACAGCAGCTCGGCAGGCAACTTTGCCGCAGCGTGGCGGAGATCGAGAAAGAGACGGGATTTACCTTCTTCCCCGACGCCGACGCCTCGGTCAAGGCACAGAACAGCCCCGAACAATGGGGATTTTAACCGCGTTTTCGACAAGCCGAGCGCAGAGCCGGACGCCGTCCGAGCCATGCCGGGACGAGAAAACGAAGAATGAAATTCAACAATTCGAATCATGAGAAAGAAACTGATAATCACAGCGGTGCTGGCATCGGTCATGGTGATGTGCTTCGCGCAGAAGCCCCACAAGATCATGTTCTACAACATGGAGAACTTCTTCGACACCATCGACGATCCCGAAACCAACGACGAAGAGTTCCTTCCCGACGGTGCGAAACGGTGGAATACGGCCAAGTACGACAAGAAACTCCGCAACATGGAGCGCGTGTTGTTCGACATCGCCGCCATCGACCGCAACTATCCGGCGGTGATCGGCGTCTCGGAGATCGAGAACCGCTCGATCCTGGAAGACATCGCATCGACGCGCAAGCTCCTTCCGGCACGTTATGCGATCTGCCACTACGACTCGCCCGACCTGCGCGGCGTGGACGTGGCGTTCCTCTACCGTCCGGATGTCTTCAAACTCGAAGGCAGCGCCGACATCCCCGTGCGGATCGCCTCGCTGCCCAACTGGCGCACGCGCGGCATCGTGACGATGTGGGGAACGATCGACGACGAGCCCTTCCTCTTCATGGTCGCGCACTGGCCCTCGCGGCTGGGCGGGCAGGCGGCATCGGCCTTCAAGCGCAACGCCGCGGCCGAACAGATGCGTGCGATCGCCGACTCGGTGCTCAAAGTCAACCCCGCCACCAAGATCGTGGCCATGGGCGACTTCAACGACGATCCGACCGACGAGAGCGTCGAAGTCCATCTGGGCGCCAAGGCCAAGATCAAGGAGTTGCAGCCGGGCGATTTCTACACGCCCTTCGCCGACATGCTCAAAGCCGGTCTGGGAACGCTCGCCTACCGCGACGCATGGAACCTCTTCGACAATATCGTCGTTTCGGAGAACCTCGCTACCGGCTCCGCCGGCAAACTGAAACTCGTCAAGGACCCGTACAAAAAGACCAAATTCTACGGCAATATCTTCAAACCCTCCTACCTCATCCAGCAGGAGGGGCAGTATAAGGGTTATCCGCTGCGTACCTTCGTAGGCAACAATTTCCAGGGCGGATTCTCGGACCACCTGCCGGTATTCATCTACATTGCCAAATAAATCGATTCATTATGAAAATAAAGCATTTACTCACATTGCTTCTGACGATGGCGACGCTCCCTGCCCTCGCACAAGGCAGCGGCATCAAGGGAAAAGTCGTCTCTCGCGGCGACCGCGCGGCCATCGAGCAGGTGAAGATCACCCTCACCCCCGGCGAACGACAGGCGACCTCCGACGCCGAGGGGCGGTTCCGGTTCGACGACGTGGCTTCGGGCGACTACACCCTCACGTTCGAAGCCGACGACTACGAACCGCTCGAAATCAAGGTTCGCGTGGACAAGCTCACGAAAGACGTCCGTTCGATCGCGCTGGTACCCGTCTATACCGAGGCGTTCGACGACTCGATCTTCGCGGAGTTCGACACCGAGACGGCCAACGACACGCAGTCGCTGCCCTCGTCGCTCTCCTCGTCGAAAGACGTCTTCAACAACATCGCCTCCTACAAGTTCGGCGAGATGCGTTTCAACCTGCGCGGTTACGATTCGCAGTACACCAACGTCTATTTCAACGGCATCCGCCTCAACGACGCCCTGACGGGCTACACGCCGTGGTCGCTATGGAGCGGTCTGAACGACGCCACGCGCAATCAGGAGAATACCACCGGTTTGCAGGCCGCCGACTACGGACTGGGCGGCATCGGCGGGACGACCAACATCAACGCCACGGCCTCGCAGATCCGCAAGGGTCTGCGCGTGAGCCTGGTCAACGGCAATTCGATGTACCGTTTCCGTGCGATGGTCTCCTACGCCTCCGGTCTGCTCGACAACGGCTGGTCGTATGCCTTCTCCGTATCGACGCGACAGGGCGGCAACGACTGGGTCAACGGCATCTACTACAACTGCTTCGGCTACTACGGATCGGTGGAGAAACGCTTCAACGAACGCAACCGGCTGGCATTCACGATCCTCGGCGCTCCGACCGAGCGCGGCGCGCAGCAGGCTTCGACGCAGGAGGTCTACGACCTGGTCGGCAACAACTACTACAATCCCAACTGGGGTTATCAGGACGGCAAGAAACGCAACGCCCGCGTGCGCAACAACCACGAGCCGCTGATGGTCGTCAACTACACCAACACGCCCGACGACCGCACGAAGATCGACGCAGCGGCCTCGTTCCGCTTCGGTACGAACGGTTACTCGGCCCTCACGTGGAAGGGCGGTGCCGACCCGCGTCCCGACTACTACCGCAACCTGCCCAGCTACTACATGGCCAACAACCAGTTCTCGAATGCGGCCCAGATCGCCGAGCTGTGGCGTACGAGCTACGACACCCGTCAGATCAACTGGGACCGGCTCTACGACACCAACTACCGCGGCGAGATCGACGAAGGGACCTACGGCGCCGGACACCGCTCGAACTACATGATCGAGGAGCGCCACACCGACCAGCTCGACCTGAACCTCACGGCGCAGATCGCCCGCACGTTCCGCGACAATTCGCGCCTCGTCGCAGGCATCCTCTACCGCTGGAACCGCACCGAATACTACGACAAGGTGAAAGACCTGCTGGGCGGCGACTACTGGGTGGACATCGACAAGTTCGCCGAGCGCGACTTCGTGGGTGAGGAAGAGAAGCAGAACGACCTCCACTACTACTACGAGCACGGCCACGCCCGCCGCGTGGAGGAGGGCGACAAGTTCGGTTACGACTACTACGCCAACATCCGTCAGGCCAAACTGTGGGCGATGTACAACTTCAACATCGCCGGACTGGACGGCACGATCGGCGGCGAAGTGGGCCAGGTGACGATGTGGCGCGACGGCCGCTACATGAAGGGCACCTACCCCTCCAACTCGTTCGGCAACTCCGAGGCGCTCGACTACTTCACCTATCAGGCCAAACTGAACCTCGCCTACCGCTTCTCGGCGGCGCATTCCGTGGAATTCAATGCCGTGGCGTTGCAGAATGCCCCCACGTTCCAGAACTCCTTCATCTCGCCGCGTACGCGCAACGAGGTGACGCCGGGTCTCAAAGCCGAGAAAATCTGGGGCGTCGACGCATCGTACAACCTCAGCTACCGCGGCATCAAGGCGCGTCTGTCGGGTTACTACACCATGATCCACGACCAGACCGACATCATCTCCTACTACGACGACCTGCAATCGACGTTCGTCAACTTCGCCATCAGCGGCATCGACAAGAAGTTCTTCGGTCTGGAATTCGGTATGACCGTTCCGCTCTACATGGGTCTCAGCCTGAACGGGGCGGTAAGCGTCGGGCAGTACACCTACGACTCGAACCCCACGTTCGTTCAGCTGGCCGACAACAGTTCGAAAATCCTCTCGGACGTCGACAGCAGCATCGTCTACTGGAAGGACATGCGCGTGGAGAGCACGCCGCAGACGGCCGTCAACGTCGGCCTGTCGTACCGCAGCGACAACAACTGGTTCGCATCGGCCGACCTGAATTTCTACGACAACAACTACCTGTCGATGAACCCGCTGTTCCGCACCGACGAGGTACTGCGCGCCGGAGCGACCAACGCCGAGACTGCCGAGATGATCCGCACGATGCGCGCACAGGAGAAATTCGACTCGGCCTTCGTGCTCAATGCCAGCCTCGGCAAGAACTGGTACATCAAGCGCAACTACACGCTCGGTTTCAGCCTCGAAGTGAAGAACATCCTCAACAATCAGGATATCAAGACGGGCGGCTACGAGCAGATGCGTCTGAACAAGATCAAGGCCGACGAGTCGAACACCAGTCTGGTGACCTCCTACGAACGGTTCGATCCGAAATATTTCTACATGTTCGGGACGACCTATTACCTGAACGTCTATTTCCGTTTCTAACGGCTGACCATTTCGTCAAGCCGAGCGCAGAGCCGAACGAAGTCCGGGATATGCCGAGGCGGGAAATGGTACATGAAAACAAACGAATTAAAGAGCAAGAATTATGAACAACATCCTGAAAATAGCCCTGACGCTCGCCGTCGGAATCGTTCTGGCCGGTTGCTACAACGATTTCGACAATCCGGCGCCGGCAAAGGTCTACACGGACAAGGACTTCACGGAGACGGGTGCCGAGATCATTTCGATCAAGGACCTGAAAGCGAAATTCTACGAGAAATGGGGCCATGACGCCAACGGTCTCGGCCGCCGCGTGGTGATCGAGGACGACGTCGTCATCAAGGGCAAGGTCATCTCGTCCGACGCCGAGGGCAACGTCTACAAGTCGCTCTACATCTACGACGGCGAACAGGCCATCGAGCTGCGCCTCATGAACGACAACTACGTCAACTATCCGCTGGGACAGATCGTCTACGTCAAGGCGCAGGGGCTTTCGCTGGCCAGCTACCGCTATATGCTGAGTCTGGGTGCCGCGCCCGCGCTCGAACCGGACGGCACCTTCCCCAACGACACTCCAAGCGAGCACGATTTCTCGGCTTCGGGCAACTCGAACATCCCCACCACGGAGATGGTTCAGCAGTACGTCTACCGCGGCGAACTCGATACGATCACGGAGGCCGACGTCACGGTCGTCGACAAGGACAACTACAAGACCGTACTCAACGACGACCTGCTGGGCTGTCTGATCCGTTTCGAGGGGCTTCGCAGCAGCTATACGACCGTCGACAGCAACACCTACCCCAACTATCTGGAAAACGTCAACGGCGTCTACACCAACAAGTACTACCAGGACGAGGGGCTGCCGATCACGTGGGCCTACAATTACGACAACACCAAGTACTACGGCTCGTCGCTCTTCACCTACGAGACGACGCCCACGTCGCTCGAATCGGGCAGCTACGTCGTCCGCGTCAGCGGCTATGCACGGTTCGCCCTCAAAGAACTGCCCGCCGACAACGCCATGGTGAACATTACGGCCATTTACACGAAATACTCGTCCCGCACGGGCGGGTTCATCACCTACCAGCTGCTCGTCAGCAGCTACAAGGACATCGAGGAGCTGTAACTCCCGACGTCCGCTGTCAACCGAACCGGAAGCTTTCCAGCTTCCGGTTTTTTCGTTTTTCGGCCGAGAAGACCGTTCATCCCCATAGATTTTTAACAATCAGTACGGTTTTCGAAGCATTCGACAAGAAAAAAGTCGAAATTCGGAGCGAACGAAACGACTTTTTCAGTAACTTCGCAGTCGTATACAACACTTTAATTTCTACACACATGACTACTAATTACAAAACCCCGTTTCAGCAGGGGGGGGGAATTACGAAGCCCCGGAGCTGACAATCGCAACCGTATCGATTGAAAAAGGATTCGCGGCCACGGAACCCAACTCCAACGCGCCGCTCGAAGACGAATCTTACGAGTAACCGAAAAAAGTTTCCCGTCATGAAAAGATTCGTCCAATTTCTGGGAGCCGCGACTCTGCTGCTCTCCTTTACCCAATGTTCGGAAGACGCGACGACCGACTCCGCACCTTCCGTACAAGGTTCCGTCAAACTGACCGCATCCATCAACGAAACCCGAACCGAACTCTCCGGCAACGACGTCCTCTGGAAATCGAACGACCGCCTCGGACTGTTCTGCGGTACGAAGTTCGTCAACGCACCCTTCACGACGACGACCGGCGGCACCACTTCGGCCGATTTCACGGGCGATCCGACCGATCCCTCGGGTTCCGAGGCCGAGGTATTCTACGCCTACTATCCCTATTCCGCCCATGCGGTGCTGGAAGGCAGCGTCGTATCGGGACTCTCGATCCCCGCTGTGCAGACCTTCGCTACGAAAAGCTTCGCCACCGAACTCTGCCCGATGGCCACGTCGGGCGCCGATTACAGCCGTCTGGCATTCCGCACGATAGGCACCGTACTCAAATTCCAGGTGACGGGGCAGAAGAACGTGACGAAAATCGAACTGACCGGCAACGACGGCGAAGCGCTGGCCGGCGATTACACGATCGATTTCGTCGGAGAGACCCCCGAAATGAAGTTCTCCGGTACGGAGACGACGCTTACGCTCACCTGCTCCGAACCGGTTGCGCTGAACGACGCCTCGGCGACGGAGTTTTATTTCGTGCTGCCGGCCGGCGTCGAGTTCACGAAGGGTATCACCGTAAAGGTATACACCGACGACAACGCCGAACCGATGGTCAAAGAGTACGCCTCACCGCTCACGACACGCCCCAACAAGCTCGTAACGGTCAAAGCGTTCACCTATTCGGTTCCCGTCACTTCGATCGAGGAAGCCAACGAAGCGTTGTCTAAGGGAACGTCGGGAGTGACGATCACCTCCACGACCGACCTGACGGCACCTTCGACCCTCGAAATTCCCAATGCGTTCGGACACGGAACCTCCACGTCGGTCGAGATCGAACAACCCGTTTCGACCGACCTGACGATCTCGGAGAAGACGACTTCGGACAAGGAGCTTCCCGAGACGCTCTCGGTGGAGATGGAGACCACGGCTTCGCTGATCGTCGACACGCCCAACCTGACCGTTTCGCTCGAAGGCACCTATACGACCGTCGAAGCCACCACGGCCGAAAACACGCTGATCGTAGCCAAAAATACGGTCATCGAGACGCTGACCGTCAAAAAGGGAAACGTCAAGATCTACGGAACCGTCGGGGAGATCCGTCAATGAAGGGACGGGCAAGATCATCCGCTGCATCGACGCCCAGGATGAGGTCGAACGCACGCTTGCCGACACCCGCTGCGACCATATCCTGATCGAGAAACCTGCCGGAACGCTCGATTTCGGCGGAGGAACGACGACCAAGCAGGTCTGCGTCGAAGCCAGCGTGACGATCGCCAACCTGATCGTATCGCCCGAAAAGGAGCACCCCGTAATGGTCTCCGGCGACAACGTCAAACTGACGCTCGACGGCGTGAAACTCGTCTGCAACGCAGCGAAAACCTATGCCGTAAACTGCCTGGACGGAGCAAATCCCGACGTAACCCTTTCGAACTCCGAAATCATCGCACTGGGTACCGACTGCCGTGCCGTCAGCGTCGTCAACACCCGTGCGACGAGCGACACGTCCTACATCACGTTCGACAACACGCAGGCACGCACGTCGCAGACGGCGATCGGAAACCGCGAATACACGGCCGATGAAATCAAATATTTCACCTCGCGCGTGGCCGACGGCAACTATTATCCGCGCGGCATCTCCGTCGGCTCGACGGGCGGCAAAGTGAACATCGCCCTGCGGAACAACTCCTGCATCGAAGGATTCTTCTACGGCATCAATATCGCCGGAATCACCGAACCGGTCGACGTCGCGATCGACGACTCGCGGCTCGACGGCCGCGCCGCCCTCAACGTCCACGGCCAGAAATGCATCTTCCGCGTCAACCGTTCGACGCTCGTGGGCCGCAACTATTTCGGCGGCCCGACGGAGGACTTCGCCACGGTCGTTCTGGATCGTGCCGTCGCAACGTCCCACAGCAATACGGTGACGGTCGCCGACTCCGAAATCTACTCCTACAACAAACCGCAGACGGCGACCAACCACCAGTATTCCATCGACATCCGCTCGCTGCACAACACCGTCGAGCTGAAAGGCTCCACACGGCTGATCGAAGTCGGATCGACGGAATACCCCGCCCGCCTGAACTTCATGGTTTGCTACGATAATTCGACGGACAACGTCGTCAACGTCGATCCGGGTGTGACCGTATCGGGAAAAGAGGGGGCCAAAGTGCTTCCGGCAACGGTCTGGGACGGCAGCTCAGTTTACGCACCGGCCGCCGATGCCGACGGCGACTACCCCATTTACGAAGCGGCCGAGTTGAAGTGGATCGCCGACCAGATCAACAGCGGCAATTACCTCTACCTCGAAGCCAAGGGGCGCTATGCACAGGTTTACCTGATGAACGACATCGACCTGAACAACAAGCCGTGGACACCGATGGGCTGCCAGAACCACTCCTATACACTGAGCGGCGTCGACAAATGCGCCTTCTACGGCGAATTCCACGGAACGGGCCACACCGTCTCCAACCTCAACGTCGACATCGTTGCCGACGCCAAAGGATTCATCGGCAAGACGTTGGGCAAGGAGGCGTCGATCAGGGAGCTGACGCTGAAAAACGTAGCGATCCCATTGAACGACGATGCCGAGATTCAGGGCAAATGGGTCGGAGCGCTGGTCGGCTGCATGGGCGGCGATACCAATGTCTCGGACTGCCATGTCGAAAACGTGACGATCCACGCCCCGGGCATGTATCGCATAGGCGGGCTGGTCGGCGTATGGACGAATACCTCGCGGCAGAATGCGACGGCGACGGTCGAGAACTGTTCGGTAAAGGACGCTACGCTCACGGCAGGATACGCCATCGGCGGTTTCATGGGTACGATTCAGCCCCAGAAGCCTGCGGCGGGCTACAATACGATCCGAAATTGCAGCGTCGAGAATATATCGATCACGCATAAAGACCAGTATTGCTGGGGAGACGACCCGAACTATGCCGCATACTATCCCGAGACCGGTCATTATTGTTACAGCTCGGCACCCTTCGCCGGCGACGTGAACAACGTCAATTTGGAAAAATGTACCGTCGGCGGCTCCTGCACCATCGCCGATGCCGACGGCCACAACACCTACATGTCGGCAACGTGGACCAAACTGCCCTACATGGGCGAAGTCGGCGGAAACGCCTGCATCGACGGCGTGAAAGTTTCGGCCGACCCGACGCCGGCCGAAGGCTACTTCACGAAGTAAATCCTTCCGGCGAATCGATCGAAAATCCCGCATGGAATCGTCCATGCGGGATTTTCATATCCAAAAGACAACCGCTGTCCGGCAAACGGCACTCCTGCCCTTGCGGATGTTCCGTCGCCGATTGCCGCCCCGAATCGCAACGCAGACCGTCGGGGTATCCGTAAAACCGTCCGTTGCCAAACGTCACCGCCGGTTTTACGTCCTCTCCGGCCCCGTGCAGGCACCGTCCGCCGCCGCTCAGAACTGCAACTTCACGCCGGCGGTAAAGCCCACGCCGTAATCGCGGTAATAGGCCCAGTCGTAGAGCTTCGCATCGCAGAGGTTGCGACCCTCGGCGAAGAGCGTCACCTTGCGCGAAAGGAACCAGTTGAACCGCGCCGCAAGGTCGACCGTGACGGGGACTTTGAAATCGTAGAGGCCGATAACGCGACGACCGAGGTTCAACCCTGAATCCGAATCCGGCTCCGAAGGTTTCTCGTTGACGGATGTATAAGTCGTCCAATGGCGCACGCTCTGCATCTGCGCCTCCACCTCCAACGACACCTTGCGTGCACGATACTCGCCGCGCAGACGCGCCGTCAGTTGCGGACGACCGTATGCCAGCGTATAGGACTGATTATTATTGTAGTAGACATCCTCCGCCCCCTTGAACGAATGCATATGCAGCTCACCGTCGAACGTAAAGCGGCTCGACGGCCGCCATGCGAATTCGGCATTGAGCGAAAGATCCTTCAAGGTCATCGCATAGGGGATGTAAAACGACATATAACCGACATCGGCCCGTTCGTCGCGAACGTTATTCGGGATGAAACGGGCAACCCACTGCAATGCATTCTTTTCGTGCGTATAACCGACATAGAGATTATAGGAGAAGCGGCCGTGTCCCGCTGCACCCTTGATACCGCCCGCCACGCGATGCTCCTCGGTATTGGGGACGATCGACGCCGGATTGACATAGGGATTCAACCGGCTCAGCGTCCGCATATCGTTGCGGCGCACCCGACCCGTCAACTCGGCATAAAGCATGAACTTGCCGTCGGCCGGATCGTAGGCGATCGAAGCGGCAGGGAGGAACCGGTTCTCATGTTCGGTCTGCGATTCCTTGTACACCGCGTGAGGATCGGAGAGATCGCTTCCGACGACCTTCTCCTGCTCCGCTCCGTCGCGCACATAATCCAACCCGACAGACCAGCGGAGTTTATCGTGCCGGTAGGCGTAATGCAGTCCGAAAAGCAACTGTGTCGAACCGTAACCGAGCATATTGCGCCATGCACCGTCGAAATCGGCTTTGAACTCGAACTCGTGCAGACCGAACGCCCTGGCCAATCGGATACCGCCGCCGCCCGACAATTCATGATAACGGTCTCGATCGACTCCCCAGTCATAGTAAACCGGCTGCATCTGCAATACGTTCAGAAAATATCCGCCGCGCAGTTCGACGTTGAAGTTGAAGCGGCTCAGGTCGGTGAAATCGTCGCCGATGCGCACATGGAGCATGGCGTCGTCGTAATGCTGCCGATCGTTGGACACCTTGGTGAAGGGATAATAAGACGCCGCACCGTCGTTCCCGTAACGAGTACACAACGCCTCCGCCCCGTCGAACCCATAATTATGGTAGACGCGGTTCGTCAGGTCGAGTTTGCCTTCGAGCAGACGGCGGCCGAGGTACTTGCCCGCCGCGGCGCCCATGCGGTTGTGCATCCGCCACGAGACAGGGCGCACGCCGAAATCGTTGCGGATATCGGCCCAGTCGCCGGTGTGATTGAGGTAGCCGACGACGTAGCCCGTACCGGGATTCTGCGTCGAGGCATAGAGATCGAGCACCGAGTTGAGCGGCGCTCCGGCGCCGACTTTCAGATAGAGCGGCCGCGGACGGTCGAACTCCCAGTAGGTCACCGTAGCCGGACGGAACGGCTCGGTCGAGAGGTTGGTCGCCAGCGCCGACGGCGTGACGGTATAGTCGATTTCGGGCCGCAGACGCACCGTGTCGGTCATATCAGGCACGATGGGCAGCTTGACGGCCTTCGACACCTCGGGAACGTAGGTCTTGGTCACCTCGACCTGCTTGGTGACCTGCGCCCGCAGCGGCACACCGCAAAACAGCACGGCGGCAGAGAGGATAAGAACTCTTTTCATGGCTATTTCTTCAATTTTTCGATCCGCGCCTTCGCCTCGGCGACGATGCCGTCGTCGGCCGGCGAATATCCATCGACGATACTCTGATAGGTAGCTCGCGCCTGGAACGAGTCGTCGCGTCCGGCGTAGATGTCGCCCAGGGCGATATAGGCTTTCGCCACCCAGTAGGCATGGGGCGAACCCTTCTCCGCGAAGGCGAAGATCAGCGTCTCCGCCGCGGCCGCATCGCCTCCGCCCAGCGTCGCCTCGATCACGCGGTAGGCCGACTCGGCACCCTCGGCCGTCTTGACCTCACGGCTTAGCTCGCGGTAGAGCGGCAATGCCTCGGCCTGCTTCCCGCCGCGCCGCAGGATCGTCGCACAGGCGAATTTCGCCTCGCGCTGCGCCGTCGTGCCGGCATCGGGCAGCGCCTCCACCTCCGCGGCAGCGGCCAGCGTCGCCGCATCGTCGCCTCCGGCCTCCACCGAGCGGAAGTAACCCGTCGCAGCGGCGGCCCGCTCGTCGGCGGTCTGCACGACGTCGTACAACGCACGGTAGGCCTTCGCGGCTTCGGCGTGACGGCCTGCCTCGGAGGTCAGCTTCGACAGCGTACCGAGCGTCCTGGCCGAGTACTGGTTGGTCGGGCGGGCGGCCAGCTCGCTCAGCGTCTCGATCGCCGCATCGGTCTGTTTCGCTTTAAGATGGCAATCGCTCAGATAGAAGAGCGCATCGTCGGTATAATACCCCTTCGGATAGTTCCGCAGATAGCTTCTCAACGACTTCTCGGCGGTAGCGGTATCGCCCGAAAGGTAGATCCTGCGCGCTGCGGCGAACGACAGCGAATCGCGCGCCATGACGCTCGTATCGCACTCCACGCCGGCCTTCTCGGCGTAGGCGAAGTAGCCGTCGACATTACCGTCCGCCACGTAAATCTCGCGGATGCCCTGCAAGGCGTCGCGCGCCGTGGCCGAACCGGGCGCCGACTCGACGACGCGCTCGTAGCAGCGGCGCGACAGCTCCGGCTGCCCCAGATTGAGGTAAGCCAATCCCAGATCGGAGAGCGCCGGCGTGAAGAAGGGCGAATGGGGATTCTCCTCGACGAACTTCGACAACACCTTCGCACCGTCGTCATAGCGCTCCGCGGCAATATAGGTACGACCCAGTTCGTAGGTGGCGTCGTCGACGTAGTCGCCCCGGTCGGCGGCGATGATTCGTTGGAGCGCCTCGATCTTCTGCGGCCTGCGGTCGAGAATGCCCAGCGTCACGGCACGCTGGAAATCGGCGTAATATTTCTCGTTCGTGCCGACGGCCGCCGCCTTTTCGTAGGTCGCCAGCGCTGCGGGGAACTGCCGCAGCGAGTAACGCGCATCGGCCTCGCGGTTGAGCGCATCGGCCTTATAACGGTCGGCCGCGGAATAGAGCTGGTTGAACCGAGCGAACGAGGCATAGGCGTTCGACATGTCGCCCCGATCGAAATAGCAATAACCCAAGTTGTAATGCGCCTTGGCGTATTCGTCCTCGGTGCGAGGCGCACGGTGCAGATACTCCTTGTAGCGGCGTTCGGCCTCGGCGTAGTCGCCGCGTGCGAAGGCGATCTCGCCCAGCCAGAACCGGGCCAGCGCCCCGTACTTGGGGCTGACGTTGATCGCGGCCGACTCCGTGAGGCTTTGCGCCGCGCCGTCCAGATCGCCGCGCGAATAGGCTTCCAGTCCGCGGAAGTAGGCGATTTTCTGCAACGCCGCACGCAGGTTGCCGTCGGGCGAAGGATAGTGTTTGAGCGCCGTGTAGGCCGCTTCGTAATTGCGCGAATTGTAGTAGGCGGCGATCAGCAGCTCACGCGCCTGCACGGCGCGTTCCGACGTCGGATACTGCGCGATGTAACGGTTCAGCACGTGGATCGCCTCGTTGAAGAGGCCGCCGCCCAGTTCGTACTGCAACTTGCCGTAGTTGAACAGAGCGTCCTCGGCGATCGCGGCGTCGAACGCCTCGTTGGCCGCCATGGCGAACGACTGCATGGCGCGCTGCTTGTCGCCGCCGCGCAGATAGCAGTCGGCCAGATGATAGGAGGCGTTCTGCGTCAGCGCGTCGTCCGCTCCGCAGACCTGCTGCAAACAGGGCCGCGCCTCGTCGTAACGCGCCTGCCGATAGAGGCTGTAACCCAGCAGGTAGTTTTCGTTGCGCCCCATCTCACCGCCGCTGCGCCGATAGGCGTCGAGGAACTCCTCCGTACGCCCGTAATCGCCCAGATGAAACCACCCCTCGGCCACGATACGCTCCAACTCGGTGCGGCGTTCGCCCGCCGCACGGTCGATGAGCGAGCCGCCCGTCGTGACCACATAGCGGTAATTACCCTCGTTGAACTCGATCTGCAACAGATAGAACGGCGCCACGGCGCCGTAGGCCGCCGAACGGCTCAACTCCGTAAATCCGGCTCTGGCCGTGGCGTTGTCGCCCCGGACATAGGCGATATAGGAGATGTAGTAGAGCGCATGATCCGAATATTCGCCCGGCGAGGGGATGCGGCGGAAATAGCGCAACGCATCGTCGTAATCGCCCTGCTGGAAACGGATGTACCCCATGCGGATGTCGTACTGCTGGCGGTGTTCGGGCGACAAGGTTGCGTAGTCGACCTTGCCGAAAGCCCGCTGCGCCTCGTCGTAACGCCCCGCCGTACACAGAAGCGACGCGAGGGCGAATTCCACGTCGTTGACATGGACCGATTCGGGATTCCGCCGCAGGAACTCGGCGAGCCGCGCCTCGGCCCCCGCCTCTTTCAACTCCATGGCGCACATCGCCATGTAATAGTCGGCCTCGGCACACAGCGACGATTCCGTCTGCGGAACCGCACCGCAGACTGCGGCGAACTCCTCCCTGGCATCGGCCCAGCGCCCCAATGCATAGAGCTCGCGCCCCCGATCGAAATGGGTCCGGCCGCCGGACGTCAGCACCGACGCATCCGCCCCGCACCAGAGGCAGCCCAGCGCCGCGATCAACACTATCACTCCTTTACGCATCGTTCGATTTCATTGAACGGCATCCCCTTCCGCCGGCACCGGCCGGCGAGGCTCCGCCGGATAAAACAATAGGACAAAGATACGAATAAGCGAGGGCAATGTCAAATTTATTTGAACATTGCCGAGCAGGAGTATCTTCGGCGAAGTCAAAATAAGCTTCTTTGCAGAGAATCCCTAACGGAAACAGCTCGAAAACAGAGCGGGGCCGGCAAAATATGCCGGCCCCGCAATCGTATTTCAGTACACGCCGTCAACGGATGTCGCGGCAGTTGCGTTTCTCCACGATTGTGCCGTCGTCGAGCACGACCATTCCGTTGAAAGCGCGCAACATGGTTTTGAGCGTCGTCGCGTCGATATTATAACAGCGCACGGCCGCACTTCCGGCGAACGAACGATAGGTCACGCCGCGGAGCCGTTCGGGCGTGAGGCAGACCGCCAGAGCCCCTTCGGCTGCAGCTCGCTCCACCACGCCGCGGAAGCGGCGTTCACAGGGAGCGTCCAACCCCTCGGAATCGGTGACACAGAGCATGTAGACCCGCCCCGGGCGAGTCAGCAACGACTCGGTGGCGTCGCCCTCGGCATCACGCAGCGAGAACTCCGACAGCGTGGGATCGACCTTCGGCTCGTCTAGCTCTTCGGTACGGGTATCGACCCACTCCCAACGCCCGGCATCCTGCCACTCGGTATCGTCGAGCGAAAATTCGTGCAGACGCCCCGTCTGCCGGTCGCGATAGATCAGCACCGTCTTCCCCGCCTGCGGCCCGGGGTACGCCGAATAGGCGTTCATCGCCTCGTAGATATTCACCCCCACCTTGAAGGGTCTGAAATCGATCAGCGGCAGATGCGCATAGCAGTAGATACCCAGCCCCATGGCCAAGGAGAAGAAGAGCACGGTGCACCCCACCTCCGCCTTCGAGAAGGCGAAGATACGGTCGCGGCGGTAGCGCCACCAGACGACGACCGACAGCGGCAGCAACACCAGATTTTTGGCGAACGTCTCCCACGGCGTGAGCTTGACGGCATCGCCGAAACAGCCGCAGTCCTCGACCGGCAGCCACGTGGCGCTCAGGAAGGTCAGCACCGTGAAGAAGACCATCGAAGCCAGCGCGAAAATCGAGATCAGACGGATGCGCACCTTGAAAAGCAGCATGAGCCCCATCATCAGCTCGGCGCCGCACAGCCAGATCGAAAAGCCGAAACGCAGACCGCTCAGCGATTCCAGCCCGTAGATCGAAAGGTACTCCTGTATCTTGATCGCCGTACCCCACGGATCGACGGTCTTGACGAATCCCGAAAAGATGAAGGTCACGCCCAGCACGATCCGGCAGGCATGGGACAACCATTTGAAAGCCCTGTTACGCATCGGCGGCAGCGTTTAGGAGCGGGGCGAGCGCCGCTTCGATTTTCGAAAAGATCCGTTCGGGCGTCTCCATCGAGCCGTCCGGCGCGCAGCAGTCGACGACGCGGAACGCCGCATCCTCGCGCGCGGCATCGAGGTAAACCCCGCGCACGCGCTGTTGCAGATCGAGCGACGCCTCGTGGATGTCGTGCGCCCCTTGCAGGTAGTCGCGGTCGCCGCCCTCGCGCGCCTGCGTCAGTTTGCGCTCGGTGAACGAAAAGGGAACGTCCAGAAACAGCGACACGTCGGGACGCGGGAGCCGGTAATAGCCGTACTCCGTATCGAGAATCCAGCGTTTGAGCGCACGGCGTTCCTCCTCCGACGAGAGTTTCGCGCACTGGAACGCCACGTTCGAATAGACGTAACGGTCCAGCACCACGGCTTCGCCCGACGCGAGCCACTGCCGGATCTCAGCCGCCGCATCGCCCCGGTCGCCGGCGAAGAGCAGCGCCACCAGATAGGGATCGACCGCCTCGACGGTACCCAGTTCGCCGCGCAGGAAACGGGCGATCAGATCGCCGAAAACCGGCGCGTCGAAACGCGGGAAATGGAGGTAACGGCACGCGACGCCGCGCCGTGCGAAAAGCTCCTGCAACATGCGGATCTGGGTCGACTTGCCCGCTCCGTCCAATCCTTCGAGTACGATAAACATAAATTCAGGCAGTAGATTTATCTTGAATTTTTTTCGTCCATTTCCCGCCTCGGCATAGCCCGAACAAGTTCGGCTCTGCACTCGGCTTAACGAAATGGTTGAATTTCTTTCTTCCATTTCTCGCCTCAGCATAGCCCGAACAAGTTCGGCTCTGCACTCGGCTTAACGAAATGGTTGAATTTC
>OLGD01000228.1_pt1 | contig 116766 bp, 88 predicted proteins | sample 1605311 | NCBI WGS metagenome assembly OLGD01 (sample SAMEA3888917, study PRJEB22519) | human gut metagenome | biome: human gut; feature: human-associated habitat; material: faeces | place: Denmark | collected 2010 | reverse complement strand
TCGAGAGCTCGTTCCAGTAGTAGGCCGTGTCCTTGATGCCCGTGTTGATGAAGAAGTGGAGCATCTTCAACTGGAACTTCTTGTTGGTCTTGATCTTGCGCTTGTAGAAGTCGACGATGTCGTTGTAGCGGATGCCCAGACGAGAGGTGTAGAAATCGAATTTCGGCTCCTCCTCGCAGGCGATGCGGATGCCCACCTTGCACTTTTTCTCGATCGCGGCGTCCAGCAGTTCGACCTCCTCCTTGTTGTCGATCACGGGGATGGTGTTTTCGAATCCGTCGTCGACCAGCTGCGCGATATTCTCCACGTACTGAGGACGTTTGAAACCGTTGCAGATGATGTAACGGTCCTTGTCGATGATCCCGCCGTCGTAGAGGGCGTTGATGATGTGGATGTCGTAGGCCGACGAGGTTTCGAGGTGGATGTCGTTTTTGAGCGCCTCTTCGAGCACGAAGGAGAAGTGGCTCGATTTGGTGCAGTAGCAGTAGTTGTAGGCGCCCTTGTAGTCGACCTTCGCCATGGCCACGTTGAACATGCGCTTGGCACGTGCGATCTGCGAGGAGATCTTCGGCAGGTAGGTGACCTTCAACGGTGTGCCGTACTGCTTGATGATCTCCATGAGCGGAATGTCGTACAGATTCAGCTCGTTGTCCTCGACCGAAAATTCGTCCTGAGGGAAATCGAACGTCTGTTCGATCAGGTCTTTGTACTTGTTTTTCATGCTTTGTCTGGTTCGTTTCCGGGAATCCGTCCGAGCTACATCGGTCGAAATCCGGCGAAGTAGCTCGATTACTTTTTCTCGAAATTCGCGGTGCAAAGTAGCTAATTATTTTTGATATGCGCAACGATTCGGTGCAATATCTCGATTTTTGCAGGCGTTTTCTGCATATCACGGAAAAATGTTGTAATTTTGAGGGGTAAAATCGACGGGATGTTATGACAACGGACGTGAAAGTTTTGATCGCAGAATTCCTTCGCACGCACAAGCGGCTCGTCGTGCCGCAGTTGGGGGCCTTCATCGTGAAGGCGCCCGGCGGGGAGATCCTCTTTTCGGAGCTGTTCAAGCGCGACGACGGGGTGCTGCGAGGGCTTTTGACGGCCGCCGGCGCCAGCGAGATCGAAGCGGCGGGCGCCATCGACCGGCTGATTTTCGATCTGCGCCACGCCGTGCAGCACGGCGGCGTGTATCTCGTCGCGGGGCTGGGGACTTTCTCCGCCGGCGCCAACGGGACGCTGACGTTCGCCTACGATCCGCAGGCCGGTGCCGCGGCGGGGCCTGCATCGGCGCTGCCGGCGGGTTCCGCCGTGGAGACGGAAGCATCCGGCGAACCCGCTGCGGACAGGACCGTTGCATCCGGCACGGGCGGATCGGTCGGGTCGGATGCCGTCGGCCGCGGACGGACGCCGCGCTATGAACCCGATCCCTGCGTGAAGGGTCTGACCTACGGCCGGCCGGTCAAGACGACCGATGCCTATACCTTCGTCGGCAGCAAGCCGGCGCGCCGGATCGATGCGTTCCTCATCGTGGCGATCGTGGCGGCGCTGCTGGCCGTGGGCGTGATCGTCTACGGATATGTCAACGACCGCCGCGCCAAGCAGATGCAGGCGGAGTTGATGGAGGAGGTTTCGCAGAGCGCCGCCGCCGACGAAGCCGCTGCGGAGTCTGTCGCCGAGTGACCCTTCCACAGCGGCAGGGAAGGGGACCAAACGAAAAAGAAAGAAACCCTATGGATTTAGTCTCATTGAAACAGCGCTTCGGCGTCATCGGCAATTCGGAGCTTCTGAATCGGGCGCTCGAAGTGGCCGTGCGCGTCGCACCGACCGATCTGTCGGTGCTGGTGACGGGCGAGAGCGGCGTGGGCAAGGAGTTTTTCCCGCAGATCATCCACGCCTATTCGGCCCGCAAGCACAATAAATATATTGCCGTCAACTGCGGTGCCATCCCCGAAGGCACGATCGATTCGGAGCTGTTCGGCCACGAGAAGGGGTCGTTCACGGGTGCCGTCGAAGCTCGCAAGGGCTATTTCGAGGAGGCCGACGGCGGGACGATTTTTCTGGACGAGGTGGCCGAGTTGCCGCTCTCGACGCAGGTGCGCCTGCTGCGCGTGTTGCAGACGGGCGAATTCATGCGCGTCGGTTCGGCCCGGGTGCAGCGCACCGACGTGCGGGTCGTGGCGGCGACGAACATGAATTTGCAGGAGGCCATCGAGAAGGGGCGGTTCCGCGAAGACCTCTACTACCGGCTCAATACGGTGCCCATCGCGGTGCCGGCGTTGCGCGACCGGCGCGAGGACATCTTCCTGCTGTTCCGCAAGTTCGCCTCCGACGTGGCCGTACAGTACCGTATGCCGCCCATCACGCTCGACGACGAGGCGCGCCGGATGTTGGAGGGCTACTACTGGCGCGGCAACATCCGCCAGTTGAAGAACGTGGCCGAGCAGATCTCGGCCATCGAGGAGAACCGTGTGGTGACGGCGGCGATTCTGTCGCGCTACCTTCCGCAGCAGCAGGGGGCTTCGACGCCCGTGGTGACGGCGGCGGGCGTGGCGGGCGATTCGGCGAGCGAGCGCGAACTGCTCTACAAGATCCTGTTCGACATGCGGGGGGACATCAACGACCTTAAACGCATGGTCTCGGAGCTGTTGCGCGGCGGTGCGGCGGCGTCCGAGGCGAAGCAGGAGGTGGCGGGTTACCTGCCCACGACGGCCGGGAGCACGTCGCACGGCCGCAATCGGGAGTATGCCGTCAACGCCGAGGTGGTCGAGGAGCCGCACGAGGCGCTGACGAAGGCCGACGTCCAGCGCGAACAGATCATCCGCGCGCTGCGCCGCAACAACGGCCGTCGCCGCGAAGCCGCCGCCGAACTGTTCATGTCCGAGCGCACGCTCTACCGCAAGATCAAGGAGCTGGGCATCGAGGACGATTGACGATCCCTCCTGCCGGCGCCTCACGGAAGGCCGAGGGGCGGCAGCGGCGGGTACGGGATCGAAAAAGACGAATATGCGGACCGGATGCCTGCGGGGTGTCCGATTCCGGTCCGAACGGCGGTCCGGCGGCCGTCGCGGTGTATCGGAGAACCGATGATGAGATAAGATGATGCTGAAAAACAAGATAATCTGTTGTGCGCTGCTTTTGGCGGCGCTTGTGACGGCGGGCTGCGGCGTGACGATCAAGTACTCGCTGTCGGGTGCGTCGATTCCGCCCGATGCCAAGACCTTCTCGGTGGCCTATTTCCCCAACAACGCGCCGATGGTGGAGCCGATCCTCAGTACGACGCTCACCGATGCGCTGATCGACAAGTTTACGCGCCAGACCCGTCTGGCGCAGGTCGACGAGGGAGGCGACTTCGCGTTCGAGGGCGAAATCACGGGTTACTCCTCGACGACGGCGTCGGTGGCCAGCGACGACTACGCGCTGTTGAACCGCCTGTCGATCACCGTCAAGGTGCGTTTTACGAACGTGCTCGACGAGGCGATGTCCTTCAACAAATCCTTCACGGCCTATGCCGACTACGACTCCACGAAGCTGCTCACGGAGGTGGCCGGCGAGCTGGTGCCCGAAATCGTGGATCAGCTGGTGAACGATATTTTCCAGGCTGCGGCCTCCAACTGGTAACGGCGATGGCGACATTCAGGGAGTATATCGCTTCGCTGGGAGCGGCCGGCGCGGTGCCGGAGGCGGAGCTGGACGAACTGCTCGGACGCTACGAATGGTTTGCCCTTGCACGGCTCGTACGCCTGCGGCAGCGGGGCGGCGATCCGTCGGAGGACGGCCGGCTCGGCTTCGCGGTGCAGGACAGGGCGGCGGGGACGGCGCCCGAAGTGGACAGGGAGCGGCTGACGGCGCTCTGCGCGGACGATCTGATCGACGATTTCCTGCGGGCGGGCGACTACCGCATCGTGGCCGAGGAGGGCGAAGCCGACGACGAAGTGAAGACCGTCGCCGATTTCGACGACGAGGACGACCTTGTCACCGAAGAGTTGGCCGAGATCTACCGGCAGCAGGGGTTAAATGACGAGGCATGCGCGATTTATCGCAAATTAAGTTTGCGAAATCCAGAAAAAAGTGTTTACTTTGCCGAACTTATCGACGAAATAGCGTCCGAGGGGAAGAATCGTTAAAATAAAAGAATAGAACAGTATGTACACATTTTGTATCGTTGTGATTTTATTGGCCAGCGTCAGCCTGATTTTCGTGGTATTGGTGCAAAGTCCCAAAGGGGGAATGGCTGCCAATTTCGGTGCGGCGAATCAGGTGATGGGCGTGCGCGACGCGGCGAACGGCTTGGAAAAATTCACGTGGGCGATGGCTCTCGTCATCGTCGTGCTGAGCCTTGTGGCCACGCTGTCGATGGACAAGGGTACGGTTGCTGCCAGCAATAAGGATCTGGAAAAGGATGCCAATGCGTTGATCGAGATGACCCAGGAGGCTCCTGTCATGCCGCAGGCCGTGCCGGCGGAGGCCCCTGCTTCCGAGCAGCCTGCCGCGGATCAGCAGCAGTAACGTGCAGCGACCCTGCGAATGAAAAGCCGGAACGGAAAGTCCGGCTTTTTTTGTGGCTGCGGCAGGTATCCTGATAAATAGGTATTGCATATCGACGGCAGGGTGCGTATATTTGCCGGTGTGAACCTGCTTTTTCGGCCGTCGTCTCCGTGTCCGAAAAGTTCGTCTGCGGCAGCGGGGCGGCAGGGCAGGTAACGGAAAACTGCGTCGGGGACGCCGCCGCACGGATTAATAGTCAATCGAAGTTTATGGCGCATTCGCATCACGATCACTCCCACGAACACGTTCGGCGGCTCTCGTCGCTCAACCGCGCTTTCATCGCGGGCATTCTGCTGAACTCGGTTTTCGTCGCCGCGGAGTTCACGGCGGGCATCCTCTCCAATTCGATGGGGCTGCTCTCCGACGCGGGGCACAACCTGAGCGACGTGGCGAGTCTGCTGCTCGCCCTGCTGGCGTTCCGCCTGGCGCAGGTACGCCCCACGAGCCGCTATACCTACGGCTACCGCCGCAGCACGATTCTCGTTTCGCTGCTCAACGCCGTCATCCTGCTGGTCGCCGTCGGCGCCATCGTCGTCGAGAGCGTTCGCAAGCTGCTCCATCCCGAACCCGTAGGGGGCGAGGTGGTGCTCTGGGTGGCGGGCATCGGCGTGGTCGTCAATTTCGCCACGGCGCTGTTCTTCCTGCGCGACAAGGACCGCGACCTGAACGTCAGGGGCGCTTATCTGCACATGGCCGCCGACGCGCTGGTGTCGGTGGGCGTGATGGTGTCGGGGGCGGTCATGATGGCGACGGGCTGGTATCTGATCGATCCGCTGGTCGGCCTGCTCGTGGCGGCCGTCATCGTCTGGTCGACGTGGGGGCTGCTGCGCGACAGCCTGCGGTTGTCGCTGGACGGCGTTCCCGCGGGGATCGATTACGACGAGGTCTTCCGCACGGTGGCGTCGCAGCCGGGTGTGAGCGGGGTGCACCATCTCCACGTCTGGGCGCTCAGTACGACCGAGAATGCCTTGACGGCGCACGTAGCGGTACACGATTTGCAGCGGATGCCGCAATTGAAGGAGGCGCTCCGCGCACGGCTCCGCGAAATGGGGATCGATCACGCCACGCTCGAATTCGAGAGCGACGTGCAGCCTTGCGGCGAACATGCCGACTGCGATATGGAACAGGGCCGTTGCGGCGGCGCATCGCAGCCTGTCCGCTGAATCCTGTTGTAGCCTATGAACTCATCGATAGCCTTTCCGCTGCTGCTGACGCTGCTGGCCGGTCTCGCGACCGGTATCGGCAGCGCCATCGCGTTTTTCGCGCACCGCACCAACGTACGTTTCCTCTCCTTTTCGCTGGGCCTTTCGGCCGGCGTGATGATCTACGTCTCGTTCGTCGAGCTGTTCGCCGAGTCGCAGACGTTGCTCACGGCCCAGTGGGGCGCCACGGCAGGCGTCTCGGCGACGGTCGCCTGCTTTTTCGGCGGCATCCTGCTGATCGGCGTCATCGACCGGCTGGTGCCGTCGTTCGAGAATCCGCACGAGATGCACTCGGTCGAGGAGATGAACCGCCGCCCCCATGACCGTAAGCTGATGCGCATGGGGCTGATGACCGCCCTGGTCATCGGTATCCACAACTTCCCCGAGGGGATCGCCACCTTCATGTCGGCGATCGACAACCCGACGCTCGGTATCGCCATCGCCGCAGCGATCGCCATCCACAACATCCCCGAAGGCATCGCCGTTTCGGTCCCGATCTACTACGCCACGGGCAGCCGCCGCAAGGCCTTCCTGCTTTCGCTGTCGTCGGGTCTGGCCGAACCGATCGGCGCGCTGCTGGCCTATGCCGTGCTGCTGCCGTTCCTCTCGCCGACGTTGCTGGGGTGTCTGTTCGGATTCGTTGCGGGCATCATGGTCTTCATTTCGCTCGACGAACTGCTGCCCGCTGCCGAGGAGTACGGCGAGCACCACATCTCGATCTACGGCGTGGTGACGGGCATGGCCCTGATGGCCGTCAGTCTGATCGTCTTTTCCTGATCCCTCGCATCCCGGACGGCGGGTGCATCCCCGATGCGCTCCGGCGCCTGCTACCCGCACGGCGCCGGAGCGTATCCGTGTTCCGCGGATGTTTTTCGGAAGGCAGGAGGGAGGGGCGGAGCATGGTTCATGCGGGAGGCGTTTTTCCGGAGCCGGCGGTCGGCGCGCGTCGTTCGTGTTAATTTATCGTTAAGAATAGGTTACCGAATTGTTACCGGCGGGTGAAAAAGCTATCTTTGTTCCGCATTTGCCCGAATTCGACAGAATGGAACCTATATATACGTTTATGTTGGCCGCCATGGCGCTTCTCGCCGTGACCGGTCTCTTCATCGGAGTGATGAACGATGCCGCCAACTTCCTCAATTCGGCCATCGGTTCCAAAGCGGCCCCCGTGCGGGTGATCATGGCCGTCGCGTCGGTGGGAATCATCGTCGGTGCCGTCACGTCGACCGGCATGATGGAGGTGGCGCGCAGCGGCATGTTCGATCCGTCGCGGTTCACGTTCCGCGACGTGATGATCCTCTACTTCTCGGTGATGCTGGCCAATATCATCCTGCTCGACGTCTACAACACGATGGGCCTTCCCACGTCGACTACCGTGGCGCTGGTCTTCTGCCTGTTGGGCGCGGCGCTGGCAGTTTCGACGGTGGTCATCACCTCCAACGACGAGATTTCGCTGGTCGAAATCGGCCGGTATATCAATTCGACGCGGGCGATGGCCATTCTGGCGGGCATCCTGCTGTCGGTGATCCTCGCCTTTACGCTGGGCACGCTGGTGATGTACGTCTCGCGTGCGATCTTCTCGTTCCGCTACCATACGCTTTTCCGCCGTTACGGGGCGTTGTGGTGCGGCATATCGTTTACCGCGATCGTCTATTTCGCACTGTTCAAGGGGTTGCAGGGGGTGATGAACGGCTCGGCGCTGTTCGCTTACATCGATTCGCATCTGGCCCTCTCGCTCTTCGTGCTCTGGATTCTGTGCAGCATCCTGCTCTTCTTCTTGCAGATGTTCGGCGTCAATATCCTCAAACTGAATATTCTGGCGGGAACTTTCTCATTGGCGCTGGCCTTCGCCGGCAACGACCTCGTGAATTTCGTGGGCGTGCCCGTGGCCGGTTACGACTCCTACATGATGGCGCGCGCGTCGGGCGATGCGGCCATGACGATGGGCGGACTGGCGACCGACGCTTCGGCCAATATCCTGCTGCTGCTCGCGGCGGGAGCGATCATGATCGTGACGCTGTGGACGTCGCGCCGCGCGCTGTCGGTTTCGAAGACGGAGCTGTCGCTGTCGAACCAGAACGAGGGCGAGGAGCGTTACGGTTCGTCGGTCGTCTCGCGCGGCCTGGTTCGCGCGGCCATGAACGTGAATGCCTTTTACGAACGGATCATGCCCGCCCGTCTGCAACGGGCGGTGGCGGCGCGTTTCGAGAAACTGCCCGAGGAGGAGCGCGAAGGCGGATCGTACGACCTGATCCGCGCCACGGTGAATCTCACCACGGCGTCGATCCTCATTTCGATCGCCACGTCGCTCAAACTTCCGCTGTCGACCACTTACGTCTGCTTCATGGTTTCGATGGGCTCGTCGCTGGCGGACCGTGCGTGGGGTCGCGAGAGTGCCGTCTACCGCATCACGGGCGTGCTGACCGTCGTGTCGGGGTGGTTCGTGACGGGCTTCGGCGCCTTTACGATCGCCTTTCTGGTGGGATTGACGCTGATGTACGGCGGCAATGCGGCCGTTCTGATCGTATCGGCGCTGTGCGGCTGGATGCTCGTGCGCAGCAACCGCAGGAAGAACAGGGCGGCCGCGGTCGAGACGCAGCGACCCGCCGCGAGCCGTGCGAAGGACACCGAAGGGGTCATCGAGGAGTGCATCGCCGAGGTCTGCTACACGATGGGGCAGGTGACCCGCATCTACGACCGCACGCTGATCGCCGTTTTCAAGGAGAACCGCAAGGTATTGCGCGAAATGGTGCAGCAGTCGAACGACCTGTTCTACCGCTCGCGCGAGCGGAAATACAAGGTGATGCCGCTGTTGCTGCGCCTGCAAGACAACGAGATCGATTCGGGACACTACTATGTGCAGGTGGTCGATTACATGAACGAGATCACCAAGTCGCTGCTCCACGTCACGCGCCCCTGCTTCGACCATATCGACAACAACCACGAGGGGATGACCCGGGAGCAGATCGAGGATCTGATGAAGATCAACGACGAGGTGGAGACGATCTTCACGCGCATCAACGTCATGCTGCGCAACAACGATTTCGCCGACATCGACCTGATTCTCGAACTGCGCGACGAGCTGTTCGAATCGATCGCCGACGCGATCAAGCGCCAGCTCAAACGCATCAAGAACAAGCAGTCGTCGACCAAGGCCAGCCTGCTCTACCTGACGATTCTCAACGAGACGAAAACGATGGTGTTGCAGGCGCGAAACCTGGTCAAATCGCAGCGGTATTTCCTCGAACACAAGACGGAATAGGGGATCTGTCCTTGCAGCCGCGGCTGCAAGGACAGAAAAGCGTGCCGGAGGCAGGGCTTCGCCGCCTCCGGCACGCTTTCCGTACCGTCTCCCGTTTCGTGCGGGTTCCGGATGTTCGGATCAGAACTTGTAGCCGTATTCCAGGCCGATGATGTGGTGGCTTTCGCGTTCGGAGGAGATGTAGTCTACCGTGGGGAAGTCGTCGAAAACCGGTTCGTCGCTGATCTTGTAGTCGAAGCGGTAGTAGAATTCGAGCGACGAACGTTTGTTGAAGGCGTATTTCGCACCCAGCGAACTGCGCACCTTTTCCAGATAGTTGCCTACCGTTTCGGGGGCGTTGAGCGTCTGCGTCAACTCGACGAAGACATAGGGTTTGAGTCCGGTACCTGCTACGGCGTACTCCGCCATGAGGCGGTGGCGCAGCACCCATGCGGTTTTGGCTGCGACGGCCGGATCGACGTAGGCGGTGTGGAGAGTCGCCTGCGGACGTTCGCGCAGCGAGAAATTCCACGCCCCCGTCTTGTAGCTGGCCGTCAGTTCGAGGTAGAAGCGGTGGCGCATCTCCATCGAGCGGTCGGCTCCCCGGTCGTTGGCGATCAGTGCATAGAAGGCCGCCGCCTTGAACCACGGCCGGACGTCGTAAGCGTAGCTCAGCGTCGTATAGATGCGGTCGAGTTGCGACCAGTTGTCTTTGAGCCGCAGCTCCTCGTCGAGCGTGATCGAATGCCGCTGGCCGAGTTGTTTGGTCAGGGCGAACGAGAAGCGGGCGCGGAAGTCGTTGTCATGCGTCGTGCGGCGCTCCTGCGCCTGTGCCGTCGCGGCGAACAGCAGGGCTGCGGCGAGCGGAAGGAGACGGCGGGTGTTCCGGGCGAGCGTGCGTTTGCAGGCTGCGCCGGACGAGAAAAGCGACTGTCGGAAGAGACGAAGGAGATTCATTTTCTTTGGATATATTGGATATGAAAAAGTAAGGAAAAGTCAACGATAATCTTGCGAAAGTAACGAAAATATCGCGGATTTCAAAATCTTCGGCATTCGAATCCGAAAGCGGAGCCTGCCGGAGAGGTACCGTGAGGGCGGTCTGCCCCGTCCGAAGCGGGCCGTGCGGAGCGGCCGGAAGGGTGGAATCGGGATTCGTTTCATCTCTTTTGTCTTTTGTTTGCGGAACAAAGGTCGGGGGCGATTTTGTAGCGAATTTGTAATTTTCGCCTTGCGGCCGTTTTTTTGCGGTCTGCGGTGTTGTTTCAGCCGGTTCGTCGGGGTCGGACGCGCTGCGTCCGCATCGTCGAACGGTACGGGAGCGGGCGGACGGCGTCGGAACGGAACGGCTGTGTCGCGATGCCGGCGGCCGTTTTGCCGCAGCGGGATTCCGCAGCGGAGGGGGCGGGCGGAGTGGTTGCCGCGAAATCCCGGTCGGTTGTCCGATACGGCGGCCGAAGCGCCTTTTTATTGTATCAGGATATTGTAAAACAACGCATTACCCCCCCCCGAAAACGCTGTCTCTTTCAGGGGAGGGTAATGCGGTTGAAATCGGTATGGAATCCGGTTATGCCCGGTAGCGGCCGTGGTAGCTGTCGTGCGGATTTTGCAGCCGGGCCTTCTTCCGTTGGGAGAGGGTGAAGACGACCAGCGTGACGACCAGCGCCAGCAGGGCCAGGACGATCATGATGAAGAGAAATGTAGCCATGATAATTATATATATTATAATTATGTTGTGTGTGTTTCGGGATGTAGTTGCAAATTCAGAGCCGTTTGAGCGACATGCGGACGGTCTCTTCGACCGAGATGTCGGGTTGCTCTTTGAGAATGGCCCGGACGACCTTGTCCGAAGCCGCTTTGGGGAAGCCGAGCATCACCAGGGCCGCCGTCGCTTCGTCGTAGACGGCGTCGCCGTTGCCGGCGACGGGCAGCGGACCGGCGTCGCCGTCGAACAGGGCCGTGAGTTTGCCGCTCAGCTCGACGATGATCTTCTGGGCGGTTTTCAGTCCCAGCCCCTTGACGTTTTTGAGCAGGACGGCGTTTTCGGTGGTGATGATGCTTTGCAGTTCGCGCGGCGAATAGGTCGAGAGAATCATGCGTGCCGTGTTGCCACCCACGCCCGATACGCTGATGAGCTGGCGGAACAGTTCGCGCTCGGTCTTCGTCGAGAAGCCGAAAAAGAGCTGCGCGTCCTCGCGCACGACGAAATGGGTGAAGAGCTTCACCTCGCTCCGGCCTTCGATTTCCGAATAGGTCTGCAACGAAATATGGAGCAGGTAGCCCACTCCGCCGGTTTCGACGACGGCGTAGGCGGGCGCCAGTTCGGCGAGCTTCCCCTGGATATATTCGTACATTCTTTTCGAGAAATCGTTTAACGGATACAAAAGTACGAAAATTTTTCTTATCTTTGTGTCCATTATAGGCTTTTTGATAGCATTCTGGCATTTTTAATTACGAATAATAAGACGGAGTATGAAGAAAATTTTGTATGTCGCAGCCGCTGCAATGTTTCTGATTGCGGGTTGCAAGGGCAATGGTGCGACGCAGCCGGCGGAGAACGCTCCGGCGCAGGCCGTAGGCAGCAGCGACATTGCTTTCGTACAGGTGGAGGCCGTGTTGGCGCAGAGTGATCTGTTCCAGAGCGAAGGCGCCGCGCTTCAAGAGAAGACCAAGAAAGCGCAGGAGGGCTGGGCCAAGAAGGAGCGCGATTTGCAATCGAAGGCTGCACAGTTGCAGGAGAAGTATCAGAAAGGATTGATTACTACGGCCAACGCGCAATCCGAACAGGAGAAGATCCAGCGGCAGATCGCCAATTATCAGTCCGTTGCCCAGAAGGAGGCGCAGACGCTCGACGAGGAGAACTACGTCTTCACGAACCGGGCGCAGGATCTGATCCACCGCGCCGTGCAGGAGCTCAACGCCGACAAGAAGTACAAGCTCATCCTCAATGCCACGTCGCTTGTCGACGCCGACTCGCTGCTCGACATCACGCCGCTGGTGCTGGCCAAGGTCAACGAGTTGTACGCTGCCGACAAGAAGGCCGATAAGGAGTAGACGGCCGGCGGCCGACGCGAGCGTTTATCGGAGCGATAAAATACCGACGCCCTGCGGGAAGTCGGTATTTTTTCTTATTTTTGTCATCGTAATTTAAGGCTCGTTTGCAGTTATGGGATTCGTACCGTTTACATTCATCGATCTGATCGACATTCTGTTCGTGGCGTATATCATGTATTGGATATACCGTACCACCAAGGGAACGAACGCCCCCTACATCATTTCGGGCATCATCGTCGTTTATCTGTTGTGGGTGATCGTCAAGACGCTCAACATGGAGCTGCTGTCGACGATCCTGGGGCACATCATCAGCGTCGGTGCCATCGCGCTGATCGTGGTTTTCCAGCCCGAAATACGCCGGTTCCTGCAAAAGATCGGCATGAGCCAGAAGCGGTTCAATTTCATTTCGCGCATTTTCAACCACGGCTCGAAGATAGCCGAAACCAATTTGCAGCCGCTGGTGGTGGCCTGCCGCGAAATGTCCGATACGAAGACCGGCGCACTGGTCGTCATCGGGCAGCAGAGCGATCTGTCGCTCATCACCGAGGGCGGCATCTGCCTCGACGCCAAGATTTCGTCGCAGCTGATCCACAATATCTTCTTCAAGAATTCGCCGTTGCACGACGGCGCCGTGGTCATCGAGGGCGACCGCATCGTGGCGGCCCGCTGCATCCTGCCCGTGACGCAGAGCGACGTCCCGAAGTCGTTCGGTACGCGCCATCGCGCCGCGATCGGCATGAGCGAGATTTCGGACGCGATCATTCTGGTCGTCTCGGAGGAGACCGGAGCGATCTCGATCGCCAACAACGGCCGCATCAACCTGAACATCCCCTCCGACCGGCTGGGTGCTGTCTTGCAGAAATACCTGATCTCCAAAAAGTGACGCGTCGCAGCGGGTTGCGTCGTCGCGGCCCCTCCCTTCCGTGCGTTTTGCCGGCTTGCGGGCAGGAAAAATGTAAATAAAATAGGGTTGTTGCGCAATTTTTTGTAAATTTGCACGATTATATAACGATGAGAGTCCGGTGGTATATGGGTGCGCTGGCGCTGGCCGCGCTGGTTTCGTGCAGCGACGAGGAGGATATCCTGCCTCAGCAGCAGGAGAAGATCGTTTCGTACCTGACACGGTCGCACACCCCGACGCTGCTCTCGGAGCAGGATGCCGCCCAGTCGCTCGACAACGACCCGCCGTATTACTCGACTTTCGGCAATACGACCTACCGTTATATCGCCGATGTCTATGACGAAGAGCGTCTGACGCGGCCGGAGGTGAGCGAAGGGAGCAGGGTCGAACTGACCTTCTCGCTCTACGACTTCACGGCTTACTCGACGCCCAAGCCCAACGAATGCCTCTACTCCAACGATACGACGATCATCAATCGGTTGGTCGAAGGAGGGTTGAATCCCCGCTACTGGGTGGAGTGCGACCTCTACGGAGTGCCGCTTCGGGACGAGTTCGGGCAGTTCGTGCCGCTCAGGCAGACGTTGCAGATCGGCGGCGGGGCGACGCTCAGCGGGTTGCAGGCGGCGCTCGTCGGTTGCCGCGAAAAGGATGTCGTGGAACTCTACATGACTTATAATCAGGCTTACGGGGAGAAGCTCATCATGGGATTGATGACCAAGCAGTGTCCCGTAGCGTTTTTCTGTACGATAAACAAAGTAACGAAATAGGTGAACAACAGTATTATGCGTTTTTCTTTCGGAAAGATATGGGCGGCTGCGGTCTGCCTCCTCGTTTTCGCGTCGTGTGCCAAGGACACGAGCGAGTCCTATGCAGGGATCGAGCAGCGCTCGCTCGATGCGTGGATGAAATTGCATCGTCCGGAACTGCTCGGCAACAGGCAGGAGGCGCGCGGATTCTCCTATTACGTCGATGTGCTCGACGCGGGTTCGACCGACAAGGCCGACACGCTGATCGCCGAGACCGACTGCTGGGTGCAGTACGAGTTCACGGCCCGCGACCTGAACGGCAACGTCTGCATGACGCGCAACGCCGTGCAGGCCAAGCAGCAGGGGACCTTCACCCGCTACACCTACTATTCGCCCTATTTCCGTTACAGCGGATCGGACTATACGACGCTGCTCGAAGGCAGTTATTATGCGCTGCGCGAGCCGCTGACGCTCAGCGAGGAGTATATCGCCGAACATCCGGATCGCGGGTTGAAAAACGGGATGCAGGCGCGGCGCGGTACGGAGCTGATGCTCTATCTGCCTTCGTCGCTGGCCTATTCGTCGTCGGGCGCCAGCAGCGACGCGGGTTACGGCGGGCAGTACGAACTCGACGCCAACCGTCCCGCGATTCTTCACATCAAGGTGACGGGCCGCGTCTCCAATCCGCTGGCATACGAGGGAGAGACGGTTGATGCCTTCGTCGAGGACAACGGTACGGTCTGTCCGGTCGAGGAGGAGGAAGACAAGGACGATCCGAAACTCGCTTCCGTCCGCCGGTCGCTGCGCGATGCCGAGACCGACGAGCCGGAGTTGCCCGACACGAGCGTCGATCCCTACAAATATACGTGGTACCAGGCCGTGGATACGGTTCCGCAGCTCTATATCTCGCATGTCTTTTCACCCGGCCGCGAACCGGCGACTACCTACAACTGGAAGAATACCTATTCGGTGCCCTATTTCCCCTACAACGAATCGATGGCCGCACTCGACAAGAAGATCAACGACGTGCTCGTGGAGCGTTTCGGTGCGGGAACCTACAAAGGCGATTCGATCAAGAGCGGCGAGACGGCTTCGATCTGGTACATCGGCCGTTTCCTCGACGGATTCATCTTCGACACGAATATCGACGAGGTGAAGAGGCTCATCTACGGCGAGGTGCAGAGCGAAGGCAGCGCCTACCAGTACGAAGTTCCCGAAGAGGGCGACACGTCGACGTTGAAGACGATCTATGCGTGGTATTACAGCATTCCGCAGTTGCGCTACGGGCAGTGGGCGACGATCGTCACCACGTCGAGTTTCGGCTACGGCGCTTCGGGCAAGAGCGGCGGATCGTCGACCTCGGGCGGATCGTCGTCGAGCAGCTACCTCGATTACTACAACTACTACAATTATTACAACTACTATAATAATTATTACGGCGGTCTGTACGGCAACTCCTACTACGACAGCTACTATAACAATTATTACGGCGGTCTGTACAACAGCTATTACTACAACAACTACTATTACGACGACTATTCGTCGAGCGGCAGCACGACGACGACCTATACGACGGAGATTCCGGCCTATTCTCCGCTGCTGTTCGAGATCTATATCGAACCCAAGGAGTGAGTCGTCCGGCAGGATCGGATCGGGCGGAAGAGGAGTACTCTTCCGCCCTTTTTTTGTCCGGTGCCGTGGCGGGCCGGTATTCGTCCGATGCGCTTCCGACGGGCATCGTCGCACGCGCCGCCGCAGCCTGCCGGAAATCCGTAGGTAGGCGGCGGCGCGGAAAAGCGGCTCGACGCGCCGGAACGACCGGAAGCCGCCGTGTTTCTGTTGCGTGTGGAGCGATATGCCGGATCGGAGACGGGAGGTCTTCTATCCGGCACGGTCTATCGCCGTGTGCGGATCGCTTCGGCGGGCGATGCGGGCCGCCGGCCGTCGAGTCCGGATGGAGACAAAAACTCCTCTTTTTCTTGGCTGACCTGCCGTTTGTCGTCTGCGGGCGGGATCGCTCCGGCCGCGACCGAATGAAGTCCTCCGCGCGGGACGGCGGATTGCCGAATGCGGCGCGATACGCCGATGCCGGACGGACGTTAAAAAAAGACGGCCCCGCGAGGGAGCCGTTAAATCTGACATGCCGGTCGTATTATTGTTGGTTGAGAATGCGCATCGCCGCATCGAGGATCGTGGTGTCGTCCAGCGTCACGACTCCGCCGTCGGGACCCTGTTCCACATGGATGCCGACATTTCCTTTGGCATCGTAATGCTTCCCGCCGAAATAGTTGCGGACGGTGTCCACGTCGATTCCCAGTTCGTCCGCTATCCGTTGCGAGCTGCCGCTGGGCAGTTTATCCTTGATACGGCGCAACTCATTAAATGTGATAACCATAGCTTTATAAGTTTTAGAGTTGATATTTCACCTACTAAATTACGGTATTAATTTGAATTTTACAAATTCCGGAGGCAATATCCGTGCATAAATTTCGGAAAACGACCACTTTTTTCGGAATTCCGCCGCTCCCGTTTCCGTTTGCAGGCACCGGCGCCGGCGGAGCGCGGGAGGACGGAGCGATATCCGTCGGCGGAAGGATCGGTGTCCGGCGTACGGCCTCCGGAGCTTTTCGCGGTTTTGCGGCCGGTGCGGATTTGGCGTGCGGACTGTCATTCCGGCGGTCGGAAGACGACCTCTCGACCGCCATTTTGTCAGTCGGAGGTGCGTTTTTGGCAGGCTGCGGCGGGGCCGGCCGGATATTTCCGTCCGAAAATCCGTTTGGTATAACCTTTGCTCGTTTCGGGGCACGTGACGGCTCCGTCGGGAGACCGGACAGAAAGAATAAATAATAAATTGAAAACGAAATAATAATTTAAGATTATGGGAAAGATTATCGGTATTGATTTGGGTACTACGAACTCTTGCGTAGCGGTTATGGAGGGTAACGAACCTGTCGTTATCCCCAATTCGGAAGGTCACCGCACCACTCCTTCGGTGGTCGCATTCACCGAGGGCGGCGAACGGAAGGTGGGCGATCCGGCCAAGCGTCAGGCCATTACCAACCCCATGCGCACGATCTTCTCGATCAAGCGTTTCATGGGCGAGACCTACGATCAGGTGCGCTCGGAGATCGAGCGCGCGCCCTACAAGGTCGTCAAGGGCCCGAACGACACGCCGCGCGTGGAGATCGACGGACGTCAGTACAGTCCGCAGGAGATTTCGGCCATCATTCTCCAAAAGATGAAGAAGACGGCCGAAGACTATCTGGGGCAGACCGTCGACGAAGCGGTCATCACCGTGCCGGCCTACTTCTCCGACTCGCAGCGTCAGGCGACGAAGGAGGCGGGCGAAATCGCAGGGTTGAAAGTGCGCCGTATCATCAACGAGCCTACGGCGGCGGCACTGGCCTACGGCCTGGACAAGAAGAGCGCCGACATGAAGATCGCCGTTTACGACCTGGGCGGCGGTACGTTCGATATTTCGATTCTGGAACTGGGCGACGGCGTCTTCGAGGTGAAGTCGACCAACGGCGACACGCATCTGGGCGGCGACGACTTCGACCACGTGCTGATCGACTATATGGCCGAGGCGTTCAAGGCCGAGCACGGCGTCGACCTGCGTCAGGATCCGATGGCGATGCAGCGTTTGAAGGAGGCGGCCGAGAAGGCCAAGATCGAGCTGTCGTCGTCGACTTCGACCGAGATCAACCTGCCCTACATCATGCCGGTGAACGGGATTCCGCAACACTTGGTGATGACGCTCACGCGCGCCAAGTTCGAGCAGCTGTGCGACCATCTGATCCACAAGACGATCGAGCCTTGCAAGCAGGCGTTGCGCGACGCGGGGCTCGAAGCGGGCCAGATCGACGAGGTGATCCTCGTGGGCGGTTCGACGCGTATCCCCGCAATCCAGCAGATCGTCAAGGAGTTCTTCGGCAAGGAGCCCAACAAGAGCGTCAATCCCGACGAGGTGGTCGCTATCGGTGCAGCCATTCAGGGCGGCGTGCTTACGGGCGAGGTGAAGGACGTGCTCCTGCTCGACGTGACCCCGCTGTCGCTGGGTATCGAGACGCTGGGAGGCGTGATGACCAAGCTCATCGAGGCCAATACGACGATCCCGACCCGCAAGAGCGAGGTCTTCTCGACGGCGGCCGACAACCAGCCTTCGGTGGAGATCAACGTCTGCCAGGGCGAACGTCCGCTGGCGCGCGACAACAAGTCGATCGGCCGCTTCCACCTCGACGGCATCCCTGCTGCACCGCGCGGCGTGCCGCAGATCGAAGTGACGTTCGACATCGATGCCAACGGCATCCTGAACGTATCGGCAAAAGACAAGGGTACGGGCAAGGAGCAGAAGATCCGTATCGAGGCGTCGAGCGGTCTGACCGAGGAGGAGATCCAGCGTATGCGCGACGAGGCCAAGGCCAACGAGGCGAAGGATAAGGAGGAGAAGGAGCGCATCGACAAGATCAACGCCGCCGACTCGAATATCTTCGCTACCGAGAAGCAGCTCAAAGAGTACGGCGACAAGCTGCCCGCCGACAAGAAGTCGGCCATCGAGGCTGCGCTCGGCAAGTTGAAGGAGGCGCATAAGAACGCCGACGTCATGGCGATCGACACCGCCATTACGGAGCTCAACGCCGCATGGCAGGCCGCTTCGCAGGACATCTATGCCCAGCAGCAGGCGCAGGGCGGTGCGAATGCCAACGCCAATGCCAACGCCGGAGCGGGTGCTTCCGGAGCAGAGGCGGGCGCCGGTGCGGGTTCCGCCGCCGGCGACTCTTCGCAGCCCGAAGACGTCGAGTTCGAGGAGGTCAAGTAACCGGCCGCCGACAGAGAGCCGCAGGGTTCGGACTGGTGTCCGAACCCTGCGTTTTTTATGCCCCTTGGGAACCGGCCTCTTTGCCTGCGGCGGTCTGCCTCGTAGGCTGTTTCGGGATAGTGCGGTGTAAAGTGTCGTTCCGGAGGCCAGACGCAACCTCGTTCGCCTTTGTCGCCGCGCAGCGTGTCCGAGCGGGAGGGGAGTGGAAACCTGCGGCGTTTTGCGCCGTGCGGGCCGCATCCTCCGCCGGCCGCGGACTGCCGAACGACGATACGACGAAGTCCTTCCGACGAGTTGCGGCCGATTCTCGCGTCGGATGCCTTTCGGGCTTCCTCCTCGGGACGGCGATGCCGTAATTGGTATTCCGGAGGCCCTGCGACGGAGTGTTGTTAATTATTAATTGTCAATCGTTAATTGGATTTTATTGTTGTTTTTTCGGAAAAAAATGTCTATTTTTGCGAGCTATCGGCGCGCTATGTTGCGCCGGGAAGGTGTTGCGACGGACTAACGACCGAAGAAACAACAAGATAACAACAATAATTTTTAACTCAAATGCAAAGCAAAGGTGCTATTAAATTACTGGCGATTCTACTTGCGATTGCCTGTATCTACCAGCTCTCGTTCTCGTTCAAGACGCGGAGCGTAGAGAAGAAGGCGGCGGCGTATGCGGCCGCTTACGACGGGGATGAGCGTTCCGAACGGGAGCAGTACTACCTCGATTCGGTTCAGAATCAGCCCGTCTACAACCTGGGTTTCCGCAAGTTCACCTACAAGGAGATCAAGGAGAAGGAGCTGAACCTCGGCCTGGACCTGAAAGGCGGTATGAACGTCATGCTCGAGATTCAGGTGGAGGACGTCGTGAAGTCGCTGGCCGGCGACAGCAAGAACGACCCCGCCTTCATCGAAGCGATGGCGCAGGCCAAGGAGGGACTCCGCACGGGCAAGGACTTCATCGGCGAGTTCGTCCGCAGCTACCGCACCGCTACGAACGGTGCGCCGCTGGCAGCGATTTTCGTCAGCCCCGACCGTAAGGACATCACGCCCAACAGCACCGACGCCGAGGTCGAGAAGATCCTGCGCAAGGAGACCGACGATGCGATCGACGCGTCGTTCAACATCCTGCGCAGCCGTATCGACCACTTCGGCGTAACGCAGCCCAATATCCAGCGCTTGCCCAACTCGAACCGTATTCTGGTCGAGCTGCCGGGCGTGAAGGAGCCGGAGCGCGTGCGCAAGTTGCTCCAAGGTTCGGCTTCGCTCGAATTCTGGACGACCTACAACGCCGGCGAGATCGTGCCGACGCTGATGCGTGCCGACCAGGTGGTAAAACAATATCTCGCGGACACGAAGCCTGCCGTCGAGGAGACGGTCGCTGTCGCTGAGGCTGCCGATTCGACCGCGGACGGCGGCCTGATCGCCGAAGTGGCTACCGCCGAAACGGAAACGGCGGCCGAGGCCACGGGTTCCTACTACGACCGCGACCAGAACCCGCTGCTGGCGCTGTTGAACCCGCAGTTCGCAGGCGGCGCTGCCGTAGGTGCCGTCATGGCTGCCGATACGGCTGCGGTGAACGACTACCTGGCGCTGCCCGCCGTGAAGGAGATGCTTCCGGCCGACCTGCGTTTCAAGTGGGCGATCAAGGGCGAGACGCAGCAGCCGGTCGACGGCCGTTTCTACCTTTATGCGATCAAGGTCGAGCGTCCCGACGGCCGCGCTCCGCTGGACGGTTCGGTCATCACCGATGCCCGCGAAGCCTATGCGCAGCGCGGTGCCGAGGCCGAGGTCTCGATGTCGATGAACTCCAACGGCATCTCCGAATGGGCGCGTCTGACGGCCGACAACGTGGGCCGTTGCGTAGCCATCGTGCTCGACGGTTACGTCTACTCGGCGCCTGTGGTGCGCCAGAAGATCGAGGGCGGCAATTCGTCGATTTCGGGTAATTTCACCATTCAGGAGGCCAAAGACCTGGCCAACGTGCTCAAATCGGGTAAGGTTCCCGCACCGGCGCACATCATTCAGGATACGGTCGTAGGTCCTTCGCTGGGTCAGGAGTCGATCAACGCCGGTATGGTCTCGTTCGTCATCGCCTTCCTGCTGGTACTGCTCTACATGGGCGCCTTCTACAAGACGGCGGGCTGGATGGCCGACCTCGCACTGCTGTTCAACGTCTTCCTGCTCATGGGCGTACTCGTTTCGTTCGGCGCCGTGCTGACGCTGCCCGGTATCGCGGGTATCGTCCTCACGATGGGTATGGCCGTCGACTCCAACGTGATCATCTACGAACGCATCAAGGAGGAGCTGCGTGCGGGCAAGGGGCTGTCGCTGGCGATCAAGGACGGTTTTTCGAACGCCTACTCCGCCATCATCGACGGTCAGCTGACGACGATCATCACGGGTATCGTCCTCTTCGTCTTCGGTAACGGCCCCGTACAGGGCTTCGCCACGACGCTGATTATCGGTATCCTCACTTCGCTGTTCAGTTCGATCTTCATCACGCGTCTGCTCATCGAGGCGATCGTGGCGAAGTTCGGCCATATCTCCTTCTCGCGCAAGTGGTCGGAGAACTGGCTCAACAACATCCATTTCGACTTCGTGGGCAAGCGCAAGTATTCCTACGCCATTTCGGGTACGGTCATCGTGCTGTCGTTCATCTCGTTCGCCGTCTTCGGCCTGAACCGCGGCGTGGAGTTCACGGGCGGCCGTTCGTACGTCGTGCTCTTCGACCAGCCGGTTTCGGTGGAGCAGGTGCGTGCATCCGTCGAGGATCAGTTCGCGCAGATCGAAAACGCCGACAACGCCAACGTCAGCCTCGAAATCAAGCAGTACGGCGGCGACGGCGACCAGGTGCGTATCGTGACGCAGTACAAGTACGACGACGCTTCGGACGAGGCGACCGACGAAATCAACCGGCTGCTCTACGACGCCGTGAAGAAGTACTACAAGACGGCCGTCACCTTCGCCGATTTCCGCAATACGCAGCTCAGCCCCTACGGTATCGTTTCGGCCGACAAGATCGGCCCGTCGATCGCCAAGGACATGACCTACAACGCAATTTATGCCGTCTTCTTCTCGCTGATCGCCATCGGGCTCTATATCACCCTGCGGTTCAAGAAATGGCAGTGGGCGACGGGCGCCACGCTTTCGCTGGCGCACGACGCGCTGATCGTCATCGGTCTCTTCTCGATGCTGTATGCCGTCATGCCGTTCAACCTGGAGATCAACCAGGCCTTCATCGCTGCGATCCTGACCGTGATCGGTTATTCGATCAACAACACGGTGGTGATCTTCGACCGCATCCGCGAGTACATCGCGCTCTATCCGAAACGGAGCCTGCGCGACAATATCAACAACGCCACCAACTCGACGATGGCGCGTACCTTCAACTCGTCGGGTACGACGCTCGTCACGCTGCTTGCGATCTTCCTCTTCGGCGGCGAGACCATCCGAGGTTTCATCTTCGCTCTGCTGTGCGGCGTAGCGATCGGTACCTACTCGTCGTGGTTCATCGCCACTCCGCTCTCGTTCGATCTGATGCCCGAGTCGATCAAGAACAAGGGTAAGGAGTAGGGTGCCGACATCCCCGCGGAAGCGGACTTTCGATTGAAAACGGACTGCAACCTATGCAGTCCGTTTTTTGTCGTTATCGAAGGCTGCGTCTCGGAATAATCGAACTTACGCTTGCTTCTGCGCCCGACTTTTCGTATCTTTAACTCCGTTTTAGATATTCCGCTTCGGCAATGCTCAAATAAATTTGCATTGCACTCGGCTTAATCGTATCTTTGGCTTGCGCCTTAGATACTCCCGCTCGGCAATGTTCAAATAAATTTGACATTGCCCTCGCTTATTCGTATCTTTGCCCATAAGTAAGTTCCCGCTCGGCGGGTTCGCTTCGGCAGGAGAGGATATCCCTGATTTCCTTCCCGACGCGCGCTTCGTCCGAGCCAAGATAAAGAGTTATGTTCGATAATCTGAGGCAGTGGTTGCGGAAGTACATCTCGCCGGTTTTCGTCGCGATGCTCGTGGCGTCGTTCGTGTTGTGGTATATCGCCAAGTTGAACTATACCTATACTACCGATAAAACGGTTCAGGTGAATGTCGACGGCGAGGAGTTCGAGGTCGTCTGCGTGATCGAGGGACTGGGGACGAACCTTTTCAGCCGCATGGTCTACATGCGCAATTCGCTGCGCATTCCGCTCTCGGAACTCGATTACGCCCCTTCGCCCGACGAGGAGGGGTACATCGTCATCGACCCGCAGTCGTTGCAGAATGCCATTTCGGTGCATTACAGCGACGTGAAGGTCGTCGCCGTGCGCAATATCCCGCCCATTAAACTGCCTGTCGAGGAATGATCCGGGTAGGCGTTACGGGGGGCATCGGGAGCGGCAAGTCGACGGTCTGCCGGCTCTTCGCCGAACGGGGCGTGCCGGTCTACGACAGCGACAGCGAGGCCAAGCGCCTGATGGGCGAAGATCCTTCGCTGCGTGCTGCGCTCGTCGAGGCGTTCGGCGACGAGACGTTCCGGGACGGCGTGCTGAACCGTCGCTACCTGGCCGCGACCGTCTTCGGCGACCGGCACGCCCTAGCTCGGCTCGAAGCGTTGGTGCACCCCTGCGTGAAGCGCGATTTCGAGCGGTGGGCCGCCGAACGGACTGCCGAGCCCTACGTGGTGCTCGAATGTGCGATTCTCTACGAGTCGGGCATGGACGCTGCGGTGGATCGTGTGGTGGCCGTCGTCGCGCCGGAGGAGCTGCGGCTCGTGCGTGTGAACGCCCGCGACGGCGCTTCGGCTGCGGAGATTCGCTGCCGCATGGCTGCGCAGCTCTCCGACGACGTGCTGAGCGCACGAGCCGATTATACCATTGTCAATATCAACAGGGAGGATTTGGCCGCCGATGTGGCCGAGTGCGACCGTCGATTCCGTTATGAAGCAGCAGGAAATTAATCTCGATTTTTCACGTCGTCAGGTGATGACCATCGTCAACGTCACTCCCGACTCTTTTTTCGCCGGCAGCCGCACGCCTGACTGGCTCGATGTCGAACGCCGTGTGCGCGAAGCCGTCGAGGCGGGCGCTTCGGTGATCGACGTGGGCGGTTATTCGTCGCGCCCGGGTGCCGACGAGGTGTCGCCCGAGGAGGAGTGGCGGCGCGTCGATCTGGGTGTCGGGGCCGTGCGTTCGCTCTCGTCCGATCTGCCGGTTTCGATCGATACGTTTCGTTCGAGCGTGGCCGCTCGGGCGATCCATAAATACGGCAAGGTGATCATCAACGATATTTCGGCCGGCGAGCTGGATCCGCTCATCGTCGACGTGGCGGCCGAGCACGACGTGCCCTACGTGGCCATGCACATGAAGGGCGACCCCCGCACGATGCAGTCGATGACCGACTACCGCGACATCGTGGCGGAGGTGGTGGACTATTTCCGCGAACGGACGGCACAGTTGCGCGAGCGGGGGGTTCGCCGCATCGTCGTCGATCCCGGTTTCGGTTTCGCCAAGACGCTCGAACAGAACTACGAACTGCTGCGCGGCCTGCACCGCCTCGCGGAGCTGGGCTATCCCGTGCTGGCGGGCGTGTCGCGCAAGTCGATGATCTACAAGTTGCTCGGTACGACGCCCGCCGAGGCGCTCAACGGCACGACGGCGCTCCACTGGGAGTGTCTGCGGCAGGGGGCCGTGATTCTGCGGGCGCACGATACGCGCGAAGCCGTCGAGGTGGTACGGATGTTCGATCAATTCATGCAGGCATGACGGAGCGCGAGGTGATGATCCGGGCCGAAGGGCTTCGCAAACGCTACGGTGCGTTGGAGGTGTTGCGCGGCGTGTCGCTCGAAGTGGCGCGCGGCGAGGTGGTATCGATCGTCGGCGCCAGCGGCGCGGGCAAGACGACGCTGTTGCAGATCATCGGGTCGCTCACGCGCCCCGACGGCGGGCGCGTCACGCTCGGCGGCGTTGATCCGTTTGCTTTGTCGGACAGGGAGTTGTCGCGTTTCCGCAACCGTCGTGTCGGCTTCGTCTTCCAGTTCCATCACCTGCTGCCCGAGTTCACCGCTTTCGAAAACGTCTGCCTGCCGGGGCTGATCGGAGGGCGCGACCGGCGCGAAGTCGGGGCGCGGGCGGCGGAGCTGCTCGATTTGATGGGTCTCGCGGCACGCCGCGACCATAAACCCGCCGCGTTGTCGGGCGGCGAGCAGCAGCGCGCGGCCATTGCCCGTGCGCTGATCAACTCGCCTTCGGTGCTGCTGGCCGACGAACCTTCGGGCAATCTCGATACGCACAACCGCGAGGAGATCCACCGGCTTTTCTTCGAGCTGCGCGAGCGGCTGGGACAGACCGTCGTCATCGTCACGCACGACGAGAGTCTGGCGGCGCGTGCCGACCGGACGATCACGATGAGCGACGGCCGGATCGTAGGATGACGATGGAACGCGAAGAGTTGCACGATCTGCTCGAACGGCTTTGGGACCGGTACGACCGCGAGGAGTTCATCTCGGCCGACCCGATCGCCGTGCCGCACTGCTTTGCGTCGCGCGACGACCGCGAGATCGCGGGATTCCTCGCGGCGACGATCGCGTGGGGCAGCCGTCCCATGATCGTGCGCAATGGTTTGCGCATGATGCACTTTCTCGACGATGCGCCGCACGATTTCGTCCGCAACGCCTCCGAGCGCGAGTTGGCGAAGCTCTCAGGGTTCGTCCACCGCACTTTCAACGGCGGCGATCTCATCCAGTTCGTTCGTTCGATCCGTGCGATCTGCGAACGGCACGGCGGTCTGGGCCGTTTCGTCGAGGCGAGCTATGCCTCCACGGGCGACATGCGCCGCGTGCTGGCGGCCTTCCGCGAGGAGTTTTTCCGCACGGAACACCCCGAACGGTGTCGCAAACACGTTTCGTCGATCGAGCGGGGCGCCTCCTGCAAACGTTTGTGCATGTATTTCCGCTGGATGGTGCGGCACGACGACCGGGGCGTGGATTTCGGTCTGTGGCGCACGATTCCGCCCTCGGCGCTCTATCTGCCGCTCGACCTGCATACCGGCAACATGGGCCGTGCGCTGGGGCTGCTCGCGCGGCGGCAGAACGACTGGCGGGCCGTGGAGGAGATCACCGCGGCGCTGCGCACGTTCGACGCCGACGACCCTGTGCGGTACGACTTCGCGCTGTTCGGCGCGGGGATCGACGGATTTCTGAAATGAGGATATGTTTCGTTTCAAACGATTTACGATAGAACAGGACGCCTGCCCGATGAAGGTAGGCACCGACGGCGTGCTGCTGGGGGCGTGGGTCGCGCTCGGCGCCGCCGACCGGCTGCTGTTGGACGTGGGCACGGGCACGGGCGTGATCGCCCTGATGCTGGCGCAGCGGTCGCCTGCGGCCGGCGTCACGGCGCTCGACATCGATGCGGCCTGCGCGGAGCAGGCGCGGGCGAACGCCGACCGTTCGCCGTGGGGCGGGCGTGTGACGACGTGTTGCGCGCCGGTGCAGGAGTACCGGCCGGAGGAGCCGTTCGATCTGGTGGTCTCCAATCCGCCTTATTACGACCGTTCGCTGCTGCCGCCCGACGCGGGGCGCACCACGGCACGCCATACCGTCGCGCTCACGCACGGCGAGCTGATCGCCGCCGCCTGCCGGCTGCTTGCGCCCGAGGGGCGTCTGGCGGTCATCCTGCCGGCGGTCGAGGCACAGCGGTTCCGCGAGCAGGCGCGCGGCCGGCTGGCGCTGCGGCGGCTGACCGAGGTGTGGTCGACACCCCGCAGCGGGGTGAAGCGCTGCCTGATGGAGTTCGTCCGCGGCGATGCGGCGGAGCTCCGCACCGACCGGCTGGTGATCGAGGAGGCGCCCGGCCGCTTCACGGAGGAGTACCGGCGGCTGACGGGGGATTTCTACCTCAAATTTTGATCGGGGCGGGAAAATGGTTATATTTGTGAATCGACAAATTGAATTGGTTATGAAAACACTTGTTTCGCTGCTGTGCTGCACCGCGCTCACCGTGGGAAGCGCCTCGGCGCAGAGTTATCGCGTGGCCCGTGCGGGGGCTTTCGAGGAGAACGGCCGTGTCGAGGTGGGTATTCCGACCTCGCCGCTGGCGGTCGATCTGACCGTCGAGAAGGAGGTCGTCACCGTGGGGCCCTACGCCCGTTACGCACAGAAATTCCTGGGTGTGCGCGGCGCACTGAGCGACAAGACGCTCTATTCGGTCAAGGCGGCGCGCGTAGCGCTGCTCGACCGCGACGCGACGACGGCCTCCGAAGTTCCCGCCGGCGAGGTGCGCGCCACCTCCTATCTGGGCGATACCGAGACCTTCTCGCGGGTTCCCTTCGATAAGCGTTCGCTCGTGGACGAGTCGCTCGAAACGGCGGCACGCAATGCCGCCAACACGCTCTTCGCAATTCGCCGTCACCGCATGGAGTTGATTACCAGCGAGGCGGGAGAGCATGTCTTCGGCGCCGGCCTGCAAGCCGCATTGGCGGAACTGGACCGGCAGGAGCAGGCCTATACCGAATTGTTCCTCGGCAAGCGGGTGACGACGACCTCCGTCGAACGGATCACCGTCGTGCCCGATGCCGGCAAGCAGAAATACATCCTCTGCCGCTTTTCGCCCGATCGGGGGCTGCTGCCCGGCAACGACCTGACGGGCGACGTGGTGCTGTTGCAGCTCGACAAGGAGAGCGACGGTTCGTTCACCCTTACGCCCGCTTCGCCCAAGGCGGCGCGCACGGCGACCTACCGCGTGGCGGCCGACGTGGTCTGCACGGTCTATTGCGGGACGGAGGAGCTGACGCGCGCTACGCTGCCGCTCTTCGAATTCGGCCGCGACGTGGAACTGGCGCTTCCGTCCAAGAAATGACGAACCATACGGCACGCATGGCGGCGTTGCTCGGCGAGCTGCGCCGCGAGATGAACGGCGCGGTGGCCGAGTCGATGCAGCGCGGCGAGGGCGGCTACGGTCTCAACTACGGCGTCAGTATCCCTACGATCCGCGCGATCGCCGGTCGGGTAGGGACGGATCATGCGTTCGCGCGATTCCTTTACCGGCAGGATGTCCGCGAACTGCGGATGGCTGCGCTGACGATCGCCGATCCCGTTTCGGTGACGCCGGACAATGTCGACGAGTGGTTCGTCGGGCGGATGCCGGAGGAGTTGATCGAAGAGCTGGCGCTGCGTCTGCTGAGCCGCTGCGGCCGTCCCGTACTGGATACGCTGTGCGGGCGATGGCTGCGGGCTGGAAGCGGTGCCGAACGCTATGCGGCGCTGATGGCACTGGCGCGTGCGCGGGTGCAGGAGTTCGACGCGGCGGCGATCGTCGAGGCCGTGCCCGATGCGGTGGCCGCCTGTCCCGACGATCTGCGACTGGCGCGCGGTGCGGCGGCATTCGTTCAGTCGGCGTCGGCCCGTATCGCACCGGAGCGGCTCGCACGGATGATCGAGCGGCTTCCCGACTCGCGCGGCGGTGCCTATCTGCGCGACGAGCTGGCGTGGATGATTCTTTGACGGGATGGCCGCACTACCGTGCGGCGAGGGCGAAATACAGGGGGCAGAACGAAGTTCGTTCCGCCCCCTGCTTCGTTCGTGCGTTACTCTTTTGTACCGGAGGAGCGGAATGCCATCGGCGAGAGACCGACGTATTGCTTGAAATAGCGGCCGAAGAAGGACTGGTTGGAGAATCCCAGCGTTTCGGCGATCTCCTTGATGCTCGGATCGGGATCGGAGAGCAGCTTCTTCGCCTCGGCGATAATGAACATCATGATCCATTGCAGGGCGTTGCGGCCCGATTTTTCCCGGACGATCGTGGAGAAATAGCGCGGGGTGAGGCACTGCTCCGCGGCGTAGAACGAAACGCTGTGGTGCGTGCGGAAATTCTGGGAGAGCGAGAAGATGAAACTCTGGAAAATCCGGTCCTTGCGATCCTGTTTGAGCGGCTGGATCGGATGGTTGAAAAAGTAGGCCTCGGCGATTTCGCAGCAGAGCGCCTTGCCGAGCGACGAGAGCAATTGGTTGTAGATGAGGCGGTTATTCTCATTCGTGCTGCGAGAGCCCTGTGACCGTTCGCGGCGCCGGATCAGTTCGATCAGTTCTTCGATGCGCCGGCGCTGCTCGTCGTTGAGCGAGATGCAGGGATTTTCCCGCATGTAGAGGTGGTTCTGCGTGTTGGAGATCGAGTTGGCCAGCGTGAAGACGAAATCGAAGTCCGCCACGCCCACCGTGCCGTGCAGATCGTCGCTGAGCATACGGATATAGGTCTTGGAGAGGGGCGGGTAGATATAGATGTCGCCCCGGTGAATTTCGAAAGCGCGGTTGCCTAGCACCAGGCTCATCTCTCCCTGGGTGCAGTAGAAAAATCCGCTTTTGGCGAGTTGAACGACCGGCCCCAGTGCTTCGACAGTCTGCTTGTCGGCATGGAACAATCCGATGGAAGGAGTAACAGGTGTGTCCATTTTTGTTTCAATTTCATGCAAAATAACGAATAATCCGGTTCATATCGACCGATTTTTTGCTTATTTTTACGAAAATCGTACGGATCGGACAATGCTGCATCCATATCATTCTTTTCGATGGATGCGCGCTTCGGTACATTTGCATCAAATTCAGTGAGGTATGAAAAGACGAAATCAATTCATGGGGATGGTCTGCCTGCTCGCCTGTTGCTGCGGCTGTTCGGGCCGGCCGGAGGGTGCGGTGCGGCTGCCTATCGTACGCATCGATACCGTGGGTGTCTACGGTACGCCGCGGACGGTGCAGTTTCCCGGCTGCGTCAGGGCGGCGCAGGAGGTCAATGCGGCGTTCAAGGTCGGCGGGACGCTCCGAACGATTTTCGCCGAAGAGGGGGAGTTCGTCCGGCGCGGGGCGCCGCTCGCGGCGCTCGATGCTCGCGATTACCGGCTTCAAGCCGAAGCCGCCGAGGCCGAGTACAAGCGCGTCAAGGCCGAAGCGGAGCGCGTAATGGCGCTCTATGCCGACGGAGCCGCTACGCCCGACGCCTACGACAAGGCGCGTTACGGACTGCAACAGATCACGGCCAAATACGAAAACAGTCGGAACCAGCTCGCCGATACCGAGATCCGTATGCCTTTCGACGGGTATGTGCAGAAGCGGTTGTTCGACCCTTCGACCGTCGTCGGGGCAGGAATGCCCGTGCTGACCGTCGTGTCGGCGGAGGCTCCCGAAATCGAGATCAATATCCCCGGCTCGGAGTATGTCCGCCGCAGCGAATTCGACGGCTTCGAGGCGGCCTTCGACTTCTGGCCCGGCAAGCGGATTCCGCTGCGGCTGCGGAGCATCAGCCCGAAGGCCAACGCCAACCAGCTCTATACGCTGCGGCTGGGCGTTCCGGCCGATTTGCGGCCGCTCCCGTCGCCGGGTATGAATACGATGGTGACCATCGTATGCCGGCCTTCGGGGGCTGCGCAGGTGGCCGTGCCGGCCGTCGCGCTCTTCGACGACGGCGACCGGACGTGCGTCTGGATCTGCCGGGAGGACAGTACGGTCGTGAGCCGCGAGGTACGGGTCGAGCGGTTGCAGACCGGCGGCGAAGCGGTCGTCGGAGCGGGACTTGCGGCCGGCGAGCGGATCGTCACGTCGGGCGTGCACCGGCTGCGTGAAGGCGAGAAGGTGGCGCCCCTGCCGGGTGTGACGAAAACAAACGTGGGAGGATTGCTATGATCGATTTCGGGAAATGGGCTTTCGCCAATCGGAAGCTCGTCTATTTCGTCGTCGCCGTCCTTCTGGTCGGCGGCATCCTCTCGGCCTACGACATGTCGAAGCTCGAAGACCCCGAAATCAAGGTCAAGCTGGCGATGGTCATAGCGACGCGCCCCGGCGCTTCGGCGCATGAAATGGAGTTGGAGGTGACCGATCCGTTGGAGAAGAACATCCGCACCATGGGCGAGGTGGAGAGCGTGACCAGCTCGTCGTTCAACGATCTGGCGATTTTGGAGGTGGAGTTGAAAAGCACGGTGCGCGACGCCGACGTCGAACAGTGCTGGGACATGCTGCGCCGCAAGGCTTCCGACGTCCAGCGGCGATTGCCGTCGGGAACGTCGGTCGTCGTGCAGGACGACTTCGGACTGGTCTACGGAATGCTCTATGCGCTCACGGGCGACGGTCTTACGGAGCGGCAGCTGTCGGATTATGCCGGCCTGCTCAAACGCGAGCTGGGCGATCTGGACGGTGTGGCGCGTGTCGAGATCTACGGCGAACGCGAAGAGTGCATCGACATTTCGATCCTGCCCGAAAAGATGGCGATGCTCGGCGTCAGTCCGGCCGAGGCGCTGGCGACGCTCAACGGGCAGAACAACGTCTACTATGCCGGATATTACGACAACGGGCCCGACCGCATCCGCGTGGCCGTCGCCGACAAGTTCCGCGCCGTGAAGGAGATCGAGAGCATGGTCATCCAGGGGCACGAGGACGACCAGCTGCGGTTGTGCGACATCGCGCGCGTGGAGCACGGCTACGCCGAACCCGTGCGCAACGAGATGTCCTACGAGGGCCAGCGTGCGCTCGGCATCGCCGTCGCGGCGGCTTCGGGCAGCGACATCGTCAAGGTCGGGGCCGAGGTGGAACGCTGTCTGGCCGAGTTGCAGGCCGAGCGCTTCCCTGCGGGAGTCGCCTGCCACAAGATTTTCTACCAGCCCGAGCGGGTCAAGGATGCGCTGGGGACGTTTCTGATAAACCTGATCGAGTCGGTGGTGATCGTCGTGGCCATTCTGATGCTTACGATGGGTTTCCGCAGCGGAATGATCATCGGCATCAGTCTGGTGGTGACCGTCGTGGGATCGTTCCTGATTCTGGGGATGGCCGACGGAACGATGCAGCGCGTGTCGCTGGCGGCGTTCATCCTGGCCATGGGAATGCTGGTCGACAATGCCATCGTGATCGTGGACGGCATCCTGATCGACCTGAAACTCGGGAAACCGCGCCGCGAGGCGATGACGGCCATCGGCCGGAAGACGGCGATGCCGCTGCTGGGTGCGACGCTGATCGCCATCCTTTCGTTCCTGCCGATCTTCCTCTCGCCCGATACGGCGGGTGTCTACGTGCGCGATCTGTTCATCGTGCTGGCCGTGTCGCTGCTGCTGAGCTGGGTGCTGGCGCTGGTGCATGTGCCGCTCATGGCCGACGCATGGCTCGGTCAGTCTGCTGCTCCGGCCGGCGGCGCGACGCTCTACGACAGTGCTGTCTACCGCTGGTTGCGTGCGGCGCTCGGCTTCGGCCTGCGGCATCGCTGGTCGTCGATCGCCGTGGCGCTCGTGCTGGTGGGGCTGAGCGTCTGGGGCTACGGTTACATGCGTCAGGGCTTCTTCCCCGATATGGTCTACGACCAGCTCTATATGGAGTACAAACTGCCCGAGGGGACGAATTCGACCCGCGTGAAGGCCGATTTGGAGGAGATCCGCCGCTATTTGAAGAGCCGTCCGGAGATCCGCTCGGTGGCCGCTTCGATCGGCGGAACGCCGGCGCGCTACAATCTGGTGCGCAGCATCGCCACGCCGTCGCTTTCGTACGGCGAGCTGATTATCGATTTCGAGTCTCCGGAGGCGCTGGAACGCAATATCGACGACATCCAGCAGACGCTTTCGGATCGCTATCCTGATGCCTACGTCAAGTTGAAGCGCTACAACCTGATGTTCAAGAAGTACCCGATCGAGGTGCAGTTCACGGGGCCCGATCCGGCCGTGCTGCACCGGTTAGCCGACAGTGCGCGCTGCATCATGGAGCGCACGCCCGAGGTGTGTCTGATTACGACCGACTGGGAGCCGCGCATTCCGGTGCTGAACATCGACTACGACCAGTCGGCCGCACGGCGCATGGGGTTGAGCCGGCAGGATATCGCCGTCTCGATGCTGTCGGCTGCGGGCGGTATTCCTGTCGGGGCTTTCTACGAGGGGACGCACAAGAATACGATCTATCTCAAATGTACGGAGGCCGACGGGAAGCCGGTCGACAACCTGGAAAACGTGCCGGTCTTCCCGATGATGCCCAATCTGGCGGGGTTGTTCGACGAGGAGCTGCTCCTCAAACTCAAATCGGGAGCGATCGACCGCAGCGAGTTGCTGGAATCCGTCCTGCATACCGTGCCGCTGAAACAGGTGAGCCGCGGCGTACAGGTCGAGTGGGAGGATCCCGTCGTTCCGCGCTACAACGGTCAGCGTGCCCAGCGGGTAATGTGCTCGCCTGCACCCGGCATCGAGACCGAGGCGGCGCGGCTGGCTGTCGCCGAACGGATCGAGGCGATTCCGCTTCCGTCCGGATACGCACTGTCGTGGGAGGGTGAGAAGGGCGCCAGCGACGAGACGATGCGCTACCTTTTCAAGAACGTGCCGCTCGGCGTCGTGCTGATGATCGCCATCCTGATCCTGCTCTTCGGCGACTACCGCAAGCCGGCCGTTATTCTCTGCTGCATTCCGCTGCTGGGCATCGGCGTGGTGGGGGCGATGCTGCTTACGGGCAAGGTCTTCACCTTCTGCGCCATTGTCGGTGCACTGGGGCTCGTGGGCATGATGATGAAGAACTGCATCGTGCTCATGGACGAGATCGGCGCGCAGATCGCCGCCGGCGCCGATCCCGCCTCGGCGCTCGTTTCCAGTTCGGAAAGCCGTCTGCGGCCGGTGATGATGGCTTCGCTCACGACCATTCTGGGCATGATTCCGCTGCTCGGCGACGCCATGTTCGGGTCGATGGCCGCGACGATCATGGGCGGACTGCTGTTCAGCACCTTCGCCACGCTCTTCTTCGTGCCGATTCTCTATGCGTTGTTCTTTAAAATCAGGATAGATCGATGAAACGTCTTCTTATCATACTCACGCTCGCGGGATTGCCTTGCACTCCCTTCGCGCAGACGCGGCTGACGCTCGACGCCTGCATCGAGCAGGCCGAGGCGAACAACAAGGCGCTGGCGGCGGCCGACCGGCAGTTGGCGGCGGCACAGTTCGACTTCCGCAGCGCACGGGCCAATTTCTTTCCTTCGTTCTCGGCGACGGGGACGGGACTCTATTCGACGGCCGACGGCGGGCTGGACATCGCCGGCGGCGCGTTGCCCGTGCTGGGTGTCGACGGGATGCCCACGGGCGGTACGGCGCTCTTCCCCGGCCTGAACCTCGCCTACGAGGTGGGTTGGGTCTACGGCGGCGGCATAACGCTCGAACAGCCCCTCTACATGGGCGGCAAAGTGCGCACGGGTTATCGCATGGCGCGGATCGGCAGTGAAATGGCGGAGCAGAACCGGCGGTTGACCCGATCGGAGGTGATCGTCTCGACGTCGCGGGCCTACGCTTCGGTGATCCGTGCGCGTGAGATGCGGCAGGTGGCCGAACGTTACCATGCGCTGCTCACGGAGTTGCTGCGTTCGGTCGAGAGTGCACGCAAGCATGGCCTGAAACCGCAGAACGACGTGTTGAAGGTGCGGGTGAAACTCAACGAGAGCGAATTGAACCTGCGGCGGACGGAGAATGCGCTGCGGCTGGCGACGATGAATCTCTGCCACCTGATCGGCCGTCCGCTGACCGACCGGATCGAGGTGGCGGACGATCTGCCCGACCTGCCGTCGACGCCGGTGCCCGCCGTCGACCTTATGGCGCGTCCCGAATACCGGCTTCTCGACCGGAAGGCCGAGCTGGCGCGCGAACAGTTGCGCCTGGCGCGCAGCGAGCGGTTGCCGCAGGTGGGGCTGGTGGGCAATTACGGCTACCTGCACGGCGTCGAACTGAACGGACAGAACTTGTTGGGCGGCTGGGCCTTCACGGCCGGCGTGCAGGTGTCGGTGCCGATCTTCCACTTCGGCGGCCGCTCGAACAAGGTACGGTCGGCACGGGCGCGGTTCGAGCAGGCGCAGGCGGAGCGTCTCGACGGCGGCGAGCTGCTGCAACTCGAAGCGACGCAGGCAGCGAACAACCTCGACGAAGCGCAGCTCGAAATCCGGCTGGCTGAGTCGTCGCTCGCCGCGGCCGACGAGAACCTGCGGCTGAGCCGCCGCCAGTACGAGGCCGGCGTGGAGACGCTGTCGGATCATCTCGAAGCGCAGGCCATGTGGCAGCAGGCGCACCGGACGGAGGTCGAGGCGCGTATCGACGGTTATCTGCGTTGGTTGGAATACCGCAAGGCGGCGGGATTGCTCGATTGAGCGGGGTGTCTTTCACGAAAAACGCAGCGGTCGGTAGATCCGGCCGCTGCGTTCGTTTTTGTTACTCCTCGTTGATGAAGAGCGCCCGGGGCAGCTGGTCGATGCTGTTGATCGCCACCACCTCGATGCCTTTGGGGCGTTTGGCGCCTTTGGGGAGGTAGCCCGAGACGACGATGCGGCGGAAGCCCAGCCGCGCCGCCTCGCTGATGCGCTGCTCGGTGCGGGGGGCGGGGCGCACCTCGCCCGAAAGCCCGACTTCGCCCGCGCAGCAGATGCCCTCGCCGATCGGACGGTCGTAGTACGACGAAATTACGGCGGCGATGATGGCCAGATCCAGCCCCGGATCGGCTACTTTGAAGCCGCCCGCGAAGTTGAGGAAGACGTCCTTGGTGTACATCTTCATCCCCACGCGCTTCTCCAACACGGCCAGCAGCATCGACATGCGTTTGTAGTCGAAGCCCGTGGCCGTGCGCTGGGGCGTGCCGTAGGCGGCGTTCGAGACGAGCGCCTGCACCTCGATCAGGTAGGGGCGTATGCCGTCGACCGAGGCGCCGACGGCGATGCCGCTCAGCGGTGCGTCGTAGTGCGTGAGCAGGATTTCGGAGGGGTTGCCCACCGGCCGCAGGCCGGCGTCGAGCATCTCGAAGACACCGATCTCGAACGTCGCGCCGAAACGGTTCTTGATGCCGCGCAGGATGCGGTAAACCTGATTGTTGTCGCCCTCGAACTGCAACACCACGTCGACGATGTGTTCCAGAATCTTCGGGCCGGCGATGGCGCCCTCCTTGGTGATGTGGCCGATGATGAAGATCGAGGTGCCCGATCCCTTGGCGTATTTGAGCAGCGTGGCGGCGCATTCGCGGATCTGCGACACGCTGCCGGCCGACGACTCGACCAGATCGGTGTAGATCGTCTGGATCGAGTCGATGATCACCAGGTCGGGGCGCTGCTCTTCGAGCTGCGCCATGATGTTTTCGAGCAGCGTCTCGGAGTAGACCATGCAGGCGTCGTTGCCGATGCCGATACGGTCGGCGCGCATCTTGATCTGCTCGGCCGACTCCTCACCCGAGACGTAGAGGGTTTTCAACCCGTTGTCGGCCAGTGCGATTTGCAGGCTGAGCGTCGATTTGCCGATGCCCGGTTCGCCGCCCAGCAGCACGAGCGATCCGGGAACCAGACCGCCGCCCAGCACCCGGTTGACCTCGGCGTTGCCCAGGTCGAGCCGCGGCCGGTCGTTCGAGCGGATCTCGCCGACGCGCTGCGGGGTGCTGCGGGGCAGCGCCGAGGTCATCGCGGCGGGGACCGAACCGCTCTCCCTTGCGACGATCTCTTCGGTGAAGGAGTTCCACTCCCCGCAGGCGGGGCAGCGTCCCATCCATTTGGGCGCCTCGTAGCCGCACTCCTTGCAGAAATATGCTTTTTTGACCTTTGCCATCTCTTTGCGTTTTAGTACGGGTGCCGACGGCAACCCGTTCGGCCGCCTTAAAGGGGCGGAGGACGGCCGAAAAATTCGGTGCAGGATCCTGGTTATTTGATGAAGAAGCGGTAGATGTCGTTGCCGTTGGCGTAGACCAGCAGCACGAGGATGATCGCCAGTCCGACGTACTGCGCCGCTTCGAGGAAGCGGTCGCTCGGTTTGCGTCCCGTGATCATCTCCCACAGCGTGAAGATCGCATGGCCGCCGTCCAGCCCCGGAATGGGCAGGATGTTCATGATGGCCAGGATGATCGAAATGAAGGCGCACTTCGACCAGAAATCCTGCCAGTTCCACGCCGAGGGGAAGATGCTGCCGATGGCGATGAATCCGCCCAGCTCCTCGTACATCTGGGTTTTGGGCTGCACGATCAGTTTGAGCTGTTCCCAGTAGTTGGCGATCACGCTGCCCGTGCGCCGGATGCCGGCGGGGATCGACTGCCAGAAGGTGTACTCCTTCGTGCGCAGGCGGTAGTCGTGGCGGGCTACCGTGACGCCGATCTTGCCGTCGGCGTTGACCGGTACGGTCAACACGGCCGTCGAATCGCCGCGCACGACGGTAAGCTGCACGTCGGACGACTTGTGGTCGGCCAGCAGCCCGACGTACTCCGCGAATTCGATGTGGCGTTCGCCGTTGAGGGCGACCACCTCGTCGCCGGCGCGCAGCCCTGCGTCGAGGGCGGCGGGGGAGGCTACGCTGTCGATGCGGAAGGGCGTGCGCAGCATCAGCATCTCTTCGTAGCCCTTCGAGCGGCGGAAGTCGACGAGTTGCTCGAAGGGGATCGTGAAGCGCTCTTCGCGGCCGTCGCGCTCGACGACGACCGTGCGGTCGCTCTCGGTCAGCAGCAGCGTCATGGCGATGGCGTTCACGTCGTCGATCGGCTCTCCGTCGATCGAGATGATTTTGTCGCCGTTCTCGAAGCCTAGCCCCTGTGCCGCCGTGTTGAAGGTGTAGCCGTAGACGGCGTCTTCGTTGGCGAAATATTTTTCGCCCCACGTGTAGCAGATGCCGCAGTAGATGGCCACGGCCAGCAGGATGTTCATCACGATGCCGGCGATCATCACCAGAAAACGCTGCCACGCCGGTTTGGCGCGGAACTCGTCGGGCCGGACGGGCTGCTTCATCTGCTCCGTATCGAGACTTTCGTCGATCATGCCGGCGATCTTGACGTAACCGCCCAGCGGCAGCCAGCCCACGCCGTACTCCGTGCCGCCGCGCTTGAACTTGAAGAGCGAGAACCACGGATCGAAGAAGATGTAGAACTTTTCGACGCGGATGCCGAACACGCGCGCCATGAGAAAGTGTCCCAGTTCGTGAATGCCCACGAGCAGGGTGAAGCAGAGGAAAAGCTGAATGACTTTGATGAGAATGTCCATTATCGATGTGTTAGATTTTCAGAAATTCGCGTGCGATGCGGCGCGCCTCGGCGTCCGATGCGGCGTAGTCGTCGAGCGTCGGCCGCGCGACGAAGGTCGCTTCTTCGAGTGCATGTTCGATCGTGCGCACGATGTCGAGGTAGCCGCACCGTTTGGCCAGGAACGCGGCGACGGCCACTTCGTTGGCGCCGTTCATCGTGCAGGCCGCCGTGCCGCCGCGCCGCAGGCAGTCGTAGGCCATGTCGAGCGCCGGATATTTCTCGCGGTCGGGTTCCGCGAAGGTGAGCGTCGGGTTGTCGGCGAAGCTGAACTGCTCCGCGGCCCGTGCGGCGCGGCGGGGGAAGAGCAGCGCGAAGCCGATGGGCAGGTGCATGTCGGGCGTGCCGAGCTGCGCCTTGATCGCGCCGTCTTCGAACTCGACCATCGAGTGTACCACCGACTGCGGGTGGATCAGCACCGAGATCCGTTCGGCCGGCATCCCGAAGAGCCAGCGGGCTTCGATCACTTCGAATCCCTTGTTGACGAGCGTCGCCGAATCGATCGTGATTTTGGCTCCCATGCGCCACTGCGGGTGTCGCAGGGCCTGTTCGACAGTCACTTCGGCGAGCCGCTCGCGTGGTACGTCGCGCAGTGCACCGCCCGAACAGGTGACGATCAGCCGCCGCGCGGGCGACGCTTCGCCCACCAGACATTGGAAGATGGCCGAATGTTCGGAGTCGATCGGCAGGATAGGCACCCGTCGCTCGGCGGCCAGCCGCATGACGTAGTCGCCGCCCACGACGAGCGTCTCCTTGTTGGCCAGCGCGACTTTCTTGCCCGCTTCGATGGCGGCCACCGTGGGCAGCAGACCCGCGTATCCCACCAGCGCGTTGACCACCGTGTCGACCGTGTCGGCCTGCACTACCTGCCGGATCGCGTCGGCACCCGCGTAGACCTTGACGGGGCGGTCGGCCAGCGCGCGTCGCAGCGCGTCGTATTTCGAGTCGTCGGCGATGACCACCGAATCGGGTGCGAATTCCTCGGCCTGACGGGCCAGCGCCTCCCAGTTGCGGTGCGCGGTGAGCGTGGTGATTTCGAACAGTTCGGAGTTCTCGCGGACGATGTCGAGCGTCTGGACGCCGATCGAACCGGTCGAACCGAGCAGGGCGATACGTTGTTTCATGCGTGGGGCCTTTCCGGCGGAATGTTCCATTAGAATACGATGTAACCTTCGGGATCGACGGGCTTGCCGTCGCTCCACAGTTCGAAGCCGAAGAGTTTCGAGTCGGTGCCTTCGGCCTGCGGGTCGTTGCTGTATCCCAGCACCTCGCCGCTGCGGAGCCGCTGGCCCGTCGAGACCATCGACTGCGCGAGATTTTTGTAGATCGAGAGTACGTTGTCGGCGTGCTGCACCTGCACCACGTAGCCCTCTTCGGGGCTCCACAGGCTCAGCACGACCGTGCCGTTGTCGACGGCCGATACCTGCGATCCGGGCGCCGCGGCGATCCGGATGCCGTACTGCCCCAGTTTGGTGTCGAACTTTTCGGTGATGATGCCTTCGACCGGCGCGGTCATGGCCATCGCTTCGCGCAGCGTCTTGCGCGACGGCGATTTTCCCAGTCCGTAGGGGCCTTCGCCCTCCATCTGGATGCGCAGGAGCGAATCCTCGCGCGAGGGCATCACTAGCGTCTTGTCGGCCTTGATGCTGTCGAGACCGCCGACGTTGCGTACCACGGGCGTCTTGCCCTCCATGATGAGGGCGATGTTGTCGCTGTAAGTACGCATCTGGGTCATCTGCCGCTCGATCGAGTCGAGCCGCATGATGTTTTGCAGCAGCATTTCGCGCGAGCGGTTGGCCTCGTAGCCCGGCAGGAATTCCAGCACGGGGGTGTAGGCCACCAGCGAGAGAATCAGGATGAAGAGCAGCAGGACGAAAGCCAGTAACGCTGCGAAGATACGCACGACCGAGATGTGCATGTGCCACTCCTCGGCGTTGTCCACCTCGTTCTGGAGCGTCAACCGGTGTTTGCGCACCAGACGCCTGTATGCCCGTGAGATCGGCGAGAATCCTTTCATGTTCCGCAAGTTTTGAGCGCCGGCGACGGACCGCGAACCGCACGCGGCGGCGTGTGGCTCGTCGTCCCGCTGCGATTGCACATCGCGTCCTGGCCGCTACATCTTCGCAAAGATACGAAAAGTCGAGCGCAGAAGCAAGCGTCAGCTTGATTATGCCGAGACGGAGTATCTAAGGCGTCAGCCAAAGTACGAAAAGTCGAGCGCAGAAGCAAGCGTCAGCTTGATTATGCCGAGACGGAGTATCTAAGGCGCAGCCAAAGATACGAAAAAGTCGGGCGCAGAAGCAAATTTATTTGCATTTTGCCGGGCGCGAGTATCCGAGGCGTCAGCCAAAGGCGGATGAGCCGGAGGCAAAAGCAAGCTCGTTCGCATTTTGTCCGGAGAGCGTATCTGCGGCGCTGCCTGAATAACGGAGAAATCGGAAAAATAGGGTGCTCGGCCGAAAAAAACGGTATCATTTTGTTGTGTCGTCGAGCATGGTTTGTCGTCTTTCGGCAAAACCGGAAGGCGACAGCCCGCAGCCGGCGGAGAATATCATCGGCTGCGGGCTGAAAGTTTGAAGGGAATACCTCCGGGAAAAGTCGGTTTCCGTCCGTTTCGGGAGTTCGTCTGCATCGGGGAGGATTTTACGAAATGCTCCGAGGGCGTTCGTGACGAACGCCCTCGGAGCAGATGAGACGGGTACCCTGCGGGTTTCCCGCATGCCGGCCGGCTCAGTCGAGAAAGCCCTCTTCGACGAGACGCTGCCGCACCTTGACCCAATTGACGAACGGGCGTTTGATGCCGTCTTCGAACTTGATCGGGCATCCCAGCGCGCTGTCGTCGATGTAGAGGTCGGCGAAGACCTTGGGCGAGTCGGTCCACTCCCGCTGTGCGGGGTTCTCGTTGACGGCGTAGAGCGGAATGTCGTTGCGGGCGAACCATGCTACGGCGTCGTCGAGCAGTCTCCCGCTGCGCATCGTGTAGAGAATCACCCGGCAACCGTTGCCGATCAGTTCCCGCAGCACGGGAACGGCGCCGATGTCGTTGCCGATATGGGGGTAGGCGTGCGTAACGACCGTACCGTCGAAGTCGACGGCGATAATTGCATCCCGGATAGCCATTGCGGTATTACTTTTTATCGTTCAGACCCAAGAAATCTTTCAGCCGTTGCGTGAGGTTGTAGCGGCTGTCGATGACGGCCGAGGACTTTTGGCTCTCGTCTTCGCCGTAGCCGTATCCATAGCCGTAACCATACCCGTATCCGTAGCCATATCCGTAACCGTATCCGCGGCGTGCGCCTCCGGTCGAACCGTTGAGCACGATGCTCATGTTGTGGAATTTCTTCTCGCGGTAGAGTTTTTCGATGTCGGGCAGCTGCCGGCGGTCCAGCAGTCCTTCGCGGATCACGTAGATCGTCAGGTCGGCCAGGCGGTCGGTAATCAGCGCGTCGGCCACGGCCATGGCGGGCACGCTGTCGATGACGACGTAGTCGTAGCGTTTGCGCAGGTCGGCCATGAATTCGTCGAACTTCTCCGACAGGAGCATTTCGGCCGGGTTGGGCGGTTGCAGACCGGCGAAGATGATGTCGAGATTCTCGTGCAGGCCGCTCTGGAAGACGATGTCGTTGAGGTTGGCGATCGTTCCGGAGATGTAGCCCGATACGCCGTTTCGGTTGTCGCGTTGACCCATCTGTTTGGAGAGGGTGCGGCGGCGCAGGTCGAGGTCGACGATGACTACCTTCTTGTCGGCCAGGGCGAGCGTCATGGCCAGGTTCGTCGTGACGAAGGTCTTGCCCGCATGGGGATTCGACGAGGTGACCATGATGATCTGCAACTTACCCGACTTGACGCTCATGAAGCCCAGGTTCGAACGGATCAGCCGGAATGCCTCCGAGACGCTGTCGCGGCCGTTGTCGCGCACCACCACCGATCCCTGCCGGGTCGAACCGTGGTATTCGGGGATGTCGCCGAGGAACGGAATGCTCAGTTTGTCCTCGATGTCCTTGCGGCCGCGGATGGTGGTGTCGAGAATTTCCATCAGGTAGATGATGCCGAACGGCGTGGCCAGACCGAACAGCAGTGCGATGAAGAGGATGATGACCGAGCGGGGCGCCACGGGGGTGCTGCTGCCGTAGGCCGGATCGATGATTCGGGCGTTGTTGTCGGCGATGGCCTTGGTCAGTTCATTCTCCTCGCGTTTGTTCAACAGGTAGAGGTAGAGCTCCTCCTTGATGCGCTGTTGGCGGGTATTGTCGAGCAGTTCGGTGCTCTGGCGGGTCGCCGAAGCGATGCGCGTACGGGCGAGGCTCTCCTCGCGGCGGATGTTGTTCAATTGGATTTCGAGCGTCGAGATATGCGATTGGAGCGAGGCGATGATCGCCCGCCGCAGCGCGGCCAGCTCGCTGTCGAAATCTTGGATGACGGGGCTGTTGCTCGATGCGTTGCCGGCGAGTTTGTCGCGGCGGAGCATCAGCTCGTTGTAGTTCTTGATCTGGTCGGAGATCGACACGTTGGTGATGGCGACGTTGGCCGGGATCAGGTCGCGCAGCTTGGTGTCGTTGAGCAGATAGTCGCGGATGTACTGCGCCATGCTGATCTGGTTCTCCACCGAAAGACCTGCGGTTTTGAATTGCGAACTCTCGGTCAGGCTTTGCGTGGCCTGCGCCGTGATGTCGTACATCTCGTTGTCTTTCTTATAGGTAGAGATCTTGCGGTCTACGGCGTCCAGCTCCGAACCAATGATGCGCAGCCGCTTGTCGATGAAGTCGGCCGTGTAGTCGGCGATACGGTTCTTGTCGTTGATCGACTCGTCGTTATAGCGGGCGATGAGCGTGTTGATGACGTCCTCCGCACGGCGGGGAATGTTGTCGTCGAGCGAAATGGAGATGGCGTTGGCCTGCTTCTCGACCAACTCGATGGCGATTCGCTTGTTGTAACCCGAGGCCACGCTGCTCACGATCTGTTTGCTCACCGAAATCGGGTCGCCGAAGTAGTCGTCGGACATGTAGAGCGTCGGCGTCACGACGAGTAGTCCGCACGGCGTGGTGATCGTGTCGTTGAACCGCCCCGTCATCTCGACCTCGTAGATCTCCGAATCCTTGTCCTTGTCGGAATCGGCCGAGGTGCGGTTGACGAACTTCGTGAGCGAGAACTTCTCGTTGTCGACGGGGGTCAGTTCGAACGCCAGCGCCTGCCGCTCGTTGTCGTCGATGAAGGTGACGTCGATCGGCGAACGGCGGTAGAGGTTCTCGGTGCGCAGCCCGTGTTTGACGACGTAGTTGACGTGCAGGTTGAGCCGCCGTACCACTTCGGTCATCAGGTTGCGCGATTTGAGCACGATGATCTCGTTGTCGACGTTGCGGCGTGCTGTGGCTCCCAGCAGGTCGCCGAAGGCGGCGATATCCGTTTCGCTGCCCTTCTTGCCGTCCTTGATGAGGATCGTAGCCGTGCGGTTGTAGACTTTCGGCGCCGTGTAGATATAGAAAAGCGCGCACGAAAGGCAGACGACCGTCGACAACAGGAACCAGAACCAGTTGCCGATGACCATTTGTATGAGGTCGTGGATCGAGAAGTTGATGCTGTCCTCGTTCCCTTCCGCAGGGACGTTGTTTACATTGCGATTTTCTTCCATGAAAAACTGGCGATTATTAGCGGGTGATGGTGACGAGGAGCGTCGCCACGGAGACGGCTACCGAAACGAGCGAGATGTAGAACGAACGGTTCTGGTTGATTTCGCCCGCCTGCGCCTTGTATTTGTTCGGCGTGACGTAGACGACGTCGTCCTGTTGCAGATAGAAGTAGGGCGACGCGAGGATGTCCGGGTTTTTGAGGTCGAAATAGTGCACCGTCCTCATGCCGTTCTCTTCGCGGATCAGCGCCACGTTCTCGCGCTGGCCGTAGATCGTCAGGTCGCCGGCCATGGCCAGGGCGTCGAAGAGCGAGATGCGGTCTTTGGTGATGGAGAACTGTCCGGGGCGGGCGACCTCGCCCAGGACGGAGAATTTCACGTCGGCGAACTGGATGATGACGATCGGGTCGTGCACCATCCCGTTTTCGCGGATCGTGTTTTCGATCTTTTTGGCAAGCTCGTTGCGCGTGAGTCCGTCGCAATCGATCTCGCCGATGATCGGCAGCTGGATTTTGCCCTCTTTGTCGACGGTGAGGATTTGGAGGTTTCCGTTCGAGGAACTCGAATAGGTGGAGAGTCCGTTGAGCGAGTTGTAGGAGGATGCCGCGTTGAACGGGGCTGCCAGTTCGGGGTCCTTGCTGTTGATGGTCACCGTGAGCCGGTCGAGCGGTTTGATGCGGATCTGGTAGTCCTGTTCGATGGCGGTCGGAATGTCGGTCTGTACCTGTTGGATGTAGGCCGCGCGTTTGTTGGTGGCGCACGATGCCAGCAGCAATGCGCCGAGTATGAAAATCCCGAGATGTTTCATGGGTTTTATGTCGACTTAATCTTTAATGTTTTGAATGGTTGCGCAAAGATATTACTTTTTTTCCGATAATCCGCCGCGGGAAGGGTTGAAAAGTAAAATATTTCGGATGTTGCCGAATTTTCCTATTTTTGCGGTCTGAATCGGATAAAAATGGACGAAACGACACATATTCCGCATCCCGCATGGAGTTATCCTGCGGTGATCTATGAATTGAACGTGCGGCAGCTGACGCCCGAAGGGACTTTCGCCGCCGCCGAAAAACATCTCCCCCGCCTGCGCGAGCTGGGCATCGACGCCGTGTGGCTGATGCCGATCCACCCGATCGGCGAGACGAACCGCAAGGGGACGCTGGGCTCCTACTACGCCGTGCGCGACTACTGCGGCGTCAATCCCGAATTCGGGACGATGGCCGATTTCGACCGCTTCGTGTCGACGGCGCACGGGCTGGGGCTGAAAGTGCTGCTCGACTGGGTGGCCAACCACACGGCGCGCGACGCGCGGTGGGTGACCGAGCGTCCGGCCGACTGGTACGAGCGCGACGCGGCGGGCGAGCCGGTCGTGCCCAACGGCTGGGACGACACGGCCAAGCTCAACTACGCCAACCGAGCCGTGTGGCAGGGGCAGATCGACGCCATGCGCTTCTGGCTCGCGGAGCACGGCGTGGACGGGTTCCGCTGCGATATGGCCATGCTGGTGCCCACGGCCTTCTGGCAGGAGGCTGCGGCGCAGCTGCGCGAAGTGAAGCACAATCTCTTCATGCTGGCCGAAGCCGAGCAGGCGGATCTTTTCGACCGTGCGTTCGACGCCTGCTATGCGTGGGAGTTCCACCATATCGTCAACGACATCGCGCAGGGACGCCGCCGCGTGTGGGACCTGCGCAACTACCTTTACGCCGACCGCGACCGTTATCCGCGTTCGGCCATGCGGCTGATGTTCACCTCCAATCACGACGAGAATTCGTGGAACGGCAGCGAGTTCCGCCGGCTGGGCGATGCGGCCGGAATCATGGCCGCGCTGACGTTCGTGCTGCCGCAGTCGATGCCGCTCGTCTATACGGGGCAGGAGTTCGGCTACGACCATTCGTTCGCCTTCTTCGACCGCGATCCGATGGTCGATCCCCGTCCGGGGCGCTTCACGGAGCTGTACCGGCTGCTGTGTCTGTTGAAGCACCGCAACCGCGCGTTGCAGGCGGGCGAGCGGGGCGGTTCGTTCGTCGAGATCGAGAACAACGCCAAGGATTGCCTGATGACTTTCGTGCGCGAGGTGGAGGGCAACCGCGTACTCTGCGTGATGAACCTCTCGCCCTATACGATCCACGCCGATTTCAATACGGGCATCTATCAGGGCGAATACGCCGATGCGCTGACGGGCAACCGGATCGTCGTGCCTTATCGCGTCGAGCAGGATATGGCGCCGTGGAGCTACCGGATTCTGATTCGGGAGTGATCCGGTCCGGGGCTTGTCGGGAGGGGTGCGGCGAAAGCCGGCGTTTTCCTGTGGCGGCGTAACGATTCGTTCGGGCAAACCTCTTGCCGGAACGAATCTTTTTTGCTACCTTTATACCCGTTTGGCAAACTGTATACGCTGACCTATGGATACCGACCGATACGACATTTTCCTGAGCTACCGCCGCCGAGGCGGCTTCGAGACCGCGAAACATCTTTTCGACCTGCTGACGCGCGACGGTTACAGTGTCAGTTTCGATATCGATACGCTCCGTGCGGGCGACTTCGACACTACACTGCTGCGGCGTATCGACCAGTGCACGGACTTCATCCTGATTCTCGATCGGGAGGCCTTCGACCGCACGCTCGACCCCGCGTTCGACCGCAACAAGGACTGGATGCGCATCGAGTTGGCCTATGCCCTCGACAAGGGCAAGAACATCATCCCCGTGATGTTGAGCGGGTTCACCGAGTTTCCCGACAATCTGCCTGCGGACATCGCCGCCGTCGAGCGCAAGAATGGCCCGAAGTACGACCAGTACTATTTCGACGCTTTCTATGCGAAGCTGCTGCGCTTTCTCGATTCCCGTCCGGTCGAGCGGGCTGCGGCGCCCTTCGGCGAGCCTGCCGCCGGAAGTTCGACGTTGAAGATCAAGAGCGACACGGATTGCCGCATCTTTGTCGACGACGAGGAGCGGGGCACGGCCCGCGCGGGGTCGCTCTTCCGCCTGCCGCTGCGGGGCGGGAGCTATCTCCTGCGGTTCGTGAGCGTCGAAAACCCCGCCGATGCGGTCGAGCAGACATGGCGTATCGAGAAGGATGTCGAAGAGTTGTACGTCGTGGCATTGGCGCCCGTCCGGCGGCAGCGCGAGGAGCGGGAAAAACGGGAAGCAGCAGCCCGTGCTGAGGCGGAACGCCGGCGCCGCGAAGCCTATCTGCTGCAACTGCCCGACGAACGATTCGTGGCAGTTAAGGATAATGGCAAATATGGTTTTTCAGATCGGGAGAATAGCGAACTTCTGATTCCTGCTAATTACGGTTATGCCTACTCTTTCAGCGAGGGTTTGGCGAAGGTCAAGAAGGATGGGAAATTGGGTTATATCGACAAGTCGGGCAAGACGGTGATTCCTTTGATTTACAATGACGCAGGTCCTTTCCGCGTGGGTTTGGCGTGTGTCCAGAAGGACAGAAAATGGGGTTATATCGATAAGTCGGGCAAGACGGTAATTCCATTTATTTACGATGACGCATACTCTTTCCGCGTGAATTTGGCGTACGTCAAGAAGGACGGAAAATCTGGCTATATCGACAGGTCGGGCCGGTGGGTGAAGGATGCCTGACACCCGTGTAGAGCGTATCGATGGGCGGAGACATCCGGCGTTTTCCGGTGTCGGAGCAGGGGGCGGCATCGGAATTGTACGCGAGGCTTGGCGGTTCGGAAAATTCGAGCTATCTTTGAGACGATGATACGCAATTTCCTCCTGTTGGTCTGCCTGTGCGCGTGGCTGCCCGCCGCGGCGCATCCCTACGCGGTGGAACAGATCGAAAACGTGCAGTCGGCCGACCGCACGCGCTTCACGTCGAATCCCGACGGGATCCTTTCGCAGGCGGCCGTGGCGCGCATCGACTCGATCTGCTACGGCCTGCGCCAGCGCGGTGCGGCGCAGGTGGCCGTGGTGGCTGTCGACGCCATTGCGGGCGGCGATCCCTTCACGTTCGCCTACGAGCTCTTCTCGAAGTGGGGCGTCGGCCGCCGCGAGGACAGCAACGGCGTGGGCATTCTGCTTGTGAGGGAGCAGCGCGAAATCCGCTTCGTGACGGGGCGCGGCGTCGAGGGCGTGCTGCCCGACGCGCTCTGCAAACGCATCCAGACGAATTACATGTTGCCCGCCTTCCGCGAAGGCGACTACGACCGCGGCATGGTGCGCGGCGTCGAAGCCGTGGCGGCCGTGCTCGCGGGCAGCGAACTCGAAACGGGCGTGCCGGACGCCGTTCCGCAGGAGGACGACACGCCCTGGTGGGTGATCGCGCTGATCGTGGGCGGATGCGTCGCCGTGCCGCTGGTGGCCGTCGTGCGTATGCTGCGCTGTCCACGCTGCAAGCGGTGGTTCGCGCTGCGGTCGCAGGGCGAGCGGATCGTGCTGCGTGCCGAGGGGTGGCGCATGGTCGAACAGACGCTCGTCTGCCGCCGTTGCGGCGAGACGATCCGGCGTCGCCGCAGGGAAGCCGACGGCAGCGACATCGGCGGCCGCGGCGGCGGAATGTGGATCGGAGGCCGGGGTCTCTTCGGCGGAGGTTTCGGCGGAGGACATGCGGGCGGCGGCTTCGGGGGCGGCGGCTTCGGAGGCGGCGGTGCTGGTTCGAAATGGTGAAAAGCAAAAAAGCGGCGGGCAGGTTAGTAACCTTGTCCGTTCGTCCGTATTAATTAACGTATTTAACAACGAAAACGAACCTTTTCGTTAGGCCGAGCGCCGAGCCGCACTTGTGCGGGCTATGCCGAGGCGAGAAAAGGAGCAAGAAAGTGAACAACATGAAAAAGAGTCTTTGGATTGTCCTTGCGGTCGTTGCGGTGCTCGCCGTCTGGGGGTATTCGGTCTACAACGGCCTGGTCGAAAAGGAGGAGGCCGTACACGGTGCGTGGTCGAACGTCGAGACGCAGTATCAGCGCCGCTCCGATCTGATTCCCAATCTGGTCAATACGGTGAAGGGGTATGCCGCCCACGAGCGGCAGACGCTCGCGGCGGTGGTCGATGCGCGTTCGAAGGCGACTTCGATGAATGTCGACGCCGACGACCTGACGCCCGAACGGTTGGCGGCGTTCCAGCAGGCGCAGGAGGGCGTGCGTTCGGCGCTGGGGCGTCTGATCGCCGTCGCCGAGAACTATCCCGATCTGAAAGCCAACAGCAATTTTCAGGAGTTGCAGGCGCAGTTGGAGGGGACGGAGAATCGCATCGCCGTAGCCCGCACGGCCTTCAACGAGAAGACGCAGGCCTACAACGTCGCCGTCCGCCGTTTTCCGGCCAATCTGGTGGCGGGAATACTCTCGTTCGGGCAGAAACCCTATTTCGAGGCGGACGACAGCGCTGCGCAGACGCCCGAAGTCGCCTTCTGATACGACAAACTACTAACCCTGATTCGATATGAAACGATTTTTTCTGTTGACACTGGCCTCGGCGGCGCTTCTCGGCGCTTCGGCCGCACCGGTCAAAACCTATGAAGTGAAGAGTCCCGACGGTCGTCTGGCCCTCGTGCTCACGGCGGGCGAACGGCTGAGCTTTACGGTCGCCCGCGACGGGGAGACGCTGGTCGCCCCCTCCGAAATGGCGCTGACGCTCTCGACGGGCGAGGTGCTGGGCGAGTCGCCCCGGGTGCGCTCGGCACGGCGGCGTGCGGTGACCGAGACGATCGACGCGCCGCTCTACCGCCAGAGCCGTTTCGATGCGGCCTACAACGAACTCGACCTGCGCCTGCGCGGCGATTACGGCATCCTGGCCCGCGCCTACGACGACGGCGTCTGCTACCGCTTCTATACGGAGCGCGACGGCGAGCTGACGATCGTCGACGAGACGGCGCAGCTCAATTTCGAGGGCGATCCGTCGGCCTACATTCCCTATTCCAAAACGGAGATTCCGATGCGGACGTCGTTCGAAAATACCTACGAGTACGCGCCGCTGAGCAAGTTCCGGACGCAGACGGTGGCCTTCATGCCGGTGCTTGTCGATCTGGGAGAGCGGGGTTACGTGCTCTACACCGAATCGGACGTCGAGGCCTATCCGGGCGTCTACCTTACCTACGACAAGGAGGCCAAGGGGTTTGCGGCCCGTTTCGCGGAGTGCCCAACCGAGACGTCGCTGACCAAACGCTTTCAGGACGTCGTGGAGCGGAGTGCCGACTACATCGCCCGCGTCGACGGCCGGCGCAGCTATCCGTGGCGCATCGTGGCCTACGCCGCGACGGCGACCGAACTGCCCGTGAACGACATGGTCTGGCAGACGGCCGAAGCGAGCCGCGTGGCCGACGCCTCGTGGGTGCGCGACGGCAAGATCGCATGGGACTGGTGGAACAACTGGGGCGTCTACGGCGTCGATTTCAAGTCGGGCATCAATACCGAAACCTATAAGTATTTCATCGATTTCGCCGCCGCCAACGGCATCGAGTACGTGGCGCTCGACGAGGGGTGGGGCGTGCGCGACGGCGACGTCATGCACGTCGTGCCGGAGATCGACCTGCCGGAGATCGTCTCCTACGCCCGCGAGAAGAAGGTGGGCATCATCCTGTGGGTGGTGGCCAAGGTGCTCGACGACAAGCTCGAGGAGGCGTGCCGCTACTATTCGGAGCTGGGCGTCGCGGGCTGGAAGGTCGACTTCATCGACCGGCAGGACCAGGCGGCCGTGGAGCGTGTCTACCGCATCGCCGACGCTGCGGCGCGCTACCGCATGATCGTGGATTTCCACGGCGTCTACAAGCCCACGGGGTTGCAGCGCACCTATCCCAACGTCGTCAACTTCGAAGGGATCTTCGGTCTGGAACAGCTCAAATGGACGGACAGGACGGACGCCGACATGCCGGCCTACGACTGCACCTTCCCCTTCATCCGTCAGGTGGCCGGCCCGGTCGACTACACGCAGGGGGCGATGCGCAACGCTTCGCGCAAGAATTTCCGTGCGGTCAACAACCATCCGATGAGCCAGGGCACGCGCGCCCATCAGGTCGCGACCTACGTCGTCTTCGATTCGCCGCTGGTGATGCTCTGCGATTCGCCGACGGCCTACGAGAAGGAGCCTGAGACGCTCGACTACATCGTGCGCTTCCCGACGCGCTTCGACCAGACGTTGATTCCCGCCGGCGAGATCGGCCGCTACATCGTCACGGCGCGGCGTGCGGGCGACCGCTGGTATCTGGGTGCGCTGACGAACTGGGATGCCCGCGAGGTGGAGGTGAAACTCGATTTCCTGGGCGACGGCCGGTGGAAGGCGCGCATCTTCCGCGACGGCGTGAATGCCGACCGCTACGGCGAGGATTACCTCTTGGAGGAGCGGACGGTGACGGCGGCCGACAGTCTTGCGATGGCGATGGCCCCCGGCGGCGGTTACGCCGTGCAGTTCGAACGGGTGCAGTAATCTCCGACCGACGATACGAGGAGCGCTTTCGGGTGCTCCTCTTTCGTTTGCGGTACGGGATACAGAAGGGGGGGGGCCGTCCGGCGATCGGACGCCCCCCCCCTTGCATTCGTACGGTCGGGTGCGTCACTCCTCGAGCCAGCTGCCCAGCTCGGCGTAGATCTTGTCGGCGATGAACTTCATCGCCTCGGAGCTCGGGTGACACCCCTTGCCCGTGGCGGGATTGTAGTCGTGCTTGGGCATGTAGGTCTGGTCGTTGAAGCCGTTCACGGCGTAGAGGTCGACGCAGCGGGCGCCGTAGTGGCGGGCGATGGCGAGCGTCGAGCGTTCGATGCCCGTCGAGAGGTAGTCGCCGATGATGCAGACGATCTTGACGTCGGGATAACGCTCTTTCAGCAAGCGAAGCAGTTTGATGTAGGCCGTGCAGAAGGTCGTGTCGTCGAGCGCTTCGATCTCGGCGCGCGTCGCGGCCGCGTCGGCTGCGGCGAACAATTCGGCCAGCGCTGCCTCCGACGGTGCCTCGGCGCTTTGGATCGGAATGCCCGGAGCGAGCGGGTCGACGTTGTGCGCGTAGTCGTTCGTGCCGCCGTGGATGAGCACGATATCGGGCTGCCCCACGCCGCCCTGTGCGATGAAGCGGGCGCAGAAGTCGTTGCCGTACCATGCCTGGGAAGCGTAGGCCGGATCGGTCGTGCGGGCGACGGCCGTACCGGAGAAGGAGATGTTGCGCTCGATGCGGGCGTCGGACATCAGGTCGTGGGCCAGCCGGTACCAGTAGGTTTGCGACACGGAGGTCAGATCGTGGTCCGAGGTCGGATAGTGGCATGAATAACCCGACGGTACGAAACCTCGGAAGGTCGAAATCGAGTCGCCGATAACGCTGATGCGCTTGGTCTTGCTCACGGGCAGCAGGGTGGTCATGCCTTCGATGACGGGGTATCCGTCGGCGTCGAGCGTCCAGTTTTTCAGTGTGCGGCCGCAAGTGCCCTCGTAAGCGGCGACAGCGGCATTGAGGTCGGCCAGCAGCGTCGACATCTCTCCGTAGGTCTTGACGGTCGCTGCGTCCGCCTTGGTGAGATTCGAAATTCCCGGACCGGCCTGCGTGCTCGGGTCGAAATAACAATGTTTGAGTGAGGTGATCGTATAGCTGCCGCTGTGGATTTTGGCGTAGATGCCGCCGCAGTAGATGGAGGTCGAGGGTTCGCCGTCGGTCAGGAAGCCGTCGTGGCCGATGGTCGAGTAGAGTCCGTAGAGTTCGGCGGCTGTCGGCGAGCCGTTCTGGAAACCGAGGATACCCGACAGCGTGTTGTTGGCCGAGGGATAACCGCCTGCCTTGCCTACGGTCTTGACGGTTTGGACGCGCGATGCGCAGTTGACGATGTGGGCTTTGCCCGTTCCGACTTGCAGCCAGCCGACCAGACCGGTTGCGAGCGTATAGCCGTTGGAACCGTTGTTGCCCGTCGCCTCGACCTCGCGGCCGGCGTAGATGCTGTTGACGATGTCGACGATGCAGGCCGCGTCGTTGCATTTGGCGTATCCGCAAATACCGCCCACGCTATGCTGTCCGCGGCAGTTGCCGTAGGCGATGCAGCCGTCGACGGCGGTTTCGCCTTTCGATACGATGTAGCCCACGATACCGCCCACCTGATGCAATGAGGAGCTGACGTCGCCGTAGGCCTGGCAGTTTTCGATGAAACTGTCGCCGTAGGAGGTGATCGAACCGGATATACCGCCTGTATTGTAGCCGTATCCCGTGATGGATTCCCGCGACGTGCAGTTCCGCACGATCGATGTGTGCTCCGCTGTGGCGGTTCCCTGATAGCCGACGATGCCGCCGACATTATCGGCTCCGAATACCATGATGTCGGTTTCGCAATCTTCGACGACGGCCGTCATATTGCTTCCGTCGTCGGCGTTTTCCTCGTTGGCTTGCAGCGCCCCGACGATGCCGCCCGTGTGATCGCCCTTCGACGAGAGCGAGGCCGATGCGGCGATCGTGCAGCCGGAGATCTTGCCCGAAGTGAGATGTCCCGCTATTCCGCCGACATAATTGCCGTTGTAGGCCGATGCTTTGCCGCCCACCGTACAGTTCTCTATCGTCGAATTGTGACGGGCGCGGCCTACGATGCCGCCGAGGAAGTGAGTTTCGGCATCGATCGTGGCCGCGGCGTCGACCGTGCAGTCCGATATCTTCGTCCCGCTCGTGTAGCCGGCCATGCCGCCGATCTGTGCCAGCGCGCGAATAGAGCCTTTCAACGTGCAGCCTGCGATCTCGGAGTCGAGCGCGTAGCCGATGATACCGCCGACGTCGCTGACGGCATATCCGTCGAACTCCGTTTCGGCCGTTCCGACGAGCGATCCTTCAAACGTGCAGCCGCGGATCACGCTTTGTTTCGCCACGCCGGCCACACCGCCTGCATGGAGTCCGGAAGCCGAGTATTCGCACTCTTCGAGATGGATGTCCTTCACGGTCGCTCCGTCCAGATAACCGAACAGACCGCAGGCGCCGGATTCGCAGTTTGTCAGCGTGAAATTGCCGATCGTGTGGCCTCCGCCGTCGTAAACGCCCCGGAACGGCGATTGTTCGCTGAGTCCGATCGGTTGGATCGCGATCTGAGCCATGTCGATGTCGGCGATTTGGAGGTAATGTTTGTCGGCGAATTCGGCGTATTCGCCGCCGTCGCTGTTGCAAAGAGCGATCAGTCGTTGCAGGTCTTCTGCCGTCGCCACCTGATAGGGGGCTTCGGCGGTTCCTTCGCCGTTCCAGCCGTCGATGGATTCTCTGGCTGCGGTCGAAAGGTTTATGCTCGCATCGTAGCAGGCGTTACGTTTCATTTCGCATTGGAACGGCTGCGTGTACACGGCTTTTTCGGTGGTTACGGAGAGGGTCCCGTCGTAGGTGCCCGGAGCGAGTATCATGTAAATGTCTTTGGCGCTCTCCTGCGACGACGGGACGGCGTAAGGAATGGAGAGCTGGGTTTTTGCCGTGCGGGAGGCGAGTCCTGTCACGATCAGCGACGCCTCGTCACTCAGCCCGGTCAGATCCAGTTTAAATGCACCGGCCATCGGCGTATTCTCGTCGGCGAAAGCGATCGATTGCACCTTCTCGTCTCCGTACTGTCCGTCTGCGAAGACCTTTGCGCGCAGAATTCCTCCCAGCACGTGCATTTGCAGGGCGGGTATCTCAGAGAGGGACTCGGCGTCGAGTCTTTGCGGATAGGAGACCATTGGCAGGTTCGCGATGTCGAATGCGCCGGCTTCGGACTGCGACTGTACGGCAGCGATCGACAGCGCCACGTTTTTCGCATCGTTGGACGAATTGTCTTTCGTGTAGGGAAAATAGGCATGGAGCTTGTCGCCGGTTTCGGCGCGGTTGACGTGGAATGCGATCGAGCTTGTGCCATCGTTCGTTGTGACGGAGGCTTCGGCATTGAGCGTCGGTGCCGACGATACGGCGTAGACCCCGATCCTGTCGCCGCTTTCCCACGGGTGTCTGTCGTCCGTCGACGATCCGAGAGCCGCCGTCAGGTCGGATTCGACGATGCAGGTCAGGTCAACGCCTCCGCTTTTCGGTTGTTCGACGGGGGCGTCGTCCGTGCAGGCGCCGAATGCCAGCGCCAGCGTCGCAGAACAGGCGAACAGCCTTCCGATAAGACCGCTCCGGCGTTTTGCTGTCCGGACGGTCTTGTTTCGGAAGTTCTCTCTGCGAACGTCGTGTCTGTCGCTGCCGACCGTCGTGTGGCGGATTCCTGCCATGTAGTCGGGCTTTTTGATCTTTTCTTGTGTCATAAATTTGTAGTTTGAGGTTCGATGTGTCGAAAGGTTTTCATTATGAATATACACGCCGGCGGATAAAAACACCTAAGAACGAGGCGGGATTTTTCGACGATCGCGAACGGAATTGGCCGGAAAACGACACACGGGAGCTTTTCAGAAAAACTCCCGTGCAGTTTCGGTTTCCGATGTCGGCTTCTTTTACATCCGTCCCTTTTCGTCTCCGGCGCCGCTCTCGACCTTGCGGGCCTTGAACGACTTGCCGGTCTTGAAGTTGTAGTTGACCGTCAGTACGAAGCGGCGGGGCTGCCAGTCGTTGGATACCCGCAGGTCGCGTACGAAGGTTTCGGTCTCGGCCACGAACCGCTGCGAACGGTCGAAGAGGTTCGCTACCTGCGCCGTGAGTGTCAGACGGTTGTCCAGCAGGCGTTTTTTGAGGCTCAGCGTCACGCTGTGGTAACTCTTCATGTCGAGGTTGGCCTGCCGGAAGCGGCTCATGGCGTAGTATTCGGCTTCGATGAAGAACTTGCGCGGCAGCGTGAAGGTCGTCGCGGCGTTGGCGAAGGCGGCCCACGTCGTTCGCAGCGGTGCGTCGGCGGTGATGCGGTCGCGGCGGCAGATGCCCGTGAGGTTGGCGTTGAGCGTCCACCACTTCGTGAGTTGCAGGGGAATATTCGCCGCGGCGAAGTATTGCTCCGTGCGGTCGAGGTTCTCGAAACGCAGGTTGGTGATCGATGCGTCGGCGGCGTCGCTGCCGAAGACCTGCGCGATCTCGTCGTGGTGGAGTTGGGCGCCGGCGCTGAGCGAATACTTTCCGGCGAAGACGGCCGTGAGCGAGAGGTTGTCGGTGTAGGCGGGCAGCAGGTCGGGGTTGCCCGACTGGTAGGTGTAGTCCGAAATCTGCATTCGCATCGGGTTGAGCGCCCAGAAGCCCGGCCGCGAGATGTTGCGGGCATACTGCGCCGTGAGCGACCACAGTCCCGCCGCATCGAACGCATAGGTCAGGTTGGCGTTGGGAAAGAGGCTGAAATAACGCTGGCGCACGTCGCTGCCGTAACCCGTGGTGCGGGTATATTCGCCGCGCAGCCCCGCCACGACGTTCCAATGCCCCTTTTTCAGCGTCGCGGCGGCGTAGGCGGCCGTGATGTGCTCGGTATAGTCGGTGACGTAGCTGTACGCGTCGAGCGTCTCCCACCCCTCGGGGCGGAGGTAGCGGTAGAGCGCTTCGTTGTGCATGTCGTTGTAGGTGTACTTCGCGCCGGCGCGAAGCTGCCACGCCTCGCCGAGTCGCTTTTCGAGTGCGGCGTTGAGCGCCGCCACGTTGTAAAGCCCCCGCGTGCGGTCGTCGTAGGTCGAGTCGCGCACGATGCCGGCGGCGGTCGAGCGGACGAAACTGTCGTTGCCGTGGCGGCGGTTGTTGCGGCTGTAATCGGCCATGACTTTGAGCGTCGAGCCGAGCGTGTCGATGCGCCAGATGTAGTTGAAGGTGGCCGAGAAGGTATTGACGCGCTCCGAACCGTCGTAGAGGCTTTCGTTGCGGGTCAGCCGCTCCGCTTCGCGGAAGTCGGTCGACGAGCGGTTGGGCGAGCGGTCGCGGTCGATGTAGAAGTCGGCCTCGGCGCCGATGCTGTGCCGTTCGGAGATGTCGAAGATCGCGCCGGCGCGTCCGCCGCCGCAGTTGTCGCGGCCCCGCATTTCGGAGGAGGCGTCGAGCAGTGCGCCGCCCGCACGGTATTCGGTGTGTTCGGCGGTTTTCGTGACATGCAGCGGCACGACGCTCGCCCAGCCCGAAGCGTTGAAGGTCCAGCGTCCTGCGTGGCCGTTGAGCGAAAGCGAGGGGTTGTAGCCTTCGATCTGCCGGCTCTGGCGCGTCGAGAACGAAAGGTCGCCCGTGAGCCCGTTGTCGCGCTGGCGGCGGAGCGTGATGCGGATGATGCCGGCCGCCGAGTCGGCGTCGTAGTCGGCACCGGCCTGCGGGATGACCTCGATGCGCTGGATCTCCTCCGATTTCAGCCCGCGCAGGTAGTTGAGCAGCTGCTCGGTGGACATGCGCACTTCGCGGTCGTTGATGTAGACCTTGACGCCCGATGCGCCGTTGATGGCGATCTTGTCGTCGGTGAGCCAGACGCCGGGCGCCTGTTTGAGCAGTTCGGTGCCGTCCTTGCCGAGCGCGACGGGCGAGCCTGCGATCTCCATGACGAACCGGTCGGCTTCGCGGCGGACGAGACTGGTCTTGACGACCACCTCCTGCATCTCGACCGACGCGGGATGCAGTACGAATTCGCCCAGATCGCCCGGCGTATCGACGTCGCGTGTGAGCGTTTCGTAGCCGAGGTATTGGATCGTCAGGCGGTACCGGCCGGCCGGGACTTTGAGCGAGAACGACCCGTCTGCCGCGGTTGCCGTACCCGCCAACTGCGTTTCGGCGTCGAGCAGCACGACCGTGGCGTAGGCGACGGCCGTGCCGTCCGGATCGACGACCCGTCCCGTCGTCGGGGTTTGACGGGCGGCCGAGGCGTCGACGGCGAGGGCGGCGAAGAGCAGGAGCAGCGGCATACGGAGGAGATACTGTTTCATTTTCCGGTGGTTGTATGTTTCGATTGCTATTTTACGCTGCAAATATATATATAAACGAATATAGTTTGTATTGCAAAGTAGTGATTTTTTCAAAATATTTTTGTCACCTATTTTAAAAGTGCGGAAGAGGTGCGCCGGAAACGGCGGCGGAGCGGCGCGTATTGCGGCGGGGCAGGGATGCCCCTCGGCTTTCCATGCGAAAGAGGCTCGTCGGCGGCCGCCATAACCGGCCGCCGACGGGTTCGGCATGCGTGGGGCGGCGGGATGATGCGATTGAGCTCGGTTTGGATGGGTGCGGGCGGTTCCGGTGTTTTTAGCCTTCGTTGCCGGATCGGTCGCAGTGCGAAGGCGATGCGGCGGTGTGCACTTCGCCGGTGTTCGTGCGGTTCCGCCCGCTGTCGGCGGACTGCATCCGAAGCGGGGCGGATCGTCTTTTCGCGGGATTATGCCTTGTGGATAAGTCGATTGCAGAGTGGAGGGGCCGATCCGTCCGCACCCGAAATCGAGCGGGCGTCGGGGCGAAACGATCCCTCTCGGGCGAAGTGCCGGACTCCTTGTGCAGCGCTCTTGCAGCAATGCGTTTCGGGGCGGGGGGCGTTTCCGGTGTGCAGTCGCGGTACGTCCCTCCCGCCGGGCCGCACCCGCTTCGGGTCACTGGTTTTTCTTTTGTTTTTCGTCGCCCGAAAATTGAATTAATTGCGGAAAAATTTGTACTTTTGCAAAATTAGAGCGGAAGGTCGGGCGGCGTGCATCGCCGGCCGACCCGTTGTGTCGAACCGTCCGCCGCAGGATGGAACCGACAATTAAAACTATTGACACGAAGCATGTTGAGTATTTTGTACTACATCTGGCTGGCAGCGATCTGTACGGTAGTCCTCGTCCTGTCGGTCGCGGTGTTGGCGCTGACGTACCCGTTCCAGAAGTCGCGGCGCATCGTTCACGAGATGTCGCGGTATCTGGCATTGAGTTTTCTGCTGCCTTTCCCCCGTCGGGTGGAGGGGTTGGAGAACGTCGACCGCCGCGAGCGTTACGTCATCGTACTCAACCACCAGGCCATGGTCGACATCGGCGCGCTCTACCACGTGCCGCTCAATTTCCGCTGGGTTTCCAAGCGCGAAGTCTTCCGCATCCCCTTCTTCGGGCAGTTCCTGCTCGTCCACGGCGACATCTGCATCGACAGGGGACGTGCCGCCGAGGCGTTGGAGCAGCTGCTCCGCGACGGCGGGCTGTGGTTGTCGCGCGGGGCTTCGGTGGCGATCTTTCCGGAGGGAACCCGCTCGAAGGACGGCCAGATCCACCGATTCAAGGCCGGGGCTTTCACGTTGGCCAAAGAGGCCGGTGTGCCGATCCTTCCGGTCGTGCTCGACGGTACGCAGCGGGTGATCGGCCGCAACCGCCTCTTCAATTGGCGCAACCGCATCACCGTGAAGGTGCTGCCGCCCGTGCCGGCGGCCGAGGTCGCGGCGACCGAGACCCACGTCCTGATGGACGGCGTGCGCGAGCGGATGGCCGCAGCTCTGGCCGAGGTGCGCGGACAGGCGCGGCCGAATCGTAACTAACAATTTATAGACAGGAGTTTCCGGTATCGCCGGCGGTCCGCCGCCGGAAGCGGGAGCCGCCGGACTCCGCACGACGCAATTATGTCAGATTTACTCAATACCCCCGCCTCCTACGGCGACGACGCGATCGTAACCCTCACTCCGCGCGAGCACATCCGCCTGCGCCCCGGCATGTATATCGGCAAGCTGGGCGACGGTTCGCAGCCCGACGACGGCATCTACGTGCTCATCAAGGAGGTCGTCGACAACTCGGTCGACGAGTTCATCATGGGCGCCGGCAAGCAGATCGAGATCACGGTGGCCGACAACGTGGTCACGGTGCGCGACTACGGGCGCGGCATTCCGCTCAAATCGCTCGCGGCGGCCGTCAGCGAGATGAATACCGGCGGCAAGTACGGCGGTACGGCCTTCAAGAAGACCGTCGGCCTGAACGGCGTGGGCGTCAAGGCCGTCAACATGCTTTCGAGCGAGTTCACCGCCCGTTCGGTGCGCGACGGCGAGGCCCGCACGGTCACCTTCGCGCAGGGCATCGAGCAGAGCGACCGCTGGGAGAGCGGCGTGGAGGAGCGCAACGGCACGCTGATCTCGTTCCGCGTGGACGAGGAGGTGTTCGGCGCCTACGCCTACAACATGGAGTACGTCGAGGAGATGGTGAAGAACTACACCTACCTCAACCTCGGCCTGACCTTCAAGCTCAACGGCCAGTCCTACGTCTCGAAGAACGGTCTGCTGGACCTGCTGAACGAGAAGATGTCCGACGCGCCGCTCTATGCGCCGATCCACCTCTCGGGCGACGACATCGAGGTGGCCATCACGCACGGGTCGGGCTACGGCGAGAGCTACTACTCGTTCGTCAACGGGCAGTACACCTCGCAGGGCGGTACGCACCAGGCGGCCTTCCGCGAGGCGATCGCCAAAACGGTCAAGGAGTTCTACCACAAGGATTACGATGCGTCGGACATCCGCACGTCGATCATCGCCGCCATCTCGGTCAAGGTCACCGACCCCGTGTTCGAGTCGCAGACCAAGATCAAGCTGGGGTCGAAGGAGATCGAGCCGGGCGTCTCGATGCGCAACTTCGTGCTCGATTTCATCGGCAAGCACCTCGACGACTACCTGCACAAGCATGCCGAGACGGCGCAGGTGTTGCAGAAGAAGATCGTCGAGAACGAGAAGGAGCGCAAGGCGATTTCGGGCATTCAGAAGAAGGCGCGCGAGACGGCCAAGAAGGTGTCGCTCAACAATAAGAAGCTGCGCGACTGCAAGATACACCTTACGGACAGGAACGACCTGGCCGAGCAGTCGATGATCTTCATCACGGAGGGCAACTCGGCCTCGGGTTCGATCACCACGAGCCGCGACGTGCGCACGCAGGCGGTTTTTTCGCTGCGCGGCAAGCCGCTCAACTGCTTCGGCCTGACGAAGAAGGTGGTCTACGAGAACGAGGAGTTCAACCTGTTGCAGGCGGCGCTCAACATCGAGGAGGATATGGACAACCTGCGCTACAACAAGGTCATCATCGCCACCGATGCCGATGTCGACGGAATGCACATCCGGCTGCTGCTGATGACCTTCTTCCTGCAATTCTTCCCCGACGTGATCCGCGGCGGCCATCTCTATATCCTCCAGACGCCGCTGTTCCGCGTGCGCAACAAGCGGGAAACCTTCTACTGCTATACCGACGAGGAGCGGCAGCAGGCGATCCGCAAGTGCGGCGCGCAGGCCGAAATCACGCGTTTCAAGGGTTTGGGCGAGATCTCGGCCGACGAGTTCAAGGAGTTCATCGGCGAACGGATGCGGCTGGACAAGGTGCGTCTGACGAAGGACGATCCCATTCACGACATGTTGGAGTTCTACATGGGCAAGAACTCGCCCGAACGGCAGGGATTCATCGTCGACAATCTCCGCATCGAGGAGGATATCGTGGAGGGCGACTTGCAGATCGGCGAGGCGTGACGGCCGGTTTTTTCGGCCGGATATCGGATTGAAAATTAAACGACTATGAGCGAAGAGATATATCCCAACGACGACCCCGCGACCGGGCCCGACGCGGCCGCTGCCGCGGATGCCGCCGCACCTCAGGAGGCCGCGCAGCCTGCGGCGCAGGGCCGCTATGCGCGCCTGACCTCCGAGACGGGGGGCGTGCGCAAGCTGACGGGCATGTACAAGAACTGGTTCCTGGACTACGCCTCCTACGTGATCTTGGAACGCGCCGTGCCCCACGTGGGCGACGGCCTGAAACCCGTGCAGCGGCGCATTCTCCACGCCATGAAGGTGATCGACGACGGCCGCTACAACAAGGTGGCCAACATCGTGGGGCAGACCATGCAGTACCACCCCCACGGCGACGCCTCGATCAAGGACGCGCTGGTGCAGCTGGGGCAGAAGGACCTGTTGATCGACTGCCAGGGCAACTGGGGCAACATCCTCACGGGCGACGAGGCGGCCGCCGGCCGTTACATCGAGGCGCGGCTGTCGAAATTCGCGCTCGACGTGGTCTTCAACAAGAAGACCACCGAGTGGATGCTCTCCTACGACGGCCGCAAGGAGGAGCCGGTGACGCTTCCCGTCAAATTCCCGCTGCTGCTGGCGCAGGGTGCCGACGGCATCGCCGTAGGACTGGCGTCGAAGATCCTGCCGCACAACTTCAACGAGTTGATCCATGCGGCCGTCGCGCATCTGCGCGGCGAGACGTTCCAGCTCTATCCCGACTTTCCGACGGGCGGCATGATCGACGTGTCGCGCTACAACGACGGCCTGCGGGGCGGGGTGGTGAAGGTGCGCGCCAAGATCTCGAAGATCGACAAACGGACGCTGGCCATTACCGAAATTCCCTATACGACGACCACCGAGTCGATCAAGGAGTCGATCATCAAGGCCAACGAGAAGGGCAAGATCAAGATCCGCCGCGTGGACGACAACACGGCCGAGCACGTGGAGATCATCGTGCAGGTGGCGCCCGACGAGTCGTCGGACAAGACGATCGACGCGCTCTACGCCTTCACCGACTGCGAGGTGTCGATTTCGCCCAACGCCTGCGTCATCCGGGACGAGAAGCCCCACTTCATGGGCGTGAGCGAGATCCTGCGCCGTTCGGCCGATCATACGCGGGCGCTGCTGGGGCAGGAGCTCGAAATCCGGTTGCATGAACTCAACGAGGCGTGGCACGCCGCTTCGCTCGAACGCATCTTCATCGAGAACAAGCTCTACCAGCTCATCGAGGGATGCAAGACCCGCGAGGCGGCCTACGAGGCGGTGGACGAGGGGCTGGCGCCCTTCAAGAAGCTGTTGCGCAGGGAAGTGACGCTCGACGACGTGCAGCGCCTCACGGAGTTGAAGTTCATCCGCATCTCGCGGTTCGATTCGGAGAGGGCCGACAACGAGATCAAGGCGATCGAGGCCGAGATCGAGCGCGTGCGCTACGATCTGGATCATCTGACCGACTACGCCGTGGCCTACTACGAACGCATCCGCGAGAAGTACGGCAAGGGCCGCGAGCGGCGCACCGAATTGCGGTCGTTCGATACGATCGAGGCGGCGAAGGTGGCCGTCACGAACGCCAAGCTGTACGTCGACCGCACCGAGGGATTCTTCGGCATCGGCAAGTCGATGAAGGACGCCGAGTTCGTGTGCGACTGTTCGGACATCGACGACGTGATCGTCTTTACGAAGGACGGCCGCTACATTATCACCAAGGTGAGCGACAAGGCCTTCTTCGACAAGAATATCTATTACATCGGCGTCTTCAAGCGCAACGACGAGCGGACGATCTACAACGTCCTCTACCGCGACGGCAAGAACGGCCCGATCCTGATGAAGCGCTGCGCGATCAAGGGCATCACGCGCGACAAGGAGTACGACATCACGAAGGGAACGCCCCGAAGCGAAATCCTCTACATGACGGTCAACCCCAACGGCGAGGCCGAGGTGCTGAAAGTCTACTTCAAGCCGCGCCCGCGGTTGAAGAAGGTGATCGTCGATCTCGACTTCTCGACGCTGGCCATCAAGGGGCGTCAGAGCCAGGGCAACCTCTTTTCGCGCTACGGCATCCACAAGATCGTGATGAAGGAGCGCGGCACGTCGACGCTCGGCAGCCAGGAAATCTGGTTCGACGACGACGTGCACCGGCTCAACACCGAAGGGCGGGGCTATGCGCTGGGCGCCTTCAAGGGCGAGGACAAGTTGCTGGTATGGACGCCCCGCACCTACTATATCACGGGCTACGACCTGCAACAGCACTTTCCCGACGATACGGTGCTGGTCGAACGCTACCGTCCCGAGCGGGTCTATGCGGTCTGCTATTTCGACCGCGAGCAGAACTATTACTATCTGAAACGCTTCCCGATCGAATCGAGCGACAAGACGCAGTTCTTCCTCGACGAGGAGGGAACGGGCGATTTCGTCTGCCGCACGGGACGTGCCGGAGCGCAGCTGGAAGTGACCTATGCCGGAGCACAGGCATCGCGGCCTGCGGAGCGCATGGAAGTCGACGGTTTCGTCGGTGTCAAGAGCCACCGTGCCAAGGGCAAGCGGGTGACGACCTTCGAGGTGGCGTCGCTGCACTTCGTCGAGCCCGAAGAATCCGAAGAGGAGCCGGCCGATCCTGCGACGGGAGATGACCGCTCCGGTGACGCGCCTGCGGGCGGTCCGGCCGTTGCGACGGGAGCGGCTGCGGCGAATGAGGTCGGCGCAGCGTCGGGAATCGAACTGCCCGAGGGGCCTGCGGCGGTGCCGCCGCAGACGGACGACGTGGAGTTCACGATCGAACGCCCGCGCGGGGATCAGGACGACGTGATCGACGTGGAGCAGCTCAACCTGTTCTGAAAGGACGAATCCGAAAAAAAACGGCCGAAATGACGACGAAGGTCTTTCTGGTGGGGTATATGGGGTGCGGCAAGAGCACGCTGGCGCGTAAATTGTCGCGCCGTACAGGGGTGCGCGCCGTCGATACCGATGCCGAGGTCGAACGCATGGAGGGGGCGTCGGTCGGCGACATCTTCCGTTACGAGGGCGAGGAGCGCTTCCGCGAACTGGAACGTTCGGTGGTGGAGCGCGTGGCGGCTTCCGGCGAGGCCTGCATCGTCGCCACGGGCGGCGGCCTGCCCACGTGGAGCGACAACATGGAGATGCTGTCGAAGGCGGGTACGACGGTCTATCTGCGCCGTTCGGCGGAGCAGATCGCCGCGCGGCTGACGCCCTACGGACGGGCGAAACGCCCCAAATTGCAGGGGCTCGGCGATGCCGAGCTGGTGGAGTTCATGCGGCGCAACATCGCCGAGCGCGAACCCTACTACGCGCAGGCGGCGCTCGTGCTCGACTGCGACACGCTGAGCGACGAGGAGGCCGTGGAACGGATCATACATTATCTCGAAGGGAATGAATAACGCTCCGATAGGAATCTACGATTCGGGACTGGGCGGGCTGACCGTCTGGCGCGAGGTGCGGCGTCTGCTGCCGGAGGAGTCGCTGCTCTATCTGGGCGACGGCAAGAACTGCCCCTACGGCTCGCGCCCGCGCGAGGAGGTGCGTGCGCTTGCGGATGCAGCCGTCGCGCGGCTCGTGGAGGGGGGGTGCAAACTGGTCGTCGTGGCCTGCAATACGGCGACGGCCGCCGCGATCGATTTCCTGCGGGCGAACTATGCGGCGCTGCCGATCGTGGGTATGGAGCCTGCCGTGAAACCCGCCTGCCAGAATACGCGCAGCGGCGTGGTGGGGGTATTGGCGACCGAACGGAGTCTCGAAGGCGACCTGTTCCACCGCACGGCGGCGCGTTACGGCCGCGACGTGACCATCATCGCCGAGCCGGGGCGGGGCTTCGTCGAACTGGTGGAGAACGACCTCGAACAGACGCCCGAGGCGGATCGCGCCGTGGCGGCGGCGATGGCCGGAATGCTGGCGCGCGGCGCCGACCAGATCGTGCTGGGGTGTACGCACTATCCCTTCCTGATCGGGGCGATCCGCCGGGCTGCGGCCGGGCGCGGCGTGACGATCATCGATCCTGCGCCCGCCGTGGCGCGCCGCACGGCCCAGCTGCTCGACGCCCGCGGCCTGCGTGCGGAGGCGGGGCATCGTCCCGAATACGGCTTCCTGACCTTCGCCGACGCGGCCTACGGCGAACGGTTGCGCCGCAAGGCTTTTGCCTGCGACGTTGCATAAATGGAAAATGATCGTTACTTTTGTATCGATAAACGAACACTGACATGGCATCGACCCAATCCAAATCGGCAAAGGCCTCCGCAACGCGCTCCGACGGCGAGAGCGCGCGGTGGATTTTCGGCCTGCTGCTGCTCTTTGCCGGAATCTTTCTGGTGGCGTCGGTGGTCTTCTACTACTTCGACTGGCGCGGCGATTACAGCGCGCTGCACGGCATCGGCAGCGAGAATCCCAATTTCGACGATTCGATCGACAACCCCTGCGGCCGTCTGGGCGCATGGACGGCCGAGATGCTTGTCGGCCGTTCGTTCGGTCTGTTCGGGATCGTTGTCCCGATCATCGTGACGATGATGGGCGCGCGCATCCTGCGCCGGCGGCCCGTCCTTTTTCACCACTCGGTGCTCAGCTCGCTGCTGGTGCTGATCCTGGGGTCGCTGACGCTCGGCGTCGCCTTCGACGACGGGTGGGGAATGTTCAACAGCGGCTGGGGCGGCGCCTGCGGCATCGAAATGGGACGCCTGCTGAGCGGAAGCATCGGTATGGTGGGGTGCTTCATCGTGTTGCTGGGCGGCTGGATTCTGACGGGCGTCTTCATCAACCGCAATTTCATCAATACGGTCAACCGCGCCGGCAACGTGCTGGTCGACAAGAGCGGCAAGCTGGTGGGAACGGTGGCGCAGAAGGTGCCGTCGTTGCAGTCGCTCGTCGTCTCCCGTCCCCGGGAAGAGGAGGACGACGAGCAGGCGGCGCCTGCGGAGAGCGGCGTGCGCGAAGTGCGGCCGACCCCTCCGCCCGCGCCCGTCGCGGAGGAGGAGCCGCAGCGGGAGCGGGCCGTCAGCCCTGCTGCCGGTGGGGCGCAGGCCGCGGTCGCGGCCGACGACGAGGAGGACGATCCTTTCGTCGTGCACCCTGTGGGCGTGGCTCCCGTTTCGGGCGGCGTGCAGACCGTCAACGACTACTATGCCCGCAACCGCGTCACGGACGACGATCCCTTCGAGGAGCATACGCTCGGCGCGGAAGAGCCGGAGGGTGCGGACGCAGCGCCGCTGCCGTCGCGGCTGGCGGGCGAGGAGGACGAATTCGTCGAGATCGACCTTTCGGACGGCATGGACGATACGGGCGGTGCGGTGCCGGCCGATACTCCGGCAGGGGCGGAGGATGCCGATGCGGAGGAGAATCCTTTCCTGGACGACGACGAACCTTTCACGGTGAAGGATGCGGGTGCGCCCGCGGCGGCCGGCGATGCGCCCGAAGGGGTGGTGGTGACCGTCGAGGAGCACCACGATGCGCTGTTGGACGAACACCGGATCACGACCGAAGCCTACGACCCGTTGAAGGATCTGGTCAATTACCGCCGTCCGTCGGTCGCGCTGCTCGAAGATTACCTCTCCGACTCGGAGGTGACCGACGAGGAGATTTACGAGAACAAGTCGCGCATCGAGGAGACGCTCAAAAATTTCGGCATCCCCATTCAGCGCATCAAGGCCACGACGGGCCCCACGGTGACGCTCTACGAGATCGTACAGGCCCAGGGGGTCAAGATTTCGCGTATCCAGAATTTGCAGAACGACATCGCGCAAAGCCTCAAAGCGCTGGGTATCCGCATCATCGCACCGATCCCCGGCAAGGGGACTATCGGCATCGAGGTGCCCAACCGCAACAAGCAGATCGTGTCGATGTATTCGGCCGTGCGCTCGATGAAATTCCAGGAGGCGAAGGCCGAACTGCCGGTGGTGATCGGCCGCACGATCCAGAACGAGAACTACGTCTTCGATCTTGCGAAAATGCCCCACCTGCTGGTGGCCGGTGCCACGGGACAGGGCAAGTCGGTGGGACTGAACGCCATTATCACCTCGCTGCTCTACAAGAAGCATCCGGCGCAGTTGAAGTTCGTGATGATCGACCCCAAAATGGTCGAGTTTTCGCTCTATGCCAAGATCGAACGGCATTTCCTGGCCAAAATGGAGTCGGAGGAGGAGGCCATCATCACCGATCCGCGCAAGGCGGTCTATACGCTCAACTCGCTCTGCATCGAAATGGAGAATCGGTTGTCGCTGTGCAAGGACGCCGGTGCGCGCAACATCAAGGAGTACAACGAGAAGTTCACCGCGCGGCGGCTCAATCCCCTCAAAGGACACCGCTACCTGCCCTACATCGTTGTGGTGGTCGACGAGTTCGCCGACCTCATCATGACGGCCAAGGAGGTCGAGGGCCCCGTGATGCGGCTGGCGCAGAAGGCGCGTGCGGTGGGCATCCACCTCATCATCGCCACGCAGCGTCCCGACGTGAAGGTCATCACGGGCGGCATCAAGGCCAACTTTCCGGCGCGCATCGCTTTCCGCGTGATGCAGATGATCGACTCGCGCACGATCATCGACCGTCCGGGCGCCGAGCAGCTGATCGGCCGCGGCGACATGCTCTTCTCGAACAACGGCGAACTGACGCGCATACAGTGCGCACTGGTCGATACGCCCGAAGTGGAGCGTATCGTGGAGTATATCTCCAAGCAGCAGAGCTATACGTCGGCCTACAACCTGCCCGACTATACGCCCGACTCGGGCGGCGGCGAGGCGGCGCTGGGCAGCGAGAGCTCCGCACCGGTGAAATACGACTCGAAATTCGCCGAGATCGCCCGCGACGCCGTGTCGCAGGGGCAGATCTCGACCTCGATGATCCAGCGCAACTACGAAGTGGGCTTCAACCGTGCCGGCCGGATCATGATGCAGCTCGAACGGGCGGGCATCGTGGGGCGGCAGGAGGGCGCTAAACCGCGCGATATTCTCTATCACGACCTGCCGAGCCTCGAAGCGAAGTTGCAGGAATTGGGTGTTTTCTGACGATGACGACACGATCGAATACGATAGTCCGGCCCGGCGGTCTACTCCGGTGGGCGCTGTGTCTGGCGGCGCTGGTATCCTTGCTGCCGCTGCGTGCGGCGGACGATGCGCCTGCGCGGAAGGTCGCAGGCGAGCTGGCGGCCCGTTTCCGGGCGATGAAGGCCTATACGGTGACCTTTGCGGTCGAAGGCGACGACTTTGCCGCCGAAGGAAGTTATGCCGTCGAGGGCGACCGCTATTACATGCGCGTGGGCGATGCCGAGGCCTACTCCGACGGCGTTTCGAAATGGGAGGTCGATCCCTCGAAGCGCGAGGTGGTGGTCGACGTCGTCGACACGCAGAGCCGCAGCCTGCTGGGCAACCCGACGCGGGCGTTCGATTTCCTGGACGACGCCTTCCGCAGCGAACTGCTGCCCTCCGAAGGCGAGGTGCGCCGTCTGCGGCTCACGCCGGTCGACAAGGGGGCGGCGATGAGTTCGATCACGGTCGACGTCGCCGCCGACGGATCGCCGCGTGCGGTGATCTACGATCTCGACGGCGAGCGGATGCGTATCGAGATCCGGCGGATCGAACCGTCGGCCGAGGTGCGGCGCTTCGATGCGGCGGACTACGCCGGTTACGAGCTGATCGATTTTCGTTGAGGCGTGCGGGAGACGGCAGCGGGGTTTCGGAACGTTCCGGAACCCCGCTGCCGTTTGGTTATTCGCCGCCCAGTACGGTCTGCTCCGCCACGCGGCGCAGGTAGGCCGCCGTGTCGGGATCGAGCAGGCCGTCGGAGGGCGTCGCGCCGAAGGGCGCTCCGGTCAGCGTCGTGCAGATCACGGCCGCCGCCAGGTAGGAGCCGGCGTAGGAGGGGTGCGAACCGTCGGCGGCGTAGAGCTCGATGTCGGGCCGTTCGGTGCGCACGCGGCTCCATGCGACGCCGACCGGTATGCAGCCCGCCCCGACGGCCTCGGCTTCGGCGAGGGTGTTGACGCGGATGCGCTCCTGCATCGATGCGTAGCTTCGGAGGAAGTCGTAGTCGAATTTCCGCTCGGTATAACCGTCGCGCCGTCCCCACGTCATCTCGATGTAGGGGCTGACCTTCGGGTTGTGGGTGCGGATGTGGGCGACGATCGCCTCCATGTGGCCGGCGATCCCCTGGTCGTCGGGGGTGCCGATCAGCGCCGGGTGGAGGCTCTGATCCTGCAACACGACGAAATCGTAACCGCCCCGTTCGATCAGATCGCGGCAGTCGGCCTGTTCGAGGTGGCGCTCCATCGTGCAGCCGCCGATGGTGAACATCTCGACGCGCAGGTCGCGCCCTTCGAAGGAGGCCAGTTCGCGGACGATTCCCGGCACGAGGTTGTAATACGTGTAGCTGTTGCCGATGAAGAGGACGCTCCGCGGGCGGGAGAGCGGGCGGGCGCCCAACCGGCGGATGCAGGCGCCCAGTCCGTGCGCGTTGCAGAATCCGCTGGCGCCGATGCTGTCGGAGGGGATCGGACGCCCGTCGTCGGCGCGCAGGTCGGCAGCCTGCACCCAGCGGATGCGCAGCGTGTCGCGCACCAGGGCGTCGTGCAGCCGGATCGAGCCGAAAACCTTGTAGGAGTTGCCTTTGCCCGATGCGAAGAGGCGGTGGGTGTAGCGGACGTCCGGATCTTCCGCCGCACGCCGCAGCTGCGCGGCCGGAAGCCAGCGTCCCCGTTCGAAATATTCCAGCCGGTAGTATTTCGGGGCGGAGGCGTCGTTGCCGAAGAGGAAATCGATGCCGATGCGTTCGCCGCGGCCGAGCGAGTCGACCGGTACGGCGAAGAGCCAGCAGTCGCCCGCCGCTCCGCCCCGCACGGCGGGGTTATGCGATTTGCCGAGCGTGCGGACGAAGCCGCCGGGGGCGTTGCCGTCGGCGCGGAGGTAGCGGAGCGTCGCTCCGGGGCGGCCGTCGGCCGTCAGGTACCCTTCGTCGACGAAGGTCGCGGCGTGCGCGGCGTGACGGGCTTTGTCGAAATGCCACAGGCAGGGCAGACCGCCTGCGGGCGGATTTGCGCCGGCGACGCAGAGCGCGGTGGCGACGCAAAGCAGCAGCGTAGAAAAGAATCGGTTCATGGTTCGTCGGAGGTTAGCAGAACAAAACTACGAAATCTTCCGCGCAATCGCAACTCCTGCGGACGGGAATTCGCCGCTTTGCCGGCCGGTGAAGAGCCGGTTTCCCGCGTCCTCCTGTCGGGGGCGGATGCCGAATGCGCTCAGATCGGCTGAAACCTGCCGAAAACGGAGGGTTTCGGTCGGAAGACATGTCGAGAGATTGAATTTTTACCCCTAAAAGTTGCCCGTTTGCGAAATAAATCGTATTTTTGCTTGTTATTAATAGGGGTTCGGCAAGCCGGATCGGAGCGCGACGGGAGATGTTTTCGGAAAATCTGCGGATGCGGATTTCCGCATCCCTGCGGACCGTCCGCCGACGCGGAGAACGACAGTTGAAAACGAATAGATAAGACATGCTGACTGAAGAAGAAAAGAATGCCGGTTTGGAGGGGCGTATCATCCCCGTCAACATCGAGCAGCAGATGAAATCGGCCTACATCGACTACTCGATGTCGGTCATCGTTTCGCGCGCCCTGCCTGACGCGCGCGACGGTCTGAAGCCCGTGCACCGCCGTATTTTGTACGACATGAGCGCCGAACTGGGGCTCTATTCCGATAAACCGACGCGTAAGTCGGCCCGTATCGTGGGCGACGTGCTCGGTAAGTTCCACCCCCACGGCGACTCGTCGGTCTACGATGCCATGGTGCGCATGGCGCAGGAGTGGTCGCTGCGGTATCCGCTGATTTTCGGTCAGGGCAACTTCGGTTCGATGGACGGCGACTCGCCTGCGGCGATGCGTTACACCGAGGCGCGTATGCGCAAGATCACCGACGAGGTGATGGCCGACATCGACAAGGAGACGATCGACTGGACGAACAACTTCGACGATACGATGAAGGAGCCGACGGTGCTCCCCACCAAGATTCCGCTGCTGCTCGTCAATGGCGCGAGCGGCATCGCCGTGGGCATGGCCACCAACATGGCGCCCCATAATCTGGGCGAGGTGATCGACGCCTGCTGCGCCTATGTCGACAACCACGACATCGAGTGCGAGGAGCTGCTCCAGTACGTCAAGGGCCCCGATTTCCCGACGGGAGGCATCATCTACGGCTACGAGGGCGTCCGCGAGGCGCTCATGACGGGCCGCGGACGCGTCGTGATGCGCGCCCGGACCGAGATCGAACACACGGCGTCGGGCCGCGAGTGCATCGTGGTGACGGAGATTCCCTACATGGTCAACAAGGCCGAGATGATCAAGAAGATCGCCGACATGATCAACGACAAGAAGATCGAGGGCATCTCCTACATCAACGACGAGTCGGACCGTCAGGGACTCCGCATCGTCATCATCCTCAAACAGGATGCCGTGGCGAGCGTGGTGCTCAATACGCTTTACAAGAATACGCCGTTGCAGACGTCGTTCCCCGTGAACAACATCGCGCTGGTGCACGGCCGTCCCTACCTGCTCAACCTGCGCGACATGATCCGCCACTTCATCGAGCACCGGCACGACGTGGTGGTGCGCCGCACGCGCTTCGATTTGCAAAAGGCCGAGGAGCGGCTGCACATCGTGCTGGGTCTGTTGATCGCGCAGGACAATATCGACGAGGTGATCCACACCATTCGCGCCGCCCGCACGCCCGACGAGGCCAAGACGGCGCTTATGGAGAAGTTCGGCCTGAGCGAGTTGCAGGCTTCGGCGATCATCGAGATGCGCCTGCGCGCGCTGACGGGGCTGGAACACGGCAAGCTGACGGCCGAGCGCGACGAGTTGCAGAAGCAGATCGCCTACTTCAACGAGGTGCTCCGGAGCGAACCGTTGCAGATGAAGATCATCAAGGACGAACTGCTCGAAATGAAGGAGAAATACAGCGACGAACGCCGCACGGAGATCGTCTACGCCTCGGAGGAGTTCAATCCCGAAGATTTCTACGCCGACGACGAAATGGTCATCACCATTTCGCACATGGGCTATATCAAACGCACGCCGCTGGCCGAATACCGCACGCAGAACCGCGGCGGCGTGGGCGCCAAGGGCAGTGCGACACGCGACGAGGACTTCATCGAGCACATCTACGTGGCCACGATGCACAACACGATGCTCTTCTTCACCGAGAAGGGGCGCTGCTTCTGGTTGAAGGTCTACCAGATTCCCGAAGGAACGCGCTCGTCGAAGGGACGCGCCATCCAGAACGTCATCCAGATCGAACCGGACGACAAGGTGCGCGCCTACATCAACGTCAAGCGCCTCGACGACGAGGAGTACGTCAACAACAACTATATCGTGATGTGTACCAAGGACGGTACGATCAAGAAGACCCGTTTGGAGGCCTATTCGCGGCCGCGCAGCAACGGCGTCAATGCCATCGTCATCCGCGAGGGCGACCAGCTCATCGAGGCGAAGCTCACCAGCGGCGAGGCCGAGGTGATGATCGCGGCGCGCGAGGGCAAGGCGATCCGCTTCAACGAGCGGACGGTGCGTCCGATCGGCCGTGTGGGCGCCGGCGTGCGCGGCATCTCGCTCGAAGAGGGCGACGAAGCGGTCGGCATGATTTGTGTCGAACCCGACAGCGGGCAGGACGTGTTGGTGCTCAGCGAAAACGGATACGGCAAACGGACCGATCTGGACGAGTACCGCATCACGAACCGCGGCGGCAAGGGCGTCAAGACGATCAATATTACCGAGAAGACCGGAAAACTGATCTCGATCCAGGCCGTGACCGACGACAACGATCTGATGATTATCAACCGGTCGGGTCTCACGATCCGCACGGCGGTGTCGCAGATCCGCGTGGCGGGTCGCGCTACGCAGGGCGTGCGGATCATCAACCTGCGCGAGGGCGACGCTATCGCCTCGGTAATGGCCGTTCCGGGCAGCGAGGAGGAGCTGGCGGCGGTCGAAGGCGGGGAGAATCCCGCTCCCGCAGCGACGGACGAAACACCCGCCGCCGAGCAATAAAGAGATACATCAGGAGATAAACCAATTATTTTAGTTAAAACGAGTATGAAAAGATTCATTTTGATGGCCGCAGCCGCTGCGTTGCTGGCCATTCCGGCTGCCGAAGCGCAGAAAGTGAATAAGGAGGCGACGTTGTCCAAACTCGAGAAGAGCGATGCCGACATCGCGAATCCCAAGAAGAACGCCAAGGCCGCCACGTGGATCAATCGCGGCAGGGTCTATTACGACGCCGCAGCGGAACCGACGGCCAACCTGTTCGCTCCGATGGAGACGACGCTGCTGAAACTTTCGGTGGGCGATCCCACGAGCACCGAGGAGGTGACGCTCAACGGTTCGAAAGCCATTGCATGGAACTATCCCTATTTCATCGCCTACGAGCGCGACGGGAAGATCGTGGCATGGAAGCAGTTGCAGGAGATCAAGGAAGGCGCACTCGATACGGCGATCGAAGCCTATAACAAGGCCTACGAGCTGGATCCCAAGCAGGCGTCGAAGATCAAGAACGGTTTGGAGCAGATCTCCAATTACGCCTCGATTCTGGGCAATGTCTCGATCGAAGCGGGCGAATACCTTACGGGCGCCGAGGCCTATCTGGCCGCCTACAAGGCGCAGCAGTGCCCCGCTTTCGGCGAGGCCGATCCGGCGCTCCTCTACTATGCCGGCTATCTGCTGACCGTCGACGGAGCGAACCATCCCGAATCGTTCGCGCGCGGTGCACAGGCGCTCAACGACGCGCTGGCCGCCGGTTATACCGACGAGGCGGGCGATGTCTACTACTATCTGTTCCACAGCTATTACGGCCAGAAAGACAAGGATGCGGCCTTCCTCATCAAGGCGAAGGACGCACTGCTGGCAGGTATCGAGAAGTTCCCGAAGAACGAGAAGATTCTCGACGGCCTGATGCAGCTCTATACCTCGGAGGAGGGCGTGGGTGATCCCGCCGACCTGGTGGGCATGATCGACAAGTCGCTCGAAAGCGATCCCGACAACGTCGACCTCTGGTTCGGCCGCGGCCGTGTCTTCTACAAATTGAAGAACTACGACGAGACGATCAATTCGTTCAAGAAGGTCGTCGAGTTGAAGCCCGACCTCTACGAGGGCAATTACTATCTGGGCCTGTTCTATACGGTCAAGGCCGACGCCATGAACACCGAGATGGGGCAGAAGAATTACCGCAGCCAGTCGGAGTACGATGCCGACCTGAAAGAGGTGAACGTCGTTTACATGGCGGCTCTGCCTTACTTCGAGAAGGCGCATCAGCTCAAACCCGACGACGTGGATACGGTCGATTACATCAAGTCGATCAGCTTCCGTCTGCGCGACGAACCGGGTATGATGGACAAGTACAACGAGTACAATGAGCTGCTCAAAAAGATGAAGGGTCTCGAATAACGGGAACTCTTTCGTCTTCCGACAGAAGGCCGGAGAACGGGATCTTACATCCCGTCTCCGGCCTTCGCCGTATCGGTACCGGGTGCCTTCTGACGGAGGGATGGCGGGCGACGGGCGCGGTCGGCAATCCGTCGATCCCGTTTCGAGGCTCCGGCAGCCCCTCTCCGGCTTTTCGGGGCCTTGCTTTTCCCGTACACGCTTCCGCGAGTGTCCGAAGCGGAGCTTTCGTATCGCACGCTTGTAATAAAATAAAAAGATTGTTTTATGGTTTAAAAAGATTTTTTCTGTTAATTTTATTATCTTTGTTTTGTTCAACGTTTTCGATAAGCCGAGCGCAGAGCCGAACTTGTTCGGGCTATGCCGAGGCGAGAAAACGAAGAATGAAAATCAACGTTTTCGATAAGCCGAGCGCAGAGCCGAACTTGTTCAGGCTATGCCGAGGCGAGAAAACGAAGAATGAAAATCAACGTTTTCGATAAGCCGCGTGCAAAGCCGAACTTGTTCGGGCTATGCCGAGGCGAGAAAACGAAGCGAGAAAATATCAACTTTTAACAGAAAGAAGTTATGTGCGAACATTCGTTTTCACCAGTCGTTTTCCACGCTCGGTATACGTTGCAGGCAACCTGTACCGGATCCGGTCGGGAGCATTTGTCGTTGGTGGCGGGTTATCTGCCTCCGGAAGTACGGTCGACGGAGTGCGTCGCGGAACGCGGTTTCGCAGCGTCGTCGGAATCGGGTAACACGCCGATGGTCGAAGACCCGTGGGAGGATTTATAGGGTCGGGACGATGAGACGGTTTTATCTCGTTGCGATCCTGCTCGCATCGGTCGGTTGCGAGCGGATCGAACCGGACCAGACGCAGTCGCCGCTGCGTCCGACGGAGGAGACACCGGCGCTTATGAAGGTACATGCCCGGGTCGACGAGACCCGGACGTCGCTGGGCGGCCCGCGCGGCACGGAGGTGCGGTGGTCGGCGGGCGATGCGATCGCGCTGTGGGGAGAAGATTCGCCGGCGTGCCGCCGTTATGCGATCGACGACCGTTTTGCGGGCGGGACGTCTGCCGATTTCACCGGCGAGGCTTTCGAAAGCGCGGTCTATTACGCCTGTTATCCCTATCGTCCGGATGCTGTCGCCGAAGGTGCGGGCGTGACGACGACGCTTCCTGCGGTGCAGCCCTTCGGAGGTTCGGGGACGTTCGCTGCGGGCATCAGCCCGATGACCGCCCGAAGCACACGTGCGGACGATCTCCGCTTCACGTCGGTCTGCGGCGTGGTGCGGCTGCAACTCACCGGAACGGCGACGATCCGCTCGATCCGTCTGACGGCGCTCGACGGTGCGCCGCTTGCCGGACGAATGCGGTTCGAATGGACGGCCGCCGGCGGGTGGACGATACGTTCCGTCGATGCCGGACATCCGTCGATCCTGCTCGACTGCGGTGCCGGGGGCGCAGCGCTCTCCGGAGGCGATCCCGTCGTCTTCTGTCTGGTCGTTCCGCCGGGCAGTTACCGGGGCTGGCGTTTCACGATCACCGATACGGAGGGCGGGCAGATGGTGCGCGAGACGTCGCAGGCGGAGGTCGTGCTTGCGGCCAACCATATCAAGACCTACAATCCGATCGCTTATGCGGCTACCGAACCGGCGCCCGTGGCGCTCGATGCCTCGGCGACGGCCAACTGCTACGTCGTGGCGCGGGCGGGACGTTACGAGTTCGACGCTACGACGATGGGCAACGGTGCGGTGACGCCGCCCGATGCGGCCTACACCGCGGGTTCGACCTGCGGGAAGGCGGACGGAATCGTTCCCGAAGCGCTGCGGCCAGTGACCGCGAAGCTGCTGTGGCAGACGGCGCCGAATCTGATCGGGGAGGTTTCGCTCGGCGAGGAGGGACGCATCCGTTTTACGACGGCCGATCCCTTCGTGGAGGGCAATGCCGTCGTTGCGGCCTGCGACGCCGACGGTGCGATTCTATGGAGCTGGCATCTGTGGCTGACGTCGGCCGATCTGGAAGGGTCGCTGCATCGGTATGCGCTTCCCTATGAGGGTCTCGGCGCAGCGGCGGTCATGGATCGCAATCTGGGAGCGCTCGCTGCCGCCTGGCTGGGCGCTGACAATGTGTCGAGCTACGGCATGTTCTACCAGTGGGGCCGCAAAGACCCGTTCGTGCCGTTCCGTTCGTCGCAGGAGCGTATGGCCGTCTACGATGCGGCGGGCGCCGAACTTGCGGATGATTCGGCGGCTTCGGCGGCGTTCGATACCGCTCCGGGCTGGCACCTGGCCGACGGGGAACGGCTGGGTGCAGCCGCTACGATGGAGGCTGCGGTGCGTTATCCGATGAATTTCATCACCGAAATTCCGGAAAGCACCGGCGCATCCTATCCCAACTGGTATTACGTCGCTGCCGGCGACCGCCTGAAAGATGACCTGTGGGGTTGCACGGATGCGCTGTCCGATGTCGGGGCGAAGAGCATCTACGATCCTTGTCCGCCCGGTTACCGGGTATCGCATCGCTTCGTCTGGACGGCCTTCGCACCGACGGCCGATGCCCCTTTCTCCCAGTGGTACAAGCAGGGGACGAGCGTCTCCGCCAACGATGGATTGGTCTTTACGGTCGCGAATCAGGAAATCTATTATCCGGCTGCGGGCATGTTGCTGGGGACGACAGGTGCCGCGCGCTTTACGAAGAACGGCTGGTATGTCTGGAGTGCTTCGCCTTATGCGCCGGACAGTCCGAAGGCGGGTGCGTTCGTGCTGGAATCGAACCAAAGAAAACTACTGGGATCGGCCGATCGCAGTTGCGGTGCGCAGATACGCTGCATGAGGGAATAGCCCCCCCCCTCTTGTCCGGATAAGTCCGCCCCTGCGATGCACGAGCCTTCGCAGGGGCGGATTCCGTATGGGGTCAGGCGGCGTCCGCCTGCCGGTAGATGTCCTTCAAACGGTGGGTCATGAAGTATTGCAATACGCCGCGCAGCAGCATGTAGAGCAGGAAGGCGCACCACAACGCGTTGTTGCCGATCAGCGGCGAGAAGGCGAAGAAGATGGCGAAGTAGATGATCGTCGACAGAATCATCGAGTCGCGCATGACCCGCGTGCGGGTCGCTCCGACCATGATGCCGTCCATCAGAAAGGGGAGCGAACTGGCGATCGGAATGGCGATGATCCAGCCGATGTAATCGCCTGCCGTTGCGATGATGTAGGCCGATGATTCGGGGCTGTTCAGGGTGAAGACGTGCAGCAGGTCGCGCCACCAGACGAGGTAGATGCCGACGAAGACCGCCGCGACGGCCAGCGACCAGAAGATCGAGTTGCGGATGCAGCGGTGCAGCGACCGCCCGTCGCGTGCGCCGATGAACCGTCCCGTGAGCGCCTCGGCCGCCTGCGCGAAACCGTCGGTCATGTAGGAGAAGAGGGTGAACAGCTGTAACAGGATGGTGTTGACGGCCAGCAGCGTCCGATCCTCCATGCGGGCCGATGCGCCGGTGAAGAAGGTGTAGACGGCTACGATGCAGAGCGTGCGGACGATGATGTCGCGGTTGACGACCAGAAAGCGCCGGATCGGCCGCATGTCGAAGACCGCCGACCAGTCGATGCGCGTGATAAACTCCCGATAGTTGGCCACGATCAGCACGGCGGCCAGCGCCACGCCGAGATACTGGGCGACGACCGAGCCGTAACCGATGCCGGCGATGCCCATCCCGCAGCGGAAGGCGAAGAACCACGAACAGCCGACATGGACGACGTTTTGCAGAATGGCGATCCACATGGGGATGCGGGCGTTCTGCATCCCGATGAACCAGCCGTTGAGGCCGAAGAGCATGATGCCCGCCGGTACGGCCCAGATGCGGGCGTAGAAGTATTCGGCGACCAGTTCGTCGCCGTTCATGGCCCAGATCGCCGTTTGACCGAGCGGGTATTGCAGCAGCAGGATCAGTGCGCCCAATACGGCCGCGACGAGCAGCGTGCGCGCCAGCGTAGCGGTGCATTCGCGATGGTTCTTCGCGCCGTAGGCCTGCGCCGTCAGTCCGCTCGTGCCCATGCGCAGGAAGGAGCAGTTCCAGTAGATGAAGTTGAAGATCGAAACGCCGACGGCCAGCGATCCGATCGCGCGCGTGGTGTCGCCGCCGCCCAGATTGCCGGCGATCATCGTGCTGGCGATGCCCATGACGGGGACGGTAATGTTGGAAACGATGTTCGGAAGCGCGAGCCGCAGGATTTCCCGATTCATAAACGAGGGGTTTAACGTGTCGCAAAGATAGTGCAAGCCACGGGCAGAACCAAATATATTTGCGTTCGGCTCGCGGCGGAGTATCTAAGGCGGCGGCACCCAAGATGTGGAAAAGCAGCGGTTCAAATTCATGCAACTCCCTTTTTTGTGAATTTTGTGATGCAATACCTCTGAGAGTGTTGTATTTCGAAAAATTCTTTCTATTTTTGTGCTACTTGGGCGCAGTATGCGTCGAAGCAGACATACGGAAAGTGTTTTCACTTTGTCCTGCAAGAAAATGTGGCAATTTTCAATTGAAGAAAGGACAACGTACAACACTCATTTCTTGTTTAGATTATGGATGAGGATGCGTTGGGCATCTGCAATCTCCATATCTATTCAGGTGTGGGGTATTGCATCGTTTATTTTCTTCGGGTTCGCCACAACCTTCTTGCAGATAAGCGAAATCAGCTCCACACTTTTCTTTTTCTATTGTCGTCACGCCGGGGCCAAGTGACATTATTCGGTATTGTTATGTTCAAATTAACATTGCATGAAGCTATTGCAAGTGTACTCGAAAGTCACAATAGACCGTTGAGTGCAAATGAATTGGCGGATGAAATCAATTCTCGTAGGTTGTATGTGCGTAAAGACGGCGCTCTGCTTCGGAGCGGTCAGATACATGCACGGGTCAACAAGTATCCGCATCTGTTCATTAAAGATGAAAACGGCGGCATTACATTGAAATAATAGGAATTCGGATAAATAGTTCAGCCATGGAGAGAATGCAAGCGAAAGTCAAAGGTGATAATATCATATATTGCCCGCATTGCGGAAGAAATATGATTGTGCCGGAGGAGTTGACGTCCGAAAAATATCTGCTTCATCCTTATTGTGGGCGATTGTTTCGGAATCCTCTATTGATGAAGGAAGTCAAAAATATTATTGTATGTCCTAATTGTGGAGAATTGGCTCAGAAAGCTCCGAATTATACTAGTCGTAAAGACTGGCCTACGACCCTATTTCTTTGTTGGTTTCTTGGCATCTTCGGAATTCATAGTTTTTATGTAGGGAAGGTTAAGAATGGAATCTTTCAACTCTTGACGCTTGGGGGATTCGGTATTTGGACTCTGATCGATTTTTTTAATATTGTTCTTAGAAATTATAGAGATGGAGAGGGGAAATTAATAGTATATGTATATAAATTATAATTAATTGATTATGATTGATTTGTGTGCTGCTTTTAGAAGTACAAAAAATGATTGTCCAGATTGTAACAAAAGTGTGATAGGTTTAGTTTTGATTGGAGCGACCATAGCATTATTCTTTATAGTATTATTCGATTTATTTTGGACAGATTCTCTTGCCTATAAACGGGAAAAGTTAGAATTGGAACGGCAAATTAAGTTCCAAGTACAATTATATATTAAGAGAAAAGCTTTAGACGATTGGAATCGATATGAAGAATTGGAATGGGGTGAATTACAGAAAGTAAAAGGAGGGTATTGTGTGAGACACAAATATGTTTGGTATTATTTAGGCATATACGAAACACGTAATGATTTATTTATTTTAAATAAGAAATTGCGAATTGTGGGTGTGGAAAATTATGATATGCTAAATAGTCTTAGTAATTCTATGGAATTCTCTATAAATTAAAATCATTATCATATATATGAAATGGGAGGAATTAAAAAACATCATTATCAAAGACATTTCTAGCAGGGCACTAAAAGATCCAGATAGAAGATTGAAATCGTTGGAAAAGATAGAAATAATAATGCAACAACATTACCCAATCTATCTACAAAATACTAGCAATATTATAACTACTGGAAAAGAATCTTTCAAAAAACAAATATCAGAAATAAAAGGGACAGGACTAAATAGCGCAGAAATTAGCATCATCAATGAAATTTACAATAAACTAAATCCAAGTTTACAACAAACAAAATCTCCGCTAAAAGTTAGATACAAAGTATATACCTGTCCAAATTGTTATACAATGCTCCAAATAACAGAAGACCTCTGGGATCAAGATTTTTTATCATGTCCACAATGTGGAAATGATTTCTCCAATCCAATTAAAGAAGAGGAAAGACTTGCCAAAATACAAAAAGGGTTTATTGTGAGTGGAATGCTTGGAGACGTCGCTAATATTATTTTCTGGCTATTTATTTTGATTGCTGTTCTTTGGTGTATTTGGAGTTGTCAATCCTCAAACAAGATATTAAATAATGATAAATTTTTAGAATACTCAATATCAAACATTGATTCTAAATTTCAAATCATCTCATTAAAAGAGCAAAACAATGACAAATTAATAGGAATATGGATAGACGATTTTAATACAAATATACTATGGAGGATTCGAAATATTAGTAATAATCAATACCTAATGGAAATAGGTTCAATGGATTCTGATCAATGGATTAGTAGTACTCAATTATCCAAAATAAAAAAAGGCAAACAAATATTATATCATAATAATGACGAAGGATATGTAGAATATTATCAAATAGATGACAACGGGAATTTATCCGTATTTGATAATTTAGGATACATTACAACATATGCAAAACTACATTAATCACCAAAATAGAGCATATTCTAGCAAATATATATTATGAAGGTTGAATTTCAGAGGTTTGATTCGTTTGATATTGCCAAGCGATGCAATCCGTTGGATATTGCGGAGTCTTGTTCATTGCATCTGATTGAATATGTGCTAATCCTCGTATTTTTTTTGTTGCTTGTCTATGCGGGAATGTCAGTTGGCGAATCGATCGGTTGAAGTGAGTAGTTGGGTGGGTAATTTTTTATGTTATAATTCGGCGGTTGAATGGCGGTACATTCTGAGTTCGATGGGATCATGTGAGCCGTTATGACTTTTATCGATGATTCTTTCGCCGTGGCGGCTGATTTGGTGCGATTTGTGCGGACAATCTGCGAAAATTAGATTACCTTTGTCACGAATTAATTTGAATCGAAATGAAAGACTACAACAGCGACTCGACGGTGGTTCTCGACCGTTTCGCACGCGACAAGCGCAAGCGCACGACGACCGCCGAACGTATCGAACGTCGCCCCGGTCCCCGGCGTGATGCCGATGACACCCCGCGCGAACATGCCCCACGGCGTGCTTCGTACAATCCCCACTTCACGGAAGACAACCGACCCGTCGACGAGCGCCCGCGCCGTCCGTCCGGCGGTTCCAGATATGGCGAAGGCCGGCCTTCGGGGTCTTACCGGAGCCGTCCGGACGGGCCCCGTTCGGATCGTTCGGGCGGCTACGGTGGCGAGCGTTCCGCGGCGGAGGATCGTCCGCGTCCCTACGGGAAGAAACCCTTCGGTGCGTCGAAATACAGCGACAAGCCCGCCTACGGGCGCAAATCCGCCGGCAAGTTCGGGCCCAAGCGTCCCTACGACGGGCAGGAGGGGGATTTCCGTCACGGCGAACGTGCGGGGGCGCCGAAACGTTACGGTCCGAAGTCCGCGGGCGGATTCAAGCGCGACGATCGCCGCGGCGAGGTTCGGCCCAAGAGCTATCCCCGCTATAATCCCAACGTGCAAACGGGCGAAATCCGCCTGAACCGTTTCATCGCCCAGTCGGGACTCTGCTCGCGCCGCGAGGCCGACGACTATATCCAGGCCGGACTGGTTTCGGTCAACGGCGTGATCGTGACCGAATTGGGATCGAAGGTGAAGCCGACCGACGAGGTGAAGTTCAACGACAGCCGCATCGAGGGGGAAAAGAAGGTCTATCTGGTGCTCAACAAGCCCAAAGGCTATGTCACTTCGCTCGAAGATCCCCACGCCGACAAGACGGTGATGGATCTGGTGAAGGGCGCCTGCGAGGAGCGCATCTATCCGGTGGGGCGGCTCGACAAGAATTCGCTGGGGCTGCTGCTCTTCACCAACGACGGCGACATGACGCGCCAGTTGACGCACCCGTCGTACCGCAAGAAGAAGATCTATCAGGTGTCGCTCGACAAGCCGCTCACGCGGGCCGACATGGATCGTATCGCGGAGGGCATCACGCTCGAGGACGGTGAGATCCACGCCGACGAGATCGCCTACGTCAAGGAGGACAAGAGCGAGATCGGCATCGAGATCCACTCGGGGCGCAACCGCATCGTGCGGCGCATCTTCGAGTCGCTGGGTTACTCGGTGCGCAAACTCGACCGCGTCTACTACGCCGGCCTTACGAAGAAGAATCTCAAACGCGGCGCATGGCGCTTCCTGACCAAGGAGGAGGTGATGCGTCTCAAAAGCGGCCAGTACGAATAGCGCGGCTACCGTGCCGGTATCGAATGGCTCCTCAGCTCACGGCTGAGGAGTTTTTCGTTGCCGCCGGTGAGCCGGTCGAGCAGTGCGTGGAAATGGGACGAGTGGTCGTGGTGGACGGTGTGGCAGAGTTCGTGCAGCAGTACGAAGTCGCGCAGATGCGGGGGTAAGGTCATCAGGAAGAGGCTCAGCGACAGGTTGTTGTCTCCCGTGCAGCAGCCCCATTTGGTGCGCGACGCACGGATCGTCACCCGTCCGTAGCGGAACCCGTGCAGCCGTGCCAGTTCTTCGACGCGCGGGGGCAGTTCGGCCTTGGCGGCGCTGCGCAATGCCTCGATGTCGCATGGGGCGGGTGCCGGATGCGCCGCAGCGCGTGCCGCGAGCCGGTCGCGCGTCCGGATCACCCAGTCGGTTTTCGATTCCAGAAAGGCCAGCGCGCGTGCGCGCGGTACGTTGCAGGGAAAACTCAGCCGCACGCCGCCTGTGCCGCGCACCGAAAGCGAGATGCGGCGTGCACGGCGGGTCTGGCAGAGGACGATTTCACCCAGCAGGGGGTGTTGCAGTTTGGTTTCCAATACGGGTTATTTCGTATAGAATTTGTCGACGTTCAGAGCGACATAACGGTGCTTCCTGCGCGATACCTCGGCCCAGCTGAACGAGATGAGCAGCGAATCGGTGCGGTAGAACAAGAGGTTGTCGGCCGTGTAGAGCGGCTCGTCGTCGGGCCAGTAGAGTAGCTGGTCGCAACGCTCCGTGAACAGCTCGTCGAACGAACGGCGGAAAAGCTCCCGTCCGTCGGGCAGGTAGAGCCGCAGCGTGTCGCCCGAGGTTGTATAACGCGAGTTTCCATTGTTGTAGGAGAAGGAGACGGGGGCGTAGCAGTACCGGTAGCCGTCGATGCGGAGCGGTGCACGGAGTTCCGAGTTCGAGTAGGAGCTTGTGAGGGCTGCCGCTTCGGCGGTATCGAGTTCGTAGCCCCACTGGATATAGTCTCTGATCCGGTCGCTATGGAAGCAGCCGAGGAGTTCGCGGGAGCGGGCGATGCCGAAGCGGTCGGCCAGCAGCAGCGTATCGTGGTCGTCGAGGTAGTCGAGCGAGGCGTAGAGCTCGCGATAACGTTTGAGCTGCGCCGTGTCGCGTTCGTCGATGCGGGACAGATCGAGTCGGCCGGATTCGTCGAGCAGCCCCGTTTGGCCGGCCAGCCGCTCGGCGCGCGCGGTCTGCGACCGCAGCGAGAACGCCGTGGCCGAGAAGCGGGGAATGTAGGCCGTCAGGAAGAAGAGGACGAAGGCCGTTGCGGCGATGTAGTAGTAACGTCCGGTGCGGCGTGCGGCGAAGAGTGCGACGGCTGCGGTCATGATCGCGCCGCAGACGATGAGGTAGACGCGCCAGTCGGTCAGACCGTAGTCGCCGACGCGCTGCATGACGCCGGCCCAGAAGAGCACGAGCGGCGGCAGCGCGAAGATGCTGATGCGGTCGAAAAACCAGTCGTAGCGCCGCCGCACGACGAGTTCCTGCAATGCCTTGACCGTGAACAGGGCCATCGTGAAGCCGAAGACCAGATAGGCGACGCCCCCTTTGGGCAGCGACCACGTGAAGAGGATTTGCAGGCAGTAGAGGTAGAGGATCGCCGCGTAGACGAGCAGCGCCGGCGCGAGAATCCAGTTGAGCAGCGTGTCGGTCGTTTTCGTGCCCTGCGGTTCATCCGACAGGTAGCCGTCGAGTCGAGCCAATGCGGTCAGGGGCCAGAGCAGTGCCCACGAGAAGAGGACGATGTAGGAGTCGACGAGATTACGGACTTCCCATGACGCCGGGATATTGAAGATGTAGATGACCGAGTGGTAGATGGCCATCGCGGAGAGCATGGCCGTCAGCGCGAAGATCCCGCCGACGACCGCAGCGCGAATGTATCCCAACGTTTGTCGTACGAACGGTCCGTTGGGCAGGGTGCGGCGGGCCATGAGCAGTCCGAGCGGCGCGAGAACGGCCGAGGTGATGAAGAACCGGCTCGTTCCGAACCACTCCTTGCCCAGCAGCCACGAGGCGATCGTCAGCAGCAGCGGTACCAGCAGGTAGAGCGTGCGCCATGCCCGCGAGGCCCGGCCGACGAGCGTGTGGACAATGAGCGTCGCGAGCATCGTCAGCGGCAGCATCGTGAAGACGCCGTCGGGCAGCTGCCGCATTTCGGTGGCGGCGCCGTCGGCCGCGAGCAGCATATGGTAGTCGAAACTCCATTCGATCTGGATCGCACCGAAGATGCAGGCGTAGATGCAGAGCGCCGTCTCGACGGGATAGCGCAGGGCGACCCGCAGCAGCGAGTCGGCCGTGTCGGTCAGGAATTTTTTCAGGCGGTTCATGGTTATTGCGGATTTAGGGGTGTTTCCGGACGAGGGATCACTCGGTCGCTGCGCCGATGCGTTGGCGGACGACTTCGAACAGCATTACGGCCGCTGCGGCCGAGACGTTGAGCGATTCGATGCGGCCGATGAGCGGAATGGCCAGTCGTTCGTCGCAGAGTTTGAGCACCTCCTTCGAGATACCGGTCTCCTCGGCGCCCATTACGAGCGCGGTCGGACGACGCAGGTCGGCGTCGTAGAGCAGTTTGCGGCTCTTTTCGGTGGCGGCGACCACCTGGAATCCTTCGGCCTGCAACGTTTTGATCGTGTTGCGGATCGAGCCGACGCGGCAGACGGGGATCGTCGTGAGCGCGCCGGCCGATGCTCGGATCGCTTCGGCGTTGACCGGCGCGGAATTTTTGAGCGGCGCGATGAGCCCGTGCGCGCCGGCGCACTCGGCCGAGCGGGCGATCGCGCCGAAGTTGCGCACGTCGGTCACGCCGTCGAAGACCACCACCAGCGGCGTCTCGTCGTCGGGGACACGTTCGAGGATATCGTCGAGTTGCACGTATGCGATCGCGGCGATCTGCGCCACGACGCCCTGGTGATTGCCGCGCACGAGCCGGTTGAGCTTCTCGACGGGCACCTCCTGCACGCGCACGCGGTGGCGCAGGCAGAGGTCGCGCAGCTCGGTCATCAGCTGCCCTTCGGCGCCTTTGCGGATGTAGAGTTTTTCGATCTCCCGTCCGGCTTCGATGGCCTCCACCACGGGGCGGATGCCGAAAATCAGGTTGTTATCCATAGCGTAATGTCATTTCGTTTTCAGGGCCCGCTTCACGAGCCGTTCGATTTTGCGTCTGGCGGCTTCGGGCAGATGACCGTCGAGTGCTTTGGTGCCTGCGATCTCGACCGAGCGGATGCGCATGCCTCCCGTCGAGAGCACTTCGCGCACGCTGCGCACGGCGCCCCGGCTCTGGCGGAAGAGCAGATTGAAGGGCCATGGCGTGGTGCAGGCGGCGATGACGACGGCCTGCCGCCCTTTGAGACGCGGCTGCGGAATTCCGCGCGGGGATTCGCCCATGAAGACCGGTACGAGCCGTTCGAAGAGCAGTTTCAGCCGCGCGGCCATCCCGCCCCAGTAGGTCGGTGTCCCGACGACGAGCAGGTCGGCGCGGCGGATCGCTTCGCCCAACTCGTGCGCCGCATCGTGCGGCAGCGGACAGACGCCGGTCGCGCGGCAGCGCATACATCCCGTGCAGGGGGCGATCGGCGCACGGTAGAGCTCGGCCTTGACCGTTTCCGCTCCGGCCTGCCGGGCTGTCGAGGCCGCTGCGTCGAGCGCCTGCGAGACGATCCCCGCGGGGCGGGGCGATGCATTGAGCAGCAGTACGTTCATCGGGGAGATCAGCCGTTTTCGGTGATTTCGAGTTCGTAGGAGGCCTTCTCCCACTCGTGCATCAGGTGGTCGTAGTGCGCTTTGAGGTCGTCGTAGGCCTTGTAGTCGGCTTCGTCGTAGGCGGTCGCGGCGGCGAAGCGGGCATCGTAATCGGCGATCCGCCGTTCTGTTTCGGCCAACTCCGTCTCGATGCTTTCGACGGCACGGCGCAGTTTGCGCAGCAGCTTCTCCTGCTCCTTTTTCTGCTCGTAGGTCAGCTTCGGCGCCTCGGTTTTCGGTGCGGCGGCGGGTGCGGGCGCCTCCTTGCGCTCGACGTCGCGCAGCGAATCGAGCTTGCGCTTTTCGAGGAAGTAGTAGATGCCGCCCAGATACTCCTTCACACCGCCGTCGCGGAACTCGTAGACCTTGTCGACGATACCGTCCAGGAACTCGCGGTCGTGCGAAACGACCACCACCGTGCCGTCGTATTTCTGCAAGGCGCGTTTGAGGATGTCCTTCGAGCGCATGTCCATGTGGTTCGTCGGCTCGTCGAGCACCAGCAGATTATAGGGTTCGAGCATCAGGCGCGCCATGGCCAGCCGCGAGCGTTCGCCGCCCGAGAGCACCTTGACCTTCTTGTCGACCTCTTCGCCGCGGAAGAGGAAGGCGCCCAGGATGTCGCGCAGGCGGGTGCGGATGTCGCCCACGGCTACGCGGTCGAGCGTGTCGTAGACGGTGAATTCACCCTCCATCAGGTCGTCCTGATTCTGGGCGTAGTACCCGACGCGGACGTTGGCGCCCAGCCGGATCGACCCTTCGGTCGGCGCGAGCTGGCCGATGAGCATTCGCGCGAAGGTCGTCTTGCCCTCGCCGTTGCGGCCCACGAGCGCGATCTTCTGCCCGCGTTCGATGGTGAAGTCGGCGCCCGAAAAGACGTGTTTCGCCCCGAACGACATGCCGGCCTCCTTCACTTCGGCCACGATCTGTCCCGAGCGGGGCGCGGGCGGAAACTTGATGTTGAGCGTGGCGGCGTCCTCCTCGTCGACCTCGATGCGCTCGATGCGTTCGAGCTGTTTGATGCGCGACTGCACCTGGTTCGACTTGGTGGGCTTGTAGCGGAACTTCTCGATGAACTCTTCGGTCTTCTCGATCATCCGCTGCTGGTTCTCGTAGGCGGCCAGCTGCTGCGCACGCCGTTCGGCGCGCAGCACGACGTATTTCGAGTAGGGCACCTTGTAGTCGTAGATCTTGCCCAGCGACAGTTCGACGGTGCGTGTGGTGACGTTGTCCAGAAAGGCGCGGTCGTGCGAAATGACGAGCACGGCGCCGTTGTAGCTTTTCAGATACTCCTCCAACCACTGGATCGACTCGATGTCCAGATGGTTGGTCGGTTCGTCCAGCAGGAAGATCGAGGGGCGTCGCAGCAGCAGTTTGGCCAGCTCGATGCGCATGCGCCAGCCGCCGGAGAACTCGGAGGTGGCGCGGCCGAAATCCGACCGCTTGAAACCCAGTCCCAGCAGCGTCTTTTCGATGTCGGCGTCGCGCGTCTCGCCGCCGAGGATGTGGTAGTGATCCTGCGCGTCGTTCAACCGGTGCAGCAACGCTTCGTAGGCGGGCGATTCGTAGTCGGTGCGCTCGGCGATTTCGCGCGTCAGGGCGGCGATTTCGGCTTCGAGCGCCAGCACCTCCTTGAAGGCCGATGCCGTCTCCTCGACGAGCGTCGTCGTGTCGGCGACCTTCATCTGCTGCGGCAGGTAGCCCACCGTGCATTCGCCGTTTTTGGAGACCGCGCCCGACGTAGGCTGCTGCTCGCCGACGATGAGTTTGAGCAGCGTGGTTTTGCCCGCGCCGTTTTTGCCCACCAGACCGATGCGGTCTTTGGGATTGATCAGAAACGAGATATTGTCGAACAGCGTCCAGCCGCCGTAACTTACCGTGAGATTATCGAGCGAAATCATGGGTGACGAACAGGGTAAAACTTGGTTGTGTCGCGCACGTGCGCGATTCCGACGACAAAGGTAACGAATTTAATCCGATATATCGGTTTGCGGCCGGATTTTTACCGTGCGGCAGGGCTGTTTCCGGAGTGCGGGCTGCGGCTCTTCGGGCTTTGGCCGAAGAGCGAATCTTTTAAAATCGTATTTTAGCGGGTTCCAGCCTGCGGAAATGCACTTCTTCCGCAGAAAAAATCGATTCTTACTTCGGGAAGCATCCCGCACCTCCGATTCGGCGTTTCCTGCGAGCAGCAGTTTTTACCACCTTTTGACACCAAAAGGTGGCACCAAAAGTGTCCGCCAGGCGAAAAGCTCGGGGAACGGCCGCCGGATGCACCTAAAACGCTACGCGGACAAGCTCGCGCCCGCGTTTTCGACGGCGCATCCGCCGCCCGTTCTTCTTCCCGTTTTTTCGCAATGCGGAGTCTGTTGTGCGCTGCGCGCAACTGAGATTATTTGTTTGTGTCCGTACATGGCAGATCTACGGCCTGCCCGAATGCACTGCGAAAATAGCGGATGAAGTGACGTCATCGGCGCGAGCGCCCGGAGCGGGTGTGCAAAACAGCGGAGTCTTTTGTGCCCGCTCAGCGAGCACAGGTGTCGTCACCCGTTACTTTTCGCGGTGCTTGATCTTTGGGTGCTTTTGGATCAAGCCAAAAGCACAAGGAAAAGAATTTTAAGAGAAGATAAACTTTCCGATCCGTTTCCTCCTCCGCTGCAATGCGGCGTTTGTTGTGCGCTCCGCGCAGCAATAGATTATTTGCTTCCCAAACTTTTTCGTATTTTCGGTTGCCTCTTAGATACTCCCGCTCGGCAAAACGCAAACGGGTTTGCTTTTGCCCCCGCTTATTCGTATCTTCGTGCCTCGAATAATTCGTCTGGAATGGAAGATCGTCTTGAAAAATATTTGCGCTTTATCCGCGAGGTCGAACGACTCAAATCGGTCGAGCGGACTGCCTGGACGACGAGCGGGCGGCGCGAAAGCACGGCCGAACACTCGTGGCGGCTCGCGTTGCTTGCGATGGTGCTGTGCGGCGAATATCCGCGGCTGGACCGGCTGCGGGTGCTGCAACTCGCGCTGGTACACGATTTGGGCGAGACCTACGACGGGGACATACCGGCCGTAGCGCAGGGCGATCCCGCTGCGAAGGAGCGCGTGGAACGCGCGGCCGTGGAGCGGTTGGCCGGTTGCCTGCCCGAAGGGGCGGGACGGGAGCTGCGCGGAGTGTGGGAGGAGTACGAGGCGTGCCGGACGCCCGAAGCGAAGTTGGTGAAGGCGCTGGACAAGGCCGAAACCATTCTGCAACACAATCAAGGGCAGAACCCTTCCGGTTTCGACTACGAATTCAATCTGGGGTACGGGGCGGAGTGGTTCCGTGCGGACGAGATGCTGCAACGTTTGCGCGGCCTGCTCGACGCCGACACCCTCCGGCATCTGGAAAAATGACGGTTTGCGGTCGTGAAATGCGGCGTGGCGCACGGAACACCGTGCGCCACGCCGCCGTTTCATACGTCGAGCATCCGTTCGATTTCGGTCTTGGGATCGTCGGCGCCGAAGACGGCGTTGCCCGCTACCAGTACATCGGCGCCCGTATCGAAGAGCAGGCGGGCGTTGTGCGCCGAGATGCCGCCGTCGACCTCGATCAGCGTCGACAAGCCCGCTTCGTCGATCGTGCGCCGCAACTGTGCGATCTTACCCAGTGCGCCGTCCATGAACTTTTGTCCGCCGAAGCCCGGTTCGACGCTCATCACGAGCACCAAGTCGAGCGACGGCAGCAGGTCGCGCAGCACTTCGACCGAGGTGGCCGGCTTGATCGAGATGCCGGCCCGCGCCCCTGCGGCGTGGATTTCGTCGATGCAGCGGTGTGCGGCGTTGGTGGCTTCGTAGTGAAACGTCACGATGTCGGAGCCCACTTCGGCGAAGCGCTTGACGTAGCGTTCGGGTTCGACGATCATCAGGTGTACGTCGAGCGGTTTGGTCGTCGCCTGCCGGATGAATTTCAGGACGGGGAATCCGAACGAGATGTTGGGAACGAAGACGCCGTCCATTACGTCGATATGTACCCATTGGGCGGCACTTTTGTCGATCATCCGCGTGTCGCGGTCGAGGTGGCCGAAATCGGCCGAAAGCATGGAGGGGGCGATAATGCGTTGCATAGTCGAATTATTGGAACGAAGACCGTGCCGAGCTGTGTGCGCAAACGATTGCGGAATGCTGCCCGTCTTCGCCGGAGTTTTGTTTTTGCAAAGATACGAATAAGCGAGGGCAATGTCAAATTTATTTGGACATTGCCGAGCGGGAGTGTCTGTGCCGCCGGCCGAAATGGCGGCCTCCGTACGCGAAGGTCTCGGCCCGCGCGGCGCGGAAGCGCTGCTGTGTGCAGGCGTTTCCGTGTTTCTTCGTGACGGATGATGCGGATGATTCCGATTTTTAATTTCTTCGGGGGCGAACGCTTGCCGGAACGCATCCGATTTCGTACATTTGCCTTCGTATGGAGACACTGTTGATTCTGATTGCCGCGGCGGCGGGCGGCGGTTGCATTGCAGCCGTCGTATCGTGGTCGCGGGCGAAAACGGTTGCGGCCGATGCCGCTACGGCGCGCGAGGTCGCCGAACGGCACGCCGCCGAAGCGGAAGAGCGGCTGGCCGCGTCCGAACGGGAGTCGCGCGTGGCGCGCGAGCGGGCCGAAGCCGAGATTCGCACGCTGATCGAAGCGCGCACCAAAGCCGAAGCGGCAGCCGAGGCGCTGGAACGCAAGATCAGGGAGGGCAAAGCCGAGCGGGAGCAGGCCGAGGAGTTGCTGCGCGTGCAGTTCCGCAACCTCGCCAACGATATTCTGAGCGAGCAGACGCGCCATTTCAAGGAGACGAACCGCGAAGCGCTCGACCTGCTGCTGAAACCTTTCAAAGAGAATATCGCCGATTTCCGCACGCGCGTCGAGCAGATCTATTCGACCGAACGCGAGCAGCACGGCGAGTTGAAGGGCGAATTGAAGAACCTCATGGAGCTCAACCGCCGCATCACGGCCGAGACGACCAATTTGACCAACGCCCTCAAAGGAAATTCCAAGGTACAGGGCGACTGGGGCGAGATGATCCTGGCGACGATTCTCGACAATTCGAACCTTATCCGCGGCGTGCATTACGACTGTCAGGTGACGATCAAGGACGACGAGGGCAATAACCAGCGCCCCGATGTGGTGTTGTACCTGCCCGAAGGCAAACGCATCGTCATCGACTCGAAGGTCTCGCTCACGGCCTACGTGGAGTGGGTCGGTGCCGAGGAGGAGGCTGCGCGGACGCGTTATCTGGCGGCGCACGTCGCGTCGGTGCGGCAGCATGTGAACGAACTGAGCCGCAAGGAGTACCAGCGGTTGTTGGAGTCGCCCGACTTCGTCATCATGTTCATTCCCAACGAACCGGCCTTCCTGGCGGCCATGCAGCACGACAGCGCCATCTGGAGCGACGCCTACGAGCGTAAGGTCATCATTTCGTCGCCTACGAACCTCTTCGCGCTGCTGAAACTCGTCGACGACCTGTGGCGGCGCAACGAGCAGTCGCGCAACCAGGAGCAGATCATCAAATACGGCACGACGCTCTACGAGCAGTTCGTGGCCTTCGCCGCATCGCTCGAAGGGGTGGGGCAGGCGCTCGACCTGGCGCGCGCCAAATATGACGACGCCTACAAGCGGCTCCACACGGGCAACAACAACATCGTCCGTACGGGCGAACGGTTGCGTCGGTTGGGGCTTCCGACCGCGAAACGTCCTTCGCGGCGGTTGTTGGACGAGACGGACGGACTGGATGCCGAGGAGGAGCTGCCGGCGGCAGGCGACGGCGGACATGACCGGCAGTGATACGATGGGCGGCGGAATGTACGGTTCGGATAGAGACGGGGTGCGTGCGGCGTTCGCGGGCGGTGCCGTTTCGTTCTGGGAGGCGCTCGACGCGCTGGTCGGCGGGGCGGAGATCGTCGTCGACCGTCCGCGCGGTTCGCATCATCCCGATTTCCCGGAGTTCGTCTACGAACTGGATTACGGTTATCTGAAAGGGACGACTTCGGCCGACGGCGAGGGGATCGATGTCTGGATCGGCAGCGATCCCCGTCGGCAGGTGACCGGTGCGCTCTGTACGGTCGATCTGGTGAAGCACGACGCCGAACTGAAAATTCTCGTCGGCTGTACGGCCGGCGATTGTGCCGTGATCCGGCGTTTTTACCGCACGCCGCTCTCGGCGGTGCGGATTCTGCGGCGCAAAAAGCCGTAGCGGGCTGCCCGCACTTTCGGACTGCGGGTTCTTCAGCGGGTAAATCAGAAGATTTTTTGCAGCAGCAGTTCGTCGGCCCAGCCGTCGGGCGTGCGGCGCCATTGGCGCCTGCGGCCGCACTCGACGAATCCCGCACGGCGGAAGAGGGCGAGGCTGGCGGCGTTGTCGGGCGCCACGCTGCACCACAGTTGATGCAGGCCGAGCACCTGCCGTGCATAGCGGCAGAGTACGTCCAGCGCATCCGATGCGAACCCGCGTCCACGGTCGCCGGCGCCGTGGATCAGGATGCCGATGCCGGCGCGCAGGTCGACGGGTTCGAATTCGAAGAGGTCGACCAGTCCTACGGCGCGGCCGTCGAGTGTCTCGACGACCAGCCGCAACTGCCGTGCGGCGTAGAGGTCGAAGCGCTGTTCGTCGAGGAAACGCCTGAGCGTGTGCCGCGAAAAGGGCGCGAGCGTTCCGCTGACGCCCCACACGGCTGGGTCGTTCTCCCACACGTAGAGCAGGTCGACGTCTTCGGCTTCGAGTGCGCGCAGGCGCGTGAGTTCTCCTTCGAGAGACATGGATCGATGAAAAAGCGGAGACCCGCAACGACAGAAATCGCCTTTTGCGAGTCTCCGCGGATGAATCTTATGTTCAGAGGCCGATGACCTGATTGCGGATCAGCATCGCTACGCCCCATGCATTGGCGTTCTCGTTGAGTTTCGAGAGGCGGAACTTCGTATCCTTGTAGACGAGGTTGAGCGAATACTTGTTGGTCGAGGACTTCAACGGCAGCATGATGTAGTCGCCCGCTGCGGCCATGTTGCCGCCGACGATCACCGTCTCGGGGTTGAAGATGTTGATGAGAAAGGCGACGGCCTTGCCGATCTTCTCGCCCGCCTCCTCGATCAGCTCGATCGAGAGGTTGTCGTCGTTCTTCGCTGCGGCGATGATGTCGTCGATGTGGATCGGCTCCTTGCGGTCGTACTTTTCGCGCAGGATGGTGTTGACGCCCTTCTCGATGAGCGAGCAGATTTTCTCCTCGATGGCGATACCCGACACCTCGGTTTCCAGGCAGCCTTTCTTGCCGCAGGCGCAGATCTTCTCGTTGTCGAAGAAGGGGATGTGGCCGAATTCGCCCGCGAAGCCGCTCTTGCCGTAGTAGAGTTTGCCCTCCATGACGATGCCGATGGCGATACCGCGGCCCAGATGCAGGTAGAGCATGTCGTTCTCGTCCTTCGCCTTGCCGCAGCTGTACTCCGCATAGCAGCGTGCGCGGGTGTCGTTCTCGAAGAGGGTGCGGATACCGACCCGCTCTTCGATGATTTCGCGCATCGACTCCTCGCTCGAAGTGAAATATTTGTAGCTGCGGCCCGTGGTCGGATTCACGCGGCCCGTCATGCAGACGCCCAGACCGAGGATCTTGCCGCGATCCACCCCGCACGAGGAGACGAACTCCTCGATGTTGGTGCAGATGCGGTCGAGGCATTGCGGCCGGTCGAGAAGTTCGAACGTGGGGTCCATTTGTTCCAGAATGATGTTGTTTTGCAGATCGGTGACCACATAGCCCATGAAATCGCGGCCGACGTTGACGCCGACGAAGTAGATCGCGGAGTTGGCCAGGCCGTAGATGTTGGGCCGCCGTCCGCCGGGGGTCTCCACCTTGCCGTTGTCGGTGACGATGTTTTCCTCGACGAGTTCCTGTACCAGTTTGGTGATGGTCGGCACGGAGATATGCAGCTGCTTGGTCAGCTCCGAAAGCGTGCATTCGCCGTTGACGGCCATGTGGGCGATAATGTTCCGTTTGATGATGCTGTTCTTGTGCGAAATGCCTTTGAGCGCGTCATCTTCGTGTTTGTTGAAAAATTCTGTTAACGATGTCATGGGAAGAAGATGTTCCGATAGTCTTTTGCTATTTTCTGCAAATATATAAACTTTATTTTTAAAAACGGAAGAATATTTGAAATTTTTTAAGAATCCGTAGCGTTTATTTTCGATGTAAAAAAAAGAACCGTTTGATATACAAACGGTTCTTTTTGTAATATGGATGCGGCGCCGGAACTCAGAGCGTCGAGCGGGACTCGGCGGCGGCTTCGGCGTCGACCTTCTTGATAAGGCCTTGGAGCACGTTGCCGGGGCCGAGTTCGGTGAACTCCGTCGCGCCGTCGGCGAGCATGTTCCGCACGATCTGGGTCCAGCGGACGGGAGCCGTGAGCTGGGCGATGAGGTTCTCGCGGATAACGGCCGGATCGGTCCGGGGTTTGGCGTCCACGTTCTGATAGATCGGGCAGACGGGCGTATGGATCGGCGCTTCGGCGATCGCCTCGGCCAGTTCGGCGCGTGCGGGCTCCATCAGCGGCGAGTGGAACGCCCCGCCGACGGGCAGGCGCAGGGCGCGGCGTGCGCCTGCGGCTTTGAGTTTCTCGCAGGCGGCATCGACCGCTTCGACGGCGCCCGAAATCACGAGCTGCCCCGGGCAGTTGTAGTTGGCGGCCACGACCACGCCGTCGGTTTCGGCACAAGCCTGTTCGACCACTTCGTCGGCAAGGCCCAGAATGGCGGCCATCGTACCCGGCTGCGCCTCGCAGGCGGCCTGCATGGCCAGGGCGCGCTTCGATACCAGGCGCAGGCCGTCCTCGAACGAGAGGGCTCCGGCTACGACCAGGGCCGAGAATTCGCCCAGCGAGTGGCCGGCTACCATGTCGGGCCCGACGCCCAGCGCCTTGGCCAGAATGACCGAGTGGAGGAAGACGGCGGGCTGCGTCACCTTGGTCTGCTTCAATTCGTCGGGCGTGCCGGCGAACATGATGTCGGTAATGCGGAAGCCGAGGATTTCGTTGGCCTGCTCGAAAAGCGCTTTGGCCTCGGGAACGTTATCGTAGAGGTCTTTGCCCATGCCGACGGCCTGAGCTCCCTGACCCGGAAAAACATACGCGTGTTTCATCGTTTTGTCTGATTTTAGCGTTAACGGGCGCAAAGATAGAATTTTTTTCCTACTTTTGCAACGCGAAGGTTCCGCAGGGAAGTCCGCCTTTCCATAGGATCAAAAGGGAATGCAGTGAAAATCTGCAACAGTCCCGCTGCTGTGAGTCCATTTTTTTCGGACGGCATGAAGCCACTGACCGCATGTCGGGAAGGCGCCGTCCGGCGACGAGTCAGAAGACCTGCCTTCGACCTCTTTCCCGAAAAGGGACGGATGCCGCCTGCGAGTGACAGACGATATTCGACCGCCGATACGTTATGAAGGGGTGTGACGCCCTTCGGTGTTCGCTGTCCGAAATCCTGTCGCGGGGCGCTTTCCGGCAAGGAGGGGAGTTGAGGACACTTTTAATCTAATTCATAAATTGAAGAGAGAAATGAAAATGATGAAACGAACGCTGCTCATGGCGGCAGCCGTGCTGGCGTTGGCCGCCTGCTCGGACGATGACGGCCCCGACGGCCCTCAGCTGGTGACCGAAACGGTGACTTTCGAAGATGCGACGCTGAATACCAGCGGAATCCTGACGGGCGAAAAGCTTGCGGAAGAGGTGACCGGCGATACCGGAACCTACAAGGAGTACTCCGGTACGTTCTATACGTCGGGGACGGCTTCGTTCCAGTGCTATTATTCCGATCAGTGGGGTTCTCCCTACACGGCCGGATTCACCGTGTCGAACAATACCAACATGGAGACGCCCGGACTCGGAAATCAGTACAGCGTCTACGCCAAGGGCGGAGCGAAGGATTCCAAGAAGTTCGCCGTGGGCTACTACGATTCGTACAATGCTTCGCAGGGAAAGGCGGGAGCCGTGCCGACGGTGACCTTCTCGAAGAAGGTCAACCCGCTGAACATCTGGATCAGCAACAGCACCTATGCTTTCCGCTGGTGGACTTTGGGTGAAGGCGATATGGGGGGAACGATCGCACCTCCCGAGAAGGTCGACGCGATCCTCTCGATGAGGGGTTACGCCGACGGTACGCTCAAAAAGGAGGTCGCGTTCAAACTCGTCGACGAGGAGAAGGGGCTGGTCGTCGACGAGTGGACGAATGTCGACCTGACGCCGCTGGGCTGGGTGGACAAGATCGAGTTCCACTTCGTCTGCGAGAACGTAAATGCTCCGGCCTATTTCTGTATCGACGATCTGACGGTGGCCACGGAGTTGAATTATTGACGTGCGCGGTTCCCGGAATCGGAAGAGGCCTCTCCGCCGCAGCGGAGAGGCCTCTTCCATTATTTACTGCGGTATTGCTGAAAGCAACTATATAATATAATTTTACGTCTCGCCGGTCGCCGGTTTTTCGAGCCGTTGCACACGACTGCCTGTCGGTTCACTCGCGGCCGTGCCGTGTTTGCAGTTTGCCCTTCCCCGCCTTGGCGGGACTCCGGGCAAGGCCCGTCTGGATGGCGGGGTTTTGGAAGAGAGGCGGTGTAGAATGGTATGTAGTTGTCTTGCTAAAATTCCATATGCCGATGGTTATGACCCGTGTCCGGTCGGATAACGAACGAGGTACTTCCGGAAAGAGAGATGCTGACGACGTTTCTGCCATGACAGTCTGGCAAGACGGCTGTTGTTCTCGCCTGCCGACCGCAGTTCGGAAAGGGTGAATCCGTAACCGTATCTGCGAACAGCGGTAAGCGAAAGCGAAAACGAAGGGATTCCCGAACGGCGGTACATCCGGCATACTAAATAGCTGAAAAATCGAATTTGACGAGAAGGCTTATCGAACCACGAAGTATCATGCACTCCTTGACGTGATCTATCGGCAACCGATGGATTGAGAAGAACAAAAAACGAAGACTTCTCAGAAAATTCTGAAAAGTCTTCTTTGGTACCCCCTCAGGGGCTCGAACCCTGGACCCCAACATTAAGAGTGTCGTGCTCTACCAACTGAGCTAAAGAGGCATCAATCGTTATCCGATTGCGAATGCAAAGGTAGGAATAATTTTTTAATCTCCAAAAAAACTTTCGAAAAAAAATTACAGGTCGAGCCGGTCGCTGTTCCATTCGCCGCCCGATTCGGTGTAGATGACCGGCCGGTCGGGTTCCAACTCTTTCAGGCGCAAATAGCTCTCGTAGAGGTTGATGCCGTTGGCCGACTCGCGGGCGAGCGAGAATGCGACGATCGACGGGTGACGCTTCACGGCGTGGTAGTGCTGTTGCGTGCGGTCGAGGTAGGCGTCGAGCCACTGCGGATCGTTCGACGGATTGCCTCCCTCCTTGCGCGATAGTCCCGAGCGGCTCGTGTCGATCGGCAATTGGTCGACGACATAGAATCCCAGCGAATCGCAACGGTTCAGCAGCTCGCGTGAGAGGCGTCCCGCAGGCAGCCGCAGCGTGTTGTAACCCAATTTTCTGAGCGTATCCAGTTCGCCGCTCTGCGGTTCGGCCTCGAACTCCTTGACGCGCAACTCGGCGGGTTCCCCGTTGACGAGCAGCCGCCCCTTGTCGGCCGCTACCGTGCGGAATCCGACCTTGACGGGGACGTATTCGTTGATCCGCCCTTCGAAACGCGTCTTCACGATCAGCGTGTAGAGGTTCGGCTGTCCGGCGCTCCACATCTGCGAACGGGGTACGACCTGCATGATGCGCACCGTATCCTCGCGGCGCATGTCGAGCGTGAGATCCTTGTAGCCGTCGAGCACCTTCGTCGAGTCGGGGGCGATGAGTTCGTAGTAGACGCGTGTGGTCTTGGGATTGAGCGAGTGGGTCTTCATGACGATACCCAGCCCCAGCACGCCGTTGTTGCCGTCGTCGGCGAGCGCAGCGTCGACCACGACGTCGCGCACGCGCATCTTGGGCTGGGCCATGACGTAGCATTCTCCCAATGCGGGATTGGCTTCGGGATTGCGCTGCAACGCATCGGCGACCGCCGGTGCGAAGAGCGTGACGGTCACCCGGTTTTTCCCTTCCGTGGCCAGACGGGTGATGTCGAAGTCGGCCGGCGTCGCGCCGTCCTGCACATATCCCGCACGTTTGCCGTTGACCGTCACCTCGTAGGACGATCCTGCCGAGGCCACGTGCAGGAAGAGTTCGCGGTCGATCCATGCGAAGGGCATGGTGAACTCGCCCGTGAGCAGACGCCCCGATTCGTTGCGCTCCTCCTGCCAGTCGGCGACCGGGCGCAGGTAGCGCGATGCGGCGCGGTCGAAGGTCAGCGCGTCGGACAGCGTGGAGTAGGCCACGATCTCGCTGCGGGGGGCGTCGCGGTCGATGGCCACGGTCGCGGGCGAGTCGTAGGACTGGGCGGCGGCGCCGAGCGTCGAAAAGAGGGCTGTGACGAGGGGAATGTATCGCATAATTCGTATATTTGTCCTGCGTAAAGTTACAAATTTTTTCGGAACACGATGTCTTCGTACCCCAAATTGAATTTTCCTGCGGTCAAATTGCGTGCCTCGCGGCGCGGCGACCGGACGCTCGTGTGGGACGATCTGCGGGCGATGTGGCTGGTGCTCACGCCCGAAGAGTGGGTGCGCCGTCACCTGATCGCCTACCTCGAAACGGGGTGCGGCGCAGCCCGTCGGCGCATCGTGCAGGAGTATCCGGTGGCGATGAACGGTGCGCCGCAGCGGGCCGATGTGGTGGTGGTGGACGACGACGCGCAGCCGTTGGTGCTCTGCGAATGCAAAGCGCCCGAAATACCGATCGACCGGCATGTGCTGGCGCAGGCCGTGCGCTACAATTCGGTGCTCGGCGCCCGTTATCTGGTGCTGACCAACGGCCGGTCGCATTATTGTTACGAACTCGTAGAAGGCGAGTATCGCCAGTGCGACCGCTTCCCTTCGATCGGTTCCGGCATGGGCGACTGAGGCCGTGCGGCTACCTGCGTGTGGGCAGGAACCGTCGGGTGAGGAGCCTCCGTACCGGTTCGTCGTAGAGTTTCATACACAGATAGGCCAGCAGCACCGACCCTGCGACGAGTGCCGCCGCGCCGGGCAGCGACTGCGCGAAGGTGAGCCCTTCGTTTTTCACCCATGCGTAATAGAGGTAGATGAAGGGGTAGTGCACCATGTAGAGCGGGTAAGAGATGTCCCCCAGAAATTTGCAGAGGCGGGCGGTCAGCCGGTCGGTCGTCCGGCCCGAGGCGCCGATATAGACGATGAGCGGGAAGAGCACGATGGCGCAGAAGGCGTCGTAGAGCCCGTTCATCCACAAATGTTCGCTTCCGCCGATGCGCGGCACGGCCGCTGCGGCGACGATTGCCAGACTGCCGATCCAGAAGGCACCTCTGACAGCGACGGGTCTGAATACGCGCGACAGCAGCAGACCCGCCGAAAAGGCGAACAGCAGCCGCAGCGAACCGCCCACGATGTTGTCGCCCGTCAGCGCGAATCCCACGCAGATATCGCCGTAAGGCCCCCACAGGGCGAATGCGGCCAGTCCGCACCCCGCCAGCGCGACCCATGCGGCGAGTGCCCGAGTGAGGAGCCTGCGCAGGAGGAAGGCGTAGAGAAGGTTGCCGATATACTCGAAGAAGAGCGACCAGCTGGGGCCGTTGAGCGGATACATCTCGCCGACGCCCCGGATTTCGACGCCGGGCGTCGCGGGGATCATCAGTGCGTTCATCAGCGTGGCTGCGAGCAGCGCCGCGACCGTGACCTTCGAGACGTCCCACACGGAGCACCCCTGTGTGTAGAACATCGCAGCGCCGATGAGTGCGCCGATGACGACCATGGGTTGCAGGCGGATGAGACGGCGTTTGAGAAACTCGCCGACCGACATGCGCCGCCAGCGGTTGTCGTAGGCGTAACCGACGACGAAGCCCGAGAGGATGAAGAAGAAGTCGACGGCCAGATAGCCGTGGTTGATCCTCTGGTCGAGATGGCTCGTGGCGTAGGCTTCGAAGAGGTGGAAGCAGACGACGGTCAGCGCGGCTACGCCGCGCAGTCCGTCGAGGATGTCGTAGTGGGGTTTCGTGTCGGCGAATGCGGATGCCGAAATACGGGCTTCCGCCGTCTGCATCGGGTTTGTCATCGTTGGGGGTTTCGGGTTAGCGCCTGCAAATATACGGCGAATTCGCGAGTTTTCGGCTGCTTCGGCAGCCGGAATCGGTTATAGGGATAGCCTACGATGGTTATGGTTATTCCGATTCGCTCGATTGCGGTAGGTTCAGTATCAAGATCGGGTTCGAATTTTAAGAAGCGGCGGGGCATGACCGAGCGGAGGTCTCTTTTTTCGTTCAAAGCGTATTGTAGGCCTTCTCGGTATAGGCGGCGAAGGTTTCGCGGTAATTCTCGCCGATGGGAACGAAGTCGTTTTCGTCGGTCGAGAAGAAGATGCGCCCCTTGGCGTAGCCGGCGATGCGGCGCAGGTTGACGATGTAGGAGCGGTGTACGCGCATGAAGGTGTCGGCGGGCAGCGCCGCTTCCATGTTTTTGAGCCGGTAGAGCGCGGTGAGCGTCTTGCCTTCGGTCGTGTGGATGCGCACGTATTCGCCCATGCTTTCCAGGTAGATGATGTTCTCGAATTTGACCAGCGAGACCATGTGGTCGGTCTTGATCGAGAGAAATTCGCGGCTGTCCTGCGGCAGCGAGATGCTTTCCGTCGTCTCTTCGGGATGTTCGCGGCGGCTGCGGATGAGTTCGGAGAGCGATTTGGCCCGCTGTGCGGCACGGTTGAACTCGTCGAAACCGAAGGGTTTGAGCAGGTAGTCGATCGCTTCGAGCTTGAATCCCTCGACGGCGTATTCGGAGTAGGCGGTCGTGAAGACGATCATCGGCCGCTGCTCCGCGGAGAGCGAGCGCACGAAATCGATGCCGCTGAGATCGGGCATGTTGATGTCGCAGAAGATCAGATCCACGGACTGTTCTTCGAGCGCGCGGGAGGCTTCGAGCGCGTTGCGGTATTCGCCCGCAAGTTCCAGAAAGGGAACGCGTGCGATGTAGGTGCGCAGCTGGCGCAGTGCGAGCGGTTCGTCGTCGATGGCGATGCATTTAATCATGGGAGGTAGCGGGGATGATGAGTTTGACACGATACATGTTGGGCCGGCGGGTGTCGATCGCGAGCGTGTGGCGGTTGGCGAAGATCAGCTGCAACCGCCGCCGGACGTTTTCCAGGCCGATGCCCGCGTCCTTTCCCGAGGGTTCGGCCGTATGACGGCTGTTGATGATGCTGTAATAGACCTTCCCGTCGATGTAGCGCACCCGGATGTGGATGAACGACGGCCGCGAATAGCTGATGCCGTGCTTGAAGGCGTTTTCGACGAAGACGATCAGCAGCAGCGGCGGTATGGTGACGTCGTGCGGCAGGTCCGGGTAGTCGAACCGGATATCCACGTCTTCGGTGTAGCGGATGCGCATCAGTTTGATGTAGTTCTCCATGAACTGGATGTCCTTCTCGAGCGTAATGGCCTCGTGCCCCGATTCGTAGAGGACGTAACGCATCATCTTCGACAGCTCGATCACGGCGTCCTGCGCATAGGCGGCGTCGATGTCGATCAGCGAGTGGATGTTGTTGAGCGTGTTCATGAAGAAATGGGGGTTGATCTGGTATTTGAGATAGTCCATTTCGGCCTGGAGGTTCTGTCGTTTGAGCTCCTCCATGGCCTGCTCGTCGCGCAGCGACTGGTACATCATCTTGATGGCGGTGTTGGCGCAGGTCATGAAGAGTCCCAGCACGATGTTCCAGTAGACGGGCAGGTCGGTGAACGACGCGTGTTTGGCGCTGATGAGATGCTCCGGCGTGGCGAAGTCGCCCAGTATGCTGTCGAGGATGTCGACGCCGTAGAAGACCGCCGAGATGAAGAGCACGTCGACGACGACGTAACGCATGTACTGGTGGCGCTTGACGTAGCGCACGATGAAGGCGTTGTGGATGATGAAGATGAACAGATAGGGGGCGATCTGCTGCCATGCGATCAGGATGTTGGAGAGGCTGACGTGCACCTCGGACATCATCTTCGAGTTGAGGATGGGCACGAGCAGAATCGCCAGCCAGACCATGACGTAGAGCAGGTTTTCGCCGATTTTCTGTTTCTTGTAGTATTTCATGACGGTCAAAGATACGAAAAGTCGAGCGCAGAAGCAAGCGTCAGCTTGATTATGCCGAGACGGAGTATCTACGGCGCAGCCAAAGTACGAATAAGCGAGTGCAATGTCAAATTTTCGTCGAACATTGCCGAGCGGGAGTATCTACGGTGCATCACGGCATGGCGGCGCTTGCGCCGCGCAGGCCGAAGCCTCCGCAGACTTCGCCCCGCAAATACGCCGGCGGTCGATCCTCGCGTCGGAATCCCTGCCGAATTTCTTCTCAGGATGACGATTGCCAATCGTCATCCTGGGCCAAACGTGGCGAAGCGTGGGAGGCAACCGCTTTTCTTTCCAGCTATCGAACCCAAAACGGCAACGACTCAGACACGACGAAAAATCCGGCACGCGATGTGCCGGATGAAACCGGAAAGGACGAGCGGCGGGTGAATTATCAGGCGACGCGGCCTGCCGGCCGCAGACTTGACCGCCGTTCGTCCTTTTTCCGTTATTTGCCCAGCAGCGTCACGTTGTAGAGGTAGCGTTTGATGCTGCGTTTGGGCGTCTTCTCGAATTCGGTGGGGTAGATCGTGATCGCTGCGACATGTTCGTAACCGGCCACGACCGTATTCAACTCTTTGAGGTTGTTCTCCATGATCTGCGGAAGGTCGTTCTTGTCGACCCCTTCGCGCTCGGCCTGCTCGTAGTCGGGCACGACCAGTGCGTGGAGTTTGCCGTTGTGTTCCAGCACGAGCGATTCCAGCACGAGGTACATGTTGTTGAGCTTGTCCTCGATCTCCTCGGGATAGATGTTCTGACCGCTTCCCGTGAGGATCATCGTCTTGGAGCGGCCGCGGATGTAGGGCGTGCCGTCGGGATCGACCGTTCCCATGTCGCCCGTGTGGAGCCAGCCGTCGGGGTCGAGCACGGCGTGCGTATCCTTTTCGTTCTTGTAGTAGCCCAGCATCACGTGTTCGCCCTTGACGATGATCTCGCCGGCCGTATGCTCCGGATCGGGCGAGTCGATGCGCAGGTCGAGGTACTCCTTGATGTACATGCCGCAGGAGCCGGCCTTGAAGAGGTCGTCGGTGGTGAAGCTGATCAGCGGCGCGCACTCGGTCATACCGTAGCCTACGGTGATGGGGAACTTGATTTTCAGCAGGAAGGCCTCGGTCTCCTGATTCATCGGGGCGCCGCCTACGATGAAGATGACCACTTCGCCGCCGAACGAATCGATCAGTTTCTTGCGGATGGCGGAATAGATCGCCGAGTTGAGCAGCGGAATCTTCATGGCGATCGACATCGGGCCCTTTTCCAGCAGCGGCAATACCTGCTTGCGGTAGATCTTTTCCAGAATGAGCGGTACGCAGCAGATCACGGTGGGCTTTACCATCTGCATCGCCTCGATGAGGATCTTCGGCGAGGGAATCTTTCCCAGCAGCGTCACGTGGCCGCCTACGGCCAGCGGGGAGAGGAAATCGAACGCACAGCCGTAGGCGTGAGCCAGCGGCAGGAACGACAGCGTGCGGCCGCCGCGTACGAAATAGTGGGTGCCGGTCTGGGTGTTCCGGGCGTTTTTCGCCACCAGCACGTTGCCCGTGAGGTTGTTCACCGTCAGCATGACCCCCTTGGAGTAACCCGTCGTACCGGAGGTGTAGTTCAGCAGCACCATCTGGTCGTTGGGGATGTCGGGATATTTGATGTCGTCGGCCGAGAACCCCCGTTTGTACTTGGCGCGGTAGTTTTTCACCATGTCGCGCATGTAGACGCCGAGCGATTTGCCGCGGCGTTCGTAGATGACGTGGAAATCGGTGAGCGACAGCACCGCGTCGATGCGGGCGATTTCGTCCTCTTCGATGATGTCCCAGTAGTTGTCGCCGACGAAGAGCAGGCGGCTCTCGGAGTGGTTGACGATGTGTACGATGTCGGCGGGCGCGAAGTCCTGGAGGATGGGGACGATGACCGCTCCGTAGGTGATCGTCGCCAGATAGGTGATGCACCAGCGCGGATTGTTGCGGCCGACGAGCGCGATCTTGTCGCCGCGGCGGATCTCCGCTTTTTTGAAGAAGAGATGCAGTTTGGCGATCTCCTTGGCCATCTCGTAGTACGAAAAGGTTTCGCCCTTGAAATAGTCGGTCAGCGCCGGCAGCTCGCGGTGAGCGCGGAAGCTCTCTTCGTACATTCGGATCAGATTCTCTTGCAGCATAGTCTCGGTATATGAAGGGAGGGGGAGAAGCCTTATTTATCGGGGTCGTTGCGCCTTCTGGAAGCGACGGGGCGCCAGATGTAGATTTTCGACTCGGTGCCTTTTTTCAGCCGGTCGATGTTCTTGCGGTGCGTCCAGATGAGCAGTGCGGCGATGACGAACGAGAAGACGACGAGCGGCACCGAGTGGTTGATTTTGGGCGACAGCAGCACGAAGACCGGAAAACAGCATCCCGCGATCATCGACGAGAGCGACACATAGTGCGTAATCATCAGCACGATGAACCAGATACCGAAGCAGAGCAGGACGGTGATCGGATGGATACCGAGCACGGCGCCCACTAGCGTCGCCACGCCTTTGCCGCCCTTGAAGTGGGCGAAGACGGGGAAGATGTGTCCCAGCACGGCGGCGAATACGGCGATGATTTTCAGGTTGATGAGCCAGATGTCGGAGATGTTGTCGTCGTATTTGAGCAGGCCGAGCAGTGCGACGGCCACGAAGCCTTTCAACACGTCGAGAGCGAAGACCGGCAGGGCGGCCCGCCGGCCCAGCACGCGCAGCATGTTGGTGGTGCCGGCGTTGCGGCTTCCGTGTTCGCGGATGTCGATGCCGTAATATTTCTTACCGATCCACACCGCATTGGGAATCGATCCCAACAGGTAGGCTATAAGTATCATGGAGACAGCACAGTAATATGTCAGGATCATAGATGAAAAGCCTTCAAATGTATCGCAATCTATTTGCAAATATAATTAAAATTCGGAAATCGGGCCGTTTTTTTTCAAATATGGCCGGGCAGGGGTGGAATATTGCCGGGAATTTGATTACTTTTGCACAGTTAAAACGACGCATGAGTATGAATTTGAAAGCGCTTCTCGAACCGGTCGGAACCTTCGCGTGGTGGCGTTCGATGTTCGCCATCGTACTGGGGTGTCTGATCATGGCGGTAGGGTACTCCTATTTCGTCAGCCCGTACAACATCGTTCCCGGCGGCGTGTACGGCATGGGCATCGTCCTGCACAACGTCTTTCCCTCGATTCAGGTCGGTACGTTCGGCTATATGATCGACGTTCCGCTGCTGGCGAGCGCCATCATCGTTTTCGGCCGGCAGTTCGGCGGCCGCACGCTCTTCGCCGCCTGCCTCACGCCGGGTCTGATAAACCTGCTCTCGTGGATCGCCTTTCCCAACCAGGAGGCGCTCGAAGCGCTCGATCCCAAGCAGCTCTTCGGCGGTGTGATCGACCTGTCGAACGACCTGATGCTCGCGTCGCTGCTGGGAGCCGTGCTCATCGGTCTGGGAGTGGGGTTGGTGCTGCGCAATCAGGCTACGACAGGCGGTACGGACATCATCGCCATGTATCTGCAAAAATTCGCCAAGATGAAATTCTCGACGGGCATCCTGCTCGCCGATTCGTGCGTCGTGCTGTCGGGACTTCTGGTCATCGGTTTCGGCGTGGGAAGCGGCGCCGACCGCGAGGCGGTCGAGGGGGGCAGCTGGCTGCTGTCGTTCTACTCGCTCATCACGATCTACGTTTCGTCGCGCGTGCTGGCCTATGTGATCGACGGCGCGTCGTACGACAAACTGCTTTTCATCATCAGTGAGAATCACCATGCCGAACTGCGCGATTTCATCATCGAGGATATGGACCGCAGCGGCACCTACATCAAGGGCAAGGGCATGTATACCGATCAGGACCGGGAGATGATCTTCGTGGTGGTGAGCCGCAAGGAGGTCCATCTGGTGCAGAACAAGGTGCGGGAGATCGATCCCAAAGCCTTCATGGTCGTCACCGACGCCTACGAGACGTTCGGCGAAGGCTTTAAGCAGTTCCCCGACAAGGACACCATCCAGGCGGTGGGATAATCCGACAATTAATAATTGAACGTCAAATTGGAAATCAATACGCTGCGCCCGTTACAGGGGCAAGGTAAAAAACTGTTCGTAGAGACCTACGGCTGCCAGATGAACGTCGGCGATTCGGAGATCGTCGTGTCGATCATGCAGAACGAAGGGTGGCGCTACACCGACGATCCCCGGGAGGCGGACGTCATCCTGATCAATACCTGCTCGATCCGCGACAATGCCGAGCAGCGCATCTGGGGCCGTCTGGCCGAGCTGCGGGGCCTGCGCCGCCGCCGGCAGGGGGTGCTTATCGGCATCATCGGCTGCATGGCCGAGCGGTTGAAGGAGCGCCTGACCGAAGGCGAGGACGCCGTGGATATCGTAGCGGGGCCCGACGCCTACCGCGACCTGCCGAAGCTGGTGCGCGAAGCCGGTGCGGGCGGCAAGGGGATCAACGTCCTGCTGTCGCGCGAGGAGACCTACGCCGAGATCGCACCCGTGCGGCTCGACCGCAACGGCGTGAGCGCCTTCGTGGCCATCATGCGCGGCTGCAACAACTACTGCTCCTACTGCGTGGTGCCCTACACGCGGGGCATCGAACGCAGCCGCGATCCCGAGACGATCCTCGCGGAGGTGCGGTCGCTCTTCGCCAACGGTTACCGCGAGGTGACGCTGCTGGGGCAGAACGTCAACTCCTACCGTGCCGGCGAGGTCGGTTTTCCGGAGCTGATCCGCCGTGTGGCCGACGTCTCGCCGCTGCTGCGCGTGCGCTTCGCCACGTCGCACCCCAAGGACATGAGCGACGCGCTGCTGGAAGCGATGGCGTCGCGTCCCAACATCTGCCGGGCGATCCATCTGCCCGCCCAGTCGGGTTCGACAGGGATGCTGCGCCGCATGAATCGCAAGTATACGCGCGAGTGGTACCTCGACCGCGTGGCGGCCATCCGCCGCTACCTGCCCGACTGCGCCGTGACGACCGACTTGATCGCGGGCTTCTCGGGCGAGACGGAGGAGGAGCACGCCGCCACGCTGTCGCTCATGCGCGAGGTGGGCTACGAATTCGCCTACATGTTCAAATATTCGGAGCGGCCCGGCACGTTCGCCTCGAAGCACCTGCCCGACGACGTGCCCGACGACGTGAAGACGCGCCGTCTGTCGGAGATCATCGCCTTGCAGAACGAACTGTCGGAGGCGTCGAACCGCCGCGACGTGGGGCGCGAATTCGAGGTGCTGGTGGAGGGGCGTTCCAAGCGCAGCGACGCGCAGCTGTCGGGCCGCACGTCGCAGAACAAGGTCGTGGTCTTCGACCGCGGCGGACACGGCGTGGGCGAGTACGTGCGCGTGCGTATCACGGGCTGCTCGTCGGCCACGCTGTTCGGTGAAGAGATAAAATAACCCTAAGATTATGAGATTCGACGAAATAGATTTCGAAGACGAGGTTCTCGACGGCCTCTACGACATGAATTTCGAGGAGATGACCCCCGTGCAGGAGGCCACCATTCCGGTGATCCTCGAAGGCAGCGACCTGATCGCCTGCGCACAGACCGGAACGGGCAAGACGGCGGCCTACACGCTGCCGTTGCTCAACAAGCTGCTCGTCGAGGGCAACGAGGACAACGTGGTCAAGACGCTCGTGGTGGTTCCCACGCGCGAGCTGGCCATGCAGATCGACACCCAGTTGCAGGGATTCTCCTACTACATGCCCGTCTCGACGACGGTGGTCTACGGCGGCGGCGACGGCCGCGGCTGGGAGCAGCAGAAGCAGGGGATGCTGCGCGGCGCCGACGTGGTGATCGCCACGCCGGGCCGTTTGATCGCCCACTTGCAGAACAGCGGCGTCGATCTGTCGCACGTGAAGTATTTCGTGCTCGACGAGGCCGACCGGATGCTCGACATGGGATTCTTCGACGACATCATGACCATCGTCCGCCGGCTGCCCGCCGAGCGGCAGACGCTGATGTTCTCGGCTACGCTGCCGCCCAAGATCCGCGAGCTGGCCAGGCAGATTCTGCGCAAGCCCGTCGAGATCAATATCGCCGTCTCGAAACCCAACGAGGCGATCGAGCAGGGGGCCTACGTGCTCTACGAAACGCAGAAATTGGGGTTGATAAAGGAACTTTTCGCCAAACCGCTCGAATCGAAGACGATCATCTTCTCCTCTTCGAAGCTGAAAGTCAAGGAGCTGGCTTTCGCCTTCAAACGGATGCACCTCAATGCGGCGGCCATGCACTCCGATCTGGATCAGGCCAAGCGCGAGGAGGTGATGCTCGATTTCAAGAACGGCAAGATCGACCTGCTGGTGGCCACCGACATCGTGGCGCGAGGCATCGACATCGAAGATATAGGCATGGTGGTCAACTACGACGTGCCGCACGACCCCGAGGATTATATCCACCGCATCGGCCGTACGGCGCGTGCGAGCGCCACGGGGCGGGCGCTGACCTTCGTCAACGAGAAGGAGCAGGGCAAGTTCCGCCGTATCGAGGAGTTCATGGAGCGCGAAGTGGAGAAGCTCCCGTTGCCGGAGAAGCTCGGTAAGGCCCCCGCGTATGAGCCGTCGGCTTCGGGCGACCGTCGGGGGCGCGGCGGCCGGAAAGGTCGCGGCGAGGCGAAGGGACGCGGCGGCCGCGCCGGCGAACGGCCGAAGGCGGCACCGCGGGAGGCCGTACCGGATTCGGGTGCAGCGTCTCCGGCGATCGCCGGGACGGAGGGTGTCGAAGGGCGCAATACCGAACGCCGCCGTCACCGCGGGGGACGTCATCGCCGGCGCGGCCGCAAGCCGGCCGAAGGTGCGCCTGCGGTACAGGGCGGAGGGGATGCCTCCGACAGAGGCGGGAACGCCTGATCGGAGTATGGAAAGCAAAGAAGCCGGTACCTTCGAGGTGCCGGTTTCTTTTTGGCGACGATCTCCCAATTTTACACCGGAGCTCCGCCGAAGCACGACTGCCAAGGCTGGCTTTGCCCCAAGCCCCGCCTCGGCGGGGCCAATCCGGAAATACGTCACAGCCGCGGGCTCTCCGATTCATACGGCAGACCGTAAGAAAATACGGAAATAGGAATGGCGCATGGATCAGCTATCGCTGTTGCCGATCCGCTCGAAATAGCGGTCGAGCAGGCGCGGGATCGCATAGTCCTCCAACTGTTCGTACGGCACGAGCGTCCACCCTCCGGCAGCGGAGGGCCATGCGTCGAGCGCGAGGCGGTGATACGCCGCGTGGAGGGTCTGGTGCGACAGCTGGTGTTTGGGCATACGGATCGTCCGCACCAGCCGGTAGGGAAGCGTGCCGAACATGTCGCGGAAGGGCGGTGCGGCGGCCAGCTCCGTGAAATCCAGCGGGCGGTCGCTCTCGATCGCCGGCAGGTCGTACAATCCCTGCCAAATGTCTCCTTCCGGTCGCCGCCGCAGGGCGATGCGTCCGCCGCATTCCAGATGGAGATAGTTCAGATAGCGCGGGCGAATCCGTGTCCGGCCCGCCTTGACGGGGCGTTCCGCTACGGTTCCGGCTGCCAGCGACAGACATTCGTCCCGCAGCGGGCAGTCGTTGCAGGAGGGGTTGGCGGGCGTGCATTGCAGCGCGCCGAAATCCATGATCGCCTGGTTGTAGCGTGCAGGCCGACGCCGGTCGAGTTGTTCGTCGGCAAGCGCGGCGAACGCTTTGCGGCCCTCGGCGGTGTCGATGGCCAGATCGAGGTCGAAGAGCCGTGACAGCACGCGGTAGACATTGCCGTCGACCACGGCGCACGGCGCGTCGTAGGCGATCGAGCAGACGGCCGCCGCCGTATAGTCGCCCACGCCTTTGAGCGACCGCACGTCGGCATAGGCGGCGGGAAACCGCCCTCCGTAGCGTTCGACGACCTGCCGGGCCGCGGCGTGGAGATTCCGCGCGCGGCTGTAATAGCCCAATCCCTGCCAGAGTTTGAGCACTTCGTCTTCGTCGGCCGCAGCCAGGGCGCCGACGTCGGGAAACCGCGCGACGAAGCGCAGGTAATAGTCCATCCCCTGCGCGATCCGCGTCTGCTGGAGAATGACCTCCGAGAGCCAGATGCGATAGGGGTCGCGTGTCCGACGCCAGGGCAGGTCGCGTCCGTTGACTCCGTACCAGTCGATCAGTTTGTCGGCGATTTCGCTCATCGGAAGACAAAGGTAGTGAAATATTCGGAATCATGCAGTCCGGTATCGCCGTTCCCGTTCCTTCCGATCGATTTATCCGCCGGCGTTGTGCGGGAAGTTCGATCGAAATCCGAATATATTGCCTGTCTTTGATTTCGTCTTAGATACTCCGTCTCGGCATAATCAAGCTGACGCTTGTTTCTGCGCCCGACTTTTCGTATCTTTGACTTCGTCGAAGATACTCCGTCTCGGCATAATCAAACATGAATGTTTGCTTCTGCACTCGACTTTTCGTATCTTTGTCAACGGCTTGTCTTCGTCGCTTGCGGCGGAGCGGATGCGGAGGATAGAATGCCGCTCCGTTTGACGGGAAAAATCTAAGACGAACGCGCATGAATATTTCAATTGTGGGAACAGGCTACGTCGGACTGGTGTCGGGCGCCTGCTTTGCCGAAATGGGCATCGACGTGACCTGCGTCGATATCGACGAGAAGAAGATCGGGCGTCTGCTGTCGGGCGAGGTTCCGATCTACGAACCGGGGCTCGACGATCTGGTTCGGCGCAACGTCGAAGCGGGACGCCTGCATTTCACCACGGATCTGAGCAGTTGTCTGGATCAGGTGGAGGTCGTCTTTTCGGCCGTCGGTACGCCGCCCGACGAAGACGGATCGGCCGATCTGCGTTATGTGCTGGAAGTGGCCCGTACGTTCGGGCGCAACATCAATAAATACACGATTCTGGTCACCAAGTCGACCGTTCCCGTAGGAACGTCGAAGAAGGTGAAGGCCGTCATTCAGGAGGAGTTGGATAGGCGGGGCGTGCAAATCCCCTTCGAGGTGGCGTCGAACCCCGAATTCCTGAAAGAGGGAGCGGCGATCAAGGATTTCATGTCGCCCGACCGGATCGTCGTCGGTACGGAGTCGGAGCGTGCGCAGCGGCTCTTGTCGAGATTGTACAGACCCTTTCTGGTCAACAATTTCCGAATCTATTTCATGGATATTCCTTCGGCCGAGATGACCAAATATGCAGCCAATGCGATGCTGGCGACGCGAATCTCCTTCATGAACGACATCGCGAATCTCTGCGACAAGGTCGGAGCCGACATCGATATGGTTCGGAAGGGGATCGGAACGGACGCGCGCATCGGCAACAAATTCCTCTATGCCGGTTGCGGGTACGGCGGGTCGTGCTTTCCGAAGGACGTGCGGGCATTGGCACGCACGGGACGGGAGTATGGTTCTCCGATGCGGATCATCGAGGCGGTCGAAGCCGTCAACGAACGGCAGAAGGAGATCGTCGTACGGAAACTTGCGGCCGAATTGGGCGATCTGCGCGGCAGGACCGTCGCCCTGTGGGGGCTTGCCTTCAAGCCCGAAACCGACGATATGCGCGAAGCGCCCGCCCTGGTGGCGATCGACCGCTTGACATGCGCCGGCGCTGTGGTGAGGGTCTACGATCCGGCGGCGATGGACGAATGCCGCCGCAGGGTAGGGGATGCCGTCGTCTATTGCAGCGATATGTATGAAGCGGTCGTCGATGCCGATGCGCTGGTGCTGCTGACCGAATGGAAACAGTTCCGTCTCCCTTCGTGGACGGTGATTCGAAAGGTCATGGCCAATCCGCTGGTGATCGACGGGCGCAATATCTACGACAAGGCCGAATTGGTCGCCGAAGGATTCACCTACAAGGCCATCGGGAAATAACGGCTCCGCCATGCGGCCGGCGGAGGATTTGCAACGGACGGCAGGAGGAAATTTAATGATACGCTTTTAGGACGATGAAGGATCGTGCACGCATGGATTTGTTCGCTTTGCTGCGGGCGGGGGTACGTTCCGGCGACACTCCGGATATCGGCGGATCGACGGACGACCGGTGGCGAGAGTTGTACACCGCAGCCTCATCGCAGGGGGTGTCGGCCCTCGTCTGGGACGGGATTCGCCGGTTGCCGCCGGAGTCGCAGCCGTCGAGGGAGCTTCGGTTGCGTTGGGCCTACAACGTCGAGCGGATCGAACGCCGGTACGGGCAGCAGCGTCGCCGGGCAGCGGAACTGGCTGCGGCCTACGCCGAAGCGGGAATTCGTACCGTCGTATTGAAAGGGCTCGCCGTCAGCCGGTTGTACCCTGTTCCGGAACATCGGCCCTGCGGCGATCTGGATTGTTTCCTTTGCGGCGATTACGAGCGCGGCAATCGGGTGGCCGAACAGGTCGGGGCCGAGGTGAAACGCGATTTCTACAAACACTCTCATATCGTATTCCGCGGGCTGACGGTCGAAAACCACCGGTTCTGTACGGCGGTTCGCGGGAGCCGTCGGGCGAAGCGGTTCGAGCGGCATCTTCAACGATTGCTTGCGGAGGGACCGTTGTCCTGCATACCGGAAACAGCGCTGCTCGTCCCTCCGCCCGATTTCAATGCCCTTTTTCTGGCCAAACACGCCTTGTCGCATTTCCTGACCGAGGGCATTTCCCTGCGGCATCTGTGCGATTGGGCGGTCTTTATCGACCGCGAAGGCGACGCGGTCGACTGGACGGCGTTCCGGAAGGTCGCGGCCGAAGATCGCCTGCTGCGTTTCGCGGAGATACTCTCCGACCTCTCCGTCCGGTATCTGGGCGTCGCGCGGAATCCGCTGCCGGCCGGCGTACAGGCGCTCGCCGACCGGGTATTGGACAATATCCTCTACGAGCGCCGGCACCTGAACGATTCGCCGGGCGGCGCATGGACGAAGCGGATGCGTCTGATCGGCAATCTGGCGCGCGACCGCTGGAAATACGGGGAGGTGTACGGGCGAAGCTTCCTGCTCGAAGGTCTCCGGCTGTCGGTCGGATACCTTTTCGATCGCAATCCTGAATTATAGCATCGCCGGCTGGATGTCTCCGGAGAACGGCGAGGCGTGGAAAGGATCCGTCCGTTTTTAACGGGCGGTCCTTTTTTTGAGTCCGGACGCAGACCGGTCGCGTGCGTCTTCGTCCCTGTCGCCGGAAAACCGGCACACTCCTTGCTTTTTATGCCGGACGATAAACGGGTCGGTGGATGAGAAGTGTCAAGGAACAATATTGGCGTTATTCGCTCTTCGTCATCATTCTGGTATTGGGTGTGGTTATCTTCGCCGAACTGACGCCCTATATCGGCGGGCTGCTCGGCGCCATGACGATCTATGTGCTGCTCCGGCGGCAGATGCGCTATCTGACGGTTCGCCGCCGGTGGCGGCGCAGTCTGGCGGCGTCGGTGCTGCTGGTCGAAGCCATCGTCTGCTTCCTGATTCCGTTGAGCGGTATCGTGTGGATGTTCGTCGACAAGGTACAGGATTTCACGCTCGACCCCCAATCGCTGATCTCCTCGATCCGTCATGTCTCCGAACAGATCCGCCTGCGGATCGGTTACGATCTGTTGCAGGACAGCAACATCTCGTCGATGGTGGCCGTGATCACCCGATTCGGGCAGGCGTTTCTGCAAGGTATTTTCAGTTTCGGGGTCAATATCGTCATGCTGTTGTTCGTGCTCTATTTCATGCTGATCGGCGGTACCCGCATGGAGAATTATTGCCGGGCCATGCTTCCGTTCAATGCCACCGTCGCACGCAACGTGACGAACGAAATCTATATGATCGTCCGCTCGAATGCGATCGGCATTCCGCTGATCGCCGTGGTGCAGGGGTCGATCGCCTATGCGGGTTACCTCGTCTGCGGCGTTCCCAGCGCGTTGTTCTGGGGAGTCGTCACCTGCTTCGCCACCATTCTGCCCGTCGTCGGCACGGCGCTCGTCTGGGTTCCGCTCGCGGCTTATCTCGCGGTGGAGGGAAGTTGGGGCGCCGCCGTCGGGCTGATGGCCTACGGCGTGCTTGTCGTTACGCAGTCGGACAATGTGATCCGGTTCATTTTACAGAAGAGAATGGCCGACACGCATCCGCTCGTGACGATTCTCGGCGTGCTCATCGGCCTGCCGCTTTTCGGGTTCATGGGCGTTATCTTCGGCCCGCTGCTGCTGGCGATGTTCGTCTTCTTCGTCCATATCTTCAAGCGCAAATACCTCGACGGCGCGGAGACCGCGCGTCTGTTCGTTCCCGACAGGTAGCTCGCCCCGCAAACGGAATCGGGAGCCGACATTCGGCTCCCGATTCCGTTGTAAATGCATCCGAAAGGTTTATTCGCGGATGCAGCGCACCGAGTAGGCGTCGGCGCGGGCACCTCCGCCGGCGGGCGAGGTGGTAATCATCTCGTTGCCGGCCGTGTCCTTGATCTGGAACGAGAGCACCGAGTAGGCCCCGCCCCGGAACATGTCGCCGGGGTAGGGTGCGTTGCCCCAATAGGAACCCCACAAGCCGCTCATGCTGCCCATCAGCATGGCGTAGGAGCCGTCGAAGCGCGCCGCTGCGGGGAAGTAGGAAGATGCGCTGTCGCTCAGATTGAAAGTCCAGCCGTAGTCGTAGTCGGCGAGCGATTTCGCACCGTCGCCGCTGATGTCGGCGATATCGAAATCATCGATCACCCAAGCGTAGCCGCCCGATGCGGTGAAGTTGCGGAATACGTCGGCGGGCGGAACGCGCCATCCGACGGGACACGGGTCGTAGAAGGATTTGGCCCCCTTGTTGAGGAAGTCGTTCGTCTCGTTGCGTTCAGCGCCTTTGGGATTGCCCCACAGGGCGTCGTTGCTCATGTCGGCCTGCAACCAGTCGCGCGAGGTGTTGAATTGTGCATAGTTGGAGAGGCAGACCGTCGGATTGGCGATGGCGAAGGCGAGATTGTTGTCCGCTGTGCTCGACTGCGACGAGTTGGTGATTTTGATTTCGTTATCGTCGCCGTCGTAGATCGGCGCACCGACGGTGGCGGTCGTTCCGGTCAGCGTCGGTGCCGCGGGAAACGGATCTTTGCGGCCCCACTGGTAGAGCAGTCCGTAACTGCCGACGTCGCCTGCGGTGTTGTGCATCGCGCCGAGGTTCATGTTCATCACTTCGTATCCGGTTTTCGAATTCAGCCCCGCGACTTCGGCTTCGGGATACCAGATGTGCCAGCTCCACAGGATCGCTCCGTCCTTGACGGCGATCACGGCGTTGCCCGGTCCGGCGATCTTGAAGCTGATCCGGCCGTCGGCCAGCGTTACGCCCGATATCAGACCGGGTGCGCTCTGCCAGACGACTGCGGCGCTCGTGCCCGCGATGGCCGTGGGCGCATCGAGCCCCTCGGTCGTGGCGCCGTTGCCGCGCACGGTCGCGTCGAAACTGTAATTGCCGGCGGCGGTGACGAGGTAGCAGTTCGAAGTACCTTCCCGGCTCAGGTCGGTGTACTTTTCCTTGCCCGCTTCCTGCGATACCTGCAATTCGCGGCTGACGGAGCGTTCGCCCGATGTCGCGGTTACGGTCACGGTGGCGGCCGGCATCGCTTCCGGCGTCTCGTTCTTTACGGCCGATACCGTGAATTTACCTGCGGAGACCGCGACATTGCACCACTTCTGGTCGGAAACGGCGTTCCAGCTCTCCATGTTGGTCGTGACGGTGATCTCGACGCTTCCGCCTTCTGCCGGAAATACGATCGGGGCATCGGGCGCCAGCGTCAGTTCGGGATCGGGAAGTTGTTCGGGGGTGTCGTTGTCGGAGCATCCCGTCAGACATACGCTCAGTGCGCATATCGCCAACAGTAAAAATTTCTTCATACGCTTTTCGTTTTTGAGTTAGACACTATGTTCCCTCTCCGTTTTGTCGTCGGACAAACGGTCGAATCATTTCTGTTGCATGATCGGATGGGCAGCCGCCTTAACTAACCTTGGGGATAAAGATAGGGCGTTTCGTGCGAAAAAACAAGCGTTCGGATCGTTTTTTTTCGCTTTTCCCCGTGTCGTTGTGCGTTGATGCGACGGAAGTTGCGGCAGCGGCAAATCCCGTCTTTTGGCAGGAGGATGGTTCGTGTATGTCGGGAAACGGATTTCTCCGGCTGTTGTTTCGCTCGGAAATACGACTGCATGGGAATGCCGGGAAAAGCCTCCCTTTGTCACCCGTGTCGCCAGCCGAGCGCACCCGTTTGCGGGGTGCCGAGGCGCCGCAACGGAAGCCGCGCGCAGCGCCGGCAAAGGCAGGTTCGGAGGGAATGTCGAAACGAGGATTTCTCCGGCTGTTGTTTCGCCCGGAAATACGACGGCATGGGGACGTCGGAAAAAAGCCTCCCTTTGTCAAAGGCAGGTTCGGAGGGAATGTCGAAACGAGGATTTCTCCGGCTGTTGTTTCGCCCGGAAATACGACGGCATGGGGACGTCGGAAAAAAGCCTCCCTTTGTCAAAGGGAGGTTTGGAGGGAATGTCGAAACGAGGATTTCTCCGGCTGTTACTTCGCCCGGAAATACAACTGCATGGGGACGCCGAAAAAAAAGCCTCCCTTTGTCAAAGGGAGGTTTGGAGGGAATGTCGAAACGAGGATT